>Ga0075421_100004503_pt1 | contig 16825 bp, 14 predicted proteins | sample SoiMetdeltSBSDD5_FD_75292 | JGI IMG/M metagenome (GOLD analysis project Ga0075421, IMG submission 75292) | Bulk soil microbial communities from a Populus tree surrounding site in Tennessee, USA - Soil MetaG P. deltoides SBSDD5 | ecosystem: Environmental > Terrestrial > Soil > Tree plantation...
CGGCTGATGAGGCCACGCGTGGGACGCAAGCCGACGAGGCTCTGTGCCGACGCGGGAGACCGGACCGACTGCCCGGTGTCGCTGCCAGTACCCGTGACGGCAAAGCTGGCGGCAATCGCCGCTCCCGTACCACCGCTGGATCCGCCAGGAGTGCGTGACAGATCGTACGGGTTGCGGGTCTGGCCACCCAGGCTGCTCACAGTGGTGCCGCCTCGCGCCAATTCCGTCAGGTTGGCTTTCGCGAGGATGATGGCTCCTGCGTCGCGCAGTTTCTTCACGACAAACGCGTCTCGCAGCGGAACGGACGTGGCGAGCGCCACGGACCCGCCCGTCGTTGGCATGTCGGCCGTGTCGTAGTTGTCCTTCAGGATGACGGGAATGCAGTGCAGCGGCCGCATGGTTGAGCGACTCGCGGCCTGGATCCGGTCCTGCTCCGCCGCCGTCTTCAGGGCATTGGGATTGATCGTGATGAGGGCATTCAGGGCGGGGCCACGATCGTCGTATGCGTCGATCCTGTGGAGATACGCTTGCACCACCTGCTCACACGTCGTGCGTCCCGCGGCCAGAGCAGCATGAATGCCGGATATCGTCGCCTCCTCCGGAGCGAAGGTTGTGTCGCGATCCGGTTGTGTTTGACCGGTTCGTTGCACCGCCCCGAGAGGAAGTGCGGCGAGCGCCAGCATGACGATCATCAACACTCTTGCCATTGAGGGCAAACCTAGCGGCGCTGGAGATGCGTCTTCCTGAGCTTTGCAACGACCGTGAAGTGCGGATCGACGACGTTGGCGATCTCGTATTCGACCGCTTGTCCCATCAACATGGACGCGGTTCTCTCGTCGAATCCGTAGTCGCTCATCAGCCAGCGCAGGAGCTCCGTGGTCGCGTGTTGGAAGGCCTGAAGAAGCGGACGTTCGCTGCCCAGCACTGAGATGTACTCGTCGTTTTCGAGCCGCGGCCAGCCGATCGTCTTGCCCTTGACCAGGTCGACGGTGAATTCCACCTCCATTGATATCTCGAGCCCGGTGCCCACAACCTCCGCGTGTCCCTGCCGGGCATGGCCGTCGCCAATGAACAGGAGCGCCCCTGGCTCGTAGACCGGCAGCATCACCTTCACACCGGCCACCATGCCGGCGTAATCCATGTTCCCGCCAAAGCTTCCGGGCGTCCCCGTGGACACGGCTTCTTTGTTTCGCGGAGCGGTGCCAATGCAACCGAGCATGGGGATGAGAGGGAACTCGAGTCCGCCCGGTCGAAGGTCGGTAGACGATGTGCGGGCAACGCCTTTCGCTTTGTCGATGGTCCACGTTTCCTGTCTGACCTGGCGCTCCGCGTTCAACCTGAGGAACGCCGGATCCACGGTATAAGGCGCCAGCAACGTATTCGATCGGGCCGTGCCGCGATTTGGCTCGATGCGGTTCAAAGTGACGACGAGCGTGTCGCCAGGCTCTGCGCCCTCGACGTAAAAGGGGCCCGTTTGCGGATTTGGTCCCGATGCGACCGGACGATCGTTGGCGTCCAGGCCGGCGGCGTCGATGGTCACGGTGATTACGCGGTCGCCGGGCTTGATCCGGAGCGCGGGCACATGGGCGAACGAAAACGTGTTGTGGTACGTCGTCGGCACGAATCGATGGGTTTCAGCGGTGGCGGCGGCGCTCCAGATCAACAGCCAAACGAAAATGATCGTCGTCCTCATCACGGCCTCCGGCGCGGGATCTGTTCGTCTCGCATCGCGGCATGCCACGCGACCACCGCAAGCACGACGGCCGACTGCTTGAGGTCGTCGACCTTGACCGCGTCCGCAAAGTCGGCGTTCGTGTGGCGTGTGCGAACGTCGTAGTTGCGGAAGTCTTTGATCACGGTAAAGGCAGGAATACCGGCCTCGTCGAACGGCACGTGATCGGTGCTGCCGATATCCTCGATCACGTTGCGCTTCACCCCGAGATCGCGCAACGATTCGAGCCAGGCGTCGAAGATCCGCTTTGCCGCGTCGTTCTTCTGCATGTAGAACCCGTAGGTCGCCCCGGTTCCCGGATCGTCGTTCAGGTAGACGGCAATCGCGGACCGCTCGGCTGCGCTCGCGAGATGCTGCTTGACGTAGGCCCGAGCCCCGAGCAGCCCCTGCTCCTCTCCTCCCCACAGCGCCACACGGATCGTCCGGCGAGGCCGGGCGCCCAGCGCGGTCAGGATGCGCATCGCCTCCATCGCGCTGGCCGCGCCATCGGCGTTGTCGGTGGCGCCTGTGGCCGTGTGCCACGAATCGAGGTGGGCCCCGACCAGCACCACTTCGTTTCGCAACTTCGGATCCGTACCCGGGATCTCCGCCAGCACGTTGTAGGTGTTGACGTCATCGTGAAAACGGGTGCCGACTTGAATACGAAGATCGATCCGTGTGCCGGCTTGCGCCAGGCGAACGAGCATGTTGTATTGCTCCGCCGCAAGGACCACCGTCGGCACGGCGCTGTCAGACGTGTCACGGCTGCCCTGAACGCGCACGGTTCCGTGCTCCGTAGCTGCCGGCTTGAGCACGACCGCCGCGCGGTGCGCCTGAAGGAGCGCGAGCAACTTCGGCGTCGGCGTCGCGTTCGAGGGACCGGGGAAAGGCGGATTACCGGTCTGCACTGGTCCGCTGCCGTCAGATGGTTGCACCCGGTCCGCGCTCAGGAACTCCGCTTGCGGCCGGTGCGCCAGGACGATTGCGCCACGCAGGCGGTCACTCAAACGGTCGATCGCATCCGCGCTACTGTCGCCGACGTAGATCGGCGTGCCGGTGACGATTCCAGCCGTGGCCGGCGACCACGCCTCGGCGTATCCCGTGAGGGGCATGTAGCGTGGCGCGATCATCTCGACGGTGAGCTTTTCGAGCGACCATCCGCGCCCAAATTCGAACGCTTCCTGCCGAGGGTTTGCCAGGCCCCATTCGCGGAAGCGGTCTTGCGCCCAGCGAGCGGCCGCGATGTAGGCAGGCGATCCCGACAGGCGCGGCCCCAGTTCGTCGGCCAGGGTGTGAAAGAGTTTCCCTACGTCCGATCGGTCCATCCCCTCGGCTTTGATCCTGGCGATCATCGCCTGGTCAATCGGCTCCTGCGCGGCCGCTCTCACATGGAATAGTCCCACCAGGATCGCGGCCGCTGCCATCGCAGTGCGCGTGCGTCTCATGATGCGCGCATCATAGAACATCGGTGCTCTCAAAAGATGTGGCCGAGGCTGACGTGGATGCGCCAACGACGATCCGCGCGTTCGCCATCAACACGCAGGCCATCCGACCGCGCGTCCACCGATCGGTTGCCCATTGGTCGACAGCGGACTGACCTCGAATCGCCCCCAGCCTCGGAGGCTGTCGGCTCCGCCCAGGAAGTAGCGTTTCGAGAACGGCAGGTCGATCACGCGCTCCGAGACAATCGATCCAAACTGCAGTCGCCCCGCCAACACGACGGCGCCAACCGGTTGGTAATAACTCCCGGTCGTGAACACGTTGTCGTAGCTGAACGACCCGGGCAGCCATCCGCCTGCGTGTTCCACTCGAATGGCAGCGCGATAGCCGGATCGCGGACTCAACGACTCGACTCGCGCGCCCGGCGCCGGCGTCGTCTCACGGGCTGCACCGATTCTCAACGCGGAGAGCATCCCGTCCTGACTCGCATCGAAACTGTCGCTGCAATTGGCCGCCTACGCTTGGGACTTCGACGAGCCGGTCTATTCGGCGCTGACGCTCGGGGCAGTGGCAGTCTCAGTTACCCGTTAGGTCGTCGGAATCGGGTAACTGCAACCTATCTCCAGCAGTTCGAGAGTAACCAGATTCCGGTTGACGCAGTGGCAGCTGACTCGCCAACGCTGCTGACTACGCTCGGTCTGAGTCCCAACGCAACGAAATGAGCCGCACGATCTCCTCGTTGAGACCTCGCGGCACGGCATCCTGCTCGACGTCAGCGACGAAGCCGTATTTGTATTCGCGAGCTGTCAGTTGTTCGATGGTCTGCGTTGACGTGCTCATGAACAGCCCCGGCCGTAATACCGACTATTTCAGTCCTATATTACTGCCGGGCGCCTTGCAACGCGAGCTCAGTGCGTTTCTCGGGACTCGGGGCTCGGGACTCGGGCACCGTCAGCGCCAGCGACTCATATCTATGCGATCGCTAGTGAGCGCCATGCGGCTGAGCCGTGCAGTTAGAGCACAGCGAAAATATCGAACTCGCGGCTTGGGCTGACGTCCACTCTGTCCACCGCTACCCCGAATGGGGTAGTGCCAGCAAGAAGTGCGTGTGGTACGTTCCGCGCATCGCAGCGTAGCACATCACCGTTTGTGGTCCACGTCACGGCACGTGACTCCCAAGGTCCCACAGTAACGCGCTTCCAAAACGGGGAGGCTATCCATGCTGGGTGTTCGAAGGCTGGGGCTCCTGGTTCTTGCACTGGCGCCGCTCACGGCGTACGCGCAGGGCTCCATTACAGGCGTGGTGAAAGATGCATCGGGAGCAGTCTTGCCCGGTGTGACGGTGGAGGTCTCGAGCCCCGCCCTGATCGAGAAAGCCCGTGTCACCGTCTCCGATGACACCGGGCAATACCGCATCGTCGATCTGCGACCAGGTCTCTACAAAGCCACGTTCACGTTGACCGGGTTCAACACGGTCGTGCGAGAGGGAATCGAGCTCGTCGGCTCGTTCACCGCAACGATCAACGCCGAGATGGGTGTGGGCGCGGTGCAGGAAACGATCACCGTCGCGGCCGACTCGCCCGTCGTCGACATCCAGAACACCAGTCGGCAGCACGTGATCAGCAATGAGGTAATCGACGCCATTCCGGCCGGCCGGAGTCACTACGATCTGGCGGCGCTCATTCCTGGTCTCACGGGCATCCAGTTCGGACGGTCGGGCTTCCAGGATGTCGGAGGCACGAACAATCTGCAGATCGCTGCCCTCTCCATTCACGGCGGCACGTTCATGGACACGCGGGTGATGATGAACGGCCTGACCTCGCGCAACCTCCTGTCGTCGGCATGGGCAACCAACTTCATCGCCGACACCGGAACCGCAGCGGAATGGACCATCGACTACGCGGCCCAGGGTGCGGCCGCTGTCGGCAGCGGTGTGAGCTTCAACATGATTCCGAAGGAGGGCGGCAACAAGTTCAGCGCGTCGGTGTTCGCGACCGGTGCAAACAGCGACTTTCAGTCGGACAACTACACCGACGAACTCGCGGCACAGGGACTGAGATCGCCAGCGGGGCTGGCATTGCTGTACGACGTCAACCCTTCCGGAGGCGGCCCGATTCTCAGAGATCGGCTGTGGTTCTATGGTTCCCTGCGCTGGCAGACGAACCAGTTCTACATCCCGGGCTCGGTTGGTAATGCCAACGAAGGTTCGGAAAGCGCGTGGCTGTGGGCACCGAACGACAGCGTGCGCGGCAAGTTCGACACGACGCAAAAGGGTGGCAGCGTCCGATTGACGCTCCAGGCCACGCCGAGGAACAAGTTCTTCTTCTCGCACGAGCCGCAGTCGAGGCACTGGATCGATGCGCGCGCGGAGACCTCGCCGGAGGCGTTCACCGATTACCGGTTTCACTTGAACCGCTTCACGACTGCCGGTTGGACCTCGCCGTTGACGAACAAGCTCCTGCTCGACTTCAAGTGGGCCGATCATGGTGAAGGCTTCGAAGACTATCTGCCGCCCGACGGTCCGTACGCGACACTCATCACCGTTCACGAGCAAGGCGGAGCGTTCGTCCAGCCGCAGCATTATCGCGGCAAGGGGCACGGCGGCAATCAAGCGGTGTCTTTCGGCTGGAACACCGCCCCGCACGTTCAACAGTTCCATGGATCGCTGTCGTACGTCATGGGCGGGCATCAGATGAAGTTCGGTGTCCAGCAGGAATGGGGCACCATCACCAACCAGCAGCGCAACGTGCCGGCCGGCGTTGACTACTACTTCGTCAACGGCATACCGGATCGCGTGCGACAGTGGGCGCTGCCGATCGAAACCGTCAACCGCCTCGACGCCGAGATGGGCATCTACGCTCAGGACACGTGGACGTTGAATCGCCTCACGATCAATGGGGGCCTGCGGTTCGACTACTTCAAGAACAGCTTCCCGGTGCAGCACCTCGGCCCGGGGGCATTTGTGCCAAATCGCGACGTCACTTTTCCCGAGACAGACTTCTACGGTTTGAAGGACCTTACGCCGAGGGTGGGACTCACCTACGATCTGTTCGGCGACGGGAAGACTGCTCTCAAGGTGCACTGGGGCAAGTACGTCGAGGGCCTCGCCGCCAGCACGGGCAACCCGGTGGGCAATCTGTCACTCGAGGCAACCCGCACGTGGACCGATGGCAACCGGAACTTCCAGGTCGACTGCGACCTGACCAACGTTAACGCCCAGGACAACCGGGCGACCGGCGGTGACTTCTGTGGCGCGAATCCCAACCGGAACTTCGGCCTGAGCACGCCGAGCACGGCGCGCGATCCGGATACGTATCTGGGATGGGGCAACCGGCCGTGGAACCAGACCTTCTCGGTTGGTGTCCAGCGCGAAGTGGTTCCGCGTGTTGCCATCGACGTCGGGTACTTCCGCCGTTGGGCGGGCAATTTCGGCGTGACGGACAACCGGGCCGTGACCGCGGCCGACTTCACTGCCTACTGGATCACGGCACCAACGAACTTCCCCGGTGCGACGATTCCGCTGCCTGACGACGCAGCCGGACGGACCACGTCTGGCTTCTACGACGTGAATCCAAACAAGTTTGGCGTCGTTGACAACTACGTCACGCTTGCCAAGAAGTCGGGCGTCGGCGATCAATCTCAGGTCTGGAACGGCGTCGACGTCACGGTCAACGCGCGCCCGGTGAACGGCTTCGTGCTGCAAGGCGGATTCAGCACCGGAAAACAGGTGACCGACAACTGCGCGGTCCGGGACGTCATGCCCGAGATCGCTCCGACGAACCCCTATTGCCACGTCGGGCAGGACATGCAGACTCAGGTCAAGTTCCTCGGAACGTACCTGATCCCGCGCGTCGACGTGCAGTTCGGGGTCACATTCCAGAGCAGCCCGGGACCATCGATCGCGGCGAACTACTTCGTGCCGGCGGCGAACATCTCGGGTCTGGGTCGTCCGCTATCGAGTGGCGCGCCGACGGTGCTCTACAACCTGATCGATCCGAACACGCTCTACGGTGAGCGGGCCAACCAACTGGATCTTCGAATGTCGAAGATCTTCAGAATCGGTCCGAACCGAGTCCAGTTGAACTTCGACCTGGCAAACCTGTTGAATGCGAACGACGTCCTCGGTGTGTCGACCACCTACGGGCCGGCGTGGCAGACGCCGCAGGCAATCATGGACCCGCGGCTCTTCAAGTTCGGAGTGCAATACGACTTCTAAACGTACCTTTGACTTTTGATATTTGACTTTTGCCCTTGAGCGCTCCCGTTGTCACGCTCTCACGTCGAGCGACGCACGAACTGGAGCACGAATGCAAGGACAACGACAACGACAACGGCGATCCACCCGGAGGAGAGCGCCCAGGCGAGCCAGTTTGCCTCGGGACTCGCGCGCGTCCATGTGACGAGTGCGATGACGACCAATCCGAACATCACCAGAAGCGGCAGCGCGAGCAGCACGATTGCGGCCGCGATGAAAGCCACCTGCCGCTCCGATCTCGGCGTGTCCGACATTGTGTTCTCCGGTCAGTCACTTTCCGACAGAAGACCTACAAACCACAGCAGAACCTGGAACCACAACAACACCCGACAGAGAAGGTGACGTGTCCCAAATGTGGCAGCCAGGAGGCAGCCGTCGTGTTTACCCATTTCGCGTACATCGCCTGCTTTTGTCCGGAGTGCCATCACTCATGGAGCTGTTCTCCCGCTACTGACTAACGGGCCTGAGGTGAGAGTCGGGGGGTTCGCGATGCAGCCTTACTGGATGATGCCTCGTCTGCTGGCGTAGCGAACGACTTCCACAGTGTTGTGCAATCTCAACTTCTGCAGCAGGTGGGCGCGATGTGTCTCGACCGTCGCCGGGCTGATCGAGAGCAGCTCGGCAATCTCCTTGCTGCTGCGTCCTTCCGCCACGAGCTGCAGGACCTCGCGCTCCCGCTCCGAGAGTGAATCGTAGGGATCGGTGATGCCCTTTTCACTCAGCGTCTTGACGTAATCGTCGAAGACGACCTGGGCAACCGACTGGCTGAAGTACGACTTCCCCGCCGCCAGTGTGGCAATGGCTTCGAGGAGCTCGGCACCCGCCGATTCTTTCAGCAAGTATCCACGCGCTCCGGCCTGCACGGCCTGGGTGACGTATGCCTGGTCGCTGTGCATGCTGAGGATCAGCACGTGCACGGACGGTGCCCGTCGCACGATCTGTCGCGTCGCTTCGATGCCGTTCAAGAGCGGCATCCCGATATCGAGAATGGCGACATCCGGAGTGAGCGCGAGCGCCTCACGGACGGCATCGCGCCCGTTCCCTGCTTCGGCCACCACACGCCAGTCGCGCCGCTCTTCGAGGATCTTGCGAAGTCCGTGTCGAAGCACCGTGTGATCATCGCCGAGCAGGATTCGCAGTTCACCCATGGCCGACCTCCGGCGAGTGAATCAGCACGCTGGCCTCTCCCGGGTCTTCGCGCATATGCTCGCTGACCGTCGTTGACTCGGCGAGGGGCAAGCAGACCTCGAGACGCGTGCCACCGGCCGCACCGCTCTCGATCGTTACCGTTCCTCGCAACTGTGACACGCGTTCGCGGATGCCCAACAGGCCCAGGCCGCGCCGGCGGCCAGGCCGCTCGGCATCTGCCACATCGAATCCGGTTCCATCGTCTTCAACGACGAGCCGGCAGGTGTTGATTGTCTCGCTCAGACGCACTCGCACGGCGTGGGCATGGGAATGCCGGGCCACGTTGGTGAGCGCTTCTTGAACAATGCGATAAATCGCGCGCTCGGTCTCGTCGCCGCGTCGACTCTGAAATCCTTCGTGGGCGAAGTCGACCACGAGGGCATGGCGCCTGCGAAAGTCGGCGAGATGCGACTCGAGGGCCGCCACGAGACCAAGGTCATCAAGCGCAGAAGGGTGGAGTAAACGTGAGAGATCGCGAACTGTGCGCAATGCGCTGTCGGCGCTGGAGAGGGCATCCGCCAACAGGCCGGTCTCGCTCCCTGTCCGCTCGAGCTTGCGACCGGCGACGGTAAGTTCCATTTTGACCGCGCTCAGCATCTGCCCGACTTCGTCGTGGAGCTCGCGTGCGATCCGCCGCTGTTCGTCTTCCTGGGCGTGCAGGAGCCGGGCGGACAGCCGCTGCAAATCAACGGCGGTCTGTTCCTCGCGCGCACGTTGTTCGGTCAGCCGGCGTTCGAGGCGTGCGCTATGCCGAAACGCGAACCATCCAATGGCCAGGCTGATGGCCAGCGTGAGCCCGAACACGGTCCACACCTGCTGCTGCAGGTTGGACTGCATGCCGTTCACGGCTTGCTGCTGCTCGATGAAGGCGGCGCGATTGAGCGCCTGCACCTCTTCAGAGATGCGAATTGCCGCCTCGCGTCTGGGCATGAACCGTCGCATCAGCACAGCCGCATTGCGAGACCATTCGCTGCTGTCGGTGGCCAGTGCTGCGTCGCTGGCCGCGCGGAATTCGCGTATCTCCTCACGCAGCCGGCCAACACGCTCGCGCTCGGACGGAGACCCAACAAATGGCACGTAGCGGGCGAGCTGGCTATCGATCGCGTCGTAGGCGCGCGTGATGTCCTCGCGATGGGAGCCGGCGGATCGAGCGTCGGGATCGAGCAGCGCTTCACGCACCAGCGCCGACGCGACCAGCGCCTGTGTTCGGACCGATGCGAGCAACTCCTGGGCTTGCAGGTAACGAGTGCTCGCTGCCGCCCCCTCACGCTGCGCCTCCTGCAGGCGCAGCGTCACCTGGTATCCGGCAAAGAGCCACAGCCCGAGCGTGAGCATGAGGCCCGCGAGGAGCGCCGCGCGAATCGTCAGCCCTTCAGCAAACCGATTCCGCATCTCGCTGCATCGTAACGCGGAACCTGCACGGGGAGCACGATGCCGATGCGCCTACAGGCTCGTCGGGCCGTGAAATACCGACTGGTCAGGATACGCGGCGGCCGCACGTGCACGATATGGTGCCCTTAGGGCAGGAGGATCATTGTGACTGCACGGCTCGTACGAGATGTGACCGCCATCCTGTTGTTTGCGGTCCCCATCGCCTTTCCAGCGCGGGTGGCGACTCAGGCCGCTCCGCCTGCGCCAACCGCTCATCAGAAGCTCACGTTCGAGGGCGACACAGCGCTGTGGACTGTCGCCATCAAACCTGACAAGACTGCGGACTTCGAGCAGGTCATGAAACGCGTGCGTGAAGCCTTGATGAAATCGGCCGATCCGCAGCGGCAGAAGCAGGCAGCCGGCTGGAAGGTCATGCGAATTTCCAAGCCGCTCGGCGATGGCAACGTTCCCTACGTACACATCGTTCATCCGGTGGTCACCGGCGCCGACTACACCATCATGCAGATTCTGTACGACGGGTTTCCCGATGAGCGCCAGGCGCTATACGAGCTCTATCGAGGCGCGTTCGCGCAGAACCTGTCGCTCGCGACAGGCACCATCGTCGCCGAGCCTTGATGGCCGAGGACCTTTCCGGGACGCTGCTGGAGTTCATTCACGCCAGCATCCCAACGTTCCAGGCGGCTGAAGCACTCCTGTTCCTCACCGCGAATCGTGACCGCGACTTCAGCCCCGAGGAGATCGTCGTCGGCATGCGGCCGCGGGCGATCACCGCCGCCGCGGTGAGGGAATGTGCCGAATTGTTCGCGGCGCACGGTCTCCTAACGGAAATCGATGGCCGCTTCAGGTATGGTCCTGCGTCAGCGGAACTCGAGCGCCGCGTTGGTGAGCTGTCGCATGCGTACAACGAACGTCCGGTTACGCTGATCACGGCCATCTACCACATCGCGGATCGCTCTTCTTCTTTGAACTGCTCGTCGCTGCGGCCGTCATTTTGACCACTGCCGGACGCACGCGTGCTACACGGAGGTGAGAATCGCTATAGTTAGAATCTGATTGGAGCGCGTGGACTTGCGCGCCTGCCGCCGCCGATCTAGTCGTGACTACCGATCCTCACAGCAACCGGCTGTTCGGTCGCATCCTCTTGGCCATTGGAGCCGGTGTCCTCGCCGGCCTCTTTTTCGGCGAAACCATTCGGCCGTTAGGCATCGTTGCGAGCGGATTCATCAGGCTTCTCCAGGTCAACGTGCTTCCCTATCTTCTGGGCTCGCTGATACTGAGCCTCGGAAGCCGCGGCGCCGCGGAGATGAAGGCAATCGCTCGATACGGCGTCGCGCTCCTGATGTTGGTCTGGGGGCTGACGCTGCTGCTGGTGGTCGCCGCCCCACTGGCCCTTCCGGCATTCACCGGCGTACCGGTGTTTGGACTCGAGGAAGCTCCGCCACCGATTGATTGGCTTGAGCTCTACATCCCCGCAAACCTCTTTCACGCGCTCGCGAACAACTTGATTCCGGCAGTCGTGCTGTTCGGGATCCTCGCCGGCATTGCCCTGGGTCAGATGACGGGCGAGAAAAAGGAGGTGCTGCTCCATTCACTCGCGGCCTTCAACGAGGCAATGGCGCGAGTCAGCCGCCTGATTCTTCGCCTGACGCCATATGGTCTATTCGCGATTGCAGCGGTCACCGCCGGCGACATTCGCGTTGAAGACGTACTGCGCCTCCAGATCTGGTTTCACTTCTATGCCGGCGGCGCGCTGCTGCTCACGCTGTGGGTGTTGCCGGCGATGGTCGCACGACTGACGGACGTGTCGTACGGCCGCTTCGTTAGCGCCATGAGGGACAGCATCGTCACAGCCGCTGCCGCGGGCGATGTGCTGGTGGTGCTGCCCCTCATCGCGGAATCTGCCAAGACGCTCCTCGTCGAGCGTGGCATACGAGCCGAGGATGCTGATCGCTCCGTCAGCGTCGCGATTCCGCTGATTTACAACTTCCCACACGTCGGAAAGATCCTGAGCCTCGCCTTCCTACCCTTCGCGGCGTGGTACTCGGGCGGTACGCTCGGACTGCAGCAACTGCTCCTCCTTGTCAGCGCGGGGCCGCTGAGTCTCTTCGGAAGCATCAACGGAGCAATTCCGTTTCTGCTCGACCTGTTGCATCTGCCAGCAGATCTCTTCGACCTCTTCTCCGTATCGAGCGTTCTGAATTCGAGACTGGGATCCATGGCGGCGGCGGCCCATGTGGCGGCTCTCGGCGTCGTGGTTGCCGCCGCGATGCTCGGCGCGGTTCACGTCTCCATTCGACGTGTCGCTCGATTTGTGGTCGTGACGGTCGCGTTCATGGGCATCTTTCTCGTCGGCACACGGGCAGTTTTTTCGTGGGTTCTGCCGCCGACGCCGTCGGGGGTCGCCACTCTGTCGTCATTCGAGCTGAGGCCGCCGTTCGCCGCGGCGCCGGCCGTCTCTGAAGCAACGTCGGCTTCGACTCCTGAACCGGGCAGCCGCCTGCAGCAAATCAAAGCGCGTGGAGTTCTGCGCGTGGGTTACTTCAACGATGCCGTGCCGTGGGCGTTCGTCAATGCGAGCGGCAAGCTCGTCGGACACGACATCGAGGCGGCGCATCGGCTGGCGAGTCAGCTTGGTGTGGGGCTCGAGTTCGTCCTCATCGATCGTGCGACCCCGGAGCCCTCGCGCGCGCTCATCGACGGACGGGCCGACATTCTCATGACCGGCTTCACAGCCACGGTGTCGCGCGCCGAACGAATGGAGCTGTCGCATCCATACAGCAGCGAACATCTGGGATTTCTCGTGCGCGACTTCGACCGGAGCCGGTTTGGAACGCTCGCGGCGCTGAACGAGGGCGACGGACTCGTTGTCGCGGTGCCTCCGGTTGAAGGGGCGATGGAAGGCGTCAAGACCATGTTGCCGCGCGCAAACACGCTCCCTTACAACTCCCTCGACGAAGCGCTCCGCGATCCAACGGTGACCGCGGCATTGACGACGCTCGAGCGTGCGTACTACTGGAGTCGCATCTACCCGGAGTTTGCGGCGATCCGGCCCAAGGAAGTGCAGACGGCCACGATCGTCGTCTATGCGCTCCCCTACGGCGAACTCGACTTCCGGAATCTCGTTGATCTGTGGATTGAAACCAGGCGTGCCAGCGGCGAAGCCGACGAAGCATATGACTACTGGGTTCGGGGCAAGGCGCTCGCATCACGCACTCCACGTTGGAGCGTGCTACGTAATGTGTTTGGGTTCGGTACAGATTAAGGTCAAAAGTCAAAGGTCAAGAGTCAGGCCAAAAGCACCGAGAGCCTTCACTGGGAGACCGCGACTAGTCGACGCGTTCGTACATCGCCGTAAACTTTTCGGCCTCGACAGCGTATCCGTCGTTTCCGTTTTCGTCGTTGAACACCAGGTAGTCGCCGCGCTTGTAGTGCGTGGTGCCTTCCTTGGTCTTCACGCGCCCCTCGTTCACCGCGCGCTCCGCCCACACCGGTGTGACCTTCACGTATCTGCCGTCATCGACCTGGCGATAGGTCCGGGCGAACGTCTCTCGATCGACTGTGTATATGTCTCCGCCGTTATCGACGATCCAGTCTCCGGCCTTGCACATTTGCGGACCGCCCCACTTCTGGTAGGTGAAGCCATCGGTATCGAGTGCGAGTTGAACCGCGACCACGGCCTGATCCGCCCGCTTGACGTACTTCAGCCGCTCACCCACCACTGCACCTCATAGCGCATGGTATGCGATCGAACTAGTCAAGGGCACCGCTCTTGATATCCCGGCGGGGCCCTTGACTAGTTTGAAAGCGTCTTCTGGGCGCGCTCCGCGCGCCTGCCCGTTGTGCGGTCGTGGCCACGAGTACAAGATTCGCGTTTGGGCCGCACAACGGGCTATCGGCAGAGCACGTGATATCGTGTGCTCCGGGCACGTTCCCCAATTGCGCACGTAAGGCTCCACATGGCAGACAGACCGCACCGGGTCGATCATCGTGTCAACGGCGCGCTTGCGGCGATCGTCCTCGTCCACGGCTTCGGCGGCGATGCAGCGGCCACATGGGGGCTGTTTCCCGACCTCCTCAAGAAAGAGCAGCGGCTCCAGAACTGGGATGTCTTCAGCATCGGCTACTCGACGAGCCTGGCATTCGATCTCGCCGGCGTGTGCAGCGCGGATCCCGAGATCATCACGCTCGGCGGCTTGATCCAAACCGTGACCGACGTCACACCCCTCAATCGATACAGATCGATCGCGATCCTGGCGCACAGTATGGGCGGGTTGCTCGTCCAGCGTGCGCTGCTCTCGAGCGCCGCGCTGCGCGCGCGGGTGTCGCATCTGCTGCTGTTCGGTACACCGAGCGCCGGGCTGGAGAAAGCGTCGCCGTTTCGGTTCTGGAAGCGGCAACTGCGCGACATGAGTCGCGACAGCGACTTCATTCGAACGCTGCGCCAGGATTGGACAACGTCGTTTCGCGAAGCGCCTCCGTTCTCGTTTCTTGCCATAGCCGGAGATCGCGACGAGTTCGTGCCGCGTACTTCTTCGCTCGATCCGTTCACGGAAGGAGCGCGCCGGGTCGTCTACGGCAACCATCTCGAGATCGTCAAACCAGAGAACGCGGACCATTTGGGGTTCACCGTCACGGTCAAGGCCCTCGTCGGCGTCGATGACGGCAGCGGATTTCTCGACACCGCGCTGAGGGCGGTCGAGTCGCGCGAGTTTCAACACGCGATCGACACGCTCGCGCCGCACGCCGATGAACTGGACGACAAGGGACTCGTGACCCTGGCGCTTGCACTCGAATCGGTCGGCCGCGAGAGTGACGCGATCGACATGCTGAAGCGCGCACACCCCAAGGGGACCGATCCGCTGGGCGTCCTGGCCGGTCGCCTGAAGCGGCGATGGCTCGTCGAACGTCGCCGCACTGATGCCGAACAGGCGCTCGCACTTTATCGCGACGGCCTGACGCATGCGGAAGCGAACGCAGATCCCTCACAGGCCCACTATCACGCGATCAATTGCGCGTTCATGGAGCTCGCCCACGCCGAGAGTCGCAAAGCGTGCCGCGACTATGCCGCTCGCGCCTTGACTCATTGCGCGAACGCGAGCGCCAATGTGTGGCGTTTTGCGACAGAGGGCGAAGCGAACATCTATCTCGGTAATCACGCAGCGGCGCGCGAGGCCTACGCGCGGGCTCTCGCCCTCGACCCCTCGCCCCGCCAAATAGGCTCGATGTACCAGCAAGCGTTCCGCGCTGCTGATTTGATGGACGAAGACGCGCTGGGAGCGGAACTGCGCGCGCTCTTCGGTCACTCACCAACGGTGGCCCGGTCCTGATGCGGCGAATCGGCTAGACCCGCCTTTTCCAACCGCCAGGTTGGGAAAGAGCGCGCACAAAGCAAACGTCTGGTTCTTACAGAACTCTTCCTACCGGAACAATAACGACCGATTCGCCGAGACAAAGTCGCGATATGTATGGAAGTTTCATGCGCAAAAGCCGAGCGCGGACTTTGCAGAAACACGAGACGTGGGGCACACGTTCAAGGACAGTTCGTCGTTATCGCTGAAGACGGGGCTTGGGGAGTTTCCGAGCGAATCCGGGACCCGCGTTGGCGGGCCGCGACTGACTGTGCGTGAGCCACGCAATCACAGGGGGGAGCCGTTCTTGGAGAAAGACGAGGTTGATCAGGAACTCATGCACCGGCTGCATGGGGACATGAGAAAGGCTCTGGAAGAAATGCGGCAGACGCAGGCGGCAACCATGGCTGCCCTGTCCAATCTCCAGGCGACTCTGATCCGATGGATCATTCTCACAGGGCTAGTCGTGATCATCGTGTTGAAGCTGTTTTGAGCCTTTTTCGCGATTGAGTCGCTTTCGCGACTGCGATCGCACGCTCGGCCCAGGCCAAGAGCGCCGCGCCATCTTCCAGCGTCTCAGTGGGCACGTTGTAGTACGGCATCTTCATGGCGCGATCGGCGTACGGCTTGAAGGGCTTCGAACCGGCCTGTTCGTATTCGGCCAGATTGGTGTCACCGACTTTGAAGTAAAGGACATCCGCGGCAAGGATGCCGAAGAACACGTCGCCGGAATACAGGCCGACGCCCCCGAACATCGCCTGCGCCCGGAAATCGCGAACGCCTGCCAGTTGATCCAGCACGAACTCGCGGAACCCGTTGCTGACGCGCAACGATGCCAGCTTCGCGCGCGGCGCGGCCGATCTCTTCGGCCGCGTCGTCTTTTTTGCCTTGGCCTTTGCGCCCATCCGCTTCCCCACAACCGGTCTCCGGAATAATATCGGGGTGATTCGTCGCGTTGCAGCAGGCGCTCTGGACCTCCGGGCGGATACATGAGCAAGACGGCGGTGAGTCTCACGATCGCGTGATTCGCGGCGTCACCCCGGCGACGATCATCGGAAAGGCGACGACCTATCAAGGAACGCGAGTCAGGCTGATCTGACGCCAGGCGAGCTGGAGTCAGTTTTCTCGAATCAGGATCTCGCCGCGACCGACGGCCACGTGATCGCCGTGGTAAATGCCGTAGTTCGCGTTGTGACACTCGCTCGGCACGGCAAACCCCAGCGACTCGAGATGCCGCAGAATGAGCCGCAGGAACGTCGGCTGACACACGCAGCTCTTTCGAAACGACACGAGGAGTGAAGGCGGGTTGGCGCCGAACAGACCCACGGTCCCGCGACGCATCGCGGCAGCGGGCCGATTGCCGCAGGGGCCGAAGACGAGCACGGTCCCGGCGATCAAGTTGGCGCCGACGAAATCGCCACACTCTCCGCCGACCGCCAGCAACCCGCGACGCATAGTCAGCCCGACCTCGTTGCCCGCAGAGCCGTCGAT
>Ga0075421_100004504_pt1 | contig 16823 bp, 20 predicted proteins | sample SoiMetdeltSBSDD5_FD_75292 | JGI IMG/M metagenome (GOLD analysis project Ga0075421, IMG submission 75292) | Bulk soil microbial communities from a Populus tree surrounding site in Tennessee, USA - Soil MetaG P. deltoides SBSDD5 | ecosystem: Environmental > Terrestrial > Soil > Tree plantation...
CTCATGGGTTCTGCCTCCGCACCAGATCAGTGAATCCACGATCGATTTCGCGCAGTTGCGTCTCTACCGAGGCGTCCACGGATCCGCGTGCTGTATCGAATACGATTGAGCCACGTTCCAGCGATGGGTCTCTTTCCAAGCGCAACTGAACCGGTGTCTGCCACTCGCCAACGTGCTTTTCCATAAAAGGCGCATCGGCTGGATGTACGCGAAGCCGGTGCACCTCCCGCGCGTCCATCCGATCCAGCACGGCCCGCACAATTCCGCCTAAGGCCTCCGGGTCCACGGACAACTCGCGGTGCAACACCCGGCGTGCAACCGCTACGGCCAAGTGCACCAGGTCCTCCTCCAGCCGCCGCCGCATCTTCCGCCGTTCGGAGATGAGCTCTTCGATTGCCCGAACACTACGCGCGGCGATGAGCTCGATCTGTCTGGCCGCCATTTCTGCCGCAGCTGCCTCGCCCTCTTTTATTCCTGCCTGACGTGCCTGTTGCGACAGTTGAGGAAGCTGTTGCTCCAACTCGGCGATACGCGCCCGTAAACCGGGAGCCTCATATAACGCGTTCGCGGCGTTTTCGGGAAGCGGCGCTTTCGGCGGGCCAGTGGATACTGTGGCCTCGCCCACCCGGCGCCACACTAGCGGTTGAAGTTCGGACTCTCCTTTTGGCCCAAGAATCCTAGAGGACATACTGCTCACCCACCGTTCCCTTGAGGCTGATGACTCCCTCACCTTCCAGTTGACGCACCACGGCGATGATCTGCTGCTGCGAAGCTTCCACCTCTTTGATCTTGACCGGACCCATGGCGTCCATGTCTTCACGCAGCATCTCGGCCCCTCTCTGCGACATGCAGTCCATGAACTTTTGCCGCAGTTGGTCGCTGGTGCCTTTTAGCGCAACGGTGAGCAGCTTACGATCCACTCGCGAGAGAACTTCCTTCAGTCCCGCCGAGTCGATCAGCAGCAGGTCCTCAAAGACAAACATCAGATGGCGAACGGTTTCTACGAGCGGCGAATCCGATTTCTCCATCTCCTCGAGAATTTCTTTGCTGGTACCTGAATCCAACCGGTTGAACAGTTCAGCGACGGCGCGCACACCACCATAGCTTTCGCGGCTGAACTCGCCCAGTGCCTTTAGTTTCTGTCCAATGATGCCCGCGATGCGCGTGATTACTTCAGGCGAGATGCGTTCGAGATGTGCCATACGCAGCGAAACGTCCGGCCGGATCTCGCCCGGCAAGCTCGCCAATAGTGCAGCCGCCTGTGACGGATTCAGGTGGGACAGGATCAACGCGATGGTTTGTGGGTGCTCTTTATGAATGAACTTGGCCAACTGCTGCGGATCGGCCTTTTGCAGAGCATCGAAGCTGGCCGAATCGCTGCCCAACGCCTTCATCAGCCGGTCCAGCAGTTTCTTCGCGTGCTCCGGCCCGTATGCGGAAATCAGAACCTTCTTCGCATATTCCACGCCCCCCTTGAGCACATAATCGTGCGCAAGCGTCATCTGGTATCCCTCTTCCAGAATCGCGTCTACGATCTCGGGCGTGATAGGAGGCAGCCGCGCAATCTCGCGGGTCAATAGCGAAGCTTCCTCCTCTTCCAATTGGCTCAGGATGAGGGCGGCTACTTCCTCGCCCATGACGACAGTCAAGACAGCAGCCTTTTTCAGGCCCGGCATCAGTGCGGTAGGCTTTTCGCTATTCGTGATCATCGGAGCTGCCTAGTTGGCGGCGTCGCTCATCCACGTGCGGATGATGTGGGCGAACGCCACCGGGTCCTTCTTTACCTGCTCGATCATGTGCTTGGCCAGGACCTCCGACTTCTTCGTCGTCGATTCCGGAAGTCTTAGGCCGGAGAGAATCTCCTGTTCCTGCTTCTCTTTAAGTGCGCGGTTCTCCTGGATCTGTGATTCGATCTTCTTCTCGATCGACTCTCCGGGGGGCTTCTGGCGGCCTTGAGCCCCGCCGATCGCCTTGACCTCCTCGACGGAGACGTCCCCACTCCTTGCCTGCCCGCGGCGCCTTTTCAGGAACCAGAAAACGCCCCCTCCGAGTAACACAGCGAGCAACATTCCTCCGGTGATGCTCGCCACGAGCATTGGGTTAGTCCTCCCCCAATCGATGAGGAAGCCCACCGCTGGAAGGGAGCCTTGAGGCGCGGACGGCACGGGCGTGGGAGGCGGTTCCAACGTGAGTGTCGATTCAAATGGCAGAGCTTCCACGATCAGTTGATCGCCGCGCTCCGGTTGCAGCCCCACGATACCTGCAATCAGGTCGCGGGTAGTTTTCAATCTTTCCGGTGACGGCGGCTCAACGATGCGGCGGCTCCCAGGCCCCGTGCCCTCGAACCGGACATTGTGATCCAGCAGGACGGAAACGGATACTCGACGCACCTGTCCTTGCGGAGTCCGGGTCTTTTTGATCATCCGGCTGGACTGGTAGGCGATGTTCTCGGTACGGCGCGTCAGGCCTGATCCGGACGACCCGGGCCGCGAGGAAGGGCGCGGCAGATTGGACGCCGTCCCTGGCACGCCTGTCGCCTGGTTGGCCCCGGCGATGTCCTCCGTTCGTTGCGAGGTCGCCATCACCGAGCGCGCCGGATCGAAGGCCTCTTCGCTTTGCTCGGTCGTCGACAAATCGCATTCCACCGATACTCCGGTGCGGAATTTCTCCGGGCCCAAGAGCGGCTCCAACGTTCCGTTAATCTTGGCGATGAGATCGCGTTCGATTGTCCGCCTGTAGTCCAACAGGAACTCGCTGGGTTGATCGGGATCGCCCGGCTCCCCGCGGCGGGCGCGGTTGAGCAGGTTTCCTCGCGAGTCCAATACGGAGATCATTTCGGGCGTGAGCCCGTCCACGGCGCTTGCCACCAGTTGGGTGATTGCCTGGATGTTCTGTGCGCTCGGACGCGCCGAGGTCCGCAGCCGTAACAATACACTTGCCTTGGCTGGCCGTTGCTCCTCGACGAACAGGGATTCCTTGGGAGGAGTAATGTGCACGCGTGCACTCTCCACTTCGGCAATCGTCATCACGCTGCGCTCCAGTTCACCTTCCAGCGCACGGTGATAGTTGACCTGCTCGGCGAACTGAGTCGCGCCGAAATTGTTCTGGTCGAACAACTCAAAGCCCATCCGGCCCGTCTTCGGAACGCCAGCGGATGCCAACTGCAGGCGCAAATCGGCGATCCGCTCGGATCGCACCTTAATGACGGCTCCGTCTTTCTCCAATTGGTACTCGGCACCCGACTCCTTCAAGCGAACGACTACCTGAGCAGCGTCCTCGGCCGTCAAGTCCGCATAAAGCACCTGGTAATCCTGTTGCTCGCGCCAGTGCAGAAGAGTTAACAGCCCTGCCACCACGGCCACGGCTGCGACGATCAGCGAAATACGCTGCTTCAGGTCAAGATCCGCGACGAGTTTCTTCAGTTGTTCCAGGAATGCCATGAGAAGTTAGCGAACTGCCTTCACACCTGCAGACGCATCACCTCCTGGTAGGCCTGGACAACCTTATTCTTCATCTGGAGGAACAGTTCGAAAGAAACCTCGGCCTGCTGTGTGGCCATCGCCACGCGGTGGAGGTCTTCATCCTCACCGGTAATGAAGCGCTCCACGGCTGTGTCAGCCGACTTCTGATATTGATTGACGCGCGACACCGCCTGTTCGAATAGGGCGGAGAAGGTGGAGCCGTCGTTCGCCTGAGATGAGCTGCGGGCCATTTGGCTCGGATCGATTGCACGCATCGCAGAGGGGGAAATTCCGGCAATTGGATTGGCCATGGATGGTCACCTCACTTCAACAAATCAAGTGAGCGATGCAGCATGTCGCGCACCGCCAGGAGCGCGTTTACGTTTGCCTGATACCCGCGCGAGGCGCCCATTAGGTTCACCATCTCCTCGGCCGGACTGATCCGGGGAAATGCCACGTAGCCGTCCTTGTCCGCGTCGGGATGGCCGGGCTGGTAGCGCTTGTCCGGTTCCCGTGTATCGATGATTACTTCGTTTACCTCCACGCCCTCTACGCCAGGGCCCAGCGCCTCCTGAAATACCGAACCAAATGGCGACGACTGCGAAGCGCTTCCGAATACCACATCTTTGCGCTGGTACGGCCCCCCGCCGGGAGTCCGTGTCGTTTCCGCGTTGGCGAGGTTTTCTACGACTGTTTCGGCGCGCAGACGTTGTGCCGACATTCCCGAAGCACTGACCGACAGCAATTGAAAGAGACTCATCCGTTCCTCCCATCCTGAACAGCGGTGCGTAATACACGTATTTTGCTCCGCCAAAGTTGAGAGGCCACGTTGAAGCGCAATGCGTTTTCAGAAAGCAGCCGCCCCTCGCGGTCCAGGCTCACATTATTTCCATCATTGTGAGTGGATAGACCCTTCACCTCGCTGACCTGCGCCGGCGTGGTTGTCTCGCCGCCCAATTGGCTCTGCAACTCAAATTGGAAATCAATGTCTTTCGTTTTGTAACCGGGGGTGGCCGCGTTCGCAATGTTGGAGGCCACTAACTTCTGACGGACACTGAGCAGGTCCATGTAGTTCCCCAGGCTGGCGGCGACACGGTCGATCATACGGCAAGTACTAAAGCAAGCCGCATGCCAAACTTCGGGACTGTCTTATCGGCACGAATCGGAGACGCATGAACCGTACTGGTGTCAAATGTTTGTCGCAAGCTTCGCGCCGCTGGCAAATCTTCGGCTCACAGCACAACGAGCGATCGTCTACGGATAAATCGTGGGGTAGGCGTGTTCCATTTCGGATGCCGTTTCCAGCGCCTCTCCAATTTGGATCAGCTTGCCCTTTCCAATCCCCGGGCAACGTTTGCCAGCCGCCTCCCACGCCCGTGCCGTCTTGACCACTTCAGGCCAGAACGGGAACAGACGGCACTGCGTGGGCTTAGCCGGATGGATGGAACATCCGCTTTCCAGGAGGAAATGGCACTGCGAATCTCTCGGCTTGCGTAGGCGAAGCAGATGCCTTGTGCGATACACATACCGCTGTTCAAATTCCCCCGGCGTCAGCTTAAGGAAGTCCGCCGCCTGCTTCAGATTGTCTTCGGTCAGGTAGACATAGCCCTTTACGTTGCAGCAATTGGTGCAGCCCGGCTGGCACTCAAATCGCAATTCCCTGATCGCAGGAACGTCAAGCGGGGAAGGAGTTTTGCTGGCCACGTTATAATTGAAACTAGCATGTGGTGCCCATCCTCATCGCGACCTGGCCTCTTCGGCGGCGACTAACGCCCGCCACGATTCTCCCTTTTCCCCAACAGCTGATTCGTGTCCGTCAGGAGGTTCCGCCATGAACAAAAGTTCCGTTCAGGCCGTTCAAGGGCTGCCGCATCTCGTCACCGATCTGCCCGGTCCCAACGCGGCCGCTCTAATCGCCCGCGACCAAGCCGTGCTCTCTCCCAGCTACACGCGTTCTTATCCCCTGGTCGCCGAGCGGGGAGAAGGCGCGCTCATCTACGACGTCGATGGCAACCGGTTTCTCGACTGCAACGCGGGAATCGCGGTCGTTGCCACCGGCCATTGCCATCCGCGTGTCGTCGAAGCGATCAAGGCACAGGCGGAAAAGCTGATTCACATGTCGGGCACCGACTTTTACTACGAAAACATGGTGCTGCTCGCGGAGAAACTCGCCGCACTCTCGCCAGGTGGCGCGCCGCGCCGCGTGTATTTCGGCAACTCCGGCACTGAAGCCATCGAGGCCGCGATCAAATTGGCACGGTATTACACTGGCCGCGACAAGTTCATCGCCTTCCTGGGAGGCTTTCACGGCCGTACAATGGGTTCGCTCTCACTGACCGGCTCGAAGTCTGTCCAGCGCGCGCGCTTTGGTCCGCTCGTCCCCGGCGTCACACACATTCCCTACGCCAACTGCTACCGTTGCGCCTACGGTAAGCAACCGGAAACTTGTAACGTCGAATGCGTTCGGGTGATCGAGGAACAATTGTTCAAGACAATCCTGCCCGCGCGGGAGGTCGCCGGCATCGTCGTCGAACCCGTGCAAGGCGAAGGCGGCTACGTGAACCCGCCGCAAAAGTTCTTCGACGAGTTGGCCGAGGTGGCGCGGCGTCATGAAATCCTGATGATCTTCGACGAGGTCCAGAGCGGAATGGGCCGCACCGGAAAGATGTGGGCCGCCGAGCACTACTCGATGTCACCCGACATCTTCGCTGCCGCCAAGGGCATTGCCAGCGGACTGCCCCTGTCCGCTACAATCGCCCGTGCGGACATCATGCAGTGGAAGCCGGGCGCCCACGCCTCCACTTTCGGCGGCAACCCCGTCGCCGTCGCCGCTTCCTTTGCCACGATTGAATTACTCGAGCAAGAGCTGCTCGACAACGCCGCCCGTATCGGAACCCACCTTCGTGCACGTATGGCGGATTGGCCCAAGCGCTTCCCGGCTGTCGGGAGGATCAGTGGCATCGGACTGATGATCGGTATTGAGATCGTGCGCGACCAGGAAACCCGCGAGCGCGCTCAGGATTGGCGTAATCAGATCGAGCGGATGTGTTTCGAACGCGGCGTCCTTGTGCTCGGCGCGGGCGAGAATACCATTCGTCTCTCACCGCCGCTGGTGATGACCGAAGATCAGGCCGACTTCCTCGCCGATACGCTCGAAGCCTGCCTTGCCCAACTTCCCCGCCACCAACGGTAACCTGGATCGAGTGCGAATCCTCGACGTCGGCTGCGGTATCAACAAGTTCCCGGGATCAATCGGTATCGATCGTATCGCCGGCACCCGCGCCGACGTGTTGTGTGAACTGGATCACTTTCCTTATCCATTCCGCGATTCACAGTTCGACCAGGTACGCGCCATTCACGTGATCGAGCATGTGACCGACGTTATTCGCACGATGGAGGAATTTCACCGGCTGGCCAAGCCGGGCGGGCGCATCGTTCTGTCCACCCCCCACTACACCGACTTCAGCTCCTTTTGCGATCCCACGCACCGCTGGCACTTAAACAGCTTCAGCTTTCGCTACTTTGGAGCCGACAATGCAGGCTACGGATTCTACTCGCCCGTTCGGATGAGAGAGATTTCCGTTCGCGTGAAGCTACTAGCTTTCTGGCGATGGTTGGGCTTCGAACTTCTCGTCAACTGCTTCCCGCGTTTCCGCAGGTTTTGGGAATACTATCTCTGCTACGTCGTGCGCGGCAAAGTCATGGACTTCGAGTTCGAAGTACTGAAGTAGCGGGCGCCTGAGGGCCGCATGTTGACCGAATGGATCAGTTGGGCCTTGCGCCGCTGGCGCCAGTGCAAACTCCACAAACTGCCGCGCGCCCAGGCGCTCGGACCGTTGGGAGAGGATCTCGCGGCGCGATACCTGCTCCGTGCCGGTATGCGCATCCACGAGCGCAATTGGCGGCCGAGCACAGGACGCGGGGAAATCGACATCATCGCGAGTGAAGGCTCGATACTGGTCTTCGTCGAAGTGAAGGCCCGGACGACTGACGAGTTTGGCGCTCCGGACCGCGCCATCGGCGAGGAGAAGCGCCGTCATATCGCCTCAGCCGCCCGCCGCTTCTTCCGATCTCACCCCGAAGGTCCACGCCTGTTCCGCTTTGACACGGTCAGCATCGTTTGGCCAGGACCGCTTCAAGCCTCCGAATCGGCCGTCGTCGAGCACGTTCGCGACGCGTTCTTTTTGCCGGGTGTGGGTCCGACGCCATTCGCCGCTCACATCGCTGATTCGCTGCAGGCCCGCGTGGACAGTGAATGGAACGCTTGATCCTCTGAAACGGAGCCTAACCAAAGGCCCACCGCTATAATCAGAATTTCGCCGTGCGGGGGGATGATTGCCTGAACTGAGAAAAGATCCGGTCACCGGCCGATGGGTCATCATCGCCACTGAGCGCTCGCGCCGCCCCATTGATTTTCACCGGGAGCCCGTAAAGATTCAGAGCGCGCGTATCTGTCCGTTTTGCCCGGGACACGAGTTAAAGACTCCGCCCGAGGTCCTTTCATTCCGCGATACCGGCGGCGCAAATGCCTCGGGATGGCGCGTCCGCGTCGTACCGAACAAGTTCCCCGCTTTACGCGTGGAGGGTGAATTGGATCGCGAAGGCGAGGGTCTCTACGACCGCATGAACGGCATTGGCGCCCATGAGGTCATCATCGAATCGCCATTGCATGAGACCACCCTTGCAGAGCTTCCCGAAAAGAATGTCGAGGAGGTATTCTGGGCCTTTCGCGAGCGTGTGCTGGACTTGCGCAAGGACCGGCGGCTTCGCTATATCCTCATTTTCAAGAACCACGGCGAACTTGCCGGAGCCTCGCTCGAACACACGCATTCGCAATTGATCGCCCTCCCCGTGGTGCCCAAGCGGGTACAAGAAGAGTTGGACGGCTCGCGCCGCCATTTCGACTACCGCGAGCGTTGCGTCTTCTGCGACATCGTCCGCCACGAAGCGCGCGACACACGCCGTGTCGTGCTCGAAACGGAGCACTTCCTGGCGATTACGCCTTATGCCTCACGCTTCGCCTTCGAAACCTGGATCGTTCCGCGCCGCCACGAGTCACACTTTGAGAACGCGGAAAGCGCCGTCATCCGAAACCTCGCCTGGGTTGTCCGCGCCACGCTGCGCAAGATGGACCGCGTGCTCGAATGGCCCGCCTATAACTTGGTGATCCACAGCTCTCCCGTGCAGGAAGGCCCCCTCGAGCACTACCACTGGCACATCGAGCTGATCCCCAAAATCAGCAAGGTGGCTGGGTTCGAATGGGGCACGGGGTTCTATATCAATCCGACCCCGCCTGAAGAGGCATCCGAGTTTCTGCGCGAGGCGGGGCTGCCGTAGTCGGCGTCTCAGGCAATGTTTATGGAACTTCCACACGAAAAACCGAGGATAGCAATCATCACGGCGAGTCTTACCGACTTCGAAAATGTTGTCGAAGAGCTATGGCTAGATGATTCGCTCATAGCGATAGTACGGAACGAACCGGGAGATCAGGGATCGGTTAGAACGCGCAGGATGTCTAACCGACCAACCCCCGCAACAGCTCCACACCCATCTTCATATCCGCCAACCGCGTGTCGAGGTTCTCGACTTCGCGCTCGACGCACAGCGGCCCTTTGTAGCCGACCTCTTTAAGCTTTGCCACAAATCGCTCCATGCCCACCGAGCCCTGGCCCAGCGGCCGCTCAGTACCGAGCGCACCCGGCTTGTCTTTCGGAGGCCAATCGCCATCCTTCGCGTGCACCGTCACCACGTTCGATGCCAACACGCCCAGCGCGTCAATCGGGTCGCCGGTCCCATACAGGATCATGTTCGCCGGATCGAAGTTGATCCGAAGGTTCGGCCGCCCCACATCCTTCATAAAACTCAGAAGTACATGTGCCGGTTCCTGACCTGTCTCCAGCGCAAAGTATTGGTTGTTCTTTGCGGCGTGATCGCACACCTGCGTCACCATCTGTTTCACGGCCATGTAGTCGGAGTCGCCTGGATCTTCGGGAACGAACCCAATGTGGCAGGCGATACCAGGGGCGCCCAATGCGGCTGCGAAATCGCTCAAGCGCAATGTCCGCTCCAGACGGGCCGAGCGCGTGTTGCGCGGAATGAATCCCACGGTGCGGACCACTGTCGGAATGTCGGCGTAGTCTTCGCCGTCGTAGGCGGCAAAAACAGTTACCAGCTTGAAGTCTTCCGCGGCCAAAGCCTGCTCCCACTGCTCAACCGCCGCGGCGCTCATGTCATGGTTGCCGGCCATGCCCAGTTGTCCACATGACACTCCGATCTTCCTAAGTTCGGCAAGTGTGCGCGCAGGCTCGAACCAGGGCCAAAACATTGCGCCGACTTCCAGTGGTTTTAGATCAGGCATGGGACTTTCTCTCCGTTCCGGTTACGAGCTTCATTCAAGAGCAAGGTCAATTTGGTGGCTTGTGCGGACTCACGCGGATGGCAACGTTCGGGCTGCTTGCCCGACTTTGCGCAGGATGTGAAATAGGCGAGTTCAGCCACGAATCCATCCTGATCAGGAAGCTTCAGTTCCTCGGCATTCCCGAATGCCGAATAAAGTGTGGCCGGACGGCCAGCGGTCGAGAACTCAATGGTCCCGCCTTGGAAGCTAGCCGTGTACTCCATCGAGAACGGGTAGCTCTTCGGGTGATGCCACCCGCCGCTGACGATGACCGAGCCAATGCCCGCATAGTGAAGCTGTGCTGTGATCAGGTCGATTCCCGAGGCGAGGTCCTCGTAGCCGGTTGCCGAAACCGATTCAGGGAGGCCGAACAGATGAACGCACATGTCCACGTCATGGATGAGCAGGTCGAAGACGCCGCCTCCGCCTTTGGCGGGATCCTGCAGCCACTTACCCCATTGGGGTGCGGCGCATCGGCGGCGAAACACGAACGAGCGCGCTTCACCCAACCGGCCAGTTCGCTTCACGTCAATGAGGGGCTGATACGCATCCCAAAAACGAAGGACGTGGGCGACCATGAGCATCTTGCCAGACGCTTCCGATACTCGAATCAATTCGTCGCATTCGGCGCCGGAGAGCGCCATCGGCTTCTCCACCAACACATGTTTGCCTGCTTGCAAGGATTGCGTTGCGATTGGGGCGTGCAGGTGCGTCGGCAAACACAGGTCAACGGCGTCGATCTCCGGATCGGCCAAAACATCTTCCACTCTCCGATACTTGCGAATTGTGGAAAAATCCAGCTTGTCATCTGATGCCCGGTTCAGATTCCCCGAGATTCCACTTAGATCGCCTTCCAGCTTTCGCGGATCATCACTCACCACCGCAGCCAGTTTCGCCTCCGGTACCTTACGGAGCGCCTGAAGATGCGTGCTTCCCATGAAGCCAAGTCCAACCACGGCTATGCGCATAGAATCGAATATCCTACCATCGCGTTCTCACGGCGGACCGTACGGCTACCATTGCACGGGCTTGCCGGGCTCCAGAGCCCATACGTCCGCGCCTAGATCCTTGATGCGTTCGGCAAGGTGTTCGGGACGCCCGGTCAACGGCGGGAACGTTCCATAGTGCATGGGAATGATCTTTCGCGGCTTCAGCATCCGGCAGGCGATTTCCGCCTGGCGCGGCCCCATTGTGAATAGATCGCCAATAGGAAGGAACACGAGTTCCGGCCGGTAGAGGTCCTGAATCAGGCTCATGTCTCCGAATACATCGGTGTCGCCCGCAAAGTAGATGGTGCGGCGGTCTGGTAGTTCTAACACATATCCCGCCGCTTCGCCGCCGTAGATCATCTGACCGCCGTCTTCGATTCCCGAGCTATGTAAGGCATGCGTCATAAAGACCTTTACGCCACAACACATCTGCGAACCGCCCTTATTCATGGCGGAGGTGCTCTCAACGCCTTTCGTCTTTAGATAAGCGCACACCTCGTAGTTACCGATCACGGTGGCGCCGAATTGGTTTGCCAGAGACGCGGCATTAGCAATGTGATCGAAGTGTCCGTGCGTCAGTAGAATCGCATCCACACGAGACACAATGTGACCGGAAGGATAGGCAGGGTTCCCATCAAGCCATGGGTCCACCAACAGGACCTCGCCGCTTTCCAGTCTCAACTCGAACGCGGAATGACCAAGCCAAGTGATCCCAATCATGTGCGTCCCTCCGCCCGGAGCACGCCGGAGGCAATTGCTGCCGGACCTTTTGGCGGATTAGGCCTTTTGACGCCGCACGAGCGACTTCGCTCCGCGTGCATCCTTCGCCGGTGGCTTGCGCTGCGTCTTCGGCTTCAAAAGGTTCTTCACGGAGCGTACCATGTGGGCTACTTCGTGCGCACTCTTTTGAATCACCATATCGGCGCCGGTGTTGCCCTCTGTCAAACCAAGCGCATCGACGAAACCTGAAATGATGATCACCGGCTGCTGGTACCCGCGCGAGCGCATTTGCGCGATCAGTTCAGTGCCTGTCATGCTCGGCATGCGATAGTCGGTAATCACCAGATCCACTTCTCGGGCATCCAGAACGGACAAGGCCTCTTCAGGACTGACGGCCATGAATACTTTGTACCCGAGTTCCTCCATCACGACGCGCCGGGCGCCCAACCCGAGCTTGTTGTCGTCCACCATCAGCAGGCGCGCGGAGGATTCGATGGACTTGGCAGCGGATGAAGACGTCATGAGAAAGTGCGAAGGTAGCAGAGACAAAATAACACTGTCAATCATTTTGTAAAGAACTCGAAACAGGCGAGATCAAATCCTTGACATCCAGCATTGACCCTGCGTGCCTACATGCACTCACAACGACGATCAATCGCGCTGTGCGAACTGCGGCGCAGAAGCAGCGAAAGGCTCTTCGTTGTGTCGAGTGTCACTCCACTGCGCGTGGTGCTGTGTAGCCGGCCTTAGCGAGGATCTGATACTTGATGGGCTTGTTCTTTTCGTCTAAAACGCGCAGCGGTTCGCCGGTGGCAGGATTCACCAACTCCACCTTGATCTTGCGGTACTTTCCATCGCGTTCTTGATTCGATGGAGTGTAAGCCAGCGCATACTGGTTGCGCAGAGATTGCGAAATCGCACCGAAGATGCTGGGGAACTCACCATAGAAGCGTGGGAAAAACGACTGTCCGCCGGTCTCTTTGGCGAACGTGCGCATCTGGTTGTCGGCTTGCAGAAAATCCAAACGGGCGATCGGCCCAAGCGCGCCTCGCGCATCGTAGTACTCGCGCAGCGCTTGCATCAAACCAACCGCATAGATCGGAACGCCCGCGGTTTGCAGCGCGCGCCGTGTCTTATCAAACGTTAACTTCGAGAACGTATCCACTCCGCTGGCGATCAGTACGATCGCCTTGCGCCCTTCGATCTCCGACATGCGGTCGGCCGTATCCACTACTGCGTCGTACAGATTCGATTCCGAATAGGCAGCAATGCGAAGCCGCTGCATCGCTTCGTGGGCGGCGCGCTTGTCCGTGGAGAAGTCCGACAGAATCTCGGGCCGCAAATCATAGGCCACCACTGCGACGTAGTCCTCCGGCTTAAGCGTCTCCAGGAAACCATACGCCGCCGTCAATGTTTGGTACCACGACTCGGTCCAGTATTGCTGGTACAAATTCGAGAATTCGATGACCAGTGCCACCGTCAGCGGCGCTTCCCCCATATTGAAGCTGGCCATCTGTTGTGGAACGCCGTCTTCCAGGATGCGGAAATTCCCAGCCGGAATATTCGGAATGAATCTTCCTTTATTGTCCAGCACCGCCACGTCCACCTGAACCCGAGTCACATCGCTCTTAAATGTGGCCAACCCTTCGGGCAGCGCTTCGCCCTTTTTCTTGAAGACCGATTCGATCTTGTCGCCCGCAGGCTCGGCCTTCGCTTCGGCCGGATCGCCCTTCTTACGCGGGCGCGCGACCGTTTCCGATGACGTGCTCTTCGGCCCTTGCTGCGCGCCCAGGTTAGGCAGCGTCATCAACGCCACCGGGACCGCCATCAAAACCGCGATCAAAAATGCTTGCCGTGTTCCCAGTCGCATGGAAATTCCTCTGTGCAGACTATACCAAATGACAATTCCAGCTAGAGCTTTGGACGCCAACCGCCCGGTTCAGGTTTCTATTGGCGGCTACGACGCAGTGGCCTTAGTGAATGTCCTGCCCCGGGCCGGAGCCGTGCTTGCGCAGGTATACCTGGAATTTTTTCTTCGCCCGCTGAAGCTTCCAGTCGCGGTAGCGCTGATGTAGCGATCCCGTCAAATTTATCCGCTTGAGCTTAAAAGCATTGGATCGAAGGTAGAAGTAACCAAAGGCCATCCCGCCAAGGTGCGCAATATGGCTCACGCCGTCGCCTGTCGAGCCCAAGGTGAACAGGAATTCGATCGCGCCGTAGATCATCACACAGTACTTGGCCTTCATCGGGAAGATGAACATGAACAGCATCGGAGCGTCGGGGAAGAGAACTCCGAAGGCCAGGAGCAGCCCGAAAATGGCGCCGGAAGCTCCGATCGTGCGTGACTCGGCATTGCCGAACAAGGTCGCCAGCAGCACGACGCAGACGGCCGCACCCACGCCGCAAAGGAAGTAGTACTGCAGAAACCGCTTCGTTCCCCATGTATTCTCCAGGGTTGAACCGAACATCCACAGCATGAGCATGTTCAGCAGGATGTGGGTTACCCCATACGGATCGTGCAAGAACATGTAGGTAAACAACTGCCAAACGGCGAGCAGGTGGGTCACCGCGTGGGGAACCAGTCCGAAGTGGAAGAACGCCGAACTGAACCCGGCGCGCACCGCGAAGAAGTATAGGAGGAAAAGGACTGTATTGGAGATCAGCAGCCATTTCACGCCGGGCGGCATTACACCCGATCGGGAATATCCTTGAAAAACTGCGCGAGGGCCGTGGGACATAAGGCTGGAGCCCGTCTTCAGAATATCAGATGCACTCCACGGGACGCGCCGTTAAAATAAGGGCCCTCCACGGCCATAACGATTTAGCCGGATGCAGATCAGCGTCAAAATCGCGGCAATGGCGAACCACACATGCCAGTGGGAAAAAAAGCCGCCGGAGATCGCGAACTTCTCCGCGTACTGCATGTCAGCCGCCAGCCGCCAGACGGCCAGTAGAAACGCTCCCACCGCCGCCGGCGCCAATAGGCTCGCCGCCGCAAGCGCTACTCTCCGGTTCTTTCCGTACTTATAGTGAACTCGTGCGCCGCGTTCAAACCGCAACCGGATGCGCATCGGCCCCTCCTGCCACTATGGTAAACAGGAATTGCCGGTTATGTTTTGGTAAGCGCGCGCCTGATTTCCCCTGCCCGATTGCGGTACATTGTCTCTCTGTCCTTCATCTGACCAGCAGTCATAACTTTCCTCTGAAAGGAATTCCATCATGAAGAAATTGAGAACCGCGATCATCGGCTCCGGGTTCATGGGCAAAGTCCACGCCGAAGCTATTCGCCGGCTGGGCAACGTTGAGCTCGCCGCCATCGCGGTCGGTCCTGGCGTCGATGCTGTCGCGGTCGGCAAATCCTTCGGCGTCGATCGCGTCAGTTCGAATTGGCAAGAGGTTGTCAATGACTCATCCATAGACGCCGTTCACGTGCTTACCCCAAACGCCTTGCACGCCCCCATGTCCATCGCCGCCATGAAGGCCGGCCGCGCCGTGCTGTGCGAGAAGCCGGTTGCCACAACGTCCGCCGAGGCCGCTGAGATGGTAAAGGTTGCCGAAGAGACCGGCGTCGCCAACGCGGTCAATCACAACCTCCGCTACTATCCTGCCCTCCAGCAAATTCGCCAGATGATTGCAGCCGGCGAACTGGGCGAAGTGCTCGTTGTACAAGGAACTTACTCGCAGGACTGGCTGCTCTATGACACCGATTACAACTGGCGCATCGAGGCCGCCGACAACGGCCGCTCGCGCGTGGTCGGCGACATCGGTTCTCACTGGATGGACATGATTCAGCACCTCACTGGCCAGCGCATCACCGAAGTCTGCGCCGACACCGCCATCTTTCACAAGACCCGCAAAAAGCCGAAAGGCGCCGTGGAAACCTTCACCGGAAAAATGCTGAAGCCCGAAGACTACCAGGAGATCCCGATCACTACTGAGGATTTCGCCAGCGTGCTCGTTCGCCTCGGCGACCGCGCCCGCGGAGCCTACACCGTCAGTCAGATGTCGGCCGGCTGCAAGAACCGCTTCCAGATTGAGATTTTCGGCACCAAGTGCGGCGTCATGTGGAATCAGGAGTCGCCCGACCAACTCTGGATCGGCCATCGCAACTCACCCAACCAACTCATGGTGAAAGACCCGTCATTGATGTACCCCGCCGCTGCTGCGTTCGCCGACCTGCCGGGTGGCCACAGCGAAGGCTACGACGATGCGCACAAGCAACTCTACCGCCGCTTCTACCGCCGCGTCGCCGATCCCGCTGCTCCCATCGACTACCCAACCTTCGCCGATGGTGCTTGGGGCATGAAGTGCATCGAAGCTGTGATGGATAGTGGCGAAAAGCGCGCTTGGGTCAAGGTCGGTTAAGCAGTCCCAATATGAAACCAAACCGTCTGCAACAAGTCGCGGCCGAGGGGCGCGTCCCGATCGGCCACATGGTGTGGGAGTTCAAGTCGCGCGGCGTCGCCCAGATTGTCGCCAACGCCGGCGCCGACTTCGTGTTGATTGATATGGAGCACTCCGGCTTCGATAACGAAACCGTGGCCGACCTGATCGGCTGGTTCAAAGCCACCACGGTGGCGCCCTTCGTGCGCATCCCGCAAACGATGTATCACTTCATTGCGCGCGCGATGGATGTGGGCGCTCTTGGCATCATGAATCCCACCGTCGAGACAGCAGCCCAAGCAAGGGAATTGGTCAACGCCGTCAAATACGCGCCCCTAGGCAAGCGCGGCGTGGGAATCGGCACCGCACACACGGACTGGAAGGGCGCCGACCCCGCCACCTATTTCGAATTCGCCAACCGCAACACCACGGTGATTGCGCAAATCGAATCCGTCACCGCCATCGAGAACCTCGAGTCCATCGCCGCCACGCCCGGCGTCGATATCCTTTGGACCGGTCATTTCGATCTCTCGCAATCGATGGGCATCCCCGGTAAGTTTGACGATCCGCGTTTCCTTGAAGCCTTCCATCGCGTGCCCACGGTCGCCCGCGCTCATGGAAAACTCGCTGGTGTCCAACCCGCCAATATGACGCAGGCCGAGGAGTGGATCAAGGCCGGATACAACGTGATTTCGTGCGGCTCGGACTCCGCCGTTTATGGTCGCGCCCTCCACGATGGCATCGATCAGATGCGAAAATCCACGCAGGGTTAAGAGCGGCTGCCGAAATACACATCGGCTATAGTGAAGCAATCCGGCTGTTCACAGTTTGGAGCAGCCCGCCAACGGCCACGGATCCCGGCACAAAGGGGAT
>Ga0075421_100004510_pt1 | contig 16813 bp, 10 predicted proteins | sample SoiMetdeltSBSDD5_FD_75292 | JGI IMG/M metagenome (GOLD analysis project Ga0075421, IMG submission 75292) | Bulk soil microbial communities from a Populus tree surrounding site in Tennessee, USA - Soil MetaG P. deltoides SBSDD5 | ecosystem: Environmental > Terrestrial > Soil > Tree plantation...
GAAGTTCCCGACGATGGTGTATCAAGCGCTCCTCGACTCGCCGCGACTCGAGTAACTTGGTCCTTGGTTACTTCGTCCGTCGCTGGTCTGTGATTCGCCCGTGGTCCTTATTCGGAGGAAACGGGTCTACACGAAGCAACGAAGCAACGGAGACACACGGAGGATGACTGCACGTGCAGTCGCCGCTGCCGAGGGCCGCGCTCTGCGCGGCTGGGGATCGAGGCGAGACCGCGCGCGCAAACGTCAGCTCCACGGATGATAGATACGGCGCTTGCGCGCACGGTCTCGCCTCGATCCCCAGCCGGCCGTAAACGGCCGGCTCCCGCGGCAGCGTCTCCGCGCGACTCCGGTGCTTCGTTGCTCCGTGTGGACCCGTGCCCTTCGCACTCTCCGTTCGCGACACCGTAGTGAAAAGGACTGAGTTACGTTTCCAGGTTGGCCTTCGCCGTTTCGTGCGCCGAGACGACGGCGCCAACGGCCATAGCGCAGATCAACACGAAGTAGGCGAGCACCCACGTCAGCGATCCAGCCGACCACGCCAGCAGCGACGCAGCGATCATCGGCATCAGCCCGCCGCCGAGGATCGTGCCGAGCTGACGCCCGAGTGACACGCCCGACAAGCGGAGCTTCGCGTCGGCGAAGCGCTCCGGATAGAAGCTGCCGCTGACCGCCAGCGACATCGGCTGCAGGATTGCGCCCGGGATGGCCATGGCGAGGATCACGATCGCCGGGTCGGCCGTGCGCAGCAGTGGAAAGAAGAGGACGAGGACGTAGAGCGCGGAGAGAAAGTACGACGCGCCGAGCAGCGGCCGCCGCCCGATGCGATCGGACAGCGCGCCGAACAGCGGGTTGGTGACGATGCCGACGGCGTTGCCGATGGCCACGCCGGACAGGAGCAGGCTGTTACTGAGCTTCAAGGTCTGAATGCCGTACGACAAGCCGAACACCGACGTGAAGTAGAACGTCGATGACTCCGCCATCGCGCAGAGCAGCACCTGGAGCGTCGAGACCTTGCAGCGCTTCAAGACCGCGACGAGCGGCACGCGTTCGGGTGAGGCACGCTGTATCGCGCGCTGAAAGATGGGCGACTCCTCGACTTTCATCCGCACGTAGAAGCTGATCGCGAAGATCGGTGCGCTGGCGACGAACGGCAGCCGCCATCCCCACGACAGCAGCTGCTCTCGAGGCAACACGCCAACGGCGAACACGGCGAGCGCGCCCAGGACCGTGCCGGCCGCGGCACCGCTCGAGACCAGCGCCGCGAAGAAGCCGCGCCTGTTGCCGGGGGCGCTCTCCATCGCCAGCAGCGGTCCGGCCGCGGACTCGCCGCCGAGCGAGAAGCCCTGCAGGAACCGCAAGGTGACGAGCACGAGCGGCGCGGCGATGCCAATCTGCGCGTAGGTGGGAACGAGACCCATGAGCGTCGTCGACGCGCCCATGAGGATCAGCGTGGAGACCATGATCGGCTTGCGCCCGACGCGATCGCCGAAATGGGCGAAGAACACGCCGCCGAACGGCCGGGCGGCGAATCCCACGGCAAACACACCGAACACCGCGATCGTGCCGGCCAGCGGATTCAGCGAGGGGAAGAACAGGCTGTTGAAGGCGAGTGGGCCGAGAAAGCCGTAGACCAGGAAGTCGTACCACTCGATGGTGGTGCCCAGAAAGCACGACACGAGCATGCGCCGGTGCGCGGCGCTGATTGACGGCCGGCCGGCTTCGCCGACGCGCACGGTCGCCTGCGTGGTGTCGATCGCCATGCAGCGCCAAGCTTACAGGCGAACGGCTTACTGTGCGAGGGGGGCCAGGGCTACGGTGAGATTCATCCGCTCGTTGGCGACCACGCGGACAGCCGACGACCACGTCGCGTGCCCGTCGGCTTCGACGCGAATTGCCCGCGAGCCAACCGCGAGATCTGGAAGCACGAGCGGCGTCGTGCCTACCAGTTGATCGTTGAGGAAAACTCGGGCGCCAATGGGCGCAGACCCAATCGCGAGTGTGCCGGCCAACTGAGGAGTGGCGATTGCCCGCGCTGAAGGTCTGGTCTCTGCCGCATCAGAATGTCGAGTTTCAAGTACGGGAGTCAGTTGCGCTGAGGGTGCCTTCGACTGAAAAGGATACGCCGCTATTGCGACGATGGCGAGCGCCAGACAGATCGACGAAGCAATTGCGGCGGGCCACGCTGCGCGCGATCGCCGTGGTTCGGCGACACGCAGTCGCTGCGGCGCGGGACGGGGCTTCACCACACGCAGCGGCGTGGGTGATCTCCTGTGGGCCCGCTTCTCGCCAACACGAAAGCGAGTGGGCTCATCGAGTGCAAACTCGTAAAGCGCATCCCACGAACGAGTGTCCTCCAGGTGTCGTCCTCCGCGGTTCAACGAGCAAGGCGTATTCCAGAGGAGGCAGTGACACGTGGACTCTGTTCGCGGACAGCAGGCTGGAAAGGTCGATCCGACCGCGCCTTTAGTGATCCTGAAAGGCTCTTTTCAGAGGGCGCCGATCACTCAACGGCGACATCGACCAGATAGGGCACCGGCGACTGCAGGGCGGCGGTCAACGCGGAGTGCAAATCGTCCGGCCGTTCGACGCGCGCGGCGTTGCAGCTCATCGAACGCGCCAGACCGACGAAATCGATTCCGGGCAGCCTGGTGCCTACGAGCTGCTTGATGTTGAAGTGCGACGAGAACTCGGCCAGCGCCGCATATCCGCCGTTGTTGACGATGACGACGGTCAACGGCAGCTTGAGGTCGGCGGCCGACCACAGCGCCTGGATCGAGTACATCGACGCGCCGTCGCCGAACAACCCGATGACCTTCCGTGTCGGTGACAGCGCGAGCGACAGGCCGACCGCGGCCGGCAAGCTGTATCCGAGACCGCCGCTCGCGCAGGTGAAGTAACTGTGCGGCCGTTCGATCGGCAGATGCTTCTGCATCGCCCGCCGGCTCGAGGGCGACTCTTCCACGATGACACTGTCGCTTGGACGCAGCTCGGACAGCGTCTGCATCAGATACGCCATCGAGATGCGATCGCCAGGATTCACCTTCGCCGGCGCAGCGCGTCCTGGCGGCGCCGGCCGTGCCGGCGGATGCGATCGCTCGAGAAGCGCCGCGGCGCCATGCCGCACGCTGCACACGATCGCCGTGCCCACTGGAGTCCACGCCGCCACGTCTCCGTCGTCGATCATCTGAATCAGATCGGAGCCGGGCGGGATGTGGGGGCCGAAGCCCTCGATGTGATAGGTGAAAACCGGCGCGCCGAACGCGACGATGAGATCGTGGCCGTCGAGACACTTGACGATGTGCTCGCGAATGGCCGGCAGGAACCCGGCAAACAGCGGATGACGCTCCGGGAAGCTGCAGCGCGACGACATCGAGCTGACCCATACCAGCGCCTGATGCCGCTCGGCCAGCTCGACGACCTGATCCCACGCATCGTTCCGATCCACGCCCGGGCCGACGACGAACGCCGGGCGCGCGCTGCGATCGAGCTGCCCGGCAATGGTGGCGATGAGATCCGGATCGGGATGCGACGTGCGGCTGACCGTTCGCCTGGCGATCGGTTCCGACGTGCGGTCCCAGTCATCGACGGGGATCGAGACGAAGGTCGGCCCGCACGGCGCCTGCATCGCGACGTGATACGCGCGCGCGATCGCTCCTGGCACGTCTTCGCCGCGCGCCGGCTCGCTGCTCCATTTCACGTACGGCTCGGGCAGCCTGGTCGCCTGCGTGGCGAAGAGGAACGGCTCGTAGGGGAGGATCGAGCGCGCCTGCTGTCCCGCCGTGATGACGAGCGGCGTGCGGTTGCGATACGCCGTGAAGATGTTGCCCATGGCGTGGCCGACGCCTGCCGCCGAGTGCAGGTTGACGAGCGCCGCGTTCCGCGTGGCCTGCGCGTAGCCATCGGCCATGCCGACGACGATCGACTCCTGCAGGCCGAGGACGTAGCGAAAGTCGTCGGGGAACTCGCGGAAGAAGGGCAGCTCGGTCGAGCCGGGATTGCCGAAGATGGTGGTCATCCCCAGCTCCCGCAGCAGGCACACAACGGCGTCACGGACGGTGGGCATCGTGACGCGCATTATGGTCGAAGGGCGCACCACCCGGAAAGCGGCGGACAGTGATCCTCAGGCGCATCGCGCTGATCGTCAGGCGCGTCGCGCGGCCACGACGTCGCGGATTCTCCTCAGGATGCTCACGACGAGATCGACACCCGTATCGCTCGTCAGCGCGGCGATGCCGCCAATGTTCACCGGATAGGCACGCACCGCAACGCAGCGCCGCAACGATTCGGTCCAGGCCCGCGTCCACGGCTCCGCTATGCCCAGGAACTCGTACGATTTCAAACCGCGACCCGCCGCATATCCGACGGAATGGAGCATGAGCAGCATCCCGGGCGAGCATTTCGCGAACCTGTCGTCGTGACCGATCTTCAGCAGCCAGAATCGATCGTCGCACTCGATCGCGATCTGCATTCCCGCGGCCTCTCCATTGATACGTAAGAAGACCAGTCTCAACATGCCGCATTCGCTGGCGGCCAGGGCGTACTGCTTGTAAAAGGCGCCGCGTATCGGGTCAACCGCGAGCGCGGTCCCTTTGATGCCTTTCCAGCTCGCCAGCTCGATCCGGTAGGCCTCTTCGAGCAGCGGACCGACTTCGTCAGGCTCAGGCGACAGGATCTCGTAGCGGACCTCGCCGAACTGGCTGGCGTGGCGCCGCGCCCGGCGGAAATCCGATCGCCGGCCGGAGTTGAAACGGCTCTCAGGTTCCATCCAGGCGTCAGTGAGCTCGATGTAGGGATACGGATGGACCGGGACGATCCGCACGACGCCGCGTCCTCGGAAAGCGTTCTGGATTGCCGAAATCGTGGGTGAGTCGGCGGGCACTCGCCGCAAGAGGACGCTCATTCGTTGGGCGACGAGTTTTCGCGCCAGGGCTTCGAGAGATGCGTGATCCGAATAGAGAAAGTCCATCGGCTCGTACAGCTCTTTGACGCCGATCATTTCGAGGCGCGAGAATGGTCGATTCCGTTCGACGAGCGGGGCGAGCGCTTTCGGTTGCTCGTCCGGTCCGACGACGACGAACCGGGGTTCACCGGCGGATCCAAGCGTGTCGGCACACGCCTGCGACCAGATGAAATGTTGCATCGGGCTATTCAGCGTGGTGCCGATGGAATTCCACGCTCGAGTCAGGCCATCGAGTGTCGTGCGGATGCGCACCTCGCCGTCATGACTCACCACCTGGGATGGTACAGGTCCTGCTGATTGCACACTGCTCAGCCATCGGGCCACTGCGGAGATTCCCTCAGATGCTCACAATGAGATCGCACTTTACAACCAGTGGTAGATGAGTCCCTTACGCCATGAACGTCCGCGTTCTCTCCCCCACCCAGCTGACTGCGGACCAGATCGCGGCCTGGTCGCGGATGCAAACCGAGGACCCCGCGCTCGACAGTCCGTTCTTTCGGCCGGAGTTCACACAGGCGGTCGCGACCGTCCGCAACGACGTGGAAATCGCTGTGCTGGAAGAGGACGGTCGTCCCGTCGGCTTCTTCCCGTACCAACGTGACCGCGGCGACATCGGACGGCCGGTCGGCGGCTACATGTCGGACTTCCAAGGCCTGATTCTTGGCGCCGGACGCGAGTGTTCGCCCCGCGATCTCATACGTGGCTGCGGATTGCGCGCCTGGCATTTCAACCACCTGCTGACGTCGCAAGCTCGCTTTCAGCCCTATTACTGGCTGACCGCGGCTTCACCCTACATGGACGTCTCGGGTGGTTTCGACGCCTATCAAGCGACCCGCTCCAATCGGGCGTCGAACGCGGTGAAGCAGATGCTGCGCAAGTCTCGAAAAGTGCAGCGTGAACTCGGCCCGGTGCGTTATGAACCACGCTCTACCGACCCTGGTGTGTTGAAGACGCTGATCGCCTGGAAAGTGGAGCAGTACGTCCGGCTGAAGGTCATCAACTACTTGCAACCCGAGTGGACGAGGAATCTCCTGGACCGGCTGCTGTCGCTCGGTGACAAGGACTTCCGCGGCGTACTCAGCGCCTTATATATTGGCGACCATCTGGCGGCGGCGCGTTTCAGCATTCAGTCGCGCGGCGTCCTGCACAGCTGGATCATGGCCTACGACGTATCGCTGGCGACGTATTCGCCGGGATCCATGCTGCTCGTCGAAACCGCACGGTCGGCGCAGTCGGCGGGCCTCGAGCGCATCGATCTGGGAAGGGGGGAGGAGCGCTACAAACTGCAATTCATGTCGGGGGCCACGCCAGTTGCCGAGGGGTCGGTCGATATGCGGTCGATGACCTCAGCGATTCGCCGCGGTTGGATCTGCACACGCGAACTGGTCCGCGGGTCGCGGCTCCGCGCGCCCGCCCAATACGTCATCCGCAACGCCCGCGCGTGGTGGCTCTACCGCTGAGCGCTTCGATGAGGTTGCTCGAGATGGAACGACCACTCGTGAAAGCTGCCTGCGTCGATACGCGCTTCCCTCCGGAAAGGCCACGGCTCCGGAAGGCTGTCAACAATTTCGGCATGCGCACCGCCGGTCGTATCGCGACCGGATTGCACGCGCTGCTGGGCAGCCGCGCACACGAGCGGGTGGGCATCCTGACCTACCATCGGGTCGCGCCGCGCGTCCGCCGCATTCCGCCTCCATCGCACAATGTGACGCCCGAGCGGTTGCGCGAGCAGATCGAGGGACTCCTGCGCCGGGGCTTTCATGTATGGCCGCTGCGGCGGATCGTCCACGACGCGGCCGAGGGTCGCGAGATCCCCCCGCGGACCATCGTCATCACGTTCGACGACGGTTTCGAGAGCGTCTTCGTTCGTGCCTGGCCGATCCTGCGCGAGCTGCAGGTGCCCGCAACCCTGTTCGTCAATACCGGTTATCTGGACAGCACGGATCCCTTTCCGTTCGACACCTGGGGCGGGGCGTGGAAGGACTGTGTGCCGCCGGAAAGCTACCGGCCGCTGACCAGCGCACAATGTCGTGAACTGCAGGTGAGCGGCCTCATCGATCTGGGGACGCATACACACACTCACGCAGACTTCCGCAATCGGCCGGAGGAGTTCCGCGAAGACCTGCAGCTCTCGGTCAGCATTCTGCGGACACGCTTCGGAATCGACGAGGTGCCGTTCGCCTTTCCGTTTGGCAGTCCGGCGCTCGGCTTCTGCGGCGGAGAGCTGATGCAGGCCGCGCGCGACACGGGCGTTGTCTGCGGTCTGACCACCGAGTGCGTGCTGATCGATCGCGCCAGCGATCCGCTCCAATGGGGCCGATTCAACGCGTTTGGCTGGGACACGAGTGCCACGCTCGCGGCCAAGCTCGCCGGCTGGTATTCCTGGGCGACCAAGCTGCGGCAGCGATTGGCAGGCGCTGGACGATAACGGGTCTTCACGCAAAGCGACATACACTTATCGGCGGAGGACCCGCCCGTGCGCCGAATCGACCGAGCATCCGTGCTGGCCACTGTGTCGGCTGCTGCGCTCTTCGTCTGTACCGCGTTCATCGGCGCGCAAGCGCCAGCCAATCCGCCGCAGACGCCGGCGCCGGCACCAGCGCCGGGTGCTGCACCGCCGGCCGGACGGGGGAATCAGCTGCCGGGCACGGAGAGCGGATGGGCGACCTTCCAGGGCCAGTGCTACGGCTGCCATCGCAATGAATCGCCTGATGGAACGCCAACGGCGTGGAGCATCCGTCAGTTGACGCCCGAGCGCATCTTCGATGCGCTCGCCGGCCGGAACCACGGCAACGTGGTGCTCAGCGACATTCAGAAGCAGCGCGTTGCCGAGTTCATGAGCGGACGGCCGATGGGCAGCATCGGCGCCGGAGAGGCCACGTCGATGCCCAATCGATGCACGGCCAATCCCGCGATGAGCGATCCGGCGGCGGGTCCCTCGTGGAACGGGTGGGGCAACGATCTCGGTAACACACGGTTCCAGCCGGCGGCGGCTGCGCGGCTCACCGCGGCCGATGTATCCCGGTTGAAGCTGAAGTGGGCGTTTGGCTTTCCGAAAGGCGTGACCAACAACGCCCAGCCGACGATCGTGTCGGGCCGTGTCTTCGCGGCCGGCGACAACGGCTACACCTACTCGCTCGACGCCAGGAGCGGCTGCGTCTACTGGTCGTTCCAGAACGGATCGATCGTGCGCAACTCGCCGATGGTCGGCGCGGTGAGCGGGCAGGGGACCGCGCGATGGGCGGTATTCTTCGGTGACGGCCACGCCAACGTGTTCGCGCTCGACGCGCAGACTGGCCGGCAGCTCTGGAAGACGCGCGTGGACGATCACGTCGTCGCGCGCATCACCGGCGGCGTGAAGTATCACGACGGCCGGGTCTACGTGCCGATCTCGGGCTCCGAGGAGTTCAACAGCGGCAACAAGGACTACCCGTGCTGCACGGCGCGCGGCGGCGTGGCCGCGCTCGACGCGAACACCGGCAAGGAAATCTGGAAGACCTATCTGGCCGATCCGCCGAAACCGTGGAAGAAGCCGGCAAACGGCGCGCAGCTGTATGGACCGGCCACGGGCGGTGTGTGGAATTCGCCGACGATCGATCCGGTGCGCGGTGCGCTCTACGTCGGAACGGGCGATGCGGTAACTCCTCCTGAATCGCCGCTCACCGACGCCGTCATCGCGCTCGACCTCAAGACCGGCAAGCTGCTCTGGTCGCATCGCGCGACTGAAAACGATCTGTTCATGGGCGGGTGTGCCGGTGCCAACAGGAGCGAGGCGTGCCCGGAGAAACTCGGGCCGGACTACGACATCGGCAACTCGCCAATCCTCGTGACGCTGGCCAATGGGAAGCGCGCCTTGTTTGCCGGAACGAAAGGTGCCGATGTCCTCGCGCTCGATCCCGATGCCAACGGCAAGGTGATGTTCCGAGTGAATCCGTCGGGACAGCCGGTTGGCTTCACCGGACGCGGGCGCGGCGGGATTGTGTGGGGCGGCGCCGCGGATCAGCGTCAGGTGTATTACGGCATGGGCGCGGCCGGTGTTGGCGCGGTGCAATCAGCGGACGGCAAGACGGCGTGGGTGTTCACGGCTCCGGGCGCCGGTGGCCGCGGCGTCGCGGCGCTTGGTGCTGCGCCCACGGCGATTCCGGGCATCGTCTTCGAGGGCTCCGGCGATGGCCGGCTCTTCGCGGTGTCTGCCACCGACGGCAAGCAGCTGTGGGAGTTCAACACGGCCCGAGACTTCGACACCGTGAACAAGGTGCCGGCGCGGGGTGGCGCGATCGCCACCGCGGGCGCCGTCGTCGTGGACGGGATGGTCTACATCTCGTCCGGCTACGCGATCAACAGCGGCGCGCAGGCGGGCAATGTTCTGCTGGCGTTTGGCGTCAATTAGTCTGCGTGCGTAACGACCGCACGGAGGGCCGTACGTAGGGGCCGCCTTTAGGCGGCCCATTTTTGTGTGTCAGTCGATCGAACGCAGCAGCCACTGCTGGTTCGCGCCACCATGTGCCGTGTACTGGATGACCGCCGCACCATCTGCGAGTGAGGCACCCGTCACATCGAGTGCCTTTCCGCTGTGACGGGCGACAATGCGCACGTAGCCCTCCGAGATTGGTTCCAGCGTCCATTGCTGGTTGTCACCGCCATGCCAGGAGTACTGAATGGCGGGCGCTGTATCGTCGGTCGACGCCGAAAAGATGTCGAGCGCCTTTCCACTGTGACGGGCGATGATCCGAACCGCTCCGTTCGTGCCCGGTTCGATCCGCCACTGTTGATTCGTCCCGCCGTGACAGGTCCACTGGATCACAGGCGCGACATCGTCTAACGCTCCTCCAAAGACATCCAGGCACTGTCCGCTGTGGCGCGCGACGATCTCGAAGTACTGTGTAGTCGACGGCCGGAAGCGGAAGACGACGCCACCTCCACTGAGGCCACCAGCTGATGTGGTGCCGTACAGGTTTCCGTCGCTCGCCTGAATGACGTCGGCCTCCGGGAAGGCGCCATCGGTCCCCGCGAAGTCATGGAGCGTCGTACGGGCACCAGTCGTGTCGATGGTAAAGATCGTGCCGTACCCGAACGCACCACCATTGCGAGTCGTGCCATACAAACGGCCGTCGGTGGCTTCGAGCAGACCTGCGTACGGATTGGCGCCGTCTCTGCCGGCAAAGTGGTGAAGCGTCGTGAGCGTGCCGGCAGGGGCGAGCCTGAACACGGTGCCCACGTCGAACGTTCCACCAGCTGACGTCGTGCCATAGAAACTTCCATCGCGTCCCTGAATCACGCGGGCGAGCGGCGTTCTTCCATCGGAGTCGCTGAAGCTGTGGCGGGGAATCGGCAGCGAGCCGGGAACCGCAACACTGAACACCATTCCGTGTCCAAATTCGCCTCCAAACGACGTCGTGCCATAGAAGGCATCATCGCTCGCCTGAAACAGCGCCGCCGCCGTTGGGCCTCCGGTCACGCTGAAGAAGGTGACTGGCCCGCCTAAAGGGAGGCTGAAGATTGAGGAACCCCCCGTGCCGTACAGACGTCCGTCGCGTGCCTGGATAAGACCGTTGGGGAAAGAACCAGTGAACGGTCCAGGAGGCGGGCTGAACACGTGCAATGTAGTCAGCACTCCAGCGAGATCAATCGCGAAGATGGTCCCAAGGCCTCCGCCTCCGATGCGCGTCGTGCCGTACAGCACCTGGTCACTGGCTTGCACCAGGCCCGCACCAGGCGCGGCCCCGTCCCTTTCATCGAAGCTATGCAGGAGCCTGAGCGCACTGCTCGGCTCGATCGTAAAGACAGTTCCAAAGCCAGAAGCCCCACCGGCCGATGTCGTCCCATAGAGTCTTCCATCGTTCGCTTCGATGACATTCGCGCGGGGTGAAGCGCCGCCCTCGCCTCGAACGAAAAGGTGGAGAGTGGTGAACGCTCCCACCCGATCGAGCTTGAAAAGGCTTCCGCCGTGGGCGAACACGGGATTGATTGCTCCTGCCGTCCCGTACAAACTACCGTCGCTCGCTTCCAGGAGAGCTGCGTCCTCCGTGTTGCCGTCACTTCCAGTAAACGTGTGAAGCGTGGATAGCCCCCCGACCGGATCGAATCTGAAGATGAAGCCGTGCGGCGCGGCTGCGGATTCTCCGGCCCCGTAGAAGCCGCCGTCACGGCCCTGAATCAGGACTGACGCCCGGCCCTGGTCGGCGAAGCGATGGAGCGTTGTGAACGTTCCTGCGGCGTTGATCTTGAAAAGGGATCCCCCGAACGTGACGCCGTAAAAATCGCCATCGTCGGCCTGAATCAAATCCGCCGGATTGCCGTCGGCTTCATCGAACCGGTGCAGCGTCCTTAGCGTTCCGGACGCATCGAGCCTGAAGATTGTCGCGTCGTCGCGGGTCCCGCCGGCGTTGAGGGTTGTACCGTAGAGGCTTCCGTCAGCCGCTTCTATCAACGCATTTGGAAAAAATCCATCGACGCCCGGCGTAAAGCGGTGCAAGGTCGTGACTGTCCCATCGGGTTCGAGTCTGAACACGGTTGATTGCGTGACGCCAAAGATCCCACCACTCCCTAGAAGGAGAATCGAAGGCTGAGAACCATCACCACCAGAGAAGTTGCCGCCGGAGAAGTGATGGAGTGTCGTGAATGTCCCTGCCGCATCCAGCCTGAAGATCGTTCCCTGGGAGAAGGCGCCTCCCTCTGCAGTCGTGCCGTACAGCCTTCCATCTGTCGTCTGGATCACGCCGGCCACCGGAGCGGAGCCATCGAAGCCGGAAAAGTGATGCAACGTGGTGATCGCGCCCGCTGCGTCGCTCCGAAAGACCGTGCCGCCGCCGAACCTGCCACCACCGCTCGTTGTGCCGTAGAGGTTCCCGTCTTGTGCCTCTATCAAGGGGCCAGGCGAGATGCCATTCAAGAAGACGCCATCAAAGCTCGCCACAACCTCGTAAAGGGCCTGAGCGGAAACGGGTGACGGCGCACCGAGTGCGCACACCCCGCAGATCAGCGCGGCTGCACACAGTGACCAGCGATCAACGATTGTGTGGTGGGCGACGTGACGACACTCAGCGGCGGTGCTCGGATGCATCGGAAGCCTCCTCAATCGAAAGAGACTCGCGGGACTGCCGATGGGATACGCGGACGTTCTGGAGCGCGAATACTATCACTCAGCGAGGCGGTCGCGTAGGGTACGTCGTCGGCTTTTGCTGCGTCGCCGACGGCTCGATGCGCAGGATGCCTCCATTGGTGTCGTGATCGACGACGACGTAGAGGAGCTCGTCGGGCCCTTGACGCACATCGCGGATCCGCATCCCGAGCGGCACGAGCAGCGACTCGCGGCGCAGCTCCTCGAGCTTGTCGTTGACGAGAATGCGATCCAGTCGTCCGGTTCCTGGAATCTCGCCGGTTCGCTGTCCGCCGACGAAGACATCGCCCTTCCACTTTGGCAGCTTGCTGCCGGTATAGAACGTCATGCCGGAGAGCGAGATCGATGGCATCCAGTAGACGACCGGCGATTCGAAGCCTTCCTTCGAAAACGTCGGCGACTGCCACGGTCCCGAGTAGGTGCGCCCGAGGCTCACGAGCGGCCAGCCGTAGTTCGCGGCGGGCTTCAGGACGTTGATCTCGTCGCCGCCATTGGGTCCCATCTCGTGCTGCCACATGTCGCCGGTCGCCGGATGGACCGCGAGGCCCAGTGAGTTGCGGTGTCCAAGCGTGTAGACCTCCGGCTTGTGTCCGGCGCGTCCGACGAACGGATTGTCCGCCGGCACCGTCCCATCGTCGTTCAGGCGGAGCACTTTGCCTGCATAGGTGTCGGGATCCTGCGAACTGCTGCCGTTTCCGCCGCTCGGCGTTGTCATGTAGAGTTTGCCGTCGCGCCCCCACGCGAGCCGCGATGGACCGCTCACGCCGGGCCCACAGCTGAAGATGTCCGTGAGCTCGGAAATCGCGGAACCATCGAACCGCCCACGCGCAACAGTCAACGTGGACTGTCGTTCCGGCCCGACGGGTTTCAGATACGAGAAGTACACGAGGCGATTGGTAGTGAACTGCGGATGCAGCACGACGTCCATGAGGCCGGAACGGCCTTGCACGCGCACCGACGGCGCCCCGGCAATCGGCTTGGGATCGAGCACACCGTTGCGGATGATTCGGAGGCGTCCCTCCTTCTCGGTGACGAGCACGTTTCGATCAGGAAGGAACGCCACGCTCCAGGGATTCACGAGTCCGCGTGCCACGGGCACGACGCGGATTCGCATCACTTCGGCGGTGTCGTATTCGATCGGCTCGGCGGGGATCGCGTGCGGCTCGAATCCGGATGGTGCGATCGGAGATCCGTTTTCGAAGGGAACCGTCTGTTGCGCGGCGCCGGCCACTTGCAGCACGGCCGATGCGGCGACGCTCAGCGAAAGCCAGCAAACACGCCGGAACGAGATCCGCATGGTCGAATCACCTCGTGCTCACGTCTGCTTGCGCAGCAGTGGCAGCAGATCGATCGGGAGCGGAAAGACTATCGTGGAATTCTGCTCGGCGGCAATCTCGTTGAGCGTCTGCAGATAGCGCAGGGTCATCGCGCCGGGCTCGCGACCGATGACGGCGGCCGCCTGAGACAGTTTTTCGGAGGCGATCAGCTCGCCTTCCGCGTGGATGATTTTCGCCCGCTTCTCGCGCTCGGCCTCGGCCTGTCGGGCCATGGCGCGCTGCATATCCTGCGGAAGATCCACGTGTTTGACCTCGACGGCCGATACCTTGATGCCCCACGGATCGGTCTGGGTGTCGAGGATCTGTTGCAGTTGCTGGTTCAACTGCTCGCGCTCGGCCAGCAAGTCGTCCAGTTCGGCTTGTCCAAGGACGCTGCGCAGGGTGGTCTGCGCCAACTGCGATGTCGCGTAGATGTAGTTCTCGACCTCCACCACGGCCCGTCGTGGATCGAGCACGCGGAAATACACGACGGCGTTCACCTTCACGGAGACGTTGTCACGCGTGATGATGTCCTGCGGCGGGACATCGTGCACGACGGTGCGGAGACTGATTCGCACAATACGATCGATGGGCCGGAAGACCAGGACGATTCCCGGTCCTTTCGGCTGTGCCAGCAGCTTGCCCAATCGAAAGATCACACCTCGTTCGTATTCCGCGAGGATTTGAATCGAACTGAGCAGGTAGAAGGCAACGACCATCGACACGATCAGGGCAGGAGACAATGTCAATCCGTCCATCAATCCACTCCCTGGCGCGTCGAGGCGCCCGCAGGTGCTACCGACAAGGTCAGCCCGTTGACAGCCAAGACTCGCACCGGGTCTCCGGCATTGATTGACACCGCACTCACGGCGCGCCAGATTTCGCCCTGAAGGTCAATTTGTCCCGCCACGTCCGGAGTGAGCGCCGTGCGCGCGCGCCCCTGCCGCCCGATCAACGCGTTGACGCCCGTGACCGGACGCTGACGCTGCGCCTGCAGAGCGAGCCGTCCGAGAAAGAGTGAGATTCCTGCCACCGACAGCGCGACCGGAACCACGAATTGCACGGGCACAGTCACTCCCGGCACGGTTCTCGTCATCATCACCGATCCGATCACCAGGCTCACCGTGCCGCCGATGCCGAGCGCGCCGAAGCTCGGCACCTTCAATTCAAGGAGCAGCAGTGCCAGACCGAAGACGATCAGGAGCACGCCAGTCGTGTTCACGGGCAGAACCTGCAGGGCGAAGAACGCGAGCAGCAGACAGACACCGCCTGCCACGCCAGGCACGATCGCCCCGGGATTCCAGAACTCCACGGTGAGCCCAAGGATTCCGAGCGTGAGCAGCAGGTATGCGATCTGAGGATGGGCGATCGCGCTCAGGAACCGCTGCCGCTGGCTCATCGCCACGGTCCGGATGGCGGCATCGGCCGCTCGAACGACGGCGGTTCTGCCATCGAATCGCCGGACGGTTCGGCCGTCGAGTTTGCGCAGCAGGTCGGGAACATCCTGTGCGACGAAGTCGATCAGGGGCGGCGAGGCGCCGAGCGCTTCGGTATCGGTGAACGCCCGGCTCTTCATGACCGCCTCCGCCGCCAGTCCCACATTCCGTTTCCGTGCTTCGGCGAGGGTTCTCACATACGCCGCCACGTCCTCCGCAGCCTTCGTCGCCGTGATCGTATCCGTGGGCTGTCCTGTGCCGGACACCGGGTGTGCCGCTCCGATGTGCGTGCCAGGAGCCATGACGGCGATGTCGGCGGCGATGGTGAGGATAAAGCCGGCGGATGCTGCCCGAGCGCCGGACGGCCCGACGAACACGATGACCGGGGCGCGCGACGCGATCATTCGCGTGACGATGTCCCGGGTTGAGTCGAGCAGTCCGCCCGGCGTACGCAGGACGATCACGACGGCGTCGGCACCCGACGCGTCCGCCTCGGCGATCGCCTCGTCAACGTACTCGGCGGCGATAGGGTGGATGATGCCGTCCAGTTCGGCGACGACAACCCTCGGCCTGTCAGCCGTTGACCGCGGCGACTGGGCGAGCAGGAGCTCCGGCCAGAGGCAGCAGCCAATAAGGATGGCGACTCGACTTCTCGCCATGCGCGTCATTCTACCGCTCGCCGTTGCCGCGCATGCCCACAGCGGGCTGGCGACGTGACGGCACTGTTGTAGTCTGGCAGCGTGGGTTCAGGCGTGCGTGGGAAGATGTGGCTCATCCGCGCTCTCGCTGCTGGGGCCGGCCTGGCACTGCTGCTGCTCGCATTGGTGGCGGCGCTGCATACCGCGCCGGCGCGCAACATGGTTCTCGGTCGCGCGATCGCCTATCTCCGCGATCAGTTCAATGTGTCGCTGGTGGCCGATACCCTGCGGTACAACCTCGTCACCGGGCGCGTGTGGCTGACGAATGTGAGGCTGGCGTCAACGGATGCGCGTCAGGACCCGTTTCTCGCCGCTGATCGCCTCGAGGTCACTGTGCCGCACACGGCGTTGTGGGACGGCGTGTCCATCGAGCGGCTTCGCCTCGAGAACCCGCGCGTCGCCGTTCACCGACGAGCCGATGGTTCATCGAACCTGCCATCGGTTGACTCCTCCGATGACGGCCGCGCGCCGTCCCCATTGCCGATCGGACGAATCGAGATCCCCAGACTGGCCGTCGCCATCACCGACGAAAGCAGCGGAGTATCCGTGTTGCTCCCGAACATCTCGGTTGACGTTCGTGGCGATTCCGGTGAGCTGCGCCTGGTCGAGCCCGGCCGTCTCGCGAGGGGGACGAACGAGACGAGGTTGAAGACGCTTGGTGGAGGCGTCGCGTTCGATGGACGTGCGATTCGCCTGTCGCAATTCGACCTCGTTACCGACGAGGCGGCACTGACGCTCGATGGCGAGGTCGCATTGCTGGTGAGCGACCCGCATCTCGATCTCCGAATGTCGGGGAGTGGCAACATCACCAGGCTGGCGAGATGGAGCACCAGCGAGGCAGTGCCGGATGGAACGGTCGCTCTGGACGCGGCCGTGACCGGACTCCTCGCTTCACCGGTCGTCGACTCGCGTTTACGAAGCGACTCGCTTTCGTATCGAGGCATCACAGTTTCGGATATCCAAGCCGACCTCAAGGTCGATGGCCTGAGCCTGGAGGCGCCGCGTGTCGAGCTCACACTCGCCGAGGGCCGGGTCGTGGCCGACGCGCGTCTGACGTTTGCGACGAACGACCTCCGAGTCACGGCGTCCTGGTCGGAGCTCAGTGTCGAGCACGTGGGACGAATGCTCACCGATCGCCGCTCGCCGCTGCCGGCAGGGCGCGCAACCGGGCGAGCGTCGTTCACAGGAGTCCCGTCCGACGCTGCCACGTGGGCTCTCGATGTCTCCAACCGGATCATCGCTGCGCGCGCGTCGCCTGGCCGCCTGCCAGTCGAGGGAGATTC
>Ga0075421_100004512_pt1 | contig 16813 bp, 18 predicted proteins | sample SoiMetdeltSBSDD5_FD_75292 | JGI IMG/M metagenome (GOLD analysis project Ga0075421, IMG submission 75292) | Bulk soil microbial communities from a Populus tree surrounding site in Tennessee, USA - Soil MetaG P. deltoides SBSDD5 | ecosystem: Environmental > Terrestrial > Soil > Tree plantation...
TGGCGCGCTTGAACTGGTCCAGCCGGTGAAATACTTTCTGCTCGGCTTTATCGCGGATGCTGCAGGTGTTGTAGACGACGAGCCCGGCCGATTCCGGGGTCTCGACCTGCGTGTAGCCACTGTGAACAAGCGTACCGATCACCTTCTCGGAATCGTGCGCATTCATCTGGCAGCCGAAGGTCTCGATGTAGAAGGTTTTGTCGGTCACTATGAATACATTATAGGACCGGCCGGGCTCAGACCCATTCCAGGGCGCCCTTTTTGTAGGCCCAGATGTAGCCCACAATCAGGATCGCCAGGAACACCATGACCTCGGCCACTCCAAACCATCCAAGCATCTTGTAGCGGACCGCCCATGGAAAGAGGAAGATCGTCTCCACGTCGAAGATGACAAATAGAATGGCAATGATATAAAAGCGCACCGTGTAACGTCCGCGAGAGTCGGAGGCGGCTTTGATGCCGCACTCATACGCTTCGAGCTTTGTCACGGAAGGCGCCGAGGGCCGGATCAGCCGAGCCACAATGATGGTGACGGTTGGGAAGAGAATAGCGATGGCGAGAAAGATGAATATGGGAAGATATCCGCTCGGCATGGCGTCAATATAACATGAAGTATCCATAGATGTCTCCGGAAATCGAAGGACTGCCGATTGGGATCGAATTCGCGCCACAGCTTCGCGCGCACGCGGGTAAATTGCTGATCGGGAATGGGCAAAGGGGCAGGGAAGTCCACGCGGGAACATTTCTCCGCGAGCGGAGGATTGTGCTCGATGCAGCTCTCAAGGGAAAGACCGCCGAGCTAGGAAGGATTCTGGTCCATGAGCTGTTTCATTTCGTGTGGCTGCGGCTGGGTAATCCGAAGCGGCGGTCATTTGAGGACCTGTTGCAAAGGGAGCTGCGGGATCGGGCGCCGGGCGAACTGGGATGGTCGGCGGAGCACTTGAAAATTGGACTGCATCGAGGCGATTGCGTCAATCGGACAAGGCGTTGGCGTCAGTATGCATGCGAAAGTTTCTGCGATACGGCCGCCTGGCTTTTCTCCGGGATCGCGCGGCACGGTGAGTTCACGCTCCCGTCGGCCCAGCGGCACGAGCGGCGCGACTGGTTTCGGCGTACGCAACTGACCCGGCGAATCTCGGTATAATTTAGTGAAGGAGAATTCGTGTCGTCTATTTACATCCGCGTCCTCGTGGCGGCCTGCGTGAGCGCTGTTCTGCTGTTGAGCGCCTGCAATTCTTCCAATCCTGTTAATGCCGCGGCCTCGACGAAGCCTGAGAAGGATCGTAAGCTTGCGCCCGAATTCGAACTCAAGGACGCTGACGGCAAAACCGTCCGGCTATCCGACTACAAGGGCAAAGTTATTCTCCTCGATTTCTGGGCCACGTGGTGCGGCCCCTGCAAGATTGAAATTCCCTGGTTTATCCAGTTTGAGCGCACCTATAAGGACAAGGGCTTCGCCGTCATCGGTGTCGCCATGGATGAAGAAGGATGGCCTGTGGTCAAGCCTTTCGTCACCGAGATGGCGATCAACTACCGTATTCTCCAGGGCAATGACTCCGTGGCGCAATTGTACGGTGGCGTGGAAGCGCTGCCAACGACATTCCTGATCGACCGGAGCGGCAAGATCGCCGCCACTCACGTCGGACTGAATGGCAAGGATGATTTTGAAAATGGAATCAAGAAGCTCATGGAAGGTCCGGGAATTGTTCAGGAGCGCGCGTCGGCTGGCCTTCCTGGCCGCTTTATCCCTGCTGTGCTGTTTGGCGCAAACTAGCGTACTCTCGGTCGCCGCGCCGGAGAAGGTAACCGCCAAACGGGGCACTACGATTGAAGTCAAGACGCCGGTGCTGCTGAAGTCGGGATACCATGTCAACAGCCACACGCCGAGCGAGTCCTACCTGATACCGTTGCGCCTGACCTGGGAACCTGGACCTCTGGAGACGATCGGAGTGATGTTTCCAAAACCACACTTGGAGAAATATGAGTTCTCCGCGACTCCATTGTCGGTGTTTACGGGCAATTTTGAAATAGTAAGCAAATTAAAAGTCGGAGCCGGCGCTGCGACAGGTCCGGGAATGGCATTAGGCAAGCTGCGTTATCAGGCTTGCAACCACAATTCCTGCTTGCCACCGAAAGTAGTCGAGATCAAGCTCCCGTTGGTGATCCAGTAACTTTCGGGCATCTGCTACAATCGTATTTTCGCGGCACGGCCAGGTAGCTCAGTCGGTAGAGCGCAGCCCTGAAAAGGCTGGCGTCGGCGGTTCGATTCCGTCCCTGGCCACCAAACTAACCCTTTTTTTTGTTAACACTTAGCCACCCCTTCTTGTACCTGTGCCAAATCTGTGTCGTGAATAATCCGGATGAGGGCGTCCTGTCGGACTTGATACTCCGGGTCCACTTCGCATAGTAGCGGCGAATCGTAGTCGGACTGTCCGCAAGGATTGTCACCTTGTCAATGTCCCCGCCTTCCCCGAGAAGTTCTGATGCAAGGGTATGGCGAAAATGGTGAGGGTGTGCCCGCTCGACGCCCGACCGCTTGAACACGGCGTCCATCGTCCGCCAAGCCCTTTTTACCAGCTCCGCACGCCGGTCGTGTCGTTGGAGAAATAGCGCCCGTTGTCTCGTGCCGCAGCTTTCGGTGGGGGCAACAGGTCGAGTGCTTCCAATACCGCCGACGGTAAGTCTACCCGGATCCACTTGTTGTTTTTCACTGCTCTCGCGAGAGTGTCATCACGTCGCTGATTCGAAGACCGGCGAAGCGCATCAGCAGCGTCATGACGCGAGCCCGCCGCCGCTCATAATTGGTTTTCCCGATCTCATCACAACGTGCGATGATTTTCACAATCTCGTTTTGTGTGTACGGAACGATCTCGTTCGCTTCCTCTATGCGCGGGATTTTCAAAGCTCTGGCGGGATTCTTGGGTGTCCCGTCACGGTCCGGCAGAACTCGAAGAACTGCCGCAAAAGTTCAACATCCTTTATCCATGATCTGAACTTGTTTCGGGACGGAGCATACCTGCCATGCCTTCCACATCTATTTGGTCGACATAGGACAGAGAGTCCGCTTTGCAAAACTCCGCAAAGTACCGCAGAACGCGTTTGTAGTGGCGTTTACCGAGATGTGAATTAACGGGCGCAACGTCCTAGAACGTCGTTTGTCGGGAATTTTCCGAATAGTTCGAGCGCCGATTTCCGTCGCCAGCGGATTTTGGGTCACCCGGCAGCCGTCAGAGGGGCCTGGCAGGCAGGGCCAGACGGCAAGTACCTCATCCTGCACCGGGCTAATGGACAATGCTCCTGACGGCTACATCGCCCTTCCGTCGGACCACGGGGGCTACGCCGTCCTGCGCTCCATCGTGAGGAGCGGCAGCGATGCCGCATTACCAAGGCCGTCGCCGGTGCAAGGTGACGATGACGACCAGTTTTGGATCGCAGTCAAATACAATGGTCTGAGGATGCTGACACGACGGTCTTTTCTTGCCACATCCGCGGCCTTCGCCGCGGACCTTTTTGCAGCGCCAAACGATTCCAAGACTCCGTCGGCGGAGCTGGAGAAGCTGGGTGCTGTGGCGCTAAATGAAGCAAAAAAGCACAAAGCGACATACTGCGACGTACGTATTGTGCGTTTGCGCGATCAACGTGTGTCGCTGCGGCTTTCTCCCGAGCGCGGAACCGGCAAGACGCTGGCCGTGCCAGGTGTCGTCGAAAGCTCGAGCTTTGGTTTCGGAGTACGAGTGATAGTAAACGGCGCTTGGGGATTCGCCGCCTCTCCGCTAGTGACCCCGGCAGAGATCGCGCGCGTCACCGGCGAGGCGGTGATCATTGCGAAAGCGAACGCCACTATTCAGCCCCAGCCCGTTAAGCTAGCGCCGGTGAAAGCGTATCGCGACCGGTGGGTGACGCCTCACGACAAGGATCCGTTCGCCGTGCCGATGGCCGAGAAACTTGACCTGCTGCGACGGGTCACAGCGGAGGTCAAGAAGAACGCGAAGGTTTTCAGCGGATCCGCTGCATTAAATCTGCGTAGCGAGGACAAGTACTTCGCTTCCTCTGAGGGCTCATCGATCCAGCAACTGATTCTGCAAATCTATGGCAACGCCGATGCGACAGCGGTGGATCGCGAGAACAATATCGCGCGCACCCGCAATTACGTGCCAACGCAGGCGTCCGCCGGATGGGAGTATGTGCCTGAGATGAACCTGGAGGAAAACGCCCAACGCATCCGCGAGGAGGTTCTGGAGCATCTGAGCGCCCCCGCAATCAAAGCGGGAATGAAAGACCTGCTACTGATGCCTAGTCACCTGATGCTGACAATTCACGAAAGCGTGGGCCATCCGACGGAACTGGACCGTAGTCTTGGTTACGAAGCCAACTATGCCGGTACCAGCTACATTGCAAGAGAAACGATCGGAAAGCGGATTGCAAGCCAGCACTGTACGTTTATCGGTGACCGGACCTCGCCGCGCGGCCTAGCCACGACCGGCTACGACGACGACGGTGTCAAGGCTACGCAGTTCACGGTCATCGATAAAGGTATCTTCCGCAATTTCCAAACCACGCGCGATCAGGCGCACCTGGTGGGCGACAAGGAGTCCCACGGCTGCAGCCAGGCTGATTCCTGGGCCTCCGTACCGTTCCAGCGCATGCCCAACGTGTCGCTGAACGCAGGTCCGCGGGACACTACTCTGGATAGCCTTATCGCCGGCATTGATGATGGCGTGCTCATTGATGGCCGGGGCAGCTACTCAATCGACCAGCAGCGGTACAATTTCCAATTCGGTGGCGACGCATTCTGGGAGATCAAAGGGGGCAAAAAGCGTGGGATGATCTCCCGCGTCTCTTATCAAGCGCGCACGCCCGATTTCTGGCAGGCCTGCGATGGCGTCGCGGGGCCGTCGTACTGGCGCCAGTACGGCACCACGGGCGATGCGAAAGGCGAGCCGACTCAGATCAACTCCATCAGTCACGGCTGCTCGCCCGCCAGGTTCCGGCAGATCAATGTTCTCCTCACGGACTAATCGCCATGTTCACACGTGATGAAGCGCAAAAGCTCGCGAAGAAAATAATTGGGTTTGCAAGTTTTCCCGAATGCCAGGTCAGTATCTCGGCGTCCGAGCAGGCGTATACGCGATTCGCCAACAACGGAATCACGACGGCCTCTCTTAGCTTGCGGCACAATGTATCGATCATGGTCTCTAAACAGGGCCAAAGCGGAGTGGCGACGGTCAATGACCTGGACGACGCCTCCCTGAGTGCGGCGGTTAAGAAGGCCGAAGAGCTGGCCGCCACTGCGCCGCTGAATCCGGAGCTTATGCCTCCACTCGGCCCGCAAGAGTATCCGGAGACCATGGATTTCGACGAGCGGACGTCGGTGGCGCGCGCGCCTGAGATGATCCCGCACGTCAAAAAGATCATTGACGCGGCGATGAAGCAGAAACTTGTAGCGGCCGGACTTGTGGAACGGTCGCTTCGCGTCGACGCGGTCGCCAACAAGGCCGGGCTATTCGGCTTTCACAAGGCCAGCGATTCGCAGTTGACGACGACGATTCGGGCGGCCGATGGCTCGAGTTCCGGGTGGGCGGGGCAGCCATCGAAGCGGTTTTCCGAGATCGATAGCGCGATGCTCGCGGCCAGGGCGATCGAGAAGTGCGTGAGATGGAAGAATCCGAAGAAACTTGATCCGGGAAACTACACGGTGGTGCTCGAACCAACGGCGACGGGAGACCTTGTCCGGCTGATGGCAGGCGCCTTCTCGGCGCGTGATACGGAAGAGGGCCGCACGTTCCTGAGCCGACGGGGCGGTGGAACCCTGCTCGGCGAGAAACTGTTTCCCGAGTTCGTCACGCTGCGTACGGATCCGTTCGACTCGCGCCAGCCCGCTTTGCCCTGGACCGACGAGCTGCTTCCTACGCAACCGATGGTGTGGCTGGACAAGGGCGTAATCGCAAACCTCGATTATGACCGTTATTGGGCGGCAAAGACCTCAAAGCAGCCGACCCCTTCGGCCGGCCCTGGAGGAAGGGGCGGCGGAAGAGGAAGAGGAGGAGCCACACTGGGTGGAGGTGGCAGCAGCCTCATCATGGAGGGCGGCAATGCGACACTCGATGACCTGATCGGCAGCGTCGATCGCGGCCTGCTGATCACCCACTTTTGGTACATTCGCGGCGTAAATCCCCAAACGCTCCAGCTGACGGGACTGACGCGCGATGGGCTATTCCTCATCGAGAACGGTAAAATCACCCAGCCGGTCATGAACTTCCGGTTTCTCGAAAGCCCTGTGCGGTTGCTAAAGAACGCTAAGCGAGTGGGGTCTGCCATTCGGGTGCGCGGCCTGGAAGGTGGCATGATGATAGCTCCCGCGTTGTTGGCGACAGACTTTCCGCTACCATCGATCTCGGACGCGATCTGAACGATCGGAATGGGTAACCGACCGGGAGGCGATGTGGAAGCCTTCAAGAAAGAATCCAGAAAACTTGAAATGCTCTTGAAAAAACACTGACTTGTGCCCTACTCTCCGGAATGGTTAACTGACCATTGTCTGACTACCGCGTTGGGAACCGTTCTGGAGAGCAGTACCGTTCGTTGATCGACTATCGCCTCCTAACTCTATTCGCTAGATTCGCTATTCTTTTAGGCCGGGTGAAAGGATCGCCAGATCAGCACGTTGGCGCCGCCCTGGCAACCCGGCGGTTCCACACGCGGCCACCGCAGATCGGCCATTCACTTTATCGGCCAGCGATCCGATTCCGTCCGCGCCTTACTTAGATGAGCCTCTATCTTACGGGCAACATCGGCGTGCGTCCCAGCTACATCGCGCTCCTCTTTCCGATCTACGGCTAGATCATAAAGCTCTAAGGGCGCGCCCGCCTTAAGCCGGACCGCCTTCCAGCGCCCCATCCGGACCGCCTGCTGAAAGCCCCGCTCGTGGAATTCCCAGTAGAAGAACCTGTGCGTCGATTGCCGCCGACCGCGAAGCGCGCGCGCCATCGACATCCCGTCGAGCCCTTTCGGTGTGCGCCCACCAGCTAACGCCGACAGCGTTGGCAATATGTCCCAATGCGCCCACGCATGATCGCTCACGCGTCCCGCCGGGATGGTCCCAACCCACTGCGCAATCATTGGTACGCGAATACCGCCCTCATACAGATCGCGTTTTATGCCCCGCAGACCGCCGGCGCTCTTGAAGAAGACCGGATCCCCTCCTCCCTCTTGATGGGGTCCGTTGTCGCTGATGAACATAATCAGCGTTCGCTGCTCGATTCTGCGCGCCCTTAAGAGAGCGAGGAGTTGGCCGATGTCGCGATCCATCCGCGTGATCATCGCCGCAAATGTGGCGAGCGGCGTCGGCTGTGACCGGTATCCGAGAGATGGCAATTCGAACGTGGAACCCGCCAGCCTGGCGTCAGCGCGTGCATTTTGAAACGGCTTCTCCGGAAAAGCGCCGCGGAATGGCGCGACCGATTCCTCCGGCGCGCGCAACTCGGCGTGCGGAACCGTGTAATTCAGATAAATGAAGAAGGGCCGTGGATCCTTACTGTTGATATACGCCGCCGTCTCCTTGGTGAACAGGTCGTTCACGTAGTCGCCCTCGAGGTCGGCGTTCACGCGTTCTCCATTACGCCATAAATGGTCCGTGTATTGCCGGTGCGCGTGCCGGTGATCCATGAAGCCATATGAGTGCTCGAAACCCTGGCGATCTGGCTGTCCCGGAGTCCCGGGCGCGCCGAGTCCCCATTTGCCGATCACAGCTGTGCGGTATCCGGCCGCTTGCAAGACCTCGGCGACGGTAACATCCTCCTCTCGGAGCGGAATATCCCCGTTCCCACGAATCCAAGCATGCCCGCTGTGGAGGCCGGTCATCAACGCGCACCGCGAAGGCGCGCACACCGTGCTGCCCGCGTAATATTGAGTGAACCGGATACCCTGGCGCGCCATCCCGTCGAGCACTGGAGTCTGAAACCGAGCTTGCCCGTACGCGCTCAGATCGCCATAACCCAGATCGTCGGCCTGGATTAGAAGAATGTTTGGCCGATCGTTCCCGCGCCTGATTTGCGCGGAAATCTCACTGTGGGTACTGATGCCGACTATCGAAACGAAGAGTCCAACCGCAGAAACGATTCTCATCGTCGTCCTCCATCGAGGTATTCTACACTTCGGGCGCTCTTGCTCCTTGTACTGTCACAAGACAAGTGTTTGAGGATTGAAACAAAAGGTTGCGGCGAACTGCGCCTTGCAGCAGGTCGGCGTCTGTCACGTAATCGGCGGCGGTGGCGGCGGAACACCATGGACCGAAGAAGGAGGAGGAAATCGAACGGGCCGGCTCCGGACTTACCCCCTTAAACTATGCTCGCGTAAAAGACCTGCCGCCGACTGAACAGGAAGGGCAAACATTCGCTGGAGAACCTTTTCAAACGCAAGGCTCCTGCAGTTCAGAGCTTCGGCGCGGCCGGAGAATGTATAACGAAGCGATCGACCAGCGGCGTACGTCTCGGTGAATTCAAGGCCAGACTTCCGAAATGCTTGACGGGCAGACCCGCCGCGCGACCAAACAATTGGACTGCAAATCGCCCGTCATTGTGGATGAACACTCCATCCTGAGTGAGCATCGCGCGAATATTGTGCAGGCCAGCAGCAGCTCCTTTTCGTTGAGGTAAAGCAACACGTTTGTCGCGATGATGACGTGATAGGTAACAGACAGATGTCCCGTCGCGATGTCCAGGACCTGCGAGGAATCGCATTCTCCGGCCGCAGAATGCGCCACTCTTGGATTGAGGTCCACGCAATCGATTCTGACCCCGGAGCCGGCCAGCTCGCGAGTCAGCCGCGGTTGATAGATCATCTCGGGCACGTCGCGCAGAGCTGTCCGCGGTGCAAAATCGGTCCCCGGACCCACGATCAGAACCCTCTTCGGACGAAAGCTTTGCGTGCGCCGCAGCCATTCGAAAGCAGCGCGCACCGGCTCCATGGATTGGGGGCTCGTATCGCTGCTGTGTCCACGCGTCACGCACAAGTCAGCGATACACGCCTGTGGCGATGGCGCTGTACGGCAACCGATTTCCTTCTCGCGAATCCAGCGCAGGACGCGGGCAAGTTGCTCTTCGAGAAAGGTGTCTGCATCCTTCGGCGCGAGTGTGGCGAAATAGATCTGCCGCCTGCCGGCGGGTTGGCGAGGGCACGACTAAAGTCGGCGATGCGACGCCGGACGGATGGCGTGACAGCTTCAGCGGCCGCGGAGGCTGCAGGGTCGATCGGATCTTCGGCGGTGAACTCCTTCGATTGCAGCATGTAGAAGATCAGATGATCGATTTCGCCTTGCCGAAGCCTGGCCGAGTGTCGCGCGCCTATGGAATCGATTGCGGCAGGGAAGTTGGCCTCTGTGATGCCAAGTTGACTTGCAAGACGTTGACCAGGAGGCGAGAGATCCCGCCATCCGAGAAACTGCATGGCGAGTGCGAGCAGTAATGAGAGTCTCAATCGAACTCCGCTCTAGGCGCCTTCTCCTCACCTTTCCGACTTCGCACAGCGAAACCCCAGGTTCGGCGTACGCTGATTTGGGCGGACCCGGTTGCGGAAAAATGTCGTAATGCGGGCTGGTGGATCGGACCATGCGCCGCCGCGGATCATTTTGTACATTCCCGTGTCGGGGCCGGTGGGATTTTTGGCGGGAGACTTCGAATAGTACTCGCGGTCGAACCAGTCCGCGGTCCATTCGCTGACGGAACCGGCCATGTCGTGCCCTCCGAAAGCGTTCGGCGGGTACTTGGCGACGGGGTCGGCGACTGTTGAGACATTACAGAGCGCCTGCCTCGGATCGGGCTTATCGCCCCAGGGATAGCTCATCGATTCCAAGCCGCCGCGAGCGGCGCGCTCCCATGCCAGAACGCGTCGAGCGTTACCTCGTGATCCGGACGGTCGTCGAGCAACACGCGCGGACGCATGGTCGTCTGATCGTCCGAGGTGAGCTTGGTGCGGCCCATCATGAATTCACCGGCGGGAATCAGCGCCATGCCATCCTCGGCAACGAGCGCGGCGGCGAAAAATACGAAGTTGAGAAGTCTCATCAGACGAACAGGTCCGCAATCTCGTCGTCGCTGACAAATTCGGTTGCGCCGCGCGCTTGGACGGTGTGTTGGTAAGCTCTTTCCTCCAGTCGATGCCGATCGCCGAATAGATGCTCGCGTGTAGGTTTTCCGTGCGCGGCTGCATCTTCTTGTACTTCCATCCGGTCTCGACGATGCTTGTCCCATCGGCGTCGGTTTTCTGCACCCGGTCGCGATGCTGCTGGTGATAGGGCTGGTCCGCCGCCGCGTTTAGGAACATGACGGTCACGTTGGTAGAGCAGTTCGAATTCATCGAATGGAAACCAGATAAATCATTTGCAGCATTCAGGGGTTGTAGTGATTAGAGATGACAAAAAGGCCACTGAGTTCGGCCGGCGGTCGTAGCGAGCCATTCAGCGAATGCCTATTGCGCTCCTTCGATTCTGTGGTCTTCTGAAAAATGAGCCTTTCCGAGTGCATGGCCGAAAGTCGTCACTGCGCGATGCCACCGGCGCGATCATCGAGTAAGACTGAGGGGGGTACAATCGTACGAAATGAACCTCAGCCGCCGTCTGTTCATTATTCGCAGCGCTGCACTCGCATCAACACTCTACGCCGCGCCCAGCTTTAAGAAGTATCCGTTTTCCTTAGGCGTCATGTCGGGAGATCCTGGCCCCGATGGATTTGTCTTGTGGACCCGCCTGGCGCCGGACCCACTCAACGGCGGCGGGATGGATAATGCGGCGATGGAGGTGGAATGGATTGTCGCCGAAGACGAAAGCATGAAGCGAGTGGTAAAGAAGGGAAAAGCAGTTGCGGCCCCCGCGCTTGCGCATTCGGTGCATGTTGAGGTGAGTGGGTTGAGGTCACAACGCCCTTACTGGTATCAATTCAAAGTACAAAAGGAACTCAGCCCAGTTGGCCGCTCACTGACGACGCCGAGGCCGGGCGAGAGCGCATCCGGACTAAAATTCGCGTTCGCCTCCTGTCAGAGTTGGGAGGCCGGATTGTGGACCGCATATGAACATATGTTGGAGGACGATCCGGAGCTTGTGGTCCACCTGGGTGATTACATTTACGAGGGCGCCGCCCGTGATACTGGTGTCAGAAAGCACAACAGCGCAGAAATCTTAACGCTTTCGGACTACCGCAATCGGCACGCGCTGTACAAGACCGATCCCGCGATCCAGAGGATGCATGGTCACTGCCCGTGGATTCTCACCTGGGATGATCACGAGGTGGACAATAACTATGCGGGTGACGTGCCGGAGGACACGCAGACGCGGCAGGCGTTTCTCGAGCGCCGGGCAAGCGCCTACCAAGCCTATTACGAGCACATGCCGCTGCGGCTATCGTCTCTGCCGCAAGGAACCCAAATGCAGCTTTATCGCAAGTTGTCGTTTGGAGATTTGGCCGAGTTCGCGGTGCTCGACACAAGGCAGTATCGGACCGATCAACCTTGTGGCGATAGGACCGTAGCGCCTTGCGAAGGGGTCTACGATTCAGGAGCGACCATTCTTGGTGATGCACAAGAGGCCTGGCTGAAGAACACTTTGGACAAGTCGCAGGCGAAATGGAACATCGTCGCCAATCAAGTATTGATGGCGCGCATCGATATGGAACCCGGACTCGCCGAGGCGATCTCCACCGATAAATGGAGCGGATATGAGGCTTGCCGCAACCGGCTAATGCAGTTTCTTCTCGAACGCAGGCCTTCCAATCCAATTGTAATTACCGGTGATATTCATTCGAACTGGGTTAGTGATCTGAAAGTGGACTGGAAAGACGAAAAGGCCGTGGTCGTCGCAACCGAGTTTACGGGTACTTCGATCTCATCGGCCGGCGACGGTGTCGACGAGCAACCGAATACAGAAACTTGGTACCGCGAAAATCCCCATTTGAAGATGTACAACGGGCGTCGCGGGTACGTACTGATCACGTTAAGCGCCGATCAATGCCGTGCGGATTACCGGATTATGCCCTATGTGAGTAGCCCGAGCGCGCCGGTTCGGACGCATTCGAGTTGGATAGTGGAGAACAACCTGCGCGGGGTTAAGAAGTTATCTGGGTGACTGCCCGGTCCGTCCCTATATAAACATCAGCCGCCCACGGGGAAAGACTATGCCGAGTTGTGTTCGGCCAACGTGTAGCCTCGCGACGTTGCGTCACTATCTGAACCGCAAGGGACCAGGTACTCCGGGTTGGACCCGAGCGGCGCCGGAGGGTGGCTCACCTACTACGGCCACCGTGGTACCCGCTCGGAGTCGACCACCTGCTCGTCTCGGTGAACTGCGCCTCCCGCGAGGCGCGCTACGTGACCGCCGGGGGGCGTGCTTTGCAGGGGCGCCAGGGGCACTCTCCGACCACTGCAGTCATAGGACATAACCCTCCGCTGACGACGGCGCCGAGTGCGACCTAACGCGGCAGACTGATGGGCCCGTCACGGCGACTTTCTACGTACGGCCAAGTTCTCGAATAGAAACAAACCGCTCTTGCCAGCGACGGCGAAATCCACGTCGCCGTCGCCGTCGATGTCAATAACCGGAATCTGCATTCCGCCACCCGCGCGCGATCCGTAGTCGATGACGTGCCGCGACCACTCGACCGTCTTGCGATCCGCGGCCGGCCGGTACTCGTACCAGTAGATGCCAAGCGGTTCGCGCTCTCCGGGATCGTTTCCGTCGTGTGCCATGTACCGCTTACCCGTGAGGACTTCTTTTCGTCCGTCGCCATTCAAATCCACGATCGTCACCGCATGACCTTGTGACCAGGATTGATCGATCACATGTTTGACCCACGTGTGGTCTGGACGCTGCTCCAACCAGAAAAGGCCGTAGTCATGCGCCATGGCGGTTAGCAGGTCCGGCAGTCCGTCTTCGTTCAGGTCAATCGCATAAACAAAGCCGACGCTACCGAGATTGAATTCGGAATGAAGCTTCCACTCGCCGTTGCGAGGATTCGGTGGCGCTTCGAACCAACCCTGGGGAGTGATGATGTCGTTGCGACCATCACCGTTGACATCGCCGGCCCCGATACCGTGCCCATAGCTATGTGGGTTTACCACGTGTTTGTTGAAGGTACCCTTCGCCAGTTCATACCATGTTAGCGGCGCTGACGTGTTACCCCACTGGGGTAATAGTTCGTGAGCTTTCCCGTCGTTATCGAGGTCTACCAGAAATGTGAACTCCACCGGGAAACCTTGGTCGATGGTGCGGTCCTCCCACCCCGCTGCGGACTTTCCTGGGTTGTGCGACCACCAGATTCTGCCGTTATGCCAGCCTGAGCTGACGATGTCCTTGAAGCCGTCGCCATCAACATCGAGCGCGATATCCGTTAGCGAAGCGAGGTACGTGCCATACTCCTTCAACTGACGCGCCTGGTGACGGTTCCAGGTTGGATTCTCGTACCACGCCTCGCCGGAAAAAATATCCTGCTTGCCGTCATTGTTGAAATCGGCGATAGCGCAGGTCTCGCTGGCGCCCAGATCGATCGTCTTGCGTTGAAACACAATCTCGGGGCTACGCGCCGACAAGCACAGGATCGTCGCTACTACCAGGGCAAACAAACCGATGACGTATTTCATTGGCAAATTCCTTTGTTCTTCTAACGAGAGCATAACGCGGCCGACCGCCAATTGCTGCGTTCGATACCGGAGAGGAGGCGACAAACCGCGGATGATCACAGCTTTATAGTAGGAGGGTTTCAATGCGGTGGGCGTGAACCATGCTTTCGCAGGGTGACCAGCCAAAAACTGTGAAGCGGCCGTCCTGCGAAGCGACCAAGGCGATTGCATCTCGCTGGTCGTGGGCGAATTGCGCGGCCGAGAGGTGGCGGGTACCGCCGATTTGCGAAGGCGCCAGAATTTCGGGGGCGGATCCTTCGACAGGTTCGGTTACGACCATGCGGTCGATCTGGGACAAATCCGGGCGCCGTATGATTTTGGCTCCGAACCCGAGCAACTGGTACTGGTCAGTGATGACGGTCGCGCCGTCGACCGCGGTGAGCCCGGCGAGCCGTTCCACTGATCGGTGGAGTGCTTCCTGCCAACGCCGTCGGGCCCTCTCGACGGGGTCCTCCTGGAGTAGGTCGGAAAAGGAGGAGAAAGAAGGAACCACGGAGTAGGTAAGCGGCTTGAGGATGGAGTGTCGCCACTCGGAGGAATGGTTTGGAACGACGAGTAGGGAGCCGCCGCGACCGTGGTTACGCATAGAAACGGCGAGCTGGATGAGGATGTTCACCGAGTCTTCGGAGACCATTTTGGATTCAAGCCCGAGTAGGGTGGTCAGTAGGTCGGGGCAATCGGGCAGGGATGCGGCGCTCTGGTCGATGACCTTGATTTGGTCGCCTTCAAGCACGGCCACGTTCACGAATTTTCCGGAGTCCTCGCCACGGCTATGTTTGGTGACCAAGAGCCCGGGAGCGAGCACTTCGAGAACGAAGCAGAAGCTGGGGATGTTGCGCGTAGTTCCCCAGACTTTCAGTTCGCCTCGCTCTTGCCAGACGCCCAGGTGGATGCCAGGACGCTCGACTGCGGGGGCTAGACGGGTAAGCACCGGCGAGGCGAGGGGGAGCGGGCGTTCGAGAGTGAGTGCGCCAACGACGTGTTCGGGGCGAACGAAGGCAAGCGAGATGCGGGGAGTGAGGCCCTCTTCTCTTCGGAGGCTAGCCCAGAAGGCGGCATCGATAATTGTTTCGATCGTATGGGTGTTGGGGATGAGGTCGGGTCGGCTTTGATGGTTGTGGTGGAGAAAGTGGGGATGGATTCGGAGGGCAGCTGCCCGGGCAGCCGGGTATGCGGGATGGGTCATGGTTTCAGTGTGCATGATTTGGAATTGGAATTTTCGCCGGACGGCTGCGGGGAGACGAGAAAGTCCCATACATTGTAAGCCTAAAGGCGAGCCCCTGTGAGCATGGGTCCATCTCGGGGGCCTAAAGCCTAAATCCAGTGGCCATTTGCTTGCATGCCAAACTGTGGAACGACGTAAGCCTATGGAGGGTTTTGCTGTTTCCCCTCCAGAATCGCGGACCGAAGGAGGACGGCGTCAGGAACGCGAAGGTCAACAGCTTGAAAAGAGAGAACCAGGTGGTGATTCGTCGGTGCGAGGTTCTTGCCGTCTCCCTCGCTTTATGGACACTCCGTGAACGGTAAAATCGTTCATTAAGAACAGTTCGGGGTTCCAACACAGATTTGCCGAATCATCGCCTGGGCTCTAAGAGTCGCGGGGCTCTTGAGCTTCTGAATCGGCTTCAGTTTTATCAACCGCACTCCCCGCACATATCCGCCGAGGAAGCGGATGTTATGTGGGTACCCGCCTATTTGCCGAAGGACTTCTTCGATTACGAAATAGCGTGGAAGTAGTCAGGCCGAGCGTCCAGTTGCCCAAGCGTTGCGCGCGCGATTTCCGTGCGGACGCTACAATCGGCATCGATTGCCGACGGCTATTCCATTGCTGGAAGGCGTAATTCGCCGACAAACGGTTGAGGCCGAGATGGTCGTTTTGGGCGTAGGCGTGTTGCCCAGGACCATATTGGCGAAAGAGGCCGGTCTCAGGGTCGATAACGGAGATTTATCGGAAGTTAGAGAAACTGTTCGCGAAAGCTGGCTGGGAGTGATCGGGGTAAGGTCCTACCTATGGCCTCGTGAAGTACCAAGTCACACCGCCCAAAACCGCCAACACGGCGACTATTATGACGATCATTGTAGTGACGTTTGTTTGAGGGGCCCGTGAATCGAACATTTTGGTTTGCTCCTCCAGAGGAAACAGACAGCCTGCTTACCGTGCCCCGATGTTATCAAAAATCGGGTAGTGGGCCATTTGATTTTTCCTTCGTAGACGGTTTTGTTTCTCGGGAACAGTAGCGCGATTCACCGTCTGGACCTCGAACGTCAGCGTAAACGGCTCTGCTTTGAGTTCCCGCGCAACTCCCTCGAAGGCTACCGGAGTACCGACAGGAAGGGATTTCTCCAGGCGCCCGTTTAGTTTCATTGCGGAGCAGCAGCATCGGCTCGACAAAAGAGGCTTTGGTTTTTATGGGCGGCATCGGTTTATCGGGCAAACTGCTGCAGTTCTTCGATAGTGCGCAAGCAGCGGCGGACCTCGACTGGCTTGCCGCCTCTGTCTACGCACAAGGAGGTATACAATGTTAGCTGCGATGAAGCCTTTAACCCAATGGACCGCGCTCTATGCCACCGCTGGAGTTGTAGCGCTATCGGCGTGGCATCTGGCCCTCTCGCAAGAGCCGTCGACCAACTCTGGCAAAGCGGGCAAGGGTGGCAGTTCCAAAAAAGCGGCCTATGACGGCGCTATGAACAAAGTTCTGCTGAAAGACTACGACCCGAGGTCAAATCTCGTGGTCCCGGAGCACCACCCGGCAAAGGCGAAGTTTCCTGTGATCGACGTGCATGTGCACCCGGCGGCGCAGACGCGCAACGACGTGGCGCAGTGGGTGAAGGCCATGGACGAGAGCGGTATCGAGATGGCGGTATTGATGACCGGCGCCGTAGGTCAGGACTTCGACCGGCTGGTGGATTTGTATCTGAAACCGTATCCGAACCGTTTCATGCTGTACTGCGGCATGGACACACGGAACTTGAATATCGACGCTCCGGATTTTCCACAAAAAGTCGCCGCCGAATTGGAGCGCTGCTACCGGAAGGGCGCCCGGGGAGTTGGGGAGATTACCGATAAGGGGCGTGGCTTCGGTTCGTCGAGCACCGTCGACGGCGTCCCGCCGCCGCGTGACAAGCGGCTTTTCGTGGACGATACCCGGCT
>Ga0075421_100004513_pt1 | contig 16812 bp, 15 predicted proteins | sample SoiMetdeltSBSDD5_FD_75292 | JGI IMG/M metagenome (GOLD analysis project Ga0075421, IMG submission 75292) | Bulk soil microbial communities from a Populus tree surrounding site in Tennessee, USA - Soil MetaG P. deltoides SBSDD5 | ecosystem: Environmental > Terrestrial > Soil > Tree plantation...
GAGTTCTTCCGGGCGGTGCCCATGATGATCGCCTCCACGCCCAGGTCTGTCGCCACACGGTCGATGATCGCCGCCTTGTCACCTGCCTCGATATGCACGGTGTGAGGAACGCCGCAGTCCTGAAGAAGCGCGCGCGCCGGCCCCAACGCCCTCTGGGCCGCCTCCCAGTGGTAGGACTCGCGATCGCCGCGGCTGCTGAATTTCGCGACCAGCTCGGAGAACGGTGCACGCACGTGCAGGAGGTGCACTTCGATATCGTGGTTCGCGACGTAGCGATCGATCGCATGCTTCACGGCGCGCAGCGAGTTTGTGGTGTCGTCGATCGGAACGAGCACCTTGACGGCGGGACGCAGGCCTTCAAGCAGCGGAGTCTCACCGGCGACCGGAACCGTGCCCTGCTCGACGACATGCGCCGCGATGCGCGCACGGAGGTGGCGCCGATTCGCGGCGAATCCCCCGATCAGCACACCGCCGACGATAGCAAAGTAAGCCATGGATACGAGCACCGGATACTCTGCAACGTAATCCTGCAGCAACGGCTCGCCGGTCATCATCTTCACGGCAGTCCATGCGAGGACTGCCGAGCCGACGTAAACGATCGCCGGGTACCGCTCGACGAGCTTCAGCACGAGCTGACTGCCCCAGATGACGATCGGGATGCTGATGAGGAGTCCGAGCACCACCAGCAGAAAGCTTCCGTGGGCCGCGCCTGCGACTGCGAGAACGTTGTCCAGCCCCATCAGGGCATCCGCGACCACGATCGTTTTCATCGCTGCCCAGAAGCTCACACTCGCCACGCCCTCGTGCGCTTCTTCGCCTTCGTTGTCGATGAGAAGCTTGTAAGCGATCCAAACGAGCAACGCGCCGCCAACCGCGAGCAGACCCGGGATCTTGAGCAGCCACACCACGATGAGCGTCATCGCAGTGCGCACGACGATCGCGCCGACCGTGCCCCAGATAATCGCGCGCCGGCGCAGCTCAGGCCGCAGTCCTCGCGCGGCGAGCGCGATCACGATCGCGTTGTCGCCCGCGAGAACGAGGTCGATGACAATGATGGCTGCGAGCGCGGAAAGGAATTCCGCAGAAAGTAGCTCCATGCTGGCTCCTGTGTCCGTTGTATGAAGCCTCTCCGGACACGAGGGAACAAGACCCGCCGCGGCCGGCGAGGTCTCGCTTACAGGAGCTTTCACCCCTGCTGCGCAACCGGGGCTGACGCCCGGATTGACGGCTGCGCGACAGGCAGCTTACCGCTGCCGAAGCTACTCCCCTCTACGAGGACGTCTGCTCGCTTTCGAACAGACGGCGCGCATTATGCCCAAACTTTTTTCGGGTCCGCAAGCCCCTCGTGCAGAGCCGCCAACCGCCGCAGGATTGGGGATTAAGATTGTCGCCATCACAACGGGAGACCCGAATGACCCGCATTCGTCTGTGCTCGGCGCTTGCAGCCCTGCTCGCTTCCACTATCGCGATGGCGCAGCAATATCCGACCAAGCCGGTTCGCCTGATCGTTCCGTTCGCGCCCGGCGGCCCGGCCGACATTACTGCGCGTATCGTCGGGCAGAAACTGACGGAGGCTCTCGGTCAACAGTTCGTCGTCGAGAATCGGGCGGGCGCGACAGGCACCATCGGTGCAGAGCACGTGGCGAGGAGCGCACCGGACGGCTACACGGTTCTCGTCACCGCTTCTGCGAACGTGATCGTCCCGCACATGTTCAGCAAACTCGCGTTCGATCCACTGAGGGATTTCACGCCAGTGACTGTCGTGCTGACATCGCCGTTGCTTCTGACAGTGACGCGATCGCTGCCGGCGAAATCGGTTAAAGAAATCGTGGCGCTCGCGAGAGCTCGGCCGAACGAGCTGAGCTTCGGCTCGTCCGGTCCGGGGTCTTCCACGCACCTCACCGCTGAGCTCCTGAAATCCGTGACCGGCACGAAAATGACGCACGTGCCCTACAAAGGACAGGGACAGGCGATCGCTGACGTGATCGCGGGGCAGATTCAGCTGATGTTCCTGAGCCCGCCCGCGGCGAAGCAGTACGTGGATGCGGGACGGTTGCGTGCGCTCGCGATTACGTCGGGGCAGCGTTTCCCGCAATTACCGAACGTCCCGACGTTCATCGAGTCCGGCTATAAAGAGCTCATCACCGGGTCGTGGTACGCGGTGTGGGTGCCGGCGAAAACTCCGGAGGCCATCGTTTCACGCCTCAATTCCGAGCTCGTGCGCATCGTGAACATGCCCGATGTGCGCAACCGCATCGTCGAGCTCGGCGGCGTGCCCGTCGGAAACAGCGTCACGGAGTTCGACGCGTTTCAGAAAGCGGAGAGTGCCCGCTGGGCGAAGATCATCAGGGAGTCGGGCGCGAAGCTGGAGTAATTACCCCAGCGGTCCGCCGGTCGCGGGCACGAGCATCTCGCGCTTGAGCTCGTCGAGGGTGCGGATGCCGAGCATCGCCATGTCGCGATCGATCTCCTCGCGCAACAGCTTCACGCCATGGCGCACACCGGCCTCGCCCGCGATCGTTGCGGCAAAGAGGAACGGCCGGCCGATGAAAACGAAATCCGCGCCGAGCGCGAGCGCTTTCAATACGTCGGTACCGCGCCGTATGCCGCTGTCCATGATGATCGCCATGTTGCCCGCTTCGGCCTTGACGAGAGGCAGCATGCGCAGCGGCGCGACCGTGCCGTCGAGCTGACGTCCGCCATGGTTCGACACCATGATGCCATCCACGCCGCTTTCGCGCGCAATCCGAACGTCCGCCGGGGCGAGCACGCCTTTCAGCAGGAGCTTTCCCTTCCACAGCCGGCGCATGAGCTCGAGGTGCTCCCAGCAGAGCCCGTCGCGGGAGAGCCGCGGACGCTCCATCGAGCCCGAGAGCACCGGAATGCGCTCGAAACCCATGTTCTCGAGATGCGGCATCCCGTGGTTTTTGATCGTGCGCAGAAACGTGCCGAAGAGCCATCGCGGTCTGATCGCGCAGTCCCATGCAAGCCGCGGCGTCGGCTTGAGCGGCGAGCTGTAGCCGTTACGGAAGTTATTCTCGCGGTTCGCCGCAACCTGCACGTCTACGGTCAGCACGAGCGTATCGAAGCCGCCACGGGCGGCCCGCTCGACGAGCGGTGTGATGATTTCGGGCGAGCCGGGTAAGTACGCCTGAAACCATGCAGTCGGCCCGATCGCTCTCACGCGCTCGAGCGGCGTGAGCGAGGCGCCGCTCTGGATCATCGGGATATTCAGAGCGGCAGCGGTGCGCGCCAGCACTGAGTCGCCTTCATAGGCCGCGAGCGACGTGCCACCCATCGGCGGGAAACCGAACGGGAGATCGTACGTGCGGCCGAGCAGCGTTCTTTTCTGCGACCGTCCGCGCGTACTGACGAGTATGCGGGGAAGAAAGTGGAGCTCCTGAAAAGCCGCACGGTTGCCGCGCAGCGAGGCATCTGTCTCGACGCCGCCAGAGATGTAACCGAAAATCGGCCGCGGCAACACGCGCTTCGCGGCCGGCTCGAAATCCTCCAGCGACAGAATGTCGCGGAGCACGCGCGGCGTCTTGCGCTCCGCCTCCGCTTGCGGACGTACCATCACCTGGTCTGCTGAAGCGACACTGCTCAACTGTTCGGGGGTCGTGGACATGTTCGAATAGGCTGCGGGTGAGTTGCGGGACGACGCCTATTCTATGCGAGAGTGCTGCGGCCTCGGAATAGCAGCCGCCGCCCACATGTTGATCTCGGTGGCATAATTGCCGTCCCGCGCCGCTTACCGCTTGAGCGCGCGGTCAAAACCATCCAACGGAGGCGAGCATGAATCGAAAAATCGCATCGGCTTTGCTCCTGGGCGTCACATCCATCTTCGGTGCAGCAGTATGGTCCCAGGGTGTGTCGGACAAACCCGCGGCCCCCACCCCCGCACCCGCACCCGCAGCGCAGCGACCGCAGTTCGAGACGACAAAAGTGGACGGCACCGAGAACGTATACATCTTCCGTTCCGGCAACGCCCAGTCGATGTTCGTCGTAACGCCCGCTGGTGTCATCGCCACGGACCCGATCAGCTATGCCAATCCGCAGGCGTCGACGGTATATGTCTCCGAGATCAAGAAGATTACCAATCAGCCGATCCGCTATCTGGTATACAGCCACCACCATTTCGACCACATCGCGGGCGGCAAGCCTTTCAAGGATGTGGGTGCGACGATCGTCGCGCATCAGCGAGTGAAAGATCGTCTGGCGGTGCTGAAGGATCCCAACACGCCGCTGCCGGATGAAACGTTCACGGGCAACCGCACGCTCCAGCTCGGCGGCACCACGCTCGAGCTGCACTACCTGGGTCTCAATCATTCCGACAGCAACCTCGTGATGCGGCTCCCGAAAGAGCGCATCATCTTCACCGTCGACTGGGTACCGGTCGGCTCGCTACCCGGCCGCGCGATGATCGATTCGTATCCGCTCGAATGGGAAGAGTCGCTGAAGAAGCTGATCGCGATGGACTGGGAACGCCTCATTCCGGGCCACCCCGGCGCACCCAACGGCCGTCTCGGCACGAAGCAGGACGCGCAGGACATCCTCGCATTCCTGCAGGAGTCGTCCGCCGCGGTGCAGAAGGAGGCTCGCGCAGGCAAGTGCTGGGACACCGTCGAGAAAGAGTTCTCGATGCCGAAGTACGCGAACTGGCCGGGTTATGCCGGTGCGCTTCCATTCGTGAGCCGGCGCTACTGCGGGCTGTGGGGACGTGGGACATAGTGACGAGCACCATGTGCCCGCACCGGTGAACGAACGGAGGGAAACCAAGTTTCCCTCCGTTACCTCCTTTCCTTTGACTCGCTGACGCTTGCTCCTCTGCCGTAAACTGCCATGCCTCCAAACTCCACCGACTCTTTCGCAAACGGCAAGGGGCTACGCGTCCACTACCTCGACTGGGGTACGCCGGGCAAGCAGCCGCTCATCCTGCTGCATGGCATCGCGCGCACGGCGCACAACTTCGATCATCTCGCGCCGCATTTCGCCGATCGCTACCACGTGCTCGCCGTGGATCTTCGCGGGCATGGTGACTCCGAGTGGAGCCGCGAGGGCGCCTACTTCGTCGAAGATTACGTGAGCGACGTCGAGGCGCTCATCGCGGAGCTCGGCCTGCGCAATCTCCTGCTCTGGGGAAACTCCACCGGCGGGCGCGTCGCGCAGATGATCGCCGGCCGGCATCAGGAGCTCGTCTCCGCGGTCGTCGTGGAAGACGTCGGGCCCGAGCGGCCGCAGACGATCTCCAACCGACGCGCGACGCGCATGAGCCAGGAAGAAGACGGCTGGGCCTCCGTGGACGAATTGTTCGCGAAGGTGAAAAGCGACTATCCGCGGACCGCGGAGCCGGTGGTACGCGCGTTTGCCGAGCACGGGTCGAAACGCCGACCCGATGGACGCATCGTGTGGAAACGCGATCCCGCGATCCTCAAAGGCTTCGTCGCGACGGAGCTGTGGGAAACCATACGCAAGATCACGGCACCGATCGTGTACATCCTCGGGGGCGCCAGCGACATCGTTCCGAAGGAAACGCAGGAAGAGCTGAAACAAGCGCTGCCTCAGGCACGCATCGTCACGATGCCGGGACTCGGCCATTACCCCAGTGACGAAAAACCCGCCGAGTTCATCGCGATCGTGGAGGAGTTCTTCTCGCAGCACGCAACGTCGGCGTAGGGTGCAACGCACAGCCATCGCGTCGGCGTCGCTGCTCCTCGCAATGACAATTGAGGAGCGACGGCGCGTTCGTTGCAGATGAACACGCCGTGAGCTCCCCCGTCGAGAAGAAGCCCGTCACCGCGGCGGCATGCGCGCCCATCAGCCGCGCGCAGTTCCTGAGTCTCTTTACGGCGGTTTTCCTGCCGATGTTCATGGCAGCCGCGGACCAGACACTGCTCGCCACCGCGACGCCGGTGATCGCAGGCAGCCTCGGCGGATTGCGCGACAGCTCATGGATCGCGGTTGCTTACCTGCTTTCCGCCGCCGTGATCGTGCCGGTGTACGGAAGACTCGCGGATCTGCGCGGCAAGCGCAAAATGCTGCTCGTCGCGCTCGGCACGTTCACGTTGGGTTCGGTCGCTTGCGCCGCCGCGCAAACGATGCCGCAGTTGATCGTCGCGCGAGTGCTGCAGGGACTCGGCGGCGGCGGTCTCATGATGCTCTCCCACGCGCTGATCGGTGAGCTCGTGGCGCCTGTCGAGCGCGTGCGTTTCCAGGGTTATTTCGCAACGATGTTTGCGATTGCGAGCGTCGGCGGTCCTGTCGTGGGCGGCTTCGTCGTCACACACGTGAGCTGGCGGTGGCTCTTCGTCGCGAACGTGCCGCTCGCGTTGTTCGCCGCCTGGCGCCTGACCAAGCTTCCGCGCGGCGAACGTCATCCCCAATCCGCAGGCGGCGGAGGCGTGGACCTGGCAGGTCATGTCCTGTTCGCGGTAGGTGCGTTGAGCGCTCTTTTCTGGCTGACGTCCGGCGGTCACCGCTTCGCATGGACGTCTTCGACGAGCGCGATATTGTTTACGACGGCCGTGATTTCGCTCGCGACGCTGACATGGCACGAGCGCCGGCACCACGCGCCTTTTCTTCCCGTCGATCTTTTTGGCGATCGCGCTGTGCGGCTGTGCTCGCTGCTCGTGACGCTCTTCGCCGCATGCATGTTCGCACTGATATTCTTTCTGCCCATCTATCTGCAGCTCGGTCACCAGGTGAGCCCGCAGGTGTCGGGCTTGCTGCTGCTTCCGGTTACGGCGGGACAGATCACGGGGAACCTCGTGTGCACGCGCATCCTGCGCCGCACGGGCGATCCGTACCCGATTCCCATCGTCGGCATGTCATTCACCACCATCGGGTTGCTGCTGCTGGCCGTAGTCCCACCGACCCTCGCCAGCGTGGGCGTGCTGGGATTCGTCGCCGGCATCGGACTCGGCACCGTCATGCCGATCACGACGATGATCGTGCAGACCGTCGCGGGACGCACGAAACTCGCTGCGGCCACCGCAACGGTCTCGCTTTCACGTTCGACAGGCGGCGCGGCCGGTGCAGCGTTGTTCGGCGCGATCGTGTTCTCGATGATTCCGGAAGTAGATCGGCAGACGATCGTGCAGCAGGCATCGCAGCTCGATATCGCGCGAGTGCTTCGTGCCTTCCATGTCGCATTCTTCTGCGCCGCTGCGGTTGCGGGCGCTGCGGTCTACACCGCGACGCGTATGCCGCGAATAAAGTTGTGGGCGCGAACAGAAATTACCGCGAAGTAAGCAATCGGGCTCTCCGCCAGCCGACGCGGGCAATGACGTTATTTCACTAGCTCGAGCTCCGCGAGAAACGCCTTCAGCCTGGCGTTGTCTGCGTCCATCATTTTTCTCGTGTCGGCACTGCCGAGAAATTCGGCCGTGTGGTGGTTTGCCTCGAGCTCTTTCTTCCAGTCGTCGGTTTCGACGATGCGCTGAATCGCGCGTTCCCAGTACGCGATCTGGGGCGCGCTCAAACCTTTCGGGCCGATGATGCTCCGCCAGTTCGAAACGACGACGTTATAGCCCTGCTCCTGCCAGGTCGGCACGTCGGCGAACAAACCCGGTGCGCGCTTCGGCGAGGCCACTGCAATGAGCCGCACCTGCCCTGCCTGTAGCGGACCGGCCACAGTCCCGGGGCCGAGCGGCACGACATCGACGTGTCCGCCGAGCAATGCCGTGAGCGCGAGCGCGCCCGATTGGAAGACGACGTTGCGCGTTTTCCGCAGATCCACGCCGGCTTCTTTCAAGGCGGCGCCGACCGACTGGTGATTCACGTTGCCGAGACTCGTGGCAATGCCGAAGCTGTACGCGCCGGGATCCTTTTTCAGCCGCTCGACGAGGTCGCGGCCGGTCTTGATCGGCGAGTCGGCTTTCACGGCGATCACCGTGTGCTCGCCGAAAAGATGCGCGATCGGCGTGAACTCGGTATAGCTCGGCCCGCGGCCCATGATGTTGTTGGTGAGCAGCGCTTTCGACGCGATCGCGATGTAGTGACCGTCGCCAGGCCGCTGGTTGAGATACGCGTAGGCGACGGCGCCGCCTCCGCCCACGCGGTTCGACACGGTGAGCGGCACTTCGACGAGGCGGCGCTCCTGCGCGATGCGCTGAATGGCGCGTGCGGTGCGGTCCGGGCTGTTGCCGGGCGCCGTATTGAGAATGATCTCGACGGGCTTTTCGGGCTTCCAGTCAACCGTAGCCGCGAGCGCATCGCTCGCGCAGAAGGCGAGCACACTCCCGATGACAGCGAACGTCCCGAGTATCACGGCTTCGCATCGTGCGAGCAGATCGCAATCCGGGCGGCCTTACCCGAGCGATTGCTCCACGCGTGGCTCGTGCCGCGCTGAATGACGATATCGCCGGCTTTCACGGCTACTTCCTGTGTATCGAGCACGAGCACGGCTTCGCCGTCGAGCACGATGCAGAAGTCGAGCGTCTTCGTCTTCTGCATGTAGGGATGCGGCGCAAGCGGCGAGTAGGTCGAAGCCGAGGGCGCACCGAGCGCACCGAAAAACGCCTTCACTTCCCCGGCGCCTACCTTGCCTTTCCAGCTCTCGTCGGATGGGACCGTGACGACGTTGCACACCGTGCCGCCGGCCGGCGGGATCAGTACGTTCGGAACCTGCAGCGACTCGTAGACGATTTTCGCGGGATGCTCGTCGGTCACCCATAGACGTTCCAGTGCAAAGCCCGGGCGTGCCGGATCGAAGCGCACATCAGGCGCGGGACCATCGCTCACGAGGCTTCCCTTGCCGTTCTCGCGGTCGATCGTGACGATCCGGCGCGTCGCTTTCATGCCGTCGGGCAGCTTCGCCTTCGGCTTGACCGGCTGATCGTTACCTTGCGCGAGCCCGGCCGCGCCGTCCACGAAGCGCGCCGCGAACATGTCGAACACCATCAGCGCGCCTTCTTTCGCATTGCTCCACTGATGCCACGCACCCACCTGCACGACGATGTCGCCGGGCTTCATCGTGAGCGTGCCGTCGTCGAGAATGAGCTGGCGCTCGCCGCCGATCAGAATGCCGTAGTCGATCGTCTGCGTTTTGTGAAACGCCGACGAAAATAGACTGTTGCCGCCGCGGTCCCACACCCGCGCGCCTTCATGCCTCGCCTTTGGCGGATGCGGCGCGATGGCGTCCGGGTCTTTCGCGGCATCGTAATCGCCGGGTCGCGAGCGGCCCTGCACGACGCGCAAGTGACCGCCGTTGGGCGGACACGGAAATTCGTAAGGGTTGTTGCCTTCATCGCCCGTCGAGAGCGACGGCGGCGTGTCGTTCCACACCCAGAGATCGGTATGGCCGCGGCCCGAGCCCATCGACGATTCGTGTGCGTTCGGCGCAGGGCCATCCCAGATCACTTTCGATCTGCCGCGCTCGTCGTTGCCGGTAACGACGCGCCGCAGGGGTTTCAGAGTCGATGCCATCGCTTTCTCCCTTGGTACGCGGTGCGTCCGTGACGCACCTTGCGAGTTGTGCTTGTGTGGTGGGCCCGCGGCCCACCCTACGACCCGAGGATTATGCCATCGCACGCTTGACGATGAACCGCCAATGTCGGACGCTTCGGGCCGAAGAACGAGGAGGAGGAGCTCATGCAGCGAAAATCATCGTGGGTACGTTGCGCGCTGAGTGCATGCCTGATTGCAGCACCCGTGGGCGCACAGGCACAGCAGAACTATCCGACGAAACCGATCCGGCTGATCGTGCCGCTCGCGCCTGGCGGTCCGAGTGACATTCTCGCGCGCTCGATGGCTCAGGTGATCTCGCCTTCGCTCGGCCAATCGGTCGTCGTCGACAATCGCACGGGCGCCGGCGGAACGATCGGCATCGACATCGCATCCAAATCGCCGCCCGACGGCTACACGATGCTGCTCGTCGCGCTTGCCACGTACACCATCACCGCGAATCTCTATTCGAAGCTGCCTTACGATCCGCGCAAGGATCTGACGCCGGTCGTGATCCTCGCGGGCGCGCCGTACATCCTGACGGTGCATCCCTCGCTGCCGGTGAAATCGTTGAAAGAGCTGATCGCGCTCGCGAAAGCGCGCCCCACGGATCTCAACTACGCCTCGGGCGGAACCGGCACCGGCCCGCAGATGGCGTTCGAGTTGCTGAAGCTCAAGACCGGGATGAGCATCGTGCACATTCCATACAAAGGCACCGGACCCGCGTTGACCGAGCAGATGGCGGGCCAGGTTCAGGTGGCGCTCTTCAACATGATCGCCGCACTGCCCGCAGTGCAATCCGGGAAGCTCCGGGGCATTGCGGTCAGTGGCGCGAAACGCTCGCCGATGCTGCCGCAGACGCCCACGATCGCCGAATCCGCCATCGAAGGATTCGAGGAAGTGGGCGGACACATGATCTTCGTTCCGGGCGCGACGCCGAAAGACATCATCGCGCGACTTTATAAAGAATTTGCGAAAGCGCTACAGACGCCGGACGTGCTCGCGCGCCTGAAGAGCGAAGGCGCCGAAGTGATCGGAACGCCGCCGGACCAGGCAGCGCTTGCCGTCCGCAAAGAGCTCGACAAGTGGGCGGACGTGATCCGCCGCACCGGCATCAAAGTGGAGTAGGCGTTATCGCGGGTTCTTGAGGAACTCCGCGTTCACGCAGTTCGTGAGCTTCCCGTCCCGCAAATAGAAGTACGCCGTCTCCATCGACTTGCGGCGCAGGTCGACGAAGGAGTCGGGGCTGTAGAAGCCCGCGTGCGGATTCAGCAGCATGCGCCCGCGTATCCACGGCTCGTTCGCATGCCACGCGGCGACCAGCGGATCGTCGAGCGTGCCCGGCTCTTTCGGCAGCACGTCGAGGCCCACCGCGCCCAGCTTGCCGCTCTTGAGTCCTTCGAGCAGCGCGCCCGTATCGCAGATCGGTCCACGCGCCGTGTTGATGAGAAACGCGCCCGGCTTCATCGCCGCAACGGCGCGCGCGTTGATCATGCCGCGCGTGTCTTTGGTCAACGGCGTGTGGATGGTCACCACGTCAGACATGCCGAGCAGCTCCTCGAGCGTACGGGCGCGCGTGAAGGCGAACGGAAGCTCGGATCCGTTCGGCAGATACGGATCGTAAAAAGCGACCTCCATGCCGAACGCGCGTGCGCGAAGCGCTGCCGCCGTGCCGATGCGACCGAAGCCGATCACGCCAAAGCGCGCCCCACGCAGCCGCCGCGCGGTAATGTTGTTCGCGTGCGTCCACGCGTTGGGGAGATCGGCACGCAGCGCCGCATCCAGGACCGCCGTGCCGCGCGCAAACGTCAGCATCATGGCGATCGCGCTGTCGGCGACTTCGGTCGTCCCGTAATCCGGCACATTGCACACGGGAATGCCGGCAGCCCCGCAGCCTTCCAGATCCACGACGTCGAAGCCGACGCCGTGCCGCACCACGATCCGCGTGCGCTTCAGCCTCGGGATCACGGTGCCGTCGATGGGCATCCGCGCGGTCACGATGGCGTCGGCGCGCTCCCAGTCGCGCCGGTCGATCGCGTCGGCCGATTTCTGCCGCGGGTTGAGGAGCTCGACGTCGGGTCCGACCGCCTGCTCGATGTCGAGCTCGGGGGCCCTGCTATCCACATAAAGTATCGTGTGAGTCATGTTGTGATCCCGTTGACTAAGAGTGCCTAAACTTCCGGCTAGCCGCACTTCTTCCCGGCGCGGATCTCCTGCACGCTGAGCGGCCCACATTGGTCGGCTCTGACCGACGCGATAATCTGAATGAGATTGGGATCGGGCTGCTTCTCCGCTTTTGTCATGCGACGCAGCGGAAATCCCGCCTCCACCAGCGCGACGGCAATGTCCTGAAGATCCGCCTCCGACACGTTGCTGCCATGCGCGATGGTATCAGGAGCTCGGTTCAGCAGCTGCGAGCTGCCGAGCTCCGTCTCGAGCTTGAATCCCAGCTTCCTCAGCGCGTCCTCGACGATCGTGCGATCCGACTCGCGGTAAAAACGAATGCGCACGCCCGCCAGATTGCGATAACGGCGCGCGCTTTCCGTCTGAAGCTCGAGCTCCTTGTGGGCCTTCGCGATTTCCGTCTGCAGGCGCTCCTTTTCCGCACGGGCCTTCACGAGATCGGCACCGAGCGTTTTCAGGTCACCGCTGACGGTCGTGCGTTCGTCGAGCAGGCGTCCGACTTCGGCGCGCTCCGCCTGCAGCTTGTCGTGCAACTCCACGGATTGCCAGCTCAAGTAGGCGAAGACCAAGAGCGGCAACATCGTGACCGCCCACGCGAGCGCGATCAGCTGCTTCTGCCGCCGCACGAGCGGCGACGCCTTCTCCGTCGACTTGGGATCGACGATCATCCCGTGGCCCTCACACCGGGAAGCTCCAGAGCGACACTGAGACACGCCAGCCACGACACGAATACCGCAATCGTGAGCGCGCACGGAAACACCCAGAGCGTCTGCGGGAGCACCGGGAAGAATGCGCGAGCGACGACAGCCAGCATCGTCACGGCGAAGAGAACGATCCAGATCAGCCTGAGCTGAGGCGCCAGCGCGGCGGCGATCGCGGTGCGACGTTCGGTGCGGGGCGGCGGCCCGGGGAAGAGCTCGGTTTCGATTCGGGTGATCAGGTCTTTCGAATCGCGTGCGAAATAATCGCGGTCGATGGGATAGCCCTGGATGCGCGAGAGTGGTGCCAGCTCGTCGGGCAATTCCGCCGGCACCTGGCGTAAACCATCGAAGAACACCGGCACGATGCGCCGCTCCCGCTCCAGCGCGATTGCGATCTCGCGGCGCACCCAGTCGTTGTTCTCGTACAGCCGCCGCCGGCCTTCCTCATCGACCGCCCAATGTTTACCTATGAGCGCAAGCACCACATGCGATTGCGAGAGGCTGCCGCGGATGCGATCGACGTAGTCCTCGCCAGGCAGGATGCCTTGCCGATCGAGAAATACGACGTGCTCGGCGTCACTCAGGGATTTCGCGATCAGATCGGCATCCGCGCCGGTGTCTCTTTTTCTATAGCTGATGAAAAACCTTGCCATCGCGACTTTATGAAACGAACTTCAGCGCGCCAGCGGATCCGGCCGGACCTGGAAGCGCACGACTTTCGGCCGGTTCTCCTTGCCGCCTTCGAGATGGAACATAGCGACGAACTTGCCGTCGACGAGCGCGAGCAGCGGGTCGTTCAGATTGCCCGTCGCGATGGCACGTTCGCCCCGAGCCCCGATGTGTTGAACTGATCGACCCACGTGTAATAGCTCGCTTCGGCTCCAAGTCAGTATAGTTCAGTTCCGCCGCGGCTTGACCCCCGCGCGCAGTTGCCCGAAGCTCTCGCGGAAAGGAGGATCCCGTCATGCCAGAAGGGCTCAGGCTCGCCACACCATCGGTCCGCGACCGCGTCACCGCACAGGAATGGGAAACGCGCGTGGATCTCGCCGCGTGCTACCGCCTCGCGGCGCATTACCGCATGACCGATCTCATTTACACGCACATCTCGGCGCGAGTGCCCGGCCCCGAGCATCACTTTCTCATCAACGCGTTCGGGCTGCTATGGAGCGAGATCAGCGCATCCACACTCGTCAAAGTCACGCTCGATGGCGACATCGTCGACGATCCGACGGGAAGTGGGATCAATCGGGCGGGCTATGTGATCCACGGCGCCGTCCACCGTGCGCGGCCCGACATTCAGTGTGTGATGCACACGCATACGGCGGCGGGCATTGCGGTATCGGCACAGGAGCAAGGCCTGCTGCCGATTTCACAGCATGCGATGCGCTTTACGAGCTCGGTCGGCTACCACGATTACGAAGGCCTCGCGCTCGAGCTCGACGAGCAGAAGCGGCTCGTGCGTGATCTCGGCAGCCATAAAGCGATGATTCTGCGCAATCACGGGCTGCTCACCTGCGGTGAATCGATTCCCGAAGCGTTCGATCTCATGTACTACCTCGAACGTGCGTGTCAGACGCAGATCAATGCCGCGGCGGGAGGCGCAAAGCTGAGAGTCCCGGCGCGTGAAGTGGCGGAGAAAACCGCGGCGCAATTCAAAGGGCTCCCGTACAAACAGAAAAGAACGGAGTGGAAAGCGCACCTGCGGATGCTGGACGCGATGGATCCGTCGTATAGAACATAAAAACGCGTCTCCAACAAAAAACGTCTCCCGAGGAGAATTCGATGCTGAAGTGTTTCATGCATCCTGCAGTCACTGCGTCAGTCTCTCTGCTCATGATGACCGGCGCGTATGCCGCAACCACGTGGAAGCCCGAAAAGCCCGTCGAGCTCATCGCGACCAATGCACCGGGCGGCGGCTCCGATCGCATCCTGCGAATCATGTCGAACGTGCTGCAGGAACGAAAGCATTTGACGGTGCCCGCGAACGTCGTCAACAAACCCGGCGCCGGCGGCAGCGTTGCATACGCGTACCTGAATCAGCATCCGGGCGACGGCCATTTTCTCGTGCTCGGCAGTAAAGCGATCCTGACGAACAACATCACGGGCCGCGGCCCCAGCTTCAACGAGTTCAGCATCCTTGCGCATCTCTTCAGCGAATACATTTCGGTCACGGTCAGACCCGATTCGCCGATCAGGACGGGGAAGGATTTGATCGAGCGGGCGAGAAAAGACCCTGGATCCGTGAGCTTCGGTGTCGCGACAAGTCTCGGCGGCTCGAATCATCAGGCCGCAGCTACGGCCCTCAAAGCAGCCGGCATAGACATTCGCAAGATGCGCGTCGTGATCTTCCCGTCCGGCGGCGCGGCCACGACCGCAATGCTCGGCGGTCACGTCGATGCCGTGCCGATCACCGCCGCATTCGCCGCTTCGATGGCGAAGCAGGGACAAGTCCGTGTCGTTGCCGTCGCAGCACCGACGCGCATGCCCGGCGTCCTCGCGGATGTGCCGACCTGGCGTGAGCAGGGTTTCGATGCGGTGGTAACCAACTGGCGCATCATGCTCGGCCCGAAAGGCATGAGCGAAGCGCAAATCGGTTACTGGGAAGAAGCCCTGCGGCGTCTCAACGATTCCGACGAGTGGAAGAAAGAGCTCGAGGCGAACGCGTGGATGAGCGAGTTCATGCGGAGCGCGGAAACACGAAAATTCCTGGAGCGGGAGAACGCCGAGGTGCGTGCATTCCTGGTGGATCTCGGGCTGGCGAAGTAACTCTCGCACCCCCGCATTTTCTTGTGATGATCCAGGCGCAAAGCCTTCAATTCCTTTGCACGGATCAAACAATCCTCGCTGCCGCGTGTTCAGCTCCTGACGCGGCGGACGATACTGGTGGAAGGCCCTGCGAATCGATCGCCATGTTTCGCGAAGGCCGCATGAATCGTCCATCCGTTCCCAGCCCAACAGCCTCCAGGAGCCTTCATGAAAGTCAAAGCCATCTGCGCCGCGGTTGCACTCGTCGCGGCCGGTGGGTCGTACGCAGCGACACAGGACAACTACCCCACGAAGCCGATCCGGCTGGTCGTGCCGTTCACACCGGGCGGCAGCACGGACATCCTTGCACGCCTCGTCGCAAAACAGATCACCGACACGTTCGGAAAGCAGTGCATCATCGACAACCGGCCCGGCGCCGGCGGAGTGATCGGCATGGAGATCGCCGCTCGTGCCGCACCCGACGGCTACACGCTCGTGATGGGCCACATCGGAACGCTCGCGGTGAATCCGGCGCTGTATTCGAAATTGAGTTACGACCCGGTCAACGATTTCCAGCCGATCACACTGGTCGCGATGATCCCGAACATGCTGAGCGTCAACCCGAAGGTGCCTGCGAAGAGCGTCAAGGAGATCATCGCGCTCGCGCAGGCAAAGCCCGGGTCGGTCAACTACGGCTCGGGCGGCAACGGTTCGGCCGCGCACCTCGCAACCGAATACTTCGGGCTCATGACCAAGACGGATCTCGTCCATATCCCGTACAAGGGTACTGCGCCCGCGGTCACCGACGTGATCGCCGGTAATATTTCGATGATCCTCACAGGCGTGCCGCCGCAGCTGTCGTTCGTCAAAGCCGGACGGCTACGGCCGATTGCCGTCGCGACAGCGAAGCGTTTGCCGATGTTCCTCGACGTACCGACCATCGGAGAAACGGTGAAAGGTTACGAAGCGACGCAGTGGTACGGAATACTCGCGCCGGTCAAGGTGCCGAAGCCGTACATCGAGAAGCTCAACACCGCTATCGTGAAGGCGCTCCACAGCAGCGATGCGAAAGCGCTTCTCTCGGCCGAAGCTGCGGAGCCGGTCGGCAATTCGCCGGACGAGTTCGGGCGCTTCATCAAGTCCGAGATGGCGCGGTGGGCGCCGGTCGTCAAACAGTCGGGTGCGAAGGCCGAGTAGCAGCACCGCCGGGCTCGCAACGACAGGCAACTATCCGGGACGGACTCGGTCCGTCCCCGCGCCGCCCCCCCCGCAATATGATCGATTGAAGCTGGGCGACCCCCAGCGGCTTCGTCACGTGTGTGCGTCAAAGTGCGCGCCGAGGGCGACGCTTGTCTTTCTCGCCTCCCCCGCGCACGCGGGCGTATCTTTGTGATAATGCAGCCACAAGACGGCTAATCCGCCGTCAAACACCAAGGAGGAATCTGATGCGTCGTGCTGGACCAGCAGTCGTGCTGTTCTTTGCCGTGTGCTCCCTTCAGAGCGCGGCAGCGGGCGCAGCTCAAAGCGCAAAGGAATATCCCACAAGGCCGATCCGCGTCGTCGTTCCGCAGACGGCCGGCTCTTCGACGGACACCATGACTCGCGTGCTCGCGGCCAAAATGGGCGAACTGTTCGGCCAGCAGCTCGTCATCGACAACCGCACCGGCGTCGGCGGTGTCGTCGGCGGCTCGATCGTCGCGCAGTCGGATCCCGACGGCTACACGCTGCTCTGCGCGGC
>Ga0075421_100004516_pt1 | contig 16804 bp, 17 predicted proteins | sample SoiMetdeltSBSDD5_FD_75292 | JGI IMG/M metagenome (GOLD analysis project Ga0075421, IMG submission 75292) | Bulk soil microbial communities from a Populus tree surrounding site in Tennessee, USA - Soil MetaG P. deltoides SBSDD5 | ecosystem: Environmental > Terrestrial > Soil > Tree plantation...
CCGCGATGGTGCATCGTGCACAGCCGCGGCTATTCCGATCAGCAGCGGCGCAACCGCGATGATGCCCAGGGCATCCGACGCAAACCAGACCGCCCAAACATCGACGAAAGCTGCCGTCGATGGGCCGAGGAGCTTCATTGCAGCCGCGGCACCGACGGCGGCCACCGCCGGCGCCAATGCAGCCGCAGCGAAGAAACCGAGCACGCGGCGAACGCTGTCGAGATTGAAGGCGGTACCGAACCACCGCTCGATGAGCCACATCACGAGCAGCGCCTCGCCCGCATTGCAAAAACCAAACGCGAGGGCGCTCCAGGCATTCCTGTCGGTGAGGAGCGCAACCGCCGCGCTCGCAACTATCACAGCGACGGCCACTGGCGCAGAAGCCCGTCGCCCGAATGCGATGAGAAGTCCGGCGGCGATTCCCGAAGCGGGCCAGAACACCGCCACGCGCTCGGTGGCGGTCAGGATCGACAGTCCGAGTTCCGCAGCCAGGAAGTAGGCAAGGCCGATTCCGACGGAGAGGCCGATCCACCCCGCCCACCGCTCCGCGCCAACACGCTGCCGGGCGCGACTGACATTCATCAATTTCTTTAGCATTTGCCCCCGCTGTATCTGCGCTGGCGCCCCAGTAAGGGTCGCGCCCTGTACTGCCGGCTGTCAGCCAAACGAAAGCACCCGTGGTGCATGGCAGAACTCGGCAATCGTGGTGCGATCGCGCGATAAGCTGGTTAATTTCACGGAAGGTCTTGGTTGAACGAAATGCGCCGGCCGTGTGCCCGGCCGGCCGCGCGTCGGTATCGGCGGAACGCTGCAGCCACCAGGAGCCCATGCCGCGTCGGACCCTCGCGGCCCTGATACCGATTGAGCCGCAGATTTCCCTCAACGTAGGCGCGGTCGCGGCCGCCGATCGGCGCCGGCATGATGTCCTGCGCCGCGAGCCAGATCACGGTCTGGCGCACGCCACCGTCCCACGCCTCACAGGAAACGGGCTTGTCGGGGGTGGCGCGCGGCGAGCGCGCGGCGACGAAGCCGCTCGAGACTTGGCGTATTGCCGGTCGGGCCCTGCCCCGCGGGGGCGGCGCGTCTCACTTGCTCGGCAGGCGCGCATCGACGCACTTGCCGCCCTTCCAGTACATGAAGGTGCCGCACCGACCCGGACCCTTGGCGCCACGGGGCAGGTAGCCCTTGGCGGCTGCCTTCTTGGTCCTGGCCTTGGCCGCCGCACGGCGAGGGGCTGCCTTCGCCGCCTTCTTCGCAGCCTTGGGCTTGGCCGTGGACGTGGCCGCGCCGGGCTGATCTTGCGCCACAGCCGGTCGGTTGACGTTCGCGAGCACGAATAGGGTGGCGATCGACGCCGCCAGCATTAGGCTCTTGCGCATTGCTTTCATCCCAGACAGGTGGATCGGCGGACGGTTGTCGTTGCGCCTGCCCAAGCCAACGCCGAGCTGTGCACTTTCGATCCATCCGGGCAGCCGGTCACGCGGCGTCGCGGTTAAGGCGCGCGCGGCGCTCAACCGGGGTCGAGGACGATCGAGGCGCCGCCGATCACAGGCGCTCCCGCTGCGCCAGGAGCCCGCCTGAGGCCCCCGGCGGGGCCGCGGGGGAAGTGCCACCCGGCCGAGGTGGAGGCCTGCGGCCTTCCTGGCGCCTTCTGCGGGGTTGCATCTCCCGCGCGCCCGGTCGCGCTGCATTGCAGCCACCACCTGCCGCCGGGTTCACTCCGCTCGGCCGGCACCGCCGCCGCGCCCCGCCCTCAGATGCAACGCGTGCCCCCGCCGTCGACGTTGATGACCTCGCCGGTGATGTAGCTGGCGCGTTCCGAGCAGAGGAAGGCGACGATGCCGGCGATCTCCTCGGCCGTGCCGAGCCGGCCGAGCGCCGTGCTCGCCGCGGCCTTGCCGTCGAACTCGGCGGCCGTGACGCCCCGCGCGTCGACGGCGGCGTCGCGCAGGGCGGCCCAGCGCGGGGTGTCGATGGGGCCCGGGTTCACTCCCGTCACCAGCACGTTGTCCTTGGCGCAGCCCTCGGCCAGCGCCTTGGTGAAGCTCAGGAGGCCGGCGTTGACCGAGCCGCCGGCGAGATAGACGGGCCGCGGCTGATGCCCCGAGCGGCCGATGATGTTGACGATGCGCCCCCACTTGCGCGCCCGCATCTCGCCGAGCACGCCCTGCGCGAAGCGGGCGTAGCCGAAGGTCTTGAGCGCGACCGAGTCCTGCCACTTCTCGAAATCGAGGCGGTCGATGCCGTCCTCGGGCGTCGAGCCCGCGTTGTTGACGAGGATGTCGATGCCACCGAGCGCCGCACGTGCGGCCGCGATCGCGTCGGCGATGCTCCGGGCCTCGGCGGCGTCGGCGGGCACCGCCACCGCCTTGCGGTTGCTGCTGCGGCCTATCGCCTCCGCTGCCTGGCGCAGGCGCCCGGCGTCGCGCGCCACCAGGGCCACGTCGCAGCCCTCGCGCGCCAGCTCCTCGGCGATGGCGCGGCCGATCCCCAGGCTGGCGCCGGTGACGAGCGCGCGCTTGCCCTCGAGGTGCAGGTCCACGTCACTTCTCCTGCTTGATCCTGGCGCTCTTGATCACCGCGGCCCAGCGCTCGAGCTCCGACTTGAGCACCGAGGAGAATTCGGCGGGCGAGCTTGCCACCACGTCCCATCCCTGCTCCGTCAGCTTGGCAGCGACCTCGGGAGAGTTGAGCGCCCACTTCACGTCCCCGGCAACCTTGGCGGCCTGCTCAGGGTCCATGTTGGCAGGACCCCACAGTCCAAACCAGGTTCTCGTCTCGAAACCGGGATAGCCCAGCTCCGCAATCGTCGGCACGTCCGGTAACAGGGACAGCCTCTTCGACCCCGTCACGGCCAGTACGCGCAGGAGGTTGCTCCTGGCTTGCGGGACCGCATTCACGGGATTGATGAACATGGCGGGGACGTGGCCCGCGACGACATCGGTGGTTGCCGGCGCCGCGCCGCGATAGGGCAGGTGCACGAAATTGACGCCGGCCGCCTGGGCAAAAAGCACCGCGGCGAGATGGGTAGGGGTGCCGGGTCCGGCGTTGGCCACGGTGAGCCCGGCCGGCTGGGCGCGTGCAAATGCAACGAGCTCCTGGAGCGTCTTCGCGGGCATGGAAGGATGCACAGCCACCACGATCATGTAGGAGGCGAGCTCCGAGATCGGGGTGAAGTCCTTCAGCGCATCGTAGGGGAGGCTCTCGCTGAGGCTCGCGTTTATGACGTGGCTCGACGCGTTGAGCAGCAGCGTGTAGCCGTCGGGCACGGCGCGCGCGACCACGGCAGCGCCGATGTTGCCGCCAGCACCGCCCCGATTCTCGATCACCACCGCCTGGCCCCAACGCGCGCCGAGCTTCTCCCCGAGAATGCGCCCCAGGGCGTCCGCAGGGCCTCCGGCTGGGAACGCCACCACCAGTTTGACGGGCTTGTCGGGGTAGCTCTGCGCGGCCGCAGGCGGCCATGGGGTAGAGCTCCAAACGAGACACAGCAGGACGCACGCGAGCAGGGTGGCGGGCCGCGTCTTCATGGTTTCCTCCTCCGTCGTCTTTCCAGTATTGCTGCTATTCCTGCCACACGGGACAGCGCCCCACCCACGGCAAAGTTGCATGCCACACCGGCGCGCCGCAACGCCGGTACCAGAGGGACGTCACCGCCGAGGAGGAATGCCATGATCGAAGAGACCTTCGATGTCGCCACCAGGGACGGCGCGATGGAGACCTTTCTCTGCCAGCCCGAGCGCGGCGAGCATCCGGCCGTGCTCTTCCTGATGGACGCGCCCGGCATCCGCGAGGAGCTGCGCAACATGGCGCAGCGGCTCGCCAGCGTCGGCTACTGCGTGCTCTTGCCCAACCTCTACTACCGGGCCGGGCGCGACACGACGTACGGGCCCGAGGTGCTGGTGCACGGCAGCGCCGAGCATCAGCGCATGCGCGCGGTGCGCACCAGGATGACGATCCCGCCGGTGATGGAGGACGTGGCGGCCATGATCGCCTTCGCCGATACGCGGCCCGGCGTGAAACGCGGGCCGGTCGGCGTGCACGGCTACTGCATGAGCGGGCCCTACGCCCTGGCGGCCGCTGCGCGCTATCCCGACCGCGTCGGCGCTGCCGCCTCGTTCTACGGCACGTGGCTCGTCAGCGATGCGGAGGAGAGCCCGCACCTCTCGCTGGGGAAGATCGAGGGCGAGACCTATATCGCCTGCGCCGAGATCGACGAGCTGGCGCCGTTGCCGATGGTCGCCGAGTTGCAGGCCCTGTTCGAGAAGGCGGGCAGCCCCGGCGAGATCGAGCTCTACCCCGGGGTGCACCACGGCTTCGCCTTCCCGCAGCGCAAGGTCTACGACAGGGCGGCCGCAGAACGGCACTGGGAGCGCCTGATCGCCCTCTACCGCCGCCGCCTGGGCTGATCCCGGAAGCCGAGGCCCGGCCTTCGGGACGGAGCCGACGCCATCCGGGACCTTCCACGCAGCCTCGTCACTTCACCGCGGAGAACGCCGTCGGCTGCAGGATCATGCTCGTGATCGTGCGCATGATCGGCCCGTCGCGCTCGCTCTCTGCCCGCGCGGCAATCCACGCCGGGTCGGCCTGGAACGCCGCCCACGTCTTCTCGCGCTCGGCGAGCGACTCCCAGGCCAGGAAGTAGTACAGGTCGTTGTTCCCCTCGCCGATCTGCACGGTCCAGAACCCGGCCTGCCTGATGCCGTGCTTCTCGAACAAGCCCAGTGTCACCGTCTCGAACCGTTTCAAGAGCGCCGGCAGACGCCCGGGAAGGCAGTGGTAGATGCGCAGCTCGTGGATCATGGGCTTCTCCCTCGCGGCGTAGTCGCAAATCTGTCAGGTTGCCTTGACTGCAACGCGGATATGCTACGCAAGCGGCTGCCCCTCCGCTAGGGGCGGTATTTTGCGCCGGACGTGGATGAGCCGCTCATGGGCCTCCAGAAGAGCACGATCGTACTGTGCCTGCTGCCGCTGATCGAAAGCGGCCGTTGCGGCTCGCACGTGGTTGCCGCTGCAGCGGACGTGATTGCAGCCAATGCGCGCTTCAACATGTGGGCCTACCAGATGAAAGAGGATCCCCGCATCAGCGATGATGACTTTCTTCAACTGCTGGACCTCTCCGAAGAGGCCACCCAGGCCTGCCAGGCGGCCGTCCACAGGTTTCACGACACGGGCGACTGGCGTGAGCTGGTCGAGACCTTGCACCGGGTCGCCGAGAAGCTGAATCAGCGCCCGGAATGGGTGCTCTCATCCCCGCACGCGCCCAGCGACGACCAGTCACCTCGGAGCGCCAAATGACCAAATCCGTGCTCGGCATCGTCGGCGGCAGCGGGCTCTACGACATCCCCGCGCTCCAGAACGTGCGCTGGGAGGCGATCGCCTCGCCCTGGGGCGAGCCCTCGGACCGGGTGCTGTTCGCCGACCTCGACGGGCTGCCCGTGCGCTTCCTGCCGCGCCACGGCCGCGGGCACAGGCTGCCGCCGTCGGCCATCAACTTCCGCGCCAACATCGACGCGCTCAAGCGCGCGGGCGTCACCGACCTGGTCTCGGTCTCGGCCTGCGGCTCGCTGAAGGAGGAGCTGGCTCCCGGCCGTTTCGTGGTCGTGGACCAGTTCATCGACCGCACCTTCGCGCGTGAGAAGAGCTTCTTTGGCCCGGGCTGCGTGGCGCATGTCTCCATGGCCGACCCGGTGAGCCCGCTGCTGGCCACCGCCGTGGAGCAGGCCGCGGCGGCGGAGGGCATCGCCGTGACGCGCGGCGGCACCTACCTCGTCATGGAGGGCCCGCAGTTCTCCACCCGGGCCGAGAGCGAGCTCTACCGCAGCTGGGGCTGCTCGGTGATCGGCATGACCAACATGCCGGAGGCCAAGCTCGCCCGCGAGGCGGAGATCTGCTACGCCACCCTCGCCATGGTCACCGACTACGACTGCTGGCACGACGACCACGGCGCCGTCGACGTGGCCGCCATCGTCAAGGTGCTCTCCGAGAACGTCGACAAGGCGCACCGCCTGATCGAGCTGCTGGCCCGCGCCTTCCCGCGCGAGCACCCGCCCTGCCCCATCGGCTCCGACCGTGCGCTGGACTTGGCCATCATCACGCCGCCGGTGGCTCGCGACCCCGCCCTCCTCGCCAAGCTCGATGCCGTCGCGGGGCGCGTGCTGGGCAGGCCGGCGTAGCCTGGGTCGACACCGGCGAAGCCGGTGGCGGGCCCACTGCACATTCGCCAGCCGCGCTCGACGCTCGACCCGCGGTCACGCGGCCTTGGCGGTCCCGGGCAGGACGGCGGCGACAGTCGCCGGGGTAGCGGGGGCCCCATGACGCGGGCGCGCCGGCTGGAAGGCCATGCTCCAGTGCAGCGCGCAGTACGGCCGCCCCTCGAGGCTACGCTCGCCGCAGAAGCGGAAATCCGGGTGCCGCGGCTCGCCGATGGGCCAGCGGCAGTCGTCCCGATCCAGCTCGAGCAGCGTCTTCTGTCTCGTCTCGGGCTTCCTGGCTTTCCTCGGTGCGGTCGTGCTCATGGCTCTTCCGTTGCGCGCGGTCCGCGTGCCTTCGCAGCGCGCACAACGCCCCATCGCTTGCGTTTGGCCTGCCGGATGAGATGGTGCGTCCGGCGCTGTCCCGCAGTCCCCCTTTTCGGGGAGCCCTCGCCACACATATGGCGTGGTGGCCTGATGAGCTGCCGCAGGAAAGGAGGCCCAGGTCTAACCAGCGACAGCCAAGGGGAGGAGGCCGTGTCTCGCGATCACGCCCCGCATGCGCCCGCGCCACCGAGGGCGGCAGCGCGCTTTGCAAGCGACGAGGAGGCCGCAGCTGCGGTGGGGGCATTCGACCTGCGCAGCCTGCCACCCGGCTACTACGCCAACCCCTATCCCTATTACCACGCGCTGCGCGAGCGCGCTGCCGTCGATCGCCTGCCCGACGGGAGCTATTTCCTGGCGAGCTACGCCGCCTGCGCGGCCGTCTACAAGGACGCCACCGCCTTCTCCTCCGACAAGAAGCGCGAGTTCGGCCCCAAGTACGGCGACGGTCTGCTCTACGAGCACCACACGACCAGCCTCGTGTTCAACGATCCTCCGCTGCACACCAGGGTGCGCCGGATCATCGCCGGCGCCTTCACGCCGCGCTCCATCGCCGACATGGAGGAGCCGGTCGCCCGCCTCGTCGACGGCCTCCTCGACCGCATCGCCGCCAAGGGCTCGGCGGACCTGATCGCCGACCTTGCCGCGGCGGTGCCCGTCGAGGTGATCGGCAACCTGCTGGCGGTGCCGCGCGAGGAGCGCGGGCCGCTGCGCGACTGGTCGCTCGCCATCCTGGGGGCACTGGAGCCGGTGCTGACGCCCGAGCAGCAGAGGAGCGGCGAGGAGGCGGTCGCGGCCTTCCTCGCCTACCTGCGCACGCTCGTCGCACGCCGGCGCGCATGCCCCGGCGACCCGGACCGCGATGTGCTGACGCGCCTCATCCAGGGCGAGGCAGACGGCGCGCGGCTCTCCGAGCACGAGCTGCTCCACAACATCGTCTTCATCCTCAACGCCGGACACGAGACCACCACCAACCTCGTCGGCAACGGCCTCTACGCGCTCCTGGAGTGGCCGGAGCAGAGAGCGCGGCTGATCGCCCGGCCGGAGCTGATCCGCCCGGCCGTCGAGGAGGTCCTGCGCTTCGAGAGCCCCAACCAGCTGGGCAATCGGCTCGCCACGCGAGACGTGCAGATCGAGGGCGTCGCCATACCCGCGGGTACCTACCTGACGCTCGGCATCGGCGCCGCCAACCGCGACCCTGTGGAGTTCCCCGATCCCGACCGGCTCGACATTGCGCGCGAGCCCAACCGGCACCTCGCCTTCGGCTCCGGTCCGCACGTGTGCATCGGGCTCAACGTCGCGCGGCTCGAGGGCCGCATCGCCATCGGCCGCTTCCTGGCACGCTTTCCCCGCTACCGCCTCGCCGGGGAGCCCATGCGGGGCGGGCGCGCCCGCTTCCGCGGCTTCCTGTCGATCCCCGTGGCGCTGGGGTAGCAACTCGACCCGTCATCCGGAAGCCGAGCCGCAGGCGAGGCCATCCGGGACCTCCTGGAACGAGTCCGAGCCTGCCTCACGAGGTCCCGGATCGGAGCGTTGCTCGCCTTGGGCTCGCAGCGCTCCGTCCGGGATGACGGGTCTGTTGTCAACTCACCCCTCCGGCCCGGCGTAGCTGCCGGCGGTCGCTGGAAACATGGCCTTCACGATCTTGAGGCGCGAGATGTCCGCCGTGGCGTCCATGTGCAGGAAGATGGCGGCGTCGCGGAGGAGCTTCTCGATGCCGAAGTCGAGCATCACGCCGTTGCCGCCGTGCAGCTCCATGGCGTGCTGCGCCACCTTGAACACCTCCTCGGAGGCGAACACCTTGACCATGTTGCAGAGAGCATCGGCGTCGGGCGCCGCCTCGTCCACCGCGCGCGCCGCCGAGCCGAGCAGCGCGCGCACCGCGGCGAGGCGGGTCGCCATGTCGGCGAGCCGCAGGGCCACCGCCTGATGCTTGATCAGGATGCGCCCGCCCTGGACGTAGGTCTGCACGTAATCCGACGTGCGCTCGAACGCCGCCATGCCGACACCCAGATTCTTGGCCGCCTGGATGATCTTGCCGGGGCGGAAGTAGATGCCGGCGCTGCCCAGCGCCCCGCCCTCAACGAGGAGATGGTCCGCCGGCACGCGGCAGTCCTCGAACACCAGCTCGCCATTGTTCATGAAGCGGCCGCCCATGGTCTCGTTGCAGCGGGCAATGGTGAGCCCCGGCGTGCCGCGCGGGACCAGAAAGCTCGACGTGCCCTGCAGCATGCCCACCTTGGGGTCGGTGTTGGCGTAGACCACGTAGAGCCCGGCGTCGTAGCCGTTGGAGATGAACTGCTTGCGGCCGTCGATCACCCAGTCCTCGCCCTGGCGGACGGCACGCGTCTGCATCGCCGCCTCCGGGACGTTGTAGGGCAGCCACCGGTCCGAGGCGCCGCGCGGCTCGGTGAGGCAATGCGCCAGGAGGAAGCCCGGATCGGCCACCAGCCGCTGAAACCAGCGCTCCTGCAGGTGGCGCGGCGCCAGCTTGCGCAGCAGCACCGAGACCTTCCAGTTCTGCACCAGCTTGTCGGCGAGACCCGCATCGCCGCGCGCGATCTCCTCGGCGATCAGGGCGAAGGTCTGCACCTCGCTGGCCGCATCGAGCTCGGTGCCGCCGAGCTCCGCGGGCACGCCCAGCGTGCGGATGCCGATCTTGTCGGCCCCCTCCAGGATCGCGTGCGGCAGCCGCGCATCGGGGTCCATCAGCCATTCGCGCTGCCAGCTCCGGCGGATGAATGGCGTGACCACCTCGTCGACGAAGGCGCGGCAGCTCGCGCGCGCGATCCTCTGCTCCTCCGACAGCCCCCGATCGATCATGTCCATGGCCCGCGTACCTCGATGTAGACGCCAGTGTCGCCCGATAGAGCGCGCCTTTAGTCATGCTGGGCCTTGCCTGCACCGGCGAAGGCCGGTGTCCCCGGCATCCAGCCGAACGCTCGCTCCGGAGCCCGCTTCACGCTGGATCGCGGCAACACCTACCTTCGCCGGTGCAGGCAAGTGCCGCGATGACGAAGGTTGGTGGAAGCAATCCCGATTTCGCCCGCCCGAGGTATGGCAGTGTTCGCCGACTGGTGATACGCCTAGACATTGTTGACTCTGCGGCGGGATCGGCTGACCGGCAGGACGGGGAGGTTGCGTGAAGATCGGGTTCGTCGGCCTCGGCGCCATGGGCCAGCTGATCGTGGCCCGCCTGCTGGCCGGGGGCTACAGCGTCACGGGCTGGAACCGCACGCGCGACAAGGCGGCGCCCCTGATCGAGAAGGGCATGCGCTGGGCCGACACGCCGCGTGCCGCGGCCGCTGCCTCCGAGATGGTCATCTCCATCGTCACCGACGCGCAGGCGGTGAAGGCCGTGGCCTTGGGACCCGACGGCATCCTGGCCGGCCTGTCCAAGGGCGGCATCTACGTCGACATGAGCACCATCTCGCCCGATGTCAGCCGCGAGGTCGCGGCCGAGTTCGCCAAGGCCGGGTCGTTCATGCTCGACGGGCCCATCTCCGGCAGCCCGGTCACGGTCGTCCAGGGCAATGCCTCGGTGATGGTCGGCGGCGACGAGGCCGCCTACGAGCGCGCGCGACCCGTGCTGCTGGCGATCGGGCCCAAGGTGACGCGCATCGGCGCCAGCGGCCTCGCCTGCCAGATGAAAATCGCCGTCAACCTCCTCCTGATGGTCGAGGTCATCGCCTTCGGCGAGGCGATCGCGCTCGCCGAGAAGGGCGGCGTCGAGCGCGAGGTGGCCGTGGACGCGGTGCTCAAGAGCGTCGCCGCCTCTCCGGTGCTCGGCTACCGCGCCCCATTCATCCTCGAGGGCAAGATGCCGGCCATCCCGCTCGCCGACGTAACCCTGCAGCAGAAGGACATGCTGCTCGCGCTGGATCTCGGCCGCAGGCTCGGCAGCCCGGTACCGCTCGCCGCAGCCGCCAACGAGATGATGAACGCCTGCCGTGGTCTAGGTATCGATCACCGCGACTTCGTCGCCGCCCACCAGGTCTACCGCACGCTGGGAGGACAGAAGCCGTGAGCAGGATGTTCCGCACCAACATCAAGGACGTGCCCAAGGTCGAGGGCCTCAAGCGCGAGGACGGCTGGATCGACATGCAGGTGCAGTTCCTGATCGACAAGACATCGGCGGGCGCCGACAATGTCGTCGGCTGGACCGTCCTGAAGCCGGGCGCCAGCCACGAGCGCCACCTGCACAGGAACTGCGACGAGTTCTTCATCGTGCTCGAGGGCAAGGGCCACATCATCACCGCCGAGGGCCTGGAGCCCGCAAGCGAGGGCGATGTCGTCTATTCACCGCGCTCCTGCTGGCACGGCTTCAACAACACCTCGAGCGAGGACGTCGTGCTGGTGTGGGGCTGGATGGGCGCCGGCTCCATCGAGGCATCCGGCTACGAGGTGCCCGAGGAAGATAGAAAGTGACCCGTCATCCCGGAGGGAGCGATGCGAGCCGAAGGCGCGCAGCGCTCCCATCCGGGACCTCGGGAGTTCGACTCGTCTAACGAGGTCCCGGATAGCCTCGCCCCGGATCAAGTCCGGGGCTCGGCTTCCGGGATGACGGGTAGATGTGAAGGGCAGTTGAGAGATGTCTAGGCCGTGGGAGGACCCGCGCATCGCGCGCGGCATGAAGGAGCAGTTGGCCGGGCGCAGGGCGCTGCTCGACGCCGGCGGCAAGCCGCTCGGCTGGAAGGTCGGCTTCGGCGCGCCGGCGATGATGCAGAAGCTCGGGATCACGGCGCCGCTGGTCGGCTTCCTGATGCAGAGCGGGCGCATTCCCGCAGGCGGCAGCGTGTCGCTCGCGGGCTGGGTCAAGCCCGTCATGGAGCCGGAGATTGCCGTGCACATCGGCGAGGACGTTGCGGGCGGTGGCGATCGTGCCGCGGCCGCGGGGGCCATCGCCGCGCTCGGCCAGGCGATCGAGCTGGTCGACGCCCATCTGCCATTCGAGGACCCGGAGGCGATCCTGGCTGCCAACATCTTCCAGCGCCACGTGGTGCTGGGTGAGCCCGACGCCTCGCGCGCGGGCGGCGACACCGCGGGCCTCGCCGCCCGCCTCTTGCGCCGCAACGCGGAGGCCGGGCGCACCAGCGACCCGGAGGCCGCCACCGGCAAGGTCGCCGACATCGTGCGTCACGTGGCCGACGTGCTCGCCGCGTTCGGGGAGAAGCTCTCGCGCGGCGATATCATCATTGCCGGATCGGTCCTGCCGCCCGTGCTCGTCGAGCCGGACGAGACCGGCATCGGATACGCGCTCGATCCGATCGGCGCGATATCGGTGGCTTTCACGCGCTGACGCGGCAAAGTAGTGTCGGCGCGCCGCACACCGGCCTTGTGAAAGGCCGGGCACTGGGGAGCAGGCCAACAAGGGAGGAAGCAATGAAGTTTGCGACTATCATGGGCATCGGCGCCGCCGCGCTGCTGGCATTCACGACCGGAGTCGGCGCCCAGTCGTATCCCAACCAGACCGTCAAGATCATCGTGCCGTTCCAGGCCGGCAGCATCACAGACACGCTCGCGCGGGTGCTCGCCGACAAGCTCGCTCCGATCTGGAAGCAGAACGTCATCGTGGAAAACCGCCCGGGGCTCCCGGGAACGACCTCCGTGGCGAAGTCGACCGCCGACGGCTACACGCTGATGGTGACGGCCAATGGGCATGTCATCGCCAAATCGATCAACAAGAACGTCCAGTTCGATCCCGTCGAGGACTTCGTCGGCATCACGCGCCTGGTCGAGGTGCCGTTCGTCATGATCGTGCCGCCGAGCCTGCCGGCCAAGACGCTCCAGGAGTTCATCGATCTGGCGAAGAAGGAGCCCGGCAAGTACAATTTCTCCTCCGCCGGGGTGACGAGCACGACGTTTCTCGCCGGCGAGACCCTGCGCCAGACCGCGGGGCTGCAGCTCGTCCACCTGCCCACCAAGGGCGTCCCCGACGCGATAACCGCGGTCCTGCGCGGCGATGTGGCCTTCTATTTCGCGCCGATCCCCAACGCCACCGAGCAGGCCAAGGCCGGCAACGTGCGCATGCTCGCGATCACCTCGCCCGCGCGCTACAAGGACCTGCCCGAGGTGCCGACTGTCGCCGAGTCCGGCGTGCCCACCTTCAAGTACGCCTCCTGGTTCGGCCTGATGGCGCCGAAGGGGACGCCCAAGGCGGTCGTTGACAAGGTCAACGCCGATGCGCGCGAGATCCTCGCGATGCCCGACGTGATCGCGCGCCTCGTCACGCTGGGCTCGCAGCCCTCGCCCAACTCGCCGGCCGAGTTCAACGCCATCATCGCGGCAGACGAGAAGGCCTACGCCGCGCTCCTGAAGGCCGCCGGCGTCGAGGCGAAGTAGAGCTGCACCCGTCGTCCCGCTCCACCCGTCATCCCGGACGGAGCGGTGCGAGCCGCAAGGCGAGCAACGCTCCGATCCGGGACCTCGGGAGGTTCGACTCGCTTCAGGAGATCCCGGATAGCCTCGCCCCCGGCCCTGCGGGCCGGGGGGCTCGGCTTCCGGGATGACGGGTGTGCTGCGTGCCTACCGCAGCGCCATGGTCACGGCCTCGGGCGGCGTGCGCGCCCAGGCGTCGCCGCGCGCGCCGAGATCCAAGCCGACCTTGAACAGCGCCCGCATGTACTCCGCATCGAACGGCTTCGTGCTGTGCATGTCGAAGCTCGCCGGGATCGACGCCAGCCGGAACTCGGCGCCATCGCGCTCCGTCTGGGCGTAGATCAGGTTGATGTCGCCCATGCTCTGGTTCTTCGTCACGGTAAAGAGCGCCCTGGCGCCGATGGCAAGCGTGTTCGGCTGCACCGCCTCGTAGACGGGGGCGAGCTTGCCGTTGCGCACCACGTACACGCGGCGGATCGGCGGCCTGGGATACTGGCTGTCGAACGTGCGCAGGGAGAACTGCGGCGGCGCCAGAAACACCTGCCGGCTCGGACCGCCGTCCACGTGCATCTCCTCGAATACCTTGTCGCCCACCCGTACCTTGATGTGCACAGGCGGGAAAATCCCCGGGACCGACGTCGAGGCCAGGAGCACGTCGCGGAACAGCTCGACGGCGTGCGGATCGCGGCCGGCGGCCTCCGCGATAGCGCCCATGTTCCAGATCACATGGCGCTGGGCATCGAGGTTGGTCGTGCCGATCATGAGCAGGCGACCGTTGCGATATTCCTGCGCGATCTGGCCCAGCATCTTGCGGTCGACATGCTTGGCGATCAGGGAGCGCAAGGGCTTGGAATCCGCGATCGCCTCCGCGCCCAGGAGCCCGGCCAGGAGCTGCGGCGTCACCACGGAGCTCGCGTCGAAATTGTTCCAGAGCTCGGAGAGCAGGCTGTCGTAGCGGGGCCCGAGGAACGCGTAGGGCGCGATCAGGGCGCCTGCGCTGACACCCGTGACCACCTCGAACCTCGGCCGGTCGCCGCGCTTGGACCAGCCGACCAGCAGGCCGGCGCCGAAGGCACCGTCGTCCGCCCCGCCGGACAAGGCCAGATACTCGAAGACCGGCACCCCCTTCTCGAGCGTGACGTTGGACGCGAGCCGCTTCACGTTGGGCATGTGCGTGCGCACGAAGGCGACGAGGTCCTTGGGCGGCTCGTCGCCCCAGAAGCGGGCGTGGTCGCGGCCGAGCACGGTGGCCTCGGCGACGAGCGCCTCGGGCACCGGCTGCCGCTCGATCGACGCGCAGCCGGCAGCGAGCGCTGCAAGCACGCACGCGGCGAAAACCCGGCCTTTGCGCCAACCACGCGACATGGAACCCCCGCGCCGATCCGGCGCGCCACCATAGTCCAGCGGCGGGCGTCTCACGGAGCGTGCATCGAGGCTCGCGTACACAAAGACGCGAATTGTTGTCTGTGGGACACACGGGCGAGGAGGACGCGGGGGCTTCGTTCCCCCGCCTGCCCGCACGGAGAGCACGGAAAACGTGCACCGCCCCTTGATCGCGGCCCGATTGTGGACGATTGAAGGGCCATGACGACCTCTCGCAGATCGTTCGCTGGCGCGCTCGCCGCAGCCGCGCTGCTCGCCTCGAGCGCCGTGACCGCCGCTGCCCAGGGCAGCTGGTCGAAAGGGGCAGCGATGCCGTCCGAGCGCTCGGAGATCGCCGTCGCCGAGGTGGGCGGCAAGATCTACGTGCTCGGCGGCTATCGCGGCGAGACCCAGCTCGAGATCTACGACGCCGCCACCGACCGCTGGAGCCGCGGCGCGTCCATCCCGCGCGCGGTGCACCACGCCGCCGCCGCGGGTGTCGACGGCAAGCTCTACCTGATCGGCGGCTACGTCGACGGCTGGACCCCGACCGACGAGGTGCACGAGTACGACCCCGCCACCGACAAGTGGCGCCAGCGCACCGCGATGCCGACGCCGCGCGGCGCGCTGGCCGCGGCGGCGATCGACGGCAAGATCTACGCGGTGAGCGGCAATGGCTGGCGCGGCCGCAACACCGGCGCGCACGAGGTCTACGACCCCGCCACCGACCGCTGGAAGGCCCTGGCCGCCATCCTCACCCCGCGCGACCATCTGGCCGTGGCCGCGCTGGGCGGCCGCCTCTATGCCATCGGCGGGCGCGTCGACGGCAGCTACGGGCGCAACCTCGATGTCAACGAGGTCTACGACCCCGCAAGCAACCGCTGGCAGCGGCTCACCCGCATGCCCACCGCCCGCAGCGGGATCGCGGCCGCCGTGCTGCAGGGCAAGATCTTCGTATTCGGCGGCGAGGCGACCACCGGCACCTTCTCCGAGGTCGAGGCCTACGACCCCGCCAGCGACCGCTGGACGAGCTTCGCGCGCATGCCGACGGCGCGCCACGGCCTCGGCGCCATCGCTCTGACCGGCCGCGTATTCGTGATCTCCGGCGGCCCGACGCCCGGCGGCTCCTACTCGGCCTCCAACGAAATATTCACGCCGTAGGAGGGGTCAGGTCGGACGGAGTCAGACCCCTCGCGCGTACGGTAGTGTGGATATCGAGCCGTGGTGGCGAGGGTCTGACCCGGGTATCGTCACCTACGCTATGCCGGGCAGGTCGAGGCGATAGAACCGCGCCGCGGTACCGGCGAACAGGTCGGCCTTCTCTGTAGCCCCGGCGCCCCTGGCGAGCAGCTTGCAGGCGTTCCAGAACACCGGGTAGCTGTAGGACCCCTTGTCGACGGGGAAGTTGCTCTCGAACATGCACCGCGAGGCCCCGAACGCGCCGATGCACGTCTCGACATAGGGCCGCCATGTCTCCGCGAGCGTCTCCGACGAGGGCGGCTCGGGCCGTTCGTGGAAGCCGAAGCCGCCGACCCGCATGCCGAGGCCGCCGAGCTTGACATAGACATTGGGCCAGGCGGAGAGCGCCTGGATCGCGGCGGCCCAGACCGGAAACACCTCCTTGTGCCTGCCGGCGTAGGCGCCGGTGCCGATCGGCCCGCCGGCGTGGTTGAGCACGATCCTGGCGTCGGGGAAGGCGCGCGCGAGATCGGCTACCTCGCCGATCTGCGGGTGGTAGAGCCACGCATCGAAAGCGAGCCCGAGCCGGTCGAGCACGGCGAACCCCTCGCGGAAGGCCTTGTCGCCCAGGAGGCCCGGGGGCGGGGCATAGGCTGGGTTGCGTATCGAAGTGTCGGCGTCCCACGCCGAGATGTGGCGGATGCCGCGGAAGCGGTCGCCGCCGGCCCTGATGTGGGCCGCCAGCACCGGCTCGACGCGACTGCCCAAGGTGAGGTCGGCGTGGCCGACGATGCCGGCGCAAGCCCGCATCGTCCCGTAGAAGCCGCTGGCGCTCATGGCCGCCACGCCGTTGACGAACTCGGTCTCGCCCACGTGCTGCATCTCCACCGGGCCCGAGGCGCGCAGCATGGCGCGCGCCTGCACGAACACGGTGGCAACGATGTTGTGGCCGCTCCCCGTATCGGCCAGGAGATCGTCGAGCAGATAGCGCCCGTCGGCCTTGTCCCAAAGATGATGATGCGGATCGACGATCGGCAGGCCGGGCTCCAGGATCGCCTCCTTGCGTTTGGCGAGCCAGTCCGGGCGGATTGGCGCGTGATGGGAGGCCTGGGTGGCGGTCGAGGTCGGGGCGGTGGACATCGGGCGTGCTTCCTCCTCGTTGTTGTGGCAAGTGGCGCGCGTCCTACGCTAGTGTCCTGACTCGCAAATACGGTTCAATAACTCCATGCCTCTGATCCGACTCACGCTTTCGCGTTTGCCAAGTACGCCATGGAGGCACGCCAGTGCGGAATCTAGCCTCTCATGGG
>Ga0075421_100004517_pt1 | contig 16803 bp, 14 predicted proteins | sample SoiMetdeltSBSDD5_FD_75292 | JGI IMG/M metagenome (GOLD analysis project Ga0075421, IMG submission 75292) | Bulk soil microbial communities from a Populus tree surrounding site in Tennessee, USA - Soil MetaG P. deltoides SBSDD5 | ecosystem: Environmental > Terrestrial > Soil > Tree plantation...
ACTCGCGTGTCGTGCGATTCGCGACTGAGGACTGTGGGCGGCTGACGGGGAAGTGTTCACAGCACGCGATTCCGTGGACGAAACCACGCTACTCGCGTGCAAGACGCGCCGTGTGCACGTCCTCATCCTTCGTCGCATGAGCTATCGACGAGAGTCAATCGACGTGCGAACGGTCGTGCCTCGACCGGGCCGGAGCGATCTTCGAACCGAGCTCCCCGGCAGGGGCGCGCCCCTGCCCCAACCTGTGCGAATCGCCCGGGAGCTTGCGCCGCCGTCCTTCGCCTCCGAGGCGACAGGACACGGTTCACCGGTCGAGGTCATCCTCGTCAAGTCGGGATTCAGACAGGTCGCCACGCGCGTGCCGGACATCCTGTACGTGGAATCCGCGCGCAACTACGTCCGCATTCACCAGGAGAACGGCCCCGTTCTCAAGACGCGCGTCCCGATCGAACGCTTCGCGCAGCATCTCGGGACCGAGCGCTTCATCAGGATTCATCGGAGCCGACTGGTGAACATGGAACGCATCCGCTCCGTGCGGCCCCTGACCGGCGGCCGGCTGCAGCTGACGCTCAGCAACGGCTCGTCGATCATCGTCGCCCGCGACCGCCGTCGCGTCGTCCTCGCCCAGATCTCCTCGGCAGGGCAACGGCGCGCGTAGGACGTCGGCGTTAGGCGCCAAGCGATTCGTCCCGGGCGAAGCCGCCTCGTCCCGACCGGAAGGCCTCGGCTGGGACGAGTCGTCGCTCGCCCTCATCCGGTACCTCGTATTCGCCAGTTATCCCGATCGTGTTGGCTCGGGACGCGCGCGGCCCTTTTTTCGGGACGGAGGGAGGCGCAACCCGAGCGACAAGGCGAATGCCGATGCGTGCGGCGACACCGGAGGAAGCAGCGCTGCGTCGAACCGCGGACCTGACCCGCGGGCGCACTCATCTGGTCGAGCACACGTGGCCGGCCGACGTCAGCACGGTGGGCGAGCACCGCCATACGGCGCACATCTGCTTCCTCGCTCGGGGCAGCATCGAAGAGCGACGAGGGATGTCGACCGTGTGGCGCGTGGCGCCGAGCGTGCGCGTTTCGCCCCCGGGGGACGGCCACGCCTGCTGCTACGGCAACACGGGCGGCCAGTGTCTAGTGATCGAGCCGTTGGCGATGCTCGGCGACCTCGATGAGGTGCCGACGCCTCACGCGCCCACGATCGTCCGCGATGACTGGATCATCGAGCTCGCCGCTCGCGTGTACGCCGAGATGCGCGCCGATGGGCCGCATTCGGTTTCCGGCCTCGTGATCGAGAGTATCGCGCTCGAGGTCCTCGCTCAGTGCGCGCGACGCGAGCGTCGCCGTGCCGAGCGATGCCCGCCTGCGTGGCTGAGGCATGTTCAGGATCATCTTCGCTCGGACCTGGCGATCGTCCCGGACCTCGCAACGTTGGCGAAGGTGGCCGGTGTTCACCGCGTGCACGTCGCGCGGGCCTTTCGCGACCACCTAGGGTGCACGGTGGGCGACTATGTCCGCCGCCTACGCGTCCGGCACGCGTGCGAGCTCCTGGCGGGGACGTCGCTCTCGCTCCCGGACGTTGCCATGCGCGCGGGGTTCTTCGACCAGAGCCACATGACGAGGGTGGTCAAACGGTTCCTCGGCGTGACCCCGGCGAGAGTACGCGGCGGGATGCCTAACGGGCGGGATTGAAGCGGGCGGCGGGCGACGGGCGACGGGCGACGGGCGCCGAACGCATGTCATCCCGAGCGCAGCGAGGGATCGCGATCATCCCGAAAGAGAGACACGGTTTCCGGGCCGCCGTTGCCGTTTCTGACCCCCCGGCTTGGCTCCGGCCCGACTTCCAGGCCATGAAGCCGCCGCCAATAGGCGCGAAGCAGCTCGATCGACATCTCGTCACCCTCGGCAATGCCGCGCGCCGCGAACCACTGCGTGAGCGGTGAGTCCTCCCGCCACAGTTCGAGCACGTTCCGGATCGCTAACCCGAGACCCCAGTGCTCACGGTCGAGATCGCTCTCCGCGAGACCGTACAGGTACTGCTTGGTGGCCGTGGGGATCAAGTTGTCGAGCGAGTCCACCGCGTCGGCGAACGTCGCCGGCCAGCCGGGCGCTGTCATCACCGCGCCACGAGCGGCTTCCCGTCGGGCATTGACGTCCCCACAATCTCGGACGCCAGGAGGTGTTGCTGGAGGTCGAGCGCCTCCGTCCGCGCCCGCAGCGCGCGTTCGAGCACTCGCCGCTCGAGAGGGTGCATGGAGGTCGTCGCGATTCGGTCGGCGACCACTCTGAGTTGGGTCGTTCCGTCGATCTTGGTGACGGCATCGACGAGCTCGAAGTACAACGATGCATTCATGACGCGCCCATGACGGTGATGGGAGACGAAATAGCTGCTGAGCCGCCCCGCAATCGGCGCGCCTGAGCACGCATGTGTGCATTCCGCGCCCGGTTAAGCAGTCAACCGACAGATGGAACACCATGCAAGACCGCTGTGATCACAAATATTTCTAACCTTCGTCTAACGGGTTGGTATCGTTTCATGTGCGCCACAGTTGAGGCGGGGCCACACCACAATTGTTAGGCGCGACTGTGACCAGCATCACGAATTGTCGAAAAGTCCAGCGTAATACCTTCGCTAAATGCCGGGCTCGCTCACGGTTCGGCGTGGGCCTTGGTGCCGCGCCGATTCGATCACCTCGAGCATCGCGATCGCGTCGGCCACATCCACGGGAGGAGGGCCGTCTCCCCGAATCGCTCGCGAGACACCAGCGTAAAAGGCGCCGTAATCCCCGCGTTCGGTGGGTATGCGACGGCTCTGGCCGTCGGTGCCTAACGTTCCCCAACGTTCCTCGGGCTCCCTTCCCCAATCGGCGCCGCCCGGACGCGCACCGGCGCGCAAAGCATCCTCCTGCACGTCCAGTCCCCACTTCGTGAACGCGCCCGAGTCGCCAAGCAGCCGGAAGCGCGGCGCAGCCTGCGCGGCAACGGCGCTCACATATAGATGCGACCGAACGCCCGAGGCATGGGTCAGCGCGACGAAGGTGTCGTCGTCAGCATCGACGCCTTCCCGCCGACGATCGAAGTGAGCGTACACGTCGCGGACTGGCCCGAACAGGACGAGCGCCTGGTCAATGAGGTGGCTCCCGAGATCGAAAAGCAGCCCACCTGCCTCGTCAGCCGCCCCGCGCTCGCGCCAGCCGCGCGTGGGCGTTGGCCGCCATCGCTCGAACCGCGATTCGAACCGCAGCGGCTTGCCAACGGCGCCGTCGGACACCAGTCGGCGAAGGGTGAGGAAATCGCCATCCCACCGCCGATTCTGAAACGGCATGACCAGCACGCCACGTCGCCGCGCCGCGTCCGCGAGCGCGCGCGCCTCAGTCGACGACGGGGCGATCGGCTTGTCCACGACGACGTGCTTCCCGGCCGCTATCGCCGACATCGCCAACGGAACGTGCGTGCGGTTCGGCGTCGAGATTGCGACGAGATCGAGGCCGAGGCTCTCGTCCCAGAGCTCGGACACATCGTCGATGAGGCGGACGCCGGGGTACGCGCTCGCCGCGGTGCGCTGTCTCTCAGCGTCACGCGTCACGATCGCCGACAGCTCCAACCCCGGCGTGGCAGCGATGAATGGCGCATGGAACGCCGAACCGCCCAGGCCGTAGCCAATGACGGCGACACGGAGCACGGCGGCGGTACCCGCCTAACGCCGCTGAAACTTGAAGTTCAGCGCCCGTCCGGCACCAATGGTGAACGCGGTGGCTGGTGCGCCTGGTGCGCCGCGTTCGAAGCGAACCGTCAGGTTGCCGGCCCGGAACGTGTCCGGACCGGCTGGCACGAGCACCTGCGTCGGAACATGGTGGCCCGAGTAGGAGAGGCGGCCATCGCGATAGACGACGTGGTACGTCGCGTCGACATCGTCGCTGTAATAGTCGCCCACCAGATTCGGGTAGTCGTTGCTCGCACCCGGTGCCATATCGCCCTCGCCGGTCGGTGGCCGGTCGCCCGGGCGCGCGGCCGCGGTCGCCGCTCTGGGCCCCATCTTGTCTCCGAGGTAGACCTCCGCCACCGCCTCGGCGAGCGGCCCCGTGTCGATCGACCCAAGGTTGCAGGTCTCGAGCACGGAAAAGTGTTGTTCGGGGAAGCGATAGATGTGCGCCTTGTAGCCCATGAGCCCACCGGCGTGCTCCACCGTGCGCAGCCCGCGGTAGGACCCTACGAAGTTGCCGAACGCGTAGGCCAGCGTGTCGCCCGAGTTGAGCACGCCTCGCGTGTGTATCAGTTTCTGCAACGCTTCACCGCCCACCTGACGGGTGTAGAAATTCTCGTCCCACTTTCTCATGTCGTCGAGCGTCGTGTAGAGGCCTCCGGCGCCGATCTTGTCGAAGTTCTGCAGATACGAGATGCGATAACCGCCGCGCCCGTCGGGCTCGTAACTCATCGCCCGCTTCTTCATCACGTGCCCGGGATCGTCATGGAAGTGCGTATGCGTCATCGCGAGGGGCCGGAAGATCCGATCATCCGCGAACTCGCGGAGTGACTTCCCCGTCACGCGCTTTACGAGCTGCGCGAGAAGGAAGTAGCCGGAGTTACTGTAGAGGTGCTGGTCGCCCGGCTTGAAGTTCAGCGCTTTCTGCCGCGCGATGAGGGCAACGGCCTCGGAGTCCGAGTACACGTCCTCCATGCGAAGCCCCGCGATCGACATGATTCCGTACACGTCGCGGATACCACTCGTGTGGTAGACAAGATGCCTAACGGTGATGGGAGACCCGTAGTCGGGCATCTCCGGGAAGTACTTCCGGATGTCGTCGTCGAGCGAGATCTTGCCGTCCAGCACCAGCAGCGCGATGCTCGCCGCCGTGAACTGCTTCGACACGGACCCGACGTAGTAGACCATCTCCGGCGCATTGGGGACGTCGTAGTCGAGGTTCGCCATCCCGTAGCCGCGCTGGTAGATGAAGCGGCCATTCTGGACGACGCCAACGGCGCACCCCGGCGAATCCGGCTTGTCCCAGTTGGCGAAGACGCGGTCGACGCTTGGATTCCGCGCCGACTGCTGCGCTCCGGCGGAACCACCCCACGCGAGCAGGATGGCCAGCGTCACCGCGGCAGCACGAGTCATCGGTGCCATGAGATGTCTCTCCTATCGTTATGCCCAATGTCATCCCGAGCCGTCAGGCGAGGGATCCTCGTTACCCCGATAGAGAGCCTTGATCGGGACGATGAGGATCCTTCGGCTGACGCCTCAGGATGACAGCCTAGCCCTTCGGGATGTTCGGGTTCCCGACCTTCTCCACGGTCGGCAGCGGGAAACACTTTGTGTCGCCGTACGGCAGGCCGGTCGCGTCCACGCCATTCGGATGAATCGACCCGGGCTCGCCCTTGAACGGGATCGCCCACGGAGTACCCGCGAAGCGAAGGTGGTCGTTCAGCCGGTGACCGCCTTCGGTGAACATCTCGCGACGACGTTCCTCGATGACCTGCGCGACGACCTGGGTCTGCGTCGCGGTGCCGGCCGCGTCGTACGGCGGAATCCCGGCCGCCGTGTGCATCACGTTGATCAGGTCGCGGGCCGTAGCAAGGTCGTTGTTTCGCGCGGACGCCTCGGCCACGATGAGCCGCGCCTCACGCGCCGAGGCGATGACGACCGGATAGCTGCGCGTCGTATGCTTGTTCGTCGGGTAGTAGTGGATCTGCGCGTTGTCGAACGCGAGCTGGTTGCGCGTGGTCACCGCGACGCGTGGGTCCGGCACGCCCGCCCATGTGACCGAGCGATAGTTCGGCGCCACGGTCGCATGCCGCATCTGCGCGCACGCGATGTACTCGCATAACGCATCGTACCGACGCACATCGCTGTCGTCGCGCGTGGCGTTCTTGACGTAGGTGGGCGGGATGAGCTTCGCATCCGCGATCGCTCCGGCGAAGTTCCCGAGGTCGAGTCGGACTCTCGCACGCCCGACGAGCGCCATGTTCAAAATGTCCTGGTTGTTCGCCGTCGTCGCGAGCTGGATCGCTTCGGTAAATGCAGTTTCCGCAAGTTGGAGCACTTGCTTCGGCGTCATGAGCGGTCCGCCGTCGAGCGCCATCTCGCAGAACCCTTCGCCGAGTGCGAGCAGGGCATACGCGCCATACGCCTTCACGGTCGCCTTGAGGACCGCACGGTTAGGCACCTGCGCGTCGGTGAACTTGTCGAGGCGCTTGAATATGTCCTCGGCCTGGAAACGAGCGGTCTGCAGCGTGGTGTAGATGCCGTACTGCGTGCGGCAGCTTCCCTGCGCCATATTGGGGTCATCGGCGGTGATCCGCCGCGATCCCCAGTTGCGCTGATTGAGATTGCCGGAGGCCTGAATGAACTCATCGCTGATGAGCGCGGCCGCGGCCACGTAGTTGTTCCACGCGCACTCGAAGTCGGACACCACGCTCGCGGCAAGCGTGGGGGCGAGCGCCGGATCGTCGAGCGCCTCCTCCTGAACGCGCCCTGGCACGTGCACGTCGAGGATGTCGCTGCAGCCCGTCGTCGCGAACGGGAGTGCCAGCGCGAGCACGATTGCTCGAGCGCTCAGCCGGCGACGCGAGAAGCCGTCCCTGATAGCCATGGGTGCTCCGGTCGTTAGGCGGGGCGAGATGGAGAGGTGAGCGGTCGTTGTCATGGCGTCACCCGCAGCGAGAACAGGAAACGGCGCAGCTGCGGCCATCCCTCCTGGTTGTAGCCGGTTAGCCCCCCAGGGTCGGAGCCAGAGCCCGCGCTGTTTCGGACTTCGGGATCCGTCAGCTTCACGCCGAAGTCGGACCGCTGCGCGACCCACGGCGTCCAGAGGTTCTGCGCCGATAGTGTCGCCGACGCGCGGGTCATCTTGACGCTGCGAAGCAGGTTCTGCGGGAAGTTGTACGTGGCGCTTACGATGCGGAGCTTGGCGAACCCGCCCTTGACGATCCCGGGCTGGCGGCGCGTGTCGAGAATGTCGTACGCGAGGAGGATCGGGTCCTTCGCCTCGAGGATGGCGGGCTGGTTGCGGAACGACATGAGCGACGCGCGGATGTCGCCGCTCAGGATCGTGTTCCCGCCGAGGAAATCGCCAAGCGCGTAGAGCTGAAGGTCCCGGAACAGCGTGAGCGTTGCGTTGACGGAGCCCTCCCACGACGGGAGCGGGTTGCCCCAGTACACCGCCGGCGCCTGCGCGCACGGCACGGCCGGTCCGCCGCCCTCCGAGAAGTTCGTTCCCGGCAGGACCGCTCCACTCTCACACATCATGTTCGTGGCGCGCGGCGTCCCGCTGGCGGTCGTGATGTCAGCCGAGAGGACGCGCCGCTGGAACATGCTCCCCAGCGGATACCCGGGTACATGATACTGGCCGAACGTCGCGTTCATGACGAGCGACGACGCTCCACCGAGCGTGACGACCTCGTTGGTGTTGTGAGAGAACTTGAAACCGAGAACGAGCCCGGTGTTCGCCGAGCGGAACACATTCCCCGTCACTTCGAGCTCGAGGCCGTGGTTGTCCACCCGACCGATGTTCTGGAACTGCACGCCGGGGAAGCCGAGGGACGGTAACGCCGGCACGGACACGAGTGCGTCGTGCGTTGCCTTGCTATACCAGGTGAACTCGAGCCCCAGGCGATCGGAGAACAGCGACGCGTCGAAGCCGGCCTCGATCTCCTCTCCGACCTCGGGCTTGAGGTCGGCATTTCCCAGGTTCTGCGGAGTGAGCGTGGGCGTGCCGCCGGAGCCGGTCTCCGGCGCGTACGTGCGCAGTGCAGCGAACGCGTCGGGCTGCTGGCCCGCCTTGCCCCACGCCGCTCGAAGCTTGAGCGATGACACCAGCGGGATCTTCGACGCGAACGACTCGTCACTGAGAACCCAAGACGCGCTCAGCTTCGGATATCGCGTCGCCGCGTAGTCCTTGCCGAACGCACTGTTGTCATCGCCACGCATCGCGGCCGTCAGGTAGAGGCGGTCCCGCCACGCGAACTGCTCCTGGATGTAGAGGCCGACCGTCTTGTTCTCGACGAACGTCTCCTGCGCCGTTTTCAGCGCACCCCCGCTGATCGTCTCGAGGTCGCTGACCGGGAAGGTCTCACCGTGCGCGAGAATGGCCTCGTTCTGCTTTCGGTAATACTGCAACCCCGCCGACGTCTCGAATTGCATACTCGAACGAACCTTCACGGTGCCGATCGCCGCGTAGTCCGCGCTGACGTACGACGCCGATGAGTTCTCGACGTCGCGCCTGCCGTTCGGATTAAGGCTTCCGACCGTGGAGATCTTCTTCCACAGACTGCTCAGCTGCTGCTCGGTGAAGTCCCCGCCGACCGTGAGGCGGTGCGAGAACCACCCGAAAGGCTTGTGGCGAAGGGTCGCCGTGAGCGTGCTCCGGTTGATGTCCTCGTAGCCCTGAATGTTGTCCTCGTAGACCTCGGGCACATACAGCAGGTAGCCGCGCAGCGGGCCATCGAGGCCGTTAGGCAGGTTCTTACCAGGCTCGCACCCTGGCGACGGGCACGACCAGAGAATGGCCGTGGTGATCGGCTGTTGCGCGCCCGCGGAGCGCAACTTACTCCGCTCGTACCCGAGGCCGAAGTCGACGGTGATCTTGTCGTTAGGTATGAAGGTCAGGTTGCTGCGGCCGCTGAGGCGGTCCTTCCAGTTGTAGTCCACCGCCCCCTCATCGCGCGCCCAGGCGCCGAAGAACATGTAATTCAGGGCGTCGGCGCCACCGGAGATCGTCGCGTCATACGACTGGACATGCCCGGTCGAGAACGGTGTGCCCTTACAGACGTCCCCCGACTGCTCGTACGGCTTCGGACAGTGGCCGTAGTAGCTCACGGGGAACCCGACGGTCCGGTCGTGGCCGAGCACGTTGGCATCGACGATCTCTCCGGCGGCCGTCTTGTAGTACGAGTGCTGGAAGAGATTCTCGGGATCGGGGAGCCAGTTCGCGCCCTGCTTCACCTGGTACGTCACGGTCGGGCGCCCGCGCGTGCCGCGCTTCGTGATCACCTGGATGACCCCGTTCGAGGCCTCGGTGCCGTACAGGGTCGCGGCCGCGGGGCCCTTGATGATCTCGATGCTCTCGATCTCATCGGGGTTGATGTCGTTGATACGTGACGGCGGATAGCGCGAATCGACGCCAACGCCCGGGAAGGCTCCGTTGTCGGCGGCGCTATTGTTCACGCGCACGCCATCGACATACAGCAGCGGCTCGGACATGAGCGTCATGCTGCTGGCGCCACGAATGCGTGTGTTTCCGCCCGAGCCGACGTCGCCACCGGCGGACTGCACGCGGACCCCCGAGACCCCGTTGAGGAGCTGCTGCACGTTCGGTGGCGGGGCGACCTGAGAAATCTCGGCGGCGTTCACCGTCCCAATGGCGTTGCCGAGCTCGCGTTTCGACTGCGCCTCCGGTGTGCCCGTGACGACGATCTGATCGAGCGTCGTGACCGTCTTCTCGAGCGAGAAGTTGACCGTCGCTGTGACGGAGTCGCGCACGGTCACCTGCTGTGTCGCGCGCGCGTACCCCAACCGGCGTGCGGAGAGCGTGTGGTTACCGACGGGCACGCTCGTGATACGATAGGTGCCAGCCGGGCTCGTGACGGCTCCGAGCTGCGTCCCTTCGATCTGCACGGTCACGCCGGCGAGGAGCTCGTTGGTGGTCGCGGCCGTGACCGTGCCGGCGATGACACCCGTCTGCTCAGGTGCCGCGCGGTCGCGAGGGGGTCTCGATCGCGACTCGGACCGTCCGTCCGAGTTACGATTCTGCCCCGGCGCCGCGACCAGAGGTATGGCGACGAGGGCAACGACGAACACGGGAGCTCGAACGAGACGACCCATACGTGACCTCCGGATGAGGTGCGCAGCACGTACGTTCAAGATCGAGACGGCACCTTCGATTGTTGGACAACTGGGAGGTCAAGCTACGCCGCCAGGCTGCGGCGACAAGAGGGGAAGGCGAGGCGCCTGTCGTTAGGCGATGGTTGCCGGAACGGGCGATCTGTCATGCTGCCCGTGTTCCAGATACTCTCTCTCTCGCTGACGTGTTACTTCGTGGCGCTTCTCCCCCCCGACCACGGTGGTCGTGGTCCCGCCCGTAACGAGCACAACCGTCGGGGCGCTTACCTCGAGATGGAGACCCCAGGACGGCAGCGGTTCATGAGCTTCGCCGAGCGCGCAAGGTCGGTTTCGGGCCCATGTGGTCGACGGGTACGTATGTGACCGTGAGGGTATTCGACATGCTGTGGAAGTTCGTCGCCGTTGCGCTGACGGTGATCGGCGCGCTGCCGACGATGATCTGGATGGGTCGTTTCGGTTTGATGTTGCCGTAGAGGAAGTCGAGGCTGCTCAGCGCCATGCCTCGCTGGTCTCTCCCGGCTTCGGTGACGCCTCGAAGCAACACGCTGTTGCCCTGCTGGATCGTAAAGCTGAGCTGCCTGACGCCACCGGTCGCGCCCGCGTTGTCGCCATTCACAGCGTGGAAGCTGATCTGCAGATGCGTCCCGACGTCGACCTTGCTGAACAGCCTGGTGTCATGACCGCCGGCCGCGGCCGTTGGCTTCGAGAGCTCGATACCCGTCGGCGCGCTAGGGTCCGACGAGGGCTGAAACGGCCATACGCTGACCACGACGGACGGAGAACGATCGCTCTCGGCCGATGGAATGTTTACGTACCGCGCGGCCGTCGTCGCACAACCGCTGCCGAACAGCGATGCGGTCGCAGCCAGAACGAAGCCGCCGCTCACTCGCGCGCGACAACAAGAGGCCATGGTCAATGCCTACTGTCAAAGGAAACCAGTCAACTCCGTTCAAGTAGACGGACTCGTCGGATTCCCTTCCACCGCTTGGTGTCTGGCACCCGCCATAGCTGTCACCAGGATGGTAGCGTTGGAGAGCGCTCGTTGCAGCTACCACGACAACAGGCCCATGTCTCGAGTGTCACGTCGCGCCTCGTCACGAGTGAAGAGCGATCGATCCGTGTGGGAGCGGATCGAGGCCTATAACCGTGGTCGTCGGCCGGAGCTCCTCACCCGGAAGTATCGCGCGATGAGTCGCGACCCGTTCGTGTTCTTTCGCGGGACCGCGCACCTCTTCTGGGAGGACTGGGCGTCCATGGGGGGCGAGGCCCTCGACGACGCCCCGCTCGCGTGGTGCTGCGGGGATCTTCACCTCGAGAACTTCGGGAGCTACCGAGGAGACAACGGCCTGGCCTATTTCGATCTCAACGACTTCGACGAGGGTGCGCTCGCACCGGCCACGCGCGACACCGCTCGATTTCTAACCAGCGCGCGGCTCGCGGCGGAGTCGTTAGGCCTCTCGGCACGCGCCGTTGGCGAGCTCGAAGGCAGCTTCCTGGGCGGTTATGCTGCCGCGCTCGCGACGGGCAAACCGCGCTGGATTGAACGCGCGATCGCGACGGGGTGGATCGGCAACCTGCTCCGTTCGGTGAAGGACCGCACGCAGCGACAACTCCTCGTCGAACGAACCATTGTACGGGATGGCCGTCGACGGCTTCGGATCGACGACAAGCGTACGTTCACACTGCCCGTCGCCGAGCGACGCCGCGTGGCGCAGGACGTCGCTGCGTTCGGCGCGAGCCAGCCGGATCCTGCGTTCTATCGCGTCCTCGATGTCGTCGGGCGCATCGCCGGCACCGGAAGCCTCGGGGTGCCCCGCTATTCAGTCCTGATCCGAGGTGAGGGCGCGAACGACGACGGGATTCTGGATGTCAAATCGGCGCGACGCTCGGCACTGGCCCTTCACCTCGATTCATCGCTGGCTGACCGGCAGCCGTCGAAACGGAACCACGCCGAGCGGGTCATCCAGATCCAGCGACGCATGCAAGCCGTTCCGCCGGCTCTGCTCTCGGGAATGACCGTAGACTCGAAGCCGTTCGTCGTTCGCGAGCTGCAGCCGGTCGCGGACCGCCTGGATCTTGCTGCGTGGGGTGGTCGGCTCGGGAGGCTCCTGCGTGCCGTGGCGACGATGGGAGAGCTCACGGCCTGGGCGCAGTTGCGTGGGGCATCGCAGGGCGGCGCGGATGGCATAGACGCGCTGATCTCCTTCGCGCGTTTGAAGCCCACACACCGTCGCCTGATCGCGTTCGCGCGAGACTACGCCAGGCGCGCGCAGGCGGACTGGAAACAATACCGACGATCGCTGCCTAAAGATCTGACGGCGCAAGAGCGGAAGGGCGCAGGGCACTGACGGCCAACTGATAACTTCGCAGGGCACTGACGGCGCAGGACACGAGAACGGCGCACGGCACTGACTACGCACGGCACGAACGGCGCAGGACATTAACGGCAACGGCGCCAGGAACCGGACAGCGTGAGACGGCGCGGTTGGTTCGCCGTTCGGCGCCCCTCGGGCTCTGCGCTCTGGCCGTCAGTGCCCTGCGCGGTTCCCGTGCCCTGCGTCGTTCTCGTGCCCTGCGTGGTTAGTGCCTTGCGCCGCTAGTAGCGATGTAGCTCGGGCCGTGCGCCCTTCGGGCGCTGCGCCGTTATTCAGATCGAAGCGCACTCAATGGGTTGACTTGCATGGCTCGTCGCGCCGGGACGTACGCGGCAACGAACATCACCGCCGCCAACACGGTTGTCGTGGCGATGTACGTTGGCGGATCGACCGGGCCGACTCCGTACAGCAGCGAGCGCATCGCGCGCGCCAGCAGCAGGCCCGCCCCCAGGCCAAGGACCATCCCCGAACCGAACAGCACCGCCGCTTCACCGAGCACCATCCGACCCACCGCGCCCGGCATCGCCCCTAGAGCAACCCGAATTCCGATCTCGCGCGTCCGCTGGCTCACGAGGTAGGCGATAACGCCGTAGAGACCCGTCGCGGCGAGGACGAGCGCGATGATCGCGAACGAGATGAACAACCCCGTCAGCATGACGTCCGCCGACTGCTCCATCGCGATCGCCGTGTCCATCGTCCGCAGCTCGTACACGGCGAGCGCCGGATCGACGTCGCGCATCACACCACGGATGGACTCGGCTGTTCCATTTCCGCCGGGCGCTCGGACCGTGAAGGCGACGCCGCGAGCCGCCTCCTGGCTGAGCGGAAGGTAGAGCTCGGGATTCGGCGGCGCGGTGATGTCGGCGGGGCGCGTATCGCTCACGACGCCTACGATGACGCGCCAGGTCGGCGGCTCGTCGCTCATGCCTAACGACACGCGGCGGCCGAGCGCCTGCGTGGCGGATCCGAAGTACCGGCGGGCGAGCTCGCGATTCACCACCATGACAGCAAGGGCGTCGGCTCGATCGGTCGACGCGAGCACTCGACCCGCGAGGAGCCTGATCGCGGCCGTCTCGAAGTAACCGGCCGATGCCAGAGTCCGCGTCGCCCACGGCTGGTCGGCCCGCGTCGCGACCGGACGTCCCTCGACGGTGATCGCCGTGACCGAGACGCCGCCGAGCACGGGCAGACGGTCGACGGCTGCCACCGACTGCACTCGCGGCAACGACGAGAGACGATTCGTAACACGGTCGTAGAACTGCCGAAGGCGCTCGGCGTCCTGGTACGTGGCCGAAGGGAGATCCACACGAAATGTCCACAGATCGGTGGCCTTGAATCCGAGGTCGATTCGGTTCGTCTCGACCATGCTCCGCGCCACCAGCGAGCCGAGCACGGTCAGCGCGACGGCGAGCGTCACCTGCGCAATCACGAGCGACGCGCGGCTTCTGCGGATGCCTACGCCACCGATCATCCGCGCCGACCCCTGCGCCAGCGCGGCGATTGGATCGGTGTGCGCCGCGCGCAGCGCCGGCGCGAGCCCGAACAGCACGCACGTCACGAGCGTGGCGGAAATGGCGAACAGGATGACGCGCCAATCGATCGAGAGCAGCGCGAAGAACGGCTCGTAGACGACCGCCTGTATTATCCGAACGCCGCCATAGGCGACTCCGAGACCGAGTGCTCCTCCCGCAGCCGCCAGCACCAGATACTCGGCCAGCAGCTGGCGGACGAGCACGCGGCGCCTGGCGCCTAACGCGACGCGGAGCGCGATCTCGCGGTATCGCTCCATCGACCGCGCGAGCATCGCGTTGGCCAGGTTGGCGCACGCCAGCAGGAGCAGAAGCCCGACTGCCAGCGAGAGCAGCGCCAGAACCTGCCAGGTGTTGCGGCCCGTCATGGCGTCCCGCGTGGTCGCCACGCGCGCGCCCCAACCCGTGTTTGTTGCCGGGTGATCGCGCTGGAGTGCCGCGGCAACGGCGCGGACCTCGGCCTCGGCCTGCGCGTGCGTCACGCCGGGCGCGAGGCGGCCGACCATCTGGAGCGCGCGTCGATCGCGTCCCTGCTCCGCCGGATCGGGAACCAGGGGGACCCACACGTCGATCTCGCTCAGGTTCCCGATCTCGATGGCCGGGTCGAGCACCCCGATCACGGTCACGCGTTTCCCGTCGAGCGTCAGTGCACTGCCGACAATGCCTGGATCGCCGGCGAACTGCCGCTGCCAGAACCGATGACTCAAGACGACCACCTGCTCGGCACCCGGTGCATCCTCACCCGCGCGAAACAGCCGGCCGAGCCTCGCGGAGAGACCCCACACATCGAACAGGTTCGCCGTTACCGCGTTCGCGGCGAGACGCAGGGCTTCACCACGCCCGCTCATGGTCAGCGTCGCTTCGGTGCGGGCAGCGAGGGACGAGAACGACCGAAGCGCGCGGCGGTAATCGATGTAATCAGGCGCCGAGACCCGGGCGCGGTCGTTTCCCCGCTGCGGGTCGACGCCAAACACCCATCCGAGCGTAGCCGGGTCGCGCACCGGCAGCGGGCGAAGCAGGAGAATGTTGGTGAAGGTGAACACGATGGTGTTCGCACCAATGGCGAGCGCCAGCGTCAGAACGACCATCGTCGTGAAGGCTGGACGCTTGCGCAGCATCCGCCAGCCGTACTTCAGGTCACGAAGGAGCTCCGTCATGAGTCGCCATCTCCGGACCGGGTATTGGCACGCCACCGACTGCCGCTACCGAGCCTGTACGGCGCGGTCGAAGCTCGTGTTTCCCTGATGCAGTGTAGGTGGCCCCCCGACAGCGGACGCTCCGCGAGATGTGCGATCTGACCGACGGCGCCACGATGTCCGGGAAGAAGGACAGTCTCGTGAACATCGGCGGATGGCTCGGCCTGCGCGACGAGCAGCTCGCCGAGCGTGCGCGGAATCTCGTTGTGGTATACGAGGGGCTGCACACGTATGGCGGGCTCGCGGGACGCGACATGGAAGCTATGGCCATCGGCATCGAGGAGTCGGTGCAGGAGGATCACATTCGGAGCCGCATCTGCCAGGTGCTCTATCTAGGCGATAAGCTGATCGAGGCAGGCATTCCCATCGTCAGGCCCATCGGTGGTCACGCGGTGTTCCTCGATGCGGCGGCAATGCTGCCACACATCCCACGCGAGCATCTTCCGGCCCAGGCGCTCGCGGCCGCCCTGTACGTGGAGTCGGGCATTCGCGCGATGGAACGCGGCACCGTCTCGGCCGGCCGCGATCCGGCGAGCGGACAGAATCGGTATCCACCGCTCGAGCTCGTGCGCCTAACGGTTCCCCGCCGCGTATACACGCAGGCTCACATGGACGTGACGGCCGAAAGCGTCGCGGCCGTCTACGAGACCCGTCATCAGGTGCGAGGCCTCAGGTTCACCTATGAACCCGACATGCTTCGGTTCTTCCAGGCGCGCTTCGAGCCGGTAGACGTGCCGATCACGTCAGGTGACATGAACCGCCACCGCGCTAGTCGAGAGAACGCCGCTCAATCGGTGACCGCTTCGTGAAGTTCCAAACGATCATCGAGCCGTTCCGCATCAAGACCGTCGAGCCGATTCGCCAGACAACGGACGCAGACCGCGCGGCGGCGCTCGAGGCGGCGCATTACAACGTGTTTCTCCTCCAGGCGGAGGATGTCCTCATCGACCTGCTCACCGACTCCGGTACCGGTGCCATGTCCGTGTACCAGTGGTCGGGAATGATGAAGGGGGACGAGTCGTACGCCGGCGCGCGGTCGTTCGCCGTGTTCGATCGCACGGTACGCGACATCACCGGGTTCGCGCACGTCATCCCGACGCATCAGGGACGAGCGGCCGAGCACATCCTGTTCTCGTGCTCACTGAAGGGTTCCCGACGTACGGCGGTCTGGCTGGCTACGACCTCGAGGCCATCGCGGTGGGGTTACACGAGGTGCTCGACGAAGACTATCTCCGCTACCGCATTCGTTCCATCGCGTATCTCGGCGAGAAGCTCGAGGCCGCAGGTATTCCCATCGTCACGCCGACCGGCGGGCACGCGCTGTACCTCGATGCGAAGCGCTGGCTTCCGCACATCCCGCAGAGTGAGTACCCGGCCTGGGCGCTCTCGCTCGTCCTCTACCTCGAAGGCGGGATTCGCGCGGCGGAGATCGGGTCGGTGATGTTCGGGCTGCAGCCAGACGGGAACGAGCGTCCCGCCGACCTCGAGCTGGTACGGCTCGCGCTCCCGAGGCGCGTCTATACGCAGAGCCACGTGGATTATGTCGCCGAGGTGGTACTCCACGTTGGCACGCTCACGGATCGAATCCGCGGCGTGCGAATCGTGCAATCGCCCCCGGTGCTCCGGCATTTCACCTCGCATTTCGCACCGGTGGGCGGGCAGCTGGCAGCTCGTTAGGTACTGTCGATCGACCGCGTCGCGCCTAACGACGCGAAATCGAACCATTCGTGGCGCCAGCGTCGTCGCGGATCGCCTGATCGTACTCTTTGATTCTCTCCGGGCCAGCCGGGTCGTTCACCTCGAGCAACCAGGCCTTGCGGTCACGAAAATACTCCAGCAGCGTCGCGTTCTTCGCGACACCGAGATCGTGC
>Ga0075421_100004518_pt1 | contig 16803 bp, 12 predicted proteins | sample SoiMetdeltSBSDD5_FD_75292 | JGI IMG/M metagenome (GOLD analysis project Ga0075421, IMG submission 75292) | Bulk soil microbial communities from a Populus tree surrounding site in Tennessee, USA - Soil MetaG P. deltoides SBSDD5 | ecosystem: Environmental > Terrestrial > Soil > Tree plantation...
CATGTAGCCCTTTTGCTGAGCGATCGGATAAATGGCCATTTGAAAGCTCTTAGAGGGAATCGCCATGTTGACGACCTGGAACGACTGGCCATTGGCGAGATAAGGGCTGCAAAACGGCAGGGACATCACTAGAGCAGCACCGAATCCACGCGACATTCGTCGCGAAATCTCCAATACCTTCAGGGAGTTTTTCATTGGAATGCCTCTAGTCAGGAATTCACCCTCACCCTTGCCCTCTCCCTCCCGATGAGGGAGAGGGTTCGAGAAAGAATGCCGGACAATTCTAAGACCAGAATCAATTCAGCGGGTAGAGAAGCTTTGGATTATCGAAGAAGATCTTGTCGGTGAGCGCGCGTGGAATATCTTCCCGGGCGCGCATCGCCGCCACGAGCTGGCGCTCCTCGGATGGATCCTGGTGGCCGTAATCCGAGCCGATCAAAAGATGATCTTCGCCGGTGTATTGCGCGATATAGCTCACGTCCTCGTCCGCCTCGCAGGCGACAAAGATCCGATACTCTCGGAACATGTCCTTGTCCGAAGAAAACTTCCACTTCTCGCGGAACAATCTTTTTATGATGTGCATCATGAACGGCACCCAGCCCGCCGAAGCTTCGATGAAGCCGAATTTCAGGCGCGGGAACTGCTCGGGAATTTTATTGGCGATCAGGTCGCGGAACGCGAACAACGGCTGCACGCGGCTGTGCCCGAACGTGTGATTCCGTTCGACGTCGAACAGGTTCAAAAACAGTGGGCAACCCGCGCCGGTGTGGATCAAAATCGGCAGATCGGTATCGCTCGCCGCCTGATAGATCGGGTTGAAGTAAGGATTGTCCAATGTCCTCTGTCCTTCGATACCGCGAAAGAAAACTCCCACGGCGCCGTTGTCTTTGCCCCATTTGATCTCTTTCACCGATTCTTCGACCGAATGAAGCGGCGGCACGACCACCCAACTCATGCGGCCGCCTGATTTCGCGCATGCCTGTGCGAGGAATCGATTGTAAGCGCGCGCCATCGCCACATCCAACGCTACGTCGTCGGTAATGTAGATGAGAAACAGCGTCGGAAAGACAACCTGCTTATCGACACCGAGCTTGTCCATGTCCCTCAACCGGCCGGTGATGTCGGTCATTTCTCTGTAAGGCAGATGAATGTCGCCGCGGGAGGTTTCCAACTTCGACGCGGACGGCGTGATCAAACGAAAACTGCCCTTGCCGTTCGGCTTGGGAAAGATGTTGCCGTCGATGAGCCAAAAAGCGTTGCGTGCGCCGTAAAGCGTGTCTTCCGGCGCTTTGAGCAGCACGGGACGGCGAGGATACATATCCTTGTCCATCATCGCCCACATCGCCTCGCCCTCCGAAATGTGCGTGTCCGCGTCGATTATGCCAGCCATACAATCCTCCTCTTATCTGCTTCTTCCAGCCAGCTATAGCAAAATCACCCTACCCAGCGGAAGAGCATCAGGCGCGCGAGAATTCACTCTTTCAAAGCGCCGGCTACGATCCACTCGGACGCTACCTGATCCGCCGCAGCACCGGGCGCGACTTGAGACAAAAGTTTCTCGAAATGTTTGTAATCCACCTTGAGCCCTTCGTTCATGCAGGTCACATAATCGTCAAGGGTTTTTTCCGCGAGTGTTTGCGAATGGCCGAATTGCTTCGTCAAAGTGCGCATCGCGTCAGCGCGATTGGACTTGAAGTGGCGAATTCCCTCGCTATGCGCGCTCAAGAAAGTTTCGAGATCCTTTTTTCTTTCGCCGTACACCTTAGTCGTGGTTTCGATCGTAATCGGCAGCGGATCGTCGACGACTTCGGGCCATTCACCGATGCGCTTGAACCCTCTTTCCTCGGCGATAAAACCGAAGGGTCGCGGCAAGAGCGCCGCTTGAGCCGTGCCGGCAATCAGTAAATTAAATGCGTCTTGATCGCCCTTCGGTAGCTGCAGCGTCAAATCCGTTCCAATGCGCAGCGCCGCTCTTTCCATGAACGTTTCGGCGATCGGCGTGTTGCGCGCCGGTCCTTCGCGGCACGCGACAATTTTGCCTCTGAGGTCTTTTAGAGAATTGACCGCGGGGGTGGCGATTAAATAGTACGGGCAGCTGTTCATGGCCGCGCCTAAAATGCGCGTCGTTCTTGAGGTTAGAAAATGTTGCAACGATGCCCGGCCTACCAGCAGCGAAACTTGCGCCGACCCGTTTTCCAGTCTTCGGTAACGTTCTTCGGTGCCTTGAACATGCTGCCAGGAAACCTCCAGACCGTGCTTGCGGAAGATTCCGGCTTCGATGGACAGGTAGCCGGTCGGATCGCGCGCGAAATCTCCGCCGGCGCCTTCGAGGTGTCCATACATCACGGTGAGATTCACCAGACTCATGTTTATTCTCCTTTACTGCCGCGACCCTTTCTATAGACGGTTGGTTGCAGCAAAACAAATCGCGGGGTGACATGATTTCTATTTGGCAATTGAGGATCCTTGACAGCCGCGATCATTCGGGAATAGAGTTTGGTCATTCGCAAAACCGTATTATCAACAAAAAAGGAGGTTCCCCATGCAACTTTTGGATGTTTCCGAAAAGGCCAAGGAGCGGAAAAAAGGCCAACGCCGCATCGACCTTTTTAGACGAGAGAATCTCGAAACGTGGATTCTTTGCTTCCCGCCTGGCGACGTGCAAGTAATGCACAATCATCCTTCGGACCGGACTTACTACGTGCTGACCGGTAAAGGTATCATGAAAGGACTCAACGAAAGCCACGAGGTCTCACAGGGGCAGATTATCAGCATCCCGGCGCATGAATTCTATGAAGGATCGAATCCTTACGATGAGCCGATGATTTTATTGGGCAACAGCCATAAAGCCACGCCCGAAGACGTCGCCAAAGCCGGCGGACAAAGAAATGAAATTGACAAGAAAACCGGCAAGCGCATCATCTACCAGCATGGCGGCGGCCAGGATATGGGAGTGCTGGCGGACTAGAAAATCACAATAAATTTTGACCGATTTCATAAAGCCCGGTCTGGGGTTAATCCAGCCGGGCTTTTACTTTTTTACGATTCATCACAGGTTCAAGTTTTGAGCAAGCCGGGTATGGATGCGCCGGACGCGTTCCACTTGTCCCTTGGCCGCGAAACGCTCGTAAAAACCCTCGGCACGAAACTCCCGTGCCAAATCGGCCCAGGGTTTAATGGCGTTCGTGAAGACCTTGGGGGAACGGTCCTCATCCCAGGCCTGAACGATCTTGCGGTTGCGAATAAGATCACCGAACACGCGAAACAGCGCCTTCAGGGATACGTCGCGGGTAAACATAAATTTTTCATTGTCCCCCCAAACAGCGTCCATGACGTCTCGCACCGCTTTGAGATAATCCCGCAGGAGCGCATAGGCGCGGTCCGCGCGCATAGCAAAATGGTCGTCAAAGAAGCGGCGGTTTCGCTGCACGACTTTAAAGACCTCGTTGAACACTTCCGACTGCAAAACCCATTTCTCCTGCCGGCTTCGCCCGCCCAGACGATTGATGCGGTAGCGCAGGGGTGAGTCGGATTCTTCGTAAAGTAGGTTGACTAGTTTGGCCGCGAACTTCTTTTCCGGTGTTTCCCAGGACACCCTTTCGTAGAGATCCACCAAATGGGATTTATTGATCCTGGTATGGGTCGAATTGATGATCACGAACATCTCGGTGGCGAAATCGGCGCTCTTGCCATCGAACAGCACACAGGGAACTTCTATCCGATCGATCTGCTCGGGATGTCTTTGGCGGAAGAAATGCAGCGCCGCAAGGCGGTGCTGACCGTCGATAACAAGATACTTGCCATCCGGCTCGCTTAGAAAGCCCACGCTTTCCGAAGAGTCCGAGCGCCGGAAGCGCAGCGTTTCATCGGTGAAGAGCAGGATCGTGCCCGGAATCAACGGCTGGCTGACCGCCGTCTCGTAGAAATTGACGATCTGGCCGATCTTTCGCCGGTTAAGCAGCCGTTGAAATGACTTTTCGCTTTTCTCGATTCCGGCGATGAACTTAGCAACCTCATCGTCGCCGGGTTCATCGGCCGCAATCTGCTCACCTTCGAAATAGTAGCGGCTTGAAAAGCTCACCCGGTCGAGCAGCTCCGCTGCTTTATAGGCGATAAAATAAAAAGTGCCTTCCTTTTGCAATACTCTTGTTGCCAACATGGATCGTTCCTCCTCAATCGACGGATTTGCCAGTATTAGCTTATGCCAACCATACAGACAGATGCCAACCCACACCGGAAACAAGCTCGGGTGCGGAACTTTCTGTCTTAGTTTTTTTCCGAAGTTGTGTTATTCTTGGCTACATTTAAATGAACGGTAAATCCATCCCGGTTGATTTCCCCCGTGTCCTTTCGGCGGCATCTCGGTTCTTCTCTTTTTTCAACCGCCGGCGCCTCAAACGCTGGCTGTGGCGGGCCGGCGCCCTTTTGATTGTTTTTCTTTGCGCTTTCATAGAGTTCCAGACTTCGGCCCTGCAATCCTGGATCTTCACCAGCACCAACGAACGCGTGTATTTCAAACTGGGCGATGGCCCCAGCAAGGAAATTGCCTTTCCTCGTTCGGCGCCGTTCGATGATCGGCGCGGTTATTCCAAGTTGCCGGCCTTTCAAGCGCGCCTGGAAACGCAAAAATACCGCGTTACACAGCAAGTTCGCCAGTCTGAAACCATGCGTACGCTGTTCGAGCGCGGCATCTCGCCGCCTTATCCGGAGTGGCCGGCGGCCGCTCTCGAAGTTCGCGGTTCCGACGGCTCAGCGCTGTTTCGTTACGGTCAAGCGGAATTTCTCTTCGACAAGTCTCAAGCCATTCCACCGCTTTTGGTAAAGACGTTGTTGTTTCTTGAAAACCGCGATCTCGACAAGCCGGCAACGCCTTGGCAAAACCCGGTGATTGAGTGGGACCGTACTCTCAAGGCAGCGATGTTGTACATCGGCTCCAAGCTCAATCTGCCTGTGCCCGTGCAGGGCGGCAGTACGCTTGCGGTACAGCTCGAAAAGTTTCGCCACTCGCCGCACGGCCGCACCGATACCCCGCTGGAGAAACTGCGCCAGATCATCGGCGCCAGCCTCAAGGCCTATCGAGAAGGCGCCAACACGCGGGTTTGGCGCGAGCGCATCATCATCGATTATCTCAACACGGTGCCTCTGGCCGCGGCGCCCGGTTATGGCGAGATCCACGGTCTGGGCGAAGGGCTTCACGCCTGGTTCGGCATAAGCTTGAGCGACGCCGTGAACGCGCTGAATTCAGCCGGGCAGACGGCGGCGAAAGTCCGCGCCTTCAAATATATCCTGACGTTGCTTATCTCGGTGCGCGCGCCGTCGGAATATCTAGTCGAGGAGCGGGAATCCCTGGAAGAAAAAGTCGACCAGTTTACGCGCCTGATGGCGCGAGCTGGAATGATCGATTGGGAGTTTGCCGCTGAACTGCAGGAAACGCCGATACGCTTCCTGCCCACTGCGCCGCTTGCGCCGCAACCCTCGTCGAGCAAGAACAAAGCCGCCAACGCGGTCCGGACGAATATGATGGATGCGCTCGGCGTCGGCAATCTCTACGATCTCAACCGGCTCCATTTGCAAGTGGGCAGCACTTTCGACGTTCCGTTGCAAAAGCAGGTGACCGACTTCCTGCAGCGCCTGGCCGACCCCAAATTTGTCGGCGCCAACGGGCTTAATGGCGAGCGGCTCTTGGAAAATGCCGACCCGTCCAAAGTGATCTACTCATTTCTCCTGGTTGAAGCGACACCGAATGGGAATCTTATCCGCGTCCAGGCGGACAACTTCGCGGCGCCCTTTGATTTCAACAAGAGCGTCAAGCTGGAACTGGGCAGCACTGCAAAGCTCCGCACCATCACTCATTATTTCGAAGTCATGGCCGAGCTGCACCGCGAGCTTGCCTCCTTGGACTCAAAACAACTGCCGCAGCGCGGCCAATCCGCCCGCGACCCGTTGACGCGCTGGGCTGTTGAAACATTACTGAGCGAGAAGAATCTGGCGTTGCAGCCCTTTCTCGATGCCGCCATGGGACGTCGATACTCGGCAAGCCCGCACGAAGATTTCTTCACCGGCGGGGGAGTGCACCGCTTCGAAAACTTCGACAAGGACGACAACGAGCGAATTGTCAGCTTGCAGGACGCCTTTCGAAATTCGACGAACTTGGTTTTTATCCGCTTGATGCGCGATTTGGTGGGCTACCATCGAGCGCGCCTGTCGTACAACTCCGACGATGTGTTGGCGAACCCCGCCAACGTGGAACGCGGTAAAATGCTCCAGGAAATCGCCGAGGAGGAATCGCGCCAGCCGTTGCGCCGCGCCTATCAGAATTATGCGAAGCAAACACCCGACGAAATCCTTCGCCGGGTTCTCGGCAAGGGCAACACCGAGCGGCGTTTAACCATCCTGTTTTTTGCCTGGGGGATCGGTACCACCGAGAGCGAGCTCAAGGCGTGGCTTGAGAAAAACAAAGTGGCGTCCGGCGAAGCGGACGTTGCCAAGCTATTTCGCGCCTATCGCAACCCGCGTCTGACTCTGGCCGATCATGCCTATCTGCTTTCGATCCATCCACTCGATCTTTGGTGCGCCGGTGAACTCCGCAAACAGCCCGACCTGGCCTGGGAAAAACTCTACGCCGCCAGCACCGAAGCGCGCCGCGTCGGCTCGGCGTGGCTCCTTGAAAATCGTAACCGCCGGGCTCAGGATCTGCGTCTGCGCATTCGCATGGAAAAAGACGCCTTCAATCGCATGGCCCCATATTGGCAAAAACTCGGGTTCCCGTTCAAAACCATGGTGCCGACCTATGCGACGGCAATCGGCAGCTCCTCCGATCGGCCGGTAGCGCTCGCCGAACTCGTGGGCATCCTGGTTAGTGACGGCGTGCGCCGGCCGTCGGTAAGTCTGACCGACGTGCATTTCGCCGGGGGCACACCCTATGAGACGGTTTTAGAGCGCTTACCGGAGCCGGGGGAACAGGTGCTTGCGCCCGAAGTGGCCCGAACCGTGCGCAAAGCCATGGCCGAAGTCGTCGAGCAAGGCACGGCGCGGCGCCTCAATGGTGTCTTCAAGATGTCCGACGGCAAAGTCTTGACCGTCGGCGGCAAGACCGGCTCAGGCGATAACCGCTTCGAGACTTTCAGCCGCTCCGGAGCAGTCCTTACTTCACGAGCGACCAATCGAACCGCTACTTTCGTTTTCTATATCGGCGAACGCTATTTCGGCGTTATCACCGCCTACGTGCAAGGACGCGAGGCCGACAGCTATCGCTTCACCAGCAGCCTGCCGGTATCGCTGCTGAAACTTTTGGCGCCGACGCTGCTCGCGAAGCTGGATAAGAATCTACAACAACCCCCGCTTATACCGCCTATCGAAGAAGCCAAGCCAGCGGCCAAATCGATCGGTTTGTCAAATTGGCGGAGAGCAACTCCTACCGCGGTTTCGCACTGAATCGTCGTCCTGGATTAGCTACGTGCCGCGCCGGTTGCCGAAAAGTTCGATGTGCAGGCGCGGCGTAAAACGATAGCCGTAACGCAGACACTGCTTTACGATCCATCCTGACTTTTCGTCAAGTTGTTTCTTCGTGATGCCCTGCGCCATAATCAAGACCCGCGCGGCATCGACGTCTCTTAATCGTTCGACGATGGCGCGGATCTCGGCGAAGTCTTCCGGCCTATCCACGACAAATTTCAGCTGGTAGTCGTAGGCGTCCAAATATTTTTGCAGCACGGGAAATTTCAGCCGGCGGTCTTCGTGCGTCGCGGCAAACTTGCCTCTTGCTCTTTTCCAGGGCGTGGAATTCGCCAATTTCGGGCTCAGCGATAGCAGATCGCAGAAGACCGGCTTGAAAATTGTACCGGCTGTTTCAATGGTGAGATGCTTGCCTTTTTGTCGCAGCGCCGTTGTCAAATCTTCTATCTCCGGCGTCAGCATCGGCTCGCCGCCGGTGATTACGATATGCCTGGTGGCATGCTGATCGACCCGGCGCAGAACCTTTGCAAGTGGCCATGAAGAACCCTCGGGTCGCCACGAAGTATAAGGGGTATCGCACCAAACGCAGCGCAGGTTGCAGCCCGAGGTTCTGATAAACAACGAGGGCGTGCCGATGAGCCGGCCTTCGCCCTGAATAGAGTAAAAAATTTCGCTTATGCGCACGGTCTGAACTTACCAAAGACGTTGTGTAATGGGCAGGCACGAGGCAGCCGGCCTGCTCTTTCCAATCTGATCGCTATATCGAACAACCAAACTTGCAACGAGAGCACCGTGTGGTAGAGGTTACAGTTTAGCGCGCCGGAAAAAACCATCCGCCCGTAAAGCTCATGAACAATGACATCCCAATGGCAGCGGATAAGCAAGCATTGGCGGCTGAAGACCGCCAGGTACGCCGCCTGCGCCGCGCAATGGACGTCACGGCAGCCCTTCTCTGGGGAGTGGATTTGACGTTCGAAGAAGCACAGAACGTTGTCGGCCACGCGAAGGAGACGGCGCTGCAAATGTTTCCGGATAAAGAGGAGACGTTCGATTTGATCTACGGTTCGCGTTTTCGGCGTATTCTCGCGAAAAAGTATCGTCTGCACTAGAAATATTCAGCAGTGTCCCAGGACTGAGAAGACAAACTACTTAAGAAACCGATCCATGGACGGCAAATTCATCCATATCCGCGGCGCGAAGCAAAATAATCTCAAAAACCTTGATCTGCAGATTCCGCTCAACAAGCTGACGGTCGTAACCGGCGTCAGCGGCTCAGGCAAGTCGACGCTCGCGTTCGACATTCTCTACGCCGAAGGCCAGCGCCGCTATGTCGAAAGCTTTTCCGCGTACGCACGGCAATTTCTCGACCGCATGGACAAGCCCGACGTGGAAAGCATCGAGGGAATTCCGCCGACCATTGCCATCGATCAAAGCCGTCCGGTAAGAACCTCGCGTTCTACCGTCGGCACGATGACCGAACTGCACGATCATTTTAAATTGCTCTTTGCCAAGATCGCCGTGCTTCATTGCAGCGGTTGCGAGCGCATCGTCGAGCGCGACAGCGCTCAATCGGTACTTGTCAAACTTGGAGCTTTCGCCGAAGGCACGCCGATAGTCGTGACGTTTCCGCTGGGGCGCTCGGCCGTGGCTTGGGACCAAGTCCGCAACGGCCTGCGGCAAGCGGGTTTTCATCGCTTGCTGGTCGGCCAAGAGATTCGAGAGATCGATGAGATCGAGCAGGCGCCCAGCGGCACCGAAGCGTTGCAAATCGTCATCGACCGCTTCGCGCTGCGGGCGGAGAATAAGAAACGCATCTCTGATTCTTTGGAGCAAGCCCTTCACTATGGCAAAGGCCGGCTGAATCTTCACTTGCCGCAAGACAGCTGGCGCTCCGAGCCGTTTAGCAATCATCTGCATTGCCCGCACTGCGATATTTCCTATCGCGATCCGGTGCCCAATCTTTTTTCGTTCAATAGCCCGCTCGGAGCCTGCGAAACCTGCCGCGGCTTCGGCCGGGTGATCGATATCGATCTCGATCTGGTGATCCCCGATCCGGGAAAGTCGCTCAGCGACGGCGCCATCAAACCCTGGCTCAACCGGACTCGGCGCACACGCCGCCTGCTGGATTTTTGCGAGCGCAAAAAAGTGCCGGCAAAAAAGCCCTGGGGCGAGCTGACCGACAAACAGAAGCAACTGGTCGTTGAAGGCGACGGCGAATACAAAGGCATCCGCGGCTGGTTTCGCCGCCTCGAGCGCAAGAGCTACCGCATGCACGTGCGCGTATTGCTGGCGCGCTATCGCGCCTATCTCATGTGCCCGGACTGCAACGGCACGCGCCTCAAGCCCGACGCGCTCCACTATCGGATCGACGGCAGAGATGTCGCCCAGGTGAGCGCCATGAGCGTGAGCACGGCGCACCGTTTTTTTCAGGATCTCAAGCCCGCCGGCGTCCTCGATCCGGTTTCGAGCTTGATCCTCGAGGAAATTCGCCGCCGGCTAAACTACCTGCTCGGCGTCGGTTTGGAATACCTCACGCTGGACCGCCAGTCGCGCACTTTGTCAGGCGGCGAGCTCGAGCGGGTCGATCTCACCACCGCCATCGGATCGTCGCTCGTCAACACACTGTACGTGCTCGACGAACCGTCCATCGGCCTGCATCCGCGCGATAGCCGCCGGTTGGTCGAGATTCTCCACCGCCTGCGCGCCAATCACAACACGGTCGTCGTCGTCGAGCATGATCCCGAAATCATCAAGGAGTGCGATCACATCATCGATCTCGGGCCAAAGGCCGGCGAGCACGGCGGCGAGGTGATGTTTGCCGGGTCGTACCAGGACCTTTTGAAGGACGAGCAATCGCTTACCGCAGCTTATCTCAGCCACCGCAAAGAGATCCCGTTCCCGGCGAAAAAGCGCAAAGCGCTCTCCCAGCGCTCGATCAAAATCACCGGCGCCCGCGCGAATAACCTTAAGCATATCGACGTGGAGATTCCGCTCGGCATGCTCGTCTGCATCACCGGCGTATCGGGCTCCGGCAAATCGAGCTTGGTCGATGAAGTCCTTCACCGCAATTTGAAAAAACTCAAAGAAGCGCCCGCCGCCGGCATCACGGATTGCGCCAGCATCACCGGCATGGACAAGATTTCCGAAGTGATTTTGGTCGACCAATCGCCGGTCGGCACCACGCCGCGGTCCAATCCGGCAACCTATATGAAAGCCTTCGACGGCGTGCGTCGCCTGTTCGCCGCTGCCGATATGTCGCGCTTGCGCGGGTACACGCCTTCGACGTTTTCATTCAATGTCGAGGGCGGGCGCTGCGAGACCTGCCGCGGCGAAGGCTATGAAAAAGTCGAAATGCAGTTTCTGTCCGACGTGTACACTTCATGCGCCGAATGTCACGGCAGCCGCTTCCGCGAAGAAGTTCTGGAAGTTTCCTATCGCGGCAAAAATATTCGCCAGGTCCTCGATCTTACCGTCACCGAAGCGTTGGAATTTTTCAAAGACACCAAGGATATCAGCGACGCGCTTTCGCCCCTTCGCGCCGTCGGCTTGGAGTATGTCCGCCTCGGGCAGCCGCTGACGACGCTCTCGGGCGGCGAGTCGCAGCGCTTGAAATTGGCCGCGCACATGGCCAAGGCGCGCAAGGCGGGAACGCTGTTTATCTTCGACGAGCCCACCACCGGCCTGCACTTTCACGATATCGAACGCCTGCTCTGGGCGTTTAACGAATTGATCGAACAGGGCCATTCCATCGTCGTCATCGAGCATAATCTCGAAGTGGTCAAATGCGCCGACCACATCATCGATCTTGGCCCCGAGGGCGGTGACGGCGGCGGTGAGGTCGTCGCGCTGGGAACCCCGGCAGAAATCACGCGCTGCGAACGATCGCATACCGGCGTTTATCTGCGGCCGCACTTGCAGCGCAACAACGGATCGCCTTTCTTGCCTGTTCTGGAAAATGTCGAGCCGCAGCGCGCCGCGCCTTTATCCGTGGACGTAAACACCATCGCCATCGTCGGCGCCAAGGAACATAATCTCAAAAATATCAGTCTGAACATTCCACGCGACCGCTTCGTGGTCTTTACCGGCCTCAGTGGTTCGGGAAAATCTTCGCTCGCCTTCGATATCGTTTACGCCGAAGGGCAGCGGCGCTACATCGACAGCCTCTCGGCTTACGCGCGCCAATTTCTCGAAGTGATGGCGCGGCCTAATGTCGACTATGTCGCCGGCATTCCTCCGACGGTCGCCATCGAGCAGCGGCTCAGCCAGGGCGGCAAGAAATCCACCGTCGCCACTGTGACGGAAATTTATCATTACTTGCGCCTGCTTTACTCGAAGATCGGCAAGCAGCATTGCGTCCAGTGCGGCCGGCAAATTCATTCCTTGTCGCGCAGCCAAATTCTCGACCGCATCGGCCGTTCTTACCGCGGCAAAGAAATCATGGTGCTGAGCCCCATCGTGCGCGGCCGCAAGGGTTTTCACAAAGAAGTCATCTCGGGCGCGCGCCGCCTGGGCTATCGCCGCGCACGCATCGACGGCAAGCTCATGGACCTGCGCGCGCCGGAATTGACCAACGGGCTCGAACGTTTCAAAGAACACAACATCGACATCGTCGTCGGCAAGGCCAAAGTAGGCGGTCGCGAAGTGGAAGTGATGATCGATCAGGGCCTTCGTCTCGGTAATGGCGTTGTCCATCTGATCTCGGAGCGCGGCGAGCAAATATTCAATCAGCGGCTTTTTTGTCTCGGCTGCGGCATCGGCTACGAGCCGCTCGATCCGCGAATATTTTCTTTTAACAGCCAGCAGGGCGCCTGCGGTCAGTGCGCCGGCATGGGCTTTACCTGGGACTTCGACCCCGATCTGATCTTCGCCGATCCGCTTCGGCCGCTGCGCGATGCCATCGGCGGGATTTCGCCGGGGTCTTCCGTGAACGGATCGGAAACCGAGCGAGCGCTGCAAAGATTGCTGCACGATCTCAGAGACCGGCGCCACGTCGATATCGATAAGCCGTTTGCCAAATTGCCAAAAACAACTCGGGAGGAAATTCTTCACGGCGGCAACGGACGAAAAGCCTTTGTCGGGTTGGTGCCGTTTTTAAAAGAACTGTCGGAAGCAAGCGACGAAGAATCCTCCAGCGAGCTCGACGAACTGATGACCGAGATCGCCTGCCCTGCCTGCGGCGGCCGGCGTCTGAACCAGCGCGCCCAGGCCGTTAAAGTGCAAGGTAGAACTATTTGGCAAGTAACCGCTTTGTCCGTCGAGGAAGCGAAAAGCTACTTCGAGAAGCTCGATCTCTCCGACGCCGACAATGGCAATGCCGTGCGCGACCAGGCGGTGGCGGACAAGATTTTGCGGGAAATTCAGCAACGCTTGAATTTCTTGGCCGAAGTGGGGTTGCCCTATCTGACGCTCGACCGCCGCGCCGATACCCTGTCCGGCGGCGAAGCCCAGCGCATCCGGCTCGCGGCCCAACTCGGATCGAACCTGCGCGGCGTTTGCTACATCCTCGATGAGCCGACCATCGGCCTGCACCCGCGCGACAACGCCATGCTGCTCGGCACACTCCGGCGGCTGGAACAATTGGGCAACAGCGTTTTGGTCGTCGAACACGATGAAGCGACAATTCAAGCGGCGGACTTGATCGTCGACTTGGGCCCCGGCGCCGGCGTGCATGGCGGCAGCGTCGTCAGTATCGGCACGCCGGAAGAAATCAAGAACATTCCGGATTCGCCCACCGGGGCGTATCTCCGCGCGGCCAAGCAACGGCTCGGGCCGAAGCGTGATTTAGCGGCAACCCACTGGCTGACGATTCGCGGCGCCAGAGCGCACAACTTGAAAAACTTCGACGTCAAGATTCCCCTCGGCATGTGGACCTGCGTCACCGGCATTTCCGGCTCCGGCAAGAGCACCTTGGTGCGGGAAGTTCTCTACAAAGGAATCAAACTTCATCTCGGACAATTCGCCGGACGACCCGGCGCGCACAAAGAAATCGCCGGCTGGAAAGCACTCGAGCGTATCGTCGAAGTCGATCAAACTCCGATCGGCAAAACGCCGCGCTCGGTGCCAGCTTCCTATGTCGGTCTGCTCGACGAGATCCGCAAGCTCTACGCGCTCGCGCCCGAGGCGCGGCTGCGCGGCTACACGCCGAGCCGATTTTCTTTCAACGTTAAAGGCGGGCGCTGCGAAACCTGCGCCGGGCAGGGAAAGATCCGCAAGGAGATGAGCTTTCTGCCCGATGTATTCGTCGACTGCGAAACTTGCGGCGGCGAGCGCTTCAACGAAGAGACGCTGGACATCCGCTATAACGAGAAAAATATCTCCGATGTTTTTCGCATGACCGTGGAAGAAGCCGTGCCGTTTTTTCACGCTTTTCCCAAGATCGCCCGTCCGCTCAAGATTCTCGAAGACATCGGCATGGGCTACATCACGCTCGGGCAGGCAAGCAACACGCTTTCCGGCGGCGAAGCCCAGCGCATCAAGCTCGCCTATGAGTTGGGCAAGGAATCGCGCGGCAAGACCCTGTACGTGCTCGACGAGCCGACCACAGGATTACACTTCGTCGATGTCGAGAAATTGATTCATATTCTTCATCGGCTGGTCGATCTGGGCAACACGGTCATCACCATCGAACACAATCTCGATATCGTCAAAGACGCCGACTATTTGATCGATCTGGGACCCGAAGGCGGCGAGCAGGGAGGTCACTTGGTTGCGTGCGGTTCGCCCTTGGAAGTCATCAATGACGGCAAACGCTCGTACACCGCGCGCTTCCTGCGCGAATATCTAAATGGCGGCGCGGCTCCGGTGAAGTCCCGGCGCCGAAAACCGTCGCTGGTGGAGGCGCCGGCCTGACGTGGCGTCGCGACTTGTACAAATGCTCGGCTACGCACTGCGGTTGAAATGCCCGCGCTGCTGCATCGGCCGGCTATACCTCAAGCCATTTCGGATGTATGAAGAGTGTCCCAATTGCGGCTTGAAGTTCGAACGCGAGCAGGGCTATTTCATCGGCGCGATGTATATCAACTATGCAGCGACGGTCGCGATTGCGGTGCCGGGATTTTTTCTTCTAGACGCTTTTACGGGCATGACGATCAATCACCAGCTCGCGCTCTGGGTGCCGTTCGCAATCATTTTTCCGCTCGCCTTCTTCCATCATGCGCGCAGTCTATGGCTGGTATTCGACCATTTCTTCAACCCCACTCAACCGCTGTACAGCGTGCCGCCGAAGAAGTCGCATAACCACTGATTGCTTTCTGCGCATCGTCATTTTAAACCTTCGGCTGCTTGGGGAACTTCGGCAGGTCCAGGTTCATACGGTCCCAAGGCTGGGCGCTCGATGTGAAGGAATCCATAGTCGAAGCTCAAGCTTTGCCTCGCTGGTGTCGATGCTGGCAATCGGTCGCCTGTTTGGCCCAATCCGCAAGCCTCTCCACGTCCTCAATGATTTCCACCGGTACTTGATAATAGCTTTTTAGCATTTGTTTGGCATTGGGCCGAAACGGCTTCATCTTTCGCTTGCGATACTCTTTCACGGTCGTTTCATCGATTTTGAAGTAAAGCCGTCCTTTGTGAAGGATGCCAAAAAACGTTTCGTCCCGGTAAAGCCCATAACCGCCGAACATCCGCCGCGCCTCGACGGCATCGAGTTCCTGCAGCTGATCGAGAATAAAATCTTTGAACGACTCGTCTTTCTTATTCACAGTTCCCCTGGATTTATGCTTCGTGATTCCGACGCTTTGAACGATTTTAACGGCTTGAACATTTTGAACGCATTGTTTTCATCCGACGGCGAGACCCACCACGCCCAAGACCATCGCGCCGGCACCGGCCAAGCGGCGCGGCGCATCGCCTTCGCCGAGCAGCCGCGTGCCCATCAGTGTGCCGATGAGGATACTGATTTCGCGTGCCGGCGCGACGTAACTCACCGGTGTAAATTGCATCGCGGTCAGCACCAAAATATAAGCGAGCGGTATCAATACGGCGCAGGCGATGGCTTCGTACTTGTGCTCGCGCCACTCGATCATCGTTTGGTCCGGATAGTTTAACGCTAAGGGTGTCAAGAGCACTGCTCGCCCGACGTTGGCGCCCCAGTCCAAAACCAGCGGTGCGATTCGGAAATGACTTACCGCCTGTTTATCCCACAAAGTATAAGCCGCGATAAACAAACCGGTAACCAAGGCGTAGAGCATCGCGTCTCGCGCGCCGGCTTGGCGAAACTGCGACAGGTTCGTCGTCAAGACAACGGCACCGCCGATAATCAGCAACGCGCCGGCGAGCGCGATGACTGATGGCCGCTCACCGAGAAATAATATCGCCGCAATGCTCGACAGCAGTGGTCCGGTGCCGCGCGCCAACGGATAGACCAGCGATAAGTCGCCAACGCGATAACCTTGATTCAGCAGCACGAAGTAAGCGGTGTGCAGCGCCGCCGAACCCGCCATCAAGCCGATGACGACGAAATGGATCTCGATTTCCCAGACCTCAATGATGGTGATTGTCGCCGGCGCATAAAGCAGTGCCGACAGCACCGCCACCAGCCAGGTAAATGTGACGTGACCGCTCGCCCGCTTGTTCAAATAATTCCAAGTCGCGTGCGTGACGGCTGCAGCAAGAATAAGCGTGAGAGCCCAACCGGTCATGAGAAAGCGATTCGCGTAGTTTATTCAAACCGGTCAGGGAGTGCGGAAACAGCATCGCCGACCCGGATCATTCCACCGGAAACGACCTCGGCGCGCAAGCCGCCGCGGTGAATCAAGCCGCGCAGCGCGCCGGGCGCGCTCAAACTTTCCAAGTAAACGCAGGGATCGCAAAGCCGCATGCCGCGCAACCGAGCTTCACCGACGGTAAATTCCCGGCCGACGAAATGATTCAAAGCCACCGCGCGAGTGACGATATTACGCCGCGCTTGCGCGGCCGCGATATCGACACCATAATCTCTCTTGAGTGCCTCGAGCGCCTCGCTCTCGATCAAGGTGACATGCCGGCCACTGCCGGGACGATTGGAGTAGGTGCCGATCCCTTCGTGATAACGATCTCCTTGTAAACCTCTGCCGGCGACAATGAGCGCATGCGCGATCGTTTCCATAGGCGCGCCGCCGGTTCTCGCCACTTGAATAGAAATGATATTGCCTTGCTCCATAAAGTCGCGCGCTTTAGAGCGTCGCCTGGGTGCGCGCCTCCAACACCTTCTCAACGACTGCCTCCACGTTGGCCTCGTCGGTGAACGGCGACAAAATAAACGACTTGAGAGCTGTTACGGGTTCGCCGTAACTCGACTCGCGATAGGAATCGGTAAGCGAAATGACGACACCGCGCCCGGCCATCGCTTCGCCGTGAACATAATCATAAATT
>Ga0075421_100004519_pt1 | contig 16801 bp, 22 predicted proteins | sample SoiMetdeltSBSDD5_FD_75292 | JGI IMG/M metagenome (GOLD analysis project Ga0075421, IMG submission 75292) | Bulk soil microbial communities from a Populus tree surrounding site in Tennessee, USA - Soil MetaG P. deltoides SBSDD5 | ecosystem: Environmental > Terrestrial > Soil > Tree plantation...
GGGCACTGCGCCGCCTGGCGCAGCAAAGCCAGGCCAACGCGCCGTTCATCGGCTTCGGCAATCCGCTGCTCACAGGCTCCTCCGGCACGGACCGGAGCGCATGGGAGCGGCAGACCTGCCGGTCGGCCGGCACACACGCGGCCGGCGCCGGCCGAGCCGTGCCCGCCCGAGCCGCCCTGGGCGCAGGGCTCGTCCAGGTCGAGGCGCTGCGGCGCCAGCCGCCGCTGCCCGAGACGGCCGACGAGCTTTGCACTGTGGCGCGCCTCCTTGGCGCGCCCGATTCGTCCGTGCATCTCGGCGCGGGCGCTACGGAGCGCAGGATCAAGGAGCTGTCGGTCGGCGGGGCGCTGCGCAGCGCCCGCTTCGTACACTTCGCGACCCATGGGCTGCTCGCCACCGAGGCCCGGCAGTTGTCGCGAGGCTTGGCCGAGCCAGCGCTGCTGCTCACGCCCCCAATGCAGGCGAGCGAGGAGGACGACGGTCTGCTCACCGCCTCAGAGGTCGCGCAGCTCAAGCTCGATGCGGACTGGGTGATCCTGTCGGCGTGCAACTCGGCGGCCGGCGATGATCTCGAGACCGAGGCGTTGTCGGGGCTGGCGCGCGCCTTCTTCTACGCGGGCTCGCGGGCGCTGTTGGCGTCGCACTGGTACGTCGACAGCGAGGCGGCCGTCGCGCTCGTCACCGCGGCCTTCGCGGAGATGAACGGTCGTCCCGGCGTCGGCCGCGCCGAGGCGCTACGGCGCGCGATGCTGGCCCTCCTCGGCCGCGGCGGCCGCTCGGCGCACCCTGCCACATGGGCGCCGTTCGTGGTGGTTGGCGAAGGCGCGGGGTAGAGGCGATGACGCGTCAGCCCTGTGTTGAGCGTCCCTACGTGGAGGACTCGAGACTCAGCCGCAGCAAGATAGGGGGCTGCGAAACTGGTGAGCTGCCTCGCCATCTTTCGGGACTGGCGGCGCGCCGCGGCCCTGGGAGCGACGCTGGGTTTGGGGCACGCGACTCCAAGGTACCGCAGCCGGCAGGACCCGAGGTCCAGCATCCCAACGGGCTTCGACTCACGCTACCCGAAAGATATCGGGCCACCCGCACGCATCTTGGCGTTGTCGTCGAGTCTGCCGAGGACCAGCGGCGGCGCTATGAGATCCGAGTGTCGGTGTTATGGCTTTTCGGCGCAACGCCCGAGGTACGAAGGTACCAGTGGCGGCGCACTCTCGCTCCCGGTCGCGTGGTCCGCTACTGGTCTCGTCAAACAGGAGTCGAGTTATTCCAGCAGGGCATGTTTGGCTCGCTTCGTTGGCCGAGTAGCCATCGTTTGTTAACACCCGGGTCTGCGTTCAGCGCGAGTCAGTCACATGTATGCTGCACATGCTCAGGTCCGGACTTGTGCAGGAGTTGGAAGGCCGCCGATGCCAGATCATGATTTGACGTTATATGTGGACGCGCGACTCGCGAGTCCCTATGCGCTGTCCGTATCCGTCGCACTCTCGGAAAAGCGGCTAGTTTGCCAAATCAAGCCGGTGGATTTGAAAGCGGGGCAACAGTTTGAATCGGACTATCAGCACCTTTCCGCGACGTGCCGCGTACCGACTCTCGTACACGATGGATTCGCTCTGTCCGAGTCTACTGCGATCTGCGAGTATCTCGAAGAGGTGTTTCCTGCGCCGGAATACGCTCCTGCGTACCCAAGCTCCCCGCGTGACCGCTCACGTGCACGACAGATCCAAGCGTGGTTGCGCAGCGATCTAGCTCCGCTGAGGGAGGAGCGGCCTACCACCGTTATCTTCTCCGAGCGATCGGCGGCTCCACTCTCGGAGCGCGCGCAACAGTCCGCTGAAAAGCTGATCCGGGTGGCACACACGCTGCTTAGTGACAATGCGGAGCATCTGTTCACCAGCTGGTGCATTGCCGATACCGATCTGGCAATCATGCTGTGTCGCCTGGTGCTCAATGGCGACCGAGTTCCAGACAAGCTCGTCGACTACGCGAAGCGTCAGTGGCAGCGGCCGGCGGTCCAGGCGTGGCAAGCTCTGCAACGGTCGGCAGGGGGACACAGCGGCACGTAAGGGACATCTCCTGTTATTCGAGCCAGACGCGGGTCAGAGGCACCACCTAGCGATACGGCGTTCCATCAACAGCAGGCGATAGATGCACCAGAGGCGGATTGCACCAGCAGGCGATCCTCGCGATGCCTCCTGCACGATCAGGCGTTGAACCCTATAGAATCTGAGGCGTCTGCATGGCTTCGGCCAGGTGCGAGGTCTCTAAGGGATTGTTCAGGGTGCGACGACAGCTCTTCAATGGGGCTGACTTCTGAGACTGATGCCGATCCGATGCAGCGAGGGGTCTCCCAGGATGAGAAGAGCGACGCGCAAGCGATCGAACAGCGGATTAGCGTGTCCGAAGCTCCGGCCAAGAGCGGCGCCGAACTGAGCGAGGAAGGATCGGTAGCTCGGCGGAAACTGGACGCCCAGCGCCGCTTCGGCTTCGGCGATTGTCGATTCGGACGCCCCGCCCGCAACCTCACTCGATGCGAAGAGCTCCTCAAGCGGCGAGCTTGAAATCATCGGCGACGCCTCCTGCCGCGGCAGTGTGGAGGAAAGGTTGTCGAAACCCAACATTGGCTTGGGCTCGTTCCGCTCCGAGCGCCTGCCGCTGCCGGAATGCTCCTGGCTCGTACTTTGGCGCTTCGCCAAGCTTCACGGATGGGCGCAGCGTGCAATCCCTCCGCCTCGAAGAGGCGGGCCGCTGCTCTGAGATGCTCCTCCCCTTCACGAATGCGGCCGCGTTGCGCAAGCGCCTCAAGCATGACCTGGTGCGCACGCCGGTCGAGAGGAGCAAGCTCAAGCCATTTCTCTAGGTACCCCAAGGCGTCATCGGACCCTGCGGGAAGACGTCTGACAATGTGCTCAAGAACGGCGATTTGGCTCGCGCGGGATCGACGGCGCTGGGCGATCAGCCACGTATTGAACTGCGGGCTTCGCTTGATCTCCAGCTCATCCAGAAAGTCGCCGACGAACAGCGCCGCCAGTCCCCGCAACCGCACCGGCGCCAGCCTATCGATCCCCTCATGCGTCGCGCGTGCGATCTGCACCACGTCAACGAAGCAGTCGGCAAGGTCGAGCCTGACCGTATCTCCGTGCGTTTCGAGCCGTCGGCGACCGCGGTCGCCGAGGAGGCCCCTGATCTTGCTGAGGCACCAGCGAAGCTCGGCGCGCGGGTCATTGGGGACGTCCCACAGAAGCTCGCAGAGACGACTGCGGGCGACGGCCTTGTCGGCAAGCGTCAAATACGCAATCAGGGCGCGCACTTTACGCGACGCCGGCAACACCAGCGCCACACCCTCGCGGCTGACCGTCATCGGTCCAAGCAGGCGCACATGGAGACGACCGGCGTTCATCCGGTCTAGCGGTATTGGCGCCGGCGGGTTGAGCGGTGTCGAGATTCGCACTGGCCTCCCCGCGTTTTGTACGTGGGAACCGTGGCAATGAATATCGCGTGCCGGCAACGCCTAACAGCCGGCCGCGACGATTTCCTCGGCCACGCGCTCACCCGATTCGATTGCGCCATTCATCCAGGCGGCCCAGAGCGAGGTGTGCTCCCCGGCGAAATGTACGCGCCCCTCGGCTCTCCGTCTCGGCAAGTACAGCCTGCGCATCTCGTTGAGTCCCGTCCATCCCCAGCCGCCCTCCACCCAGGGGTCGTCCTGCCAGACCTTGTCAGCGCTGGCCACAACCTGATCCGGCGTCAAGCCAGGCAGGAGCTTGTCGTGGATAGTCCGCCGCATGGTGCCGATGCGGTCTGGCAGCGACGCGTACTCGCTCGCCTCAACATCGAACATGTACGAGTGGATCATCCCCAAGATCGAATCGGGTTGCTGGGAACTCGTGTTCCAGATGCGGCCAGCGAAGCCGTCGGTGCCGACCAGGTTCAGCCCCCCGAGGGGGCCCAGTGGGTCGCTCGTCCAGAAGCGTGTCCTGGTCTGGAAGTGGCAGCGCGCTGCAGGCATGTACTGGAGGCTCTCGATCGCGCGCATCTTGTCATCGGCGAAGGGCGTCGCGATGGTGACCTTGCGCAGTGTCGTGAAGGGCAGTGCACACACGCAGCGGTCGGCGCGCACCTCACTCTGTCGGCCTTGCGCGTCGAGATAGGTGATCGTCACCTCGCTCGCACTCTGCTCGAGCCGAACGACCCTGCAGTTGAGCTTGACTCGGTCGCCAAGTGCAGCAGCAAAGGCTCTGGGCATTCTGTCATTGCCACCGGGGATACTTGCCGGCAGCTCGCCTTCAGAACCAGCTGCGACCTTCTCGATGGCAAAAGCGGCACAGGCATTGAAGCGCTTGATATTGCCCTCAAGTGCGCAGAACCAGTCGACCCAGCCCCGCGATGCACCCTGGCTAAGCAGGTATTGCTCGACCGTGACACGGTCGAGGTCGCTGGTCGAGGGCTGGTCGTTCGGCCAGCCTGCGGCTTCCAGGTTTCCGAGCTTCGCGAAACCGGAGCCCAGATAGGGCGCGATAAACGCGAACGGGTTGGCCTTCTCGGCCTCGGACATGTCGGCGATGGGCCAGGGCTGGCCGGCTGGCGGCGGCACGAAGCGCTGGCCGCGCATGTAAAAGGCGCGGTTGCCCGCGTCGTAGGGCACGAGCGGCCCAAGCCCGAAAAGGTTGACGTACTTGAGTGTCGCCGCGTGCGTGCTGAAGATGCGCGTCGCGCCCATCTCGACATGGCCGCCGGCCCTCAAGCCGTCCCGCACGGTCAGCACCCGGCCGCCGATGCGGTCCTGGCCCTCGAGCACGATGACCTCGTAGCCCCGGTTCATCAACCCGTACGCCGCGGTCAGCCCGGCAAGGCCGCCGCCAAGGATCACCACGCGCCTGCCGTTGCACTCCCGGCCGCTCTGGGCCCGGGCATCCGGGCTGTGGCTGCCAGCGGACAGAAGTCCGGCACCGGTAGCAGTCAGGAGCTGGAGGAATTTACGCCTGCTAGGATGTTTGCTCATGGACGCTCTCCTCTTTTGGGCACGGCCCCTTGCCTCACGCACGGCCACACTGGCTGGCCAGTTCGGACAGACAGCGCTGGAAATTCAGGTAGAGACGAAGTCCAGCCGATAGGCGATGATGGTCACGTCGCCGCCACCGTCTTCGAGTCCTATGTCCGAGGCCTCGAGATCAAACTCGGCGCAGCGGCGAAAGCCCAAACGCTCGTAGATGCGCCGGGCGGTTCGCATGAATAAGGCCGTGTGAATGCCGACCGTCGACGCACCCTGCCTCCGTGCACTGTCAATGCAGGCTTGCGTGAGGCTGCGCCCGAGCCCACGGTTACGCACTCGCGGATGCACCGCAAGCTTGCGAAATCCGAACCAGCTCTGCGGGAGGCCAAAACCGTCTGTGCTGGCGTCCGCATAGAGCAGGACGCTGCCACCGATGCGCCCGTCGACCTCCGCGACCAGAACCTCAGCTTTATGCCAGTGATCCGACAGGCGGCGCAGATCCTCGACGTAGCCCTCGAACACGGAGAGCGGCACCTCGCTGCGATACTCGGAATAGGCTGCCACACATACCGCTTCGATCTCGGGAATCTCCTGCGGTGCCGCGGCGCGGATGAGTACCTCGGGATGAGACATGGACACTCTCCCCGTTACTCCTGACAGGAGCATTTACTATACTCTCGACAGGAGCAAGTCAAGACGGATACTGTGTAGGATGCCCGACACCCGCCCGCTGACTGCCACCTCGTTCGCCATCCTCGGCCTGCTGGCTGTGCGGCCGTGGCCCACCTATGAGCTCGCCAAGCAGATCAGCCGCAGCCTCAGCCACTTCTGGCCACGCGCGGAGAGCAACCTCTATGCAGAAGCGAAACGTCTGGTGACTGATGGCTATGCCGCCGCGCGCCAGGAGCAATGCGGAGGCCGCCGCCGCACCGTCTACAGGATCACGCCACAGGGCAGGAAGGCGTTGCGCGCGTGGCTCGAAGCGCCCGGCGGCGACACGCGTCTGGAATCCGAGCCGCTCCTCAAGGTCTTTTTTGCCGACCAGGGCAGCAAGGCCGATCTGCTCGATACGCTCCGCGCCATGGGCGCAGTAGCTGAGGCCCAGCAAGCGCTCCTGCGCGACATGGCTGAGGAATATCGGGCGGGACACGGACCGTTTCCGGAGCGCTTGGCGATAAGTGTGCTGGCGATGGGACTGGTATGGGAGCAGCTGGAAGCGACCATTGCATGGTCGCGGCGCGCCATTGAGACCGTCGGCAAGTGGCAGAAGCCCGGTCCGGGCGAGGAGCCGGTGTGGGCAGAGGGCGTATTCCCGGCGGCGGCTGCCTCCCCCAAGCCTGCGAAAACTGACGCCGAGTAGGCCTTTCGTGCGCCACGGTGTAGACCCATGCGCTCGGCGGATGTAGATATCACCCTTGATCACCGCCGCGAACTCTTTCGTCATGAAAGTTCCGGAGCGGACGCGGGGAGACGCCCGCGGTATTCAGCAATGATCGGCAACAGGCCATCCGCCAGCGTCGGATACCGGGGCTGCCAGCCAAGTACTTCCTTGATCCAGCTGTTCTTGACGCGATACGACGCGGTCAGCATCTCCACTAACGGATGGCCCGCAAAGATCGACACCAGCCAAGGCGGAGCGCCCTTGGCCTGGCCACCGCCGAAGCCCTTGAGCAACAGCTCCGCGAACTCCACCCACCGCAGGGGCTTGTCATCGACAACGTTGAGGGCCTGCCCTGGCATGGGCTTCTCGATTGCCAGGCAGTAGGCCTGTGCGAGATCGCCTACCGACACGGTGGAATGATACGCGGTGCCGCTGCCGATATAGCTGAACCGCCCACCGGCAGCGGGCTTCAGGAAGAAATCTCTGAACACACCGGAAGGCGCATAGACGAGCCCCGGCCGCAGGCTGAATGCCGGTAGCCCTGCCTTGAATGCATCTGCGACCATCTCCTCACCCGCGCGCTTGATCGCGCCGATGGCGCCAGGACGCAGCGCGGCAGACTCGTCGATCCACGCTTCGCCGTGGTCGCCGAAGATGCTGATGCCCGATGTGTAGCACAAGGCCTTGCACCGGCCGCCGGCTTCCGCTGCACGCACCAAAGCCCGAAAGGCCTTGCGGTCGACCGCCTGGGCGTTGCGCACCCATCTACGGCCAAGCCGTCTGCCGGGTCGCAGGAAGGCGGCATGGACGTGCGCATCCGCACCCGCCGCCTGCTTTTGCCAGGTCTCAGGCGCGGTCACGTCGCCGATCACCGGCTGATAACCGAGTGTGCGCAGCCGTTGCGCGTCGGCATCCGTTCTCACCAAGGCGATCACGTCATGACCGCGTACCTTGAGGGCGGTGGCAACTGCGCTGCCCACAAGCCCCGTGGCTCCTGTAATGAAAACCCGCACCGTCTAACTCCGCCGTGCTTTCGCTGCGTCCTGCTTCGAGGAAAAGTAGTTCTTCCACGGCCGCCAGTACCGCTCGGTCCAGGCATCGGGATTGACCATGTGGTAGGCGTGCTCCGGCACATTGAGGTGAGCGAGGTGGATACGGGCTCCGGAGGGACCGTCCTCGAACACGAGGATCAGCATGGAATCGGCATCCCGCGGCCTCCAGGCTTGTCCGCGCCACGCCTGAACGATCAGCTTGTCGGCTTTGATCGCCAGATTCCTTCCAGAAACCCCGTCATCGCCGAATATCTTGAAAGCACCCCCGATCTCGGGGTCGATGGAGGCGGGCGCATTGATTGCGGCTGCGTGTTCCTGAGAGCTCATGTAGGTGCGGTAGAGGTCGCGCGCCGTCACGTCGGCGAACTCCACCGTCTGCTGAAATGTCACGGGTATGCTCCTCATGATGCCACCGAGTTGCGCCGCAGGTCGTCGGACTGCATGCCGTAGCGGTCGTGATGGCGAACCCAGGCCATGGTGTAGTCGAACCCGCCTTCATCCCGCCCCTTCGGCACCAGATCGAGGTAGTGATAGGCCGGGTTCAGCATGTCGAGCCCGCGCCCGTAGCAGGAATAGGTATGGTAGATGTGACCCCCCACGTCCCTGCGGAAGACGCTGATTCCGGGCGCCTCCTCGCCGTAGTTGTTGAGCCCGTAGTTGTAGTCGAAGGTTCCTTCGGCGAGCTGCTGCGGTGTGAAGGAGACGCGAAAGTCCTGGTTGAAGTCGCTCTCAAGCGACGAAACCAAAGTGAATTTCCAGCCCATCCGGGCCCGGAAGGACTGCAGGCGTTCGAGCGGTGCGCGCGCGACCGCCGCCATCGCCACGTCTCGGTTGTTGAGATGGACGATGATGCCGTCGAACCCGTCGGCCCAGAGCGAGCAGCTCGGGCATCCCTGCTCCCAGGTGGGTCCGAACATGAAGTGGTAGATGATGAGCTGGCTCTTGCCCTCGAACAGGTCCCCCAGCGTCCTCTCGCCATCCGGGGCAACGAAGCGGTACTGTTTGTCCAGCTTGACCCACGGCAGGTCGCGGCGCTCGGCCGAGAGCTGATCCCGCAAGCGCGTGAATTCCTTCTCCTTGGCGAGGAATGCCTTGCGGGCGGCAAGCCATTCCTCGCGCGATACGACCTTGTGCATGGTGCTTGCGCTCCGTTGCTGGGGCGAGGAGAAGCCGGACAGGACGGGCGCGGTAGCGGCGATGTAGGACTCGAGCCGCCTCAGTGCGTGGTCCCAGAATTGCTCCGCCGCCTCCAAGTCGTGCAGGCGTGCTCGTCCACTCGACATTGTCATCTCGCGGCTCTTGGTTTGCCGACAGGCAGCTCCTGTCGAGCGGTTCCGCTTACTTGGCGCGGATCCCCTGCGCCTTGCCCTGCTCGACGAACGCCCGCAGCCGCCGGTCCAGCAGCTCGTTCCAACCCCTTGTGAAGTGATCCTTGGTCGCCGGCGAGAGGTCGCCGATCGCCCAATGCTTGAGGAGGAGCCGCGTGCTGCCACCGCGCGCTGGCTCGAGCTCGAAGCGCAGGCTGCCGAACACAGCGCCGGGCATGTACATCGGGCCGTTGAGCACCAGCAGCCGGTCACGCCGGATCGCCTGCACGGTGTACATGACATTCCCGCCGCCATCGCGCGTGAGCTGTTTCAGGAGACCACCAGGGACGGGATCGAGCACGATGTCGCGGGCGTCATCGAGGAGATAGGGCTGGCCCCACCATTCGCCGATGTCGAGCGTGAGGGCGCGGAACACCTCAGCAGGCGACGCCTTGAGGTCTATCTGCTGCTCGATGTTGAGCGTCACCAGGTTGGCCGTCGGCAGCGCGTTCTCAGGCATGGTGGGGAGACGCTCCTTGCGTTCAACAAATCCCTTGAGCCGCCCGAGCCGGCCGGCCCAAAGCACCTCGTAATTCCTGATCCAGGCCTCGTAGGCTTCCCGCAGCGGCTCCGGATCAATGCGATTGATCCGCTCTCTGCCACGCCGCTCGACGCGCAGGAGACCCGCATCCTTCAACACCGTCATGTGGCTCAGCACGCCGAACCGCGTGAGATGGTCGAATGCGCCACAGATCTCGCCGGTCGTCCGCGGCGCCTCGCGCAGCATGTCGAGAATTTCCCGCCTCACTGGATCGGCAAGCGCTTTCCATGTCGTATCCATATGTGACAAGACACACACATATTGGCTTAGAGTCAAGCACTATGTTTGTAATTACACACCTATGATGCGGCAGTGCGAAGAGTCCCCGGCATCGACGATGGCGGGCGGCACAGAGGTTCTGGAGCGATGCGTGGGCTCGTGTGTTGACGCAGTCATTTCTCCGCATCAAGATCGTGCCCCTAGTCACAATCTACGTCGGACGCTCAACGGGGGCTGCCGGCCTGGACGTAGAGCGAAGAAGACATGGAGCCAATGCGTGTCCGACTATGTCTTGCGCATAATCCCCATGGATCAGGACTACATACCGAGCGCCGAGGCGCAGCAGATAGCTGTCGCCCAGCTCAAAGAAATGCTGCCGGATGGCGAAATGTGCCGGGCTGAAGCCTACGACCAATTGCGGTTCATCGATCAAGGTGAGAACGGCGAGGCGGTCCTGTGTCCCTCTTGCGGCAAACGGTTTCCAATTGATCCCTTTACCGAGCATGACCCGGGTGTGATGTGGTGCTCGAGGTGACAGAGTCCGCCATGAGGGGGGTTGAGCAACTGCACACGACGACGCCGTGCTGCCGGACTCAGGTACCGTTCACGTCGCTTAGGTTCAATTGGCCAGCAGGGATTGCTCGCTTTGAACTCAGCATTTGGAACACGAACGCCCCAGATGGGCTCCTCACTGCAGAGCAACTCGGCAGGATCGAGGCGATACTGGGCTGTAGGCTCATACAGATACGAGCGCACTATTGAGGCGCGGCGATGCGCCAGGCGTAACCGTTCGTCGTATGGGCAATGACTCCCAGGTATCCGATCGATTGGGTGGGACCGTGCATGGCCACGCACAGCTTGCCGGTCGATCATGCGGAGCTCGGCGCGTCCTTGCTGGCGGCGCTCCAGGTCTACGGACGACCCATGACGGAGGAACAGGGCACCAAAGGGTATACCCCGTGGGCAGCGATGGGTTATCGGAGCCATCGGATGTGGCGTCGCGGCCGCGGCTCTGTGGGTGTCGAGTGGATCGTCGACGATCACGGCACCGCGAAGTTCCATATCACGCCGGAACGCGCTCAAGGGCGCAACCTGTTCCCGGTCCCGGAGTCCAAGGTGATCCTGGACAACAGCGTGACGCCCTTCGAGATCGCCGAGCAGGTCATGAGGCTGTTGGTGTTCTCGCAGCACCTGAATGGCGGCCCGCGGCCGCCTAGCAAAGTGCCAGCCCGGAAAAAGCGGGCGCGTACCCAGGCGCAGCGAGGGTCAACGGCAGCCGCAAACGTCAGCGCAACACCTCGCAGCTGATCGCCCAAGGAGGCGCGAAGCCCGAGGCGCTCCAACGCCGAGAAAATCCGGAAAACTCGCCTTGTAGGGAGGAACTCATGGCGGCAGACTACAGCGATCGACGCCAGCTGAGCGAGGCGGGTTGGATTCCGGTGAGCCCGGGGGCGTGCGTCGACAGCCTGGACATGGGGATCGAGGTTGTCATCCGCGCAGGGGATGGCGAGCCTGCTCCGGCTTTCCGGGCGCTGGCTGAGCGCGCGCTGGCGCAGTGACTGCCGCTTTTGACTGCGGCCCAGGCAAGTTCCATCCGTTATGGCGGTGGCTCGAAGTTGATTGCGGCCCCGCTGCGCCTGTCGGCCTGCTGATCGGCTGGCGGACCCTCTGGGACATACGAGTTCTTCTCGGCATGGTGTTGCTCATGTTTGGCCTAGTTCTGTGGGACTTCGCCTTGGCGCGGTGGAAGAAGCTCTGACTCGCATAGACCTTGCCGGTTGACGAGCCGCGTCGAGGTTTTGGACATCTCCTGCAGCGCCGCCAGGAAAGGTCTGCGTTCCTCGCCGCCGCTCAACGGCGCCGGCCTTCGTCAGTCAGGCGGAGCGCCTTGTCCCCGGTGTCCTCCCAACTCTGCCGACGAGCCGGCAATTCGCGCCGCCATCGTCAAGCGCGCGCAGGAAGCGCTCCAGGCTCAGCGCACGTGCTTGTGCAGGTCGCCGAAGACTACTGCGACTGGACGCACTGGCGTCAGGTCAACGACGTTGCGGCCGCCAAGCCAGGCACCGGGGTTGTCGACCGTGCCCGCGGTCGGGAGCGATTCATCGCCTTGATCATCGTGTGCTGCGGAACACACCACGTAACCGAATCCTTCACGCCCCAAGGTTCGTCTCTTCCTGCGTATCGCCTGTTACGGCACCTATCCCCGAGGGTTCGGCCGGCACCAGGCCGTCTCCTTCTGATCCTCTGTGTCCCCCCCAGCGGCCTAGAGAGGCAGGCCGCTGGGGCTCATCAACCCCCTGCCGGTGCGGGCAAACAGGTGGTCGATTTCAACGTAGAGCCGGTCCGTTGAGCCGGGCGTGGTAGCAAGCGTGGAAATGATTGTGGAATCTGGCTGGCTAGACCGGTCGGGCGATCTTCATGTGCGCTTAGGCGATGACGATCAGCCGCGAGGGTGTAGCGCTGAGGAGTAAGCGGTGGCCGGCCCCCACGTTTCGCGTGGGAGTGCGTGGTGACCATGATGCCGGCCCGTGAGGAAGGATCGTTTTGACCATGGCGTTGACCGTAGTGATGACACCAAGCGGGTTTTGGCATCTGCAGCGGATCGAGGCCGTGGCGTACTACGGATCCTGCAGCACTACACCACGTGATCACCGAAATGGCGAGCGGAATCGGCGCGCCGATCCGGGCCAGAAGTACCTCGCGCTCGACACCATCGCCTGGGAGTAGGCGCTGGCCGCCGTGTCGCCGACCGCAGTCCCGCCGACAATCTGCAGAGGCACGATCGCCTGGAAGCGGATGTCCAGCCCCTTCTGCTCGGCGAGGCCATTCGCGTATCATCGCGGACACTCGTTCCGGCGCATCGCAGACAGTAATCCGGCGCATTGCGGACAGTTTCTGACGACCGTTCAGGCATAGCCTCCGTCGACATTCGAATCAGCAGATAGGCACCCACTGATAGGCACCCACTGTCAACAAGAACAGCGGTGCGGCCGATGGCGACGAAGAGAGTGTCGATGAGGAAGATCCGCGAGATATTGCGGCTGACGCACGAGCTCAAGCTCAGCGTCCGCCAGGTAAGCGAGGCGATCCGCCGCAGCTACCGGCGCGGAGGCGAGGATGCGGAAGGGCGTTTGCCGACGCCGCCACAGCGTGAAGGGGGCAATGCATCGGTGCCACGTGCGGGATTTGCTCTCGGTCGGCTTGATTGTGCACAAGGATTCTTCGCAGCATTTGAACGGCGTGCAGCAGACGACGCCGGCCGTGCCGAGCGGCTCGGCGCTAACAAGCGGCCACCAAATGTAAAACCAGGCGGCCGACGTCCGTGGTGAACTCTGGGTTCGAACGCATCAAGGACGCCGCCGCTCGCCCGCGCTCGAGTCTGGCAATGCTTGCGCGAACCTGTGCGACGCTGGGCGCCGACCGGTCCTGTGCTGCCAAAGACGGTCGATTCTTCTCCGCGCGACCGAGTCGAAGAGCCTGCGCCACGCGCCGCTCACATCGGCACGTGGCGGCCGGCGAAACGATCCCGCACCTGGCTTGCACAAACCCCGTCACGAGCGCGCGTGCCCGTCGCAGGCGCTGGCGGAACGCAGCCTGGCCGATCTCCAGCGCATGTGCCGCCTCTGCATCCGAGAGTTCAAGTATCTCGCCCAGGATGTACGCGGCCCGGAGCGGACGAGATAGGCACGTCAGCAACGCGAGCGTGCACCCGATCTTCACTTCCTCGATCAGGACCTGCGTCTCTGGCTCCTTCATCGTCTCGTCAGGCAACTGTTCCAAGCCGTCGGCGAGATCGGCCGCAAACGCCCGGAACGTAAGGCGCTGGGTTTCCACCCGCCCCCGCTTCCTCGTGTGAACGAGATGACGGCACGCGATCCGGAACGCCCAGGTGCCCGCGGCCTCCCCTTCCCGCAGGTCACCAAGATGCGTGACGACCTTGATCAGGACTTCCTGCGTCGCGTCCTCAGCGTCTGGCCTGTTGGCCAGCATCCGCAGGGCAAGATTGAAGACCGGCCCCTGCAACGCACGAACCAGCGCGTCGAGCGCGACGCGGCTGCCTTGCCGCGCCGCGGCAACCGTTTGCGGATCAAGTTTGATCATATGCTTCCAAGGTGGTCTTCAAACGCACAAGCTCTTCGGCGAGGACCCTGCGTTGCGCATCAAGCGCTCCTTCCAGCGTTTCCAACGGCACCGGCGGCGCCAAGAGCACAAAGGAGAACACCGATCTGTCCTCCCCGTTCGGCGTCACCCGTGCATAGGCAGTTCCTACGGAACCATCTGGAAAAATCATCGTCCAGTCCACCGTGCCTACGTCCCGCCTCGCATCCGTCCTGAGCTCGATCGCCACTCCTCCTTGCGGCGTTTCCAGGCGTGCGGACCGCGCGTCGGCGCTCTTAAAGGCGCTCGTCCACTTCGGAAGATTGCTCGGCTGAGCCACAAACTCGAACACGCGGCTTCTCGGTGCCTCGATGCCGATGGATTGCACGTCAAAGGTCTTCATGGAGTCTATTCTCCTCTCGCGGCCTCGGAGTAACGCTCAATCCTCAAGGAGGGAGCGAGGATGCGAACCGTGACTCGTCGTTTGGCACCAGCTGCCCGAGGTGGCGCCCAGGTCTACCTTGCTTCTTTGCCTTGCGGGCCAGGCGTGGCTCTCCTTGACAGACTAGGACGATTGTCCTAAAGATCGATTAGGACGCGCGTCCCAGATCGGAGACCCCATGCCTCAACCCGTCGAGCTGTTCTTCTGGGCTACGCCCAATTGCTGGAAGATCACGATCGCGCTTGAGGAGATGGCACTGCCCTACGCGGTGCGTCCCGTCGCGATTGGCAGAGGCGAGCAATTCGAGCCCGCATTCCTCGCCATATCGCCCAACAACCGGGTGCCGGCGATCGTTGATCGCGACGGTCCTGGCGGTGAGCCAGTCACCATCTTCGAGTCGGGCGCGATTCTGCAATACCTGGGGCGCAAGACCGGCCGATTCTATCCGAGAGAGGGACGTGCCCGTCTTGAGGTCGAGCAATGGCTGCTCTGGCAGGTCGGCGGCGTCGGCCCGATGTTTGGACAGGCCAGCCACTTCCGCAACTATGCACCAGCGCTCGTCGCAGCGCCCGCCCGGATTGAGTACGGCGCCAAGCGCTACAGCAACGAAACCAATCGCCTGCTCGGTGTACTCGACAAGCGTCTCGCCGGTCGCGACTTCGTCGCGGGCGACTATTCCATCGCCGACATGGCACTCTATCCGTGGATCGGCTACGTCGGTCATCTCGGCCAGGACATCGGCGATTTCCCGCATGTGGCGGCGTGGCTTGAGCGGGTCGGCGCGCGCCCCGCGGTGCAACGCGGGATGAACGTTGGCAGCGACCTTCGCGCGCCGCCGCCCGAGGCCGGAACGCGGGAGCAACGCGAGTTCGCGCAAGCGCTGTTTGGCCAGACCGCCGAAAGCGTCGCGGCGGCAGCGCATCGAGCCGCCCAGTCGGCGAGAGCTGAGTCATGAACCCAAAGACCACGCGGGAGCAGATTGTCGAAGCCGCCGACGACCTGTTCTATCGACAGGGCTTCGAGCACACCTCGTTCCAGCACATCGCCGACGCCGTCCAGATTTCGCGCGGCAACTTCTACTATCACTTCAAGACCAAGGACGAGATCCTGGACGCCGTCATCGACGCGCGCATCGCTAGCACGCAAGCGATGCTGGATCGTTGGGAGATCGAGGGCGACACCCCTGCAAGCCGGATCGAGAGCTTTATCAGTATCCTGGTCGGCAACCGCGCCAAGATCAAACAATACGGCTGTCCTGTTGGCACAATCTGCGCGGAGCTTGCCAAGCTTGCGCATCCCGCCCGAGCCGACGCCAATCGCCTCTTCACGATCTTCCGCGCCTGGCTCAGTCGGCAGTTCCAGCTGCTGGGTCGTGAGGTCGACGCCGATCGTCTCGCAATGCATCTACTCGCCCGTAGTCAAGGCGTGGCAACGCTCGCCAACGCCTTCCATGACGAGAAGTTCATCCGTCAGGAGGTCGCCGAGATGTGCGCTTGGCTCAAGACGTGCGTGGAGGATGGACGAAACGGCCGGGGAAACTCGCTCTGAGAGAATACGCCCATGTTCGTTGTGTTGCTCAGGTTCACGGAAAAGAAGGACCGCGCCGGGGGGCTGATGGAGGCTCACCAGGCGTGGATCAAGCGCGGGTTCGACGAAGGCGCGTTCCTGCTTGTCGGCAGCCTGCGCCCTGACCTAGGCGGCTGCCTGTTCGCTCACGGGACGTCCCGCGACGACCTCTACGCAATGGTGACCAATGATCCATTCGTCGCCGAAGGCGTCGTCACGGCGGAGATACTCGAGATCACGCCCTCGCGCGCGGAGGAGCGGCTCTCGTTCCTTGTTGACCGATGAGCGCGGCACTCCGGCGCGGAACACCGCGGTTCCCGGATGCCAGCACCCAACGTGCTGACAATTATCCGTGTGGAACCCTCCTCCGCTCATGATTCACGCCTTCGGAGAGCACTGCCAGTTGGCGTCCCCGAGCGTGGTGTAAGAGCCGAGGGTGGGGCGTTGCACGCAGCGAAGCCCGCGGGCCGACCGGAGGGCAACGCCCCTGAGGCCTTTTCCCCAGGGTGTCCACAGCGGCGCCGGTGAGGGAGGTCGTCATGGTCCGAATCGAGGTCGGCTCGGGTTGCGAAACGCCAAACGCAACCAGGAGAGCGAAACATGACGACCTCCCGCTCGAACAGCGTGAGGTGGCCGATCGACAGAATGACCCTGAAGGCGCTCATTGAGAAGGGCTCCGACCACGATCTCCTCAGGGAGATGATGGCCTACGTCGCCAACCGCATGACGGACCTGGAGGTGGAGAGTCTGACCGGGCTGCCCACGGCGAGCGCTCGCCCGCACGCATCAACCATCGCAACGGCTATCGCGAACGCGCCTGGGAGACGCGCATCGGCACGGTCGACCTGGAGATCCCCAATCTCAGGAAGGGCAACTACTTCCCGGCCTTCCCGGAGCCACGCAGGGCCAGCGAGAAGGCGCTCACCGCGGTGATCCAGGAAGCCTACATGCACGGCGTCTCGACCCGCTCCGTGACGATCTCGTCAAGGCGATGGGCATGACGGGCATCTCCAAGAGCCAGCTCTCCCGGCTCTGCGCCGAGATCGATGAGCGCGTGCACGCCTTTCTCAATCGTCCGATCGAGGGCGCGCGGCCGTACCTGTGGATCGATGCCACCTACGTGAAGGTGCGCCAGGCCGGGAGGATCG
>Ga0075421_100004521_pt1 | contig 16797 bp, 20 predicted proteins | sample SoiMetdeltSBSDD5_FD_75292 | JGI IMG/M metagenome (GOLD analysis project Ga0075421, IMG submission 75292) | Bulk soil microbial communities from a Populus tree surrounding site in Tennessee, USA - Soil MetaG P. deltoides SBSDD5 | ecosystem: Environmental > Terrestrial > Soil > Tree plantation...
ATTCCCGTGCCGACAGGCGGTGTCTCCGAGGCGATTCGCACGATGGCGCGATCGGGGTCGGGTGGAGTTACGGTGGGAGATGTAGGAATTGGCGCAGGCGGTATAGGCGAGGGGATGAATCTGCCGCCTTCTCCGGGCAAGATCGGCAGCAACCTGGAACTGTTGAGCGATCCGATGGGTGTGGATTTCCGGCCGTATATGGTCCAGGTGCTGGCGGCTGTGCGCCGGAATTGGTTTGCCATCATGCCGGAGAGCGCCAAGCTCGGCAGTCGAGGGAAGGTGGCGCTGCAGTTCTCGGTCGATCGCGGGGGGCGTGTTCCGAAACTGGTCATCGTGACTCCGTCGGGGATTCAGGCTCTGGATCGGGCGGCGGTGGCGGGGGTCAGCGCATCGAATCCGTTCCCACCGCTGCCGACTGAGTTTCGGGGGACTCAGATTCGGCTGCAGTTGGTGTTTTCGTATAATACGCCGTCGAATTGAGATCGCTTGACGAACAAGCTAAAGCTTGTTCCACAGTAATGTCGACTCCTTGACTTGTCCTTGTGGAAACAGACACGTTGGCACAGTGAAATGCAGGGCGTCGCGGGGGCCGGGCCTGTCGGACTTTAGCCGTGGGTAAACTTCTTTAATTTCCGCGCCACCGGGCCAGATATAGTTCGGAGGCGAGATTTTCCTGTTCGCGATTGACGGCCTTTTTCCATTCTTCGAACTGCCGCTCCTCGAGTTTCGCCATCAAAAGGACGCGCCGGCGGGCTTCTACTACTGCTTCGCGCTGCTTGAGGGCGCGCGCCTGCCAGTTGGCCACCTTGCTGGCGTGACGCTTCTTCTCGGCGGCGAGATGGCGCAGGTAGCTATCCAGAAAAACCAGCTCTTGCGATTCGGCGGAACCGATTACCATCAGCGATCGGCGGGTCTCGCCCGCCTCGGCTTCGAGCCTGGACGATTCCGATTCCAGCGCCTGACGCTCCGCCAGTAGCGACTGGAGCTTGACCTCCTCGACATCGAGTTGTTGCAGGCGGTAATCCCGGACTCGGGCTAAGTGGAACTCGAAGCGCTTCACGAGCTACACCTGGTTGGCCAGATTTTCCATGCGCGCCAAAGTCTCCGGGAGCGTGACCTTCGCGTCGGGGGCTTGCTTCAGGAAATCCTCCATATTCTGCCGGACACGGACCGCGGCGTCCACTTTCGGATTCGATCCGGATACGTAGGCGCCTAACTGAATCAAATCCTGGGTGCGATGATAGGTGGCCATCGCCTCGCGCAGTTTTGTGGCTGCCAGCTTCTGTTCCGGACTTGCCAAGTCGCTGGTGAGACGGCTGACCGAGTTCAAGATGTCAATTGCGGGGTAGTGCCCGGCCGATCCCAGGTCTCGCGAAAGGACGATGTGTCCGTCCAGGATGGAGCGCACGGCGTCGGCGATGGGCTCGTTGAAGTCATCGCCCTCGACCAGGACCGTAAAGAATCCGGTAATCGATCCTTTGCGGAAATTGCCGGCGCGCTCGAATACGCGGGGCAGCAGGTTGAAGACGGACGGCGTGTAACCTTTTTGACTCGGAGGCTCGCCGGCGGCAAGTCCGATTTCGCGCTGCGCCATCGCCAGCCGCGTCACCGAGTCCATCACCAGCAGAACGCCCTTGCCTTGATCGCGGAAGTATTCGGCGACGGCCAGAGCGACGAAGCAGGCGCGAATGCGAAGCAGAGCGGGCATGTCGGAGGTCGCGACCACGACGACCGATCGCCGCATTCCTTCCCGTCCCAGGTCATGCTCGAGGAACGCCCGCACTTCGCGGTTTCGCTCGCCAATCAGCGCGACCACGCAGACATCGGCCTCGCTATTACGGCACATGGAGCCGAGCAGCGTGCTCTTCCCTACCCCGCTTCCTCCGAACAATCCGACGCGTTGACCTTTGCCGCACGGAAGCAGACCGTCGATGGCGCGAATTCCGGTAACCAGGGGATCGACAATGTGCTCGCGCTCCAATGGGCCGGGCGGTATGGCGAATAAGCTATACAGGTCGTGAGCTTCGACAGGCGGTTTACCATCCATTGAGTCGCCGAACCCGTCCAACACTCTGCCCAAAAGATCCGGGCCAACCTTGACCAAGGCGGCCACCGGGCGGGACACGATCTTATCCCCCAATTGGAGTCCAGAGCTTTCTTCGAGCGGCATCGACAGGAGACGGCCATTACGAAATCCGATCACCTGAACGCGCACCGTCCGGCCGGCAGATGTCTGAATCTCGCAGAACTCGCCGATCGCGGCCGCTGGTCCGTTCGATTCAATGAGCAGGCCTACCATTTCGGTTACTGTTCCCATCGAAAGGTGCGGATCGACGGAGTCTAAAAGACGAAAGTAGGGAGCGAAATCGAGGGCTGGGGTCATCGGGGCGCAGGTCATCGAGGATAGATGTCGGCGAAGCCGCGCTCAATTTCACGAAGCTGCGTTTCAAGGCCCGCGTCGAGCGATCCGCGAGAGGTTTCGAAAACGACGCCGCCCACCGGTAGCGCCGGGTCGGCGGAGATGGCGACCGCGCGCGCGGAGCCTTCGAGCAATTTCACCAGGACCGGCGCGTGTTCCGGATGGACTCGCACGCGATGTAATTCCGAAGACTCGACTTTTTCCAAGCCTGCCTTGAGGAGTCCGAGCAGGGATTCGGGATCGACGGTCAATTCCCGCCGGAGAATGCGCCGGGCGATCGCCAGAGAAAGACGTACCAGCTCCGGCTCCGCTTCGCGCTGGATTTTCGTGCGATGCAGGGCGAGTTGCTCGATCGAACGGGACAATTGCTCGACCCGGGCTCTCATCTGCTCCGTCATTTTCTGCGTGGCGGCGCCCTCCCCATCCTTCAAGCCGCTGCGGTAGGCATCGGCGACGCGCTGCTCCACGTGCTGAGGATGCGAATCCGACAGGTAATCCGGGCTGGAGGCATAAAGGGGCGTGGCCTTGCCGGCGGCGGGCGATGCGGAGGACGCGCCTGCTCTCTGCCAGGAGATGGTCTGGGCGGCGGCCGTGTCGTCGCCTGTGATCAGCCTACACCACATACTGCTCTCCCACTGCTCCCTTGAGGCTCAGGGCTCCTTCGCTCTCCAATTGCCGCACGATGGCGATGATTTGCTGCTGCGCCGCTTCGACGTCCTTGATTTTTACCGCTCCCATCACGTCCATGTCCTCGCGCAGCATCTCCGATCCGCGTTGCGACATGGCTTTGAGGAAGTGATCTTTGAGCTGTTCACTGGTGCCTTTCAGAGCGACGGTTAGGACTTTCCGGTCCACGCGAGCCAGGACTTCCTTGATTCCCATCTCGTCGATGAGCATCAGATCTTCGAACACAAACATGAGATGGCGGATGGTTTCGACGAGCGTCGCATCGGCTTGCTCGATTTTTTCCAGAATCTCCCGGCTCGAGTTCGAGTCCAGGCGGTTGAACATTTCCGAGACGGCGCGCACGCCGCCGTAGGATTCGCGGCTGAACTCGCCGAGCGTCTTCAGCTTCTGGTCGATCACAACTGCGATCTTGGCGATGATCTCCGGGGAAATCTGCTCCAGGTTGGCCATGCGAAGCGCGATGTCGGAACGCATTTCGGCGGGTAGAGAGACAAGCAGGGCGGCGGCCTGAGTCGGATTCAAATGCGAAAGCACCAGCGCGATAGTCTGCGGATGCTCGTTGTGGATGAATTTGGCGAGCTGCTGCGGATCGGCTTTATGCAGCGCGTCGAAGTTTACTACCTCGGTGCCGAGAGCAGTGATCAGCCGGTCGAGTACTTTTTTGGCGGTTTCGGGTCCGTAGGCGGTATTGAGGAGCTTGCGCGCATAGTCGATTCCGCCCTTCAGGACGTAATCATGAGCGAGGCTCATCTGGTGAAACTCGTCGAGAATGGCTTCGGACTGCTCGCTGGTGACAGCGCTTAACCGGGCGACTTCGGCGCCGATCGCCTGTACCTCATCTTCCCCCAACTGACGCAGTATCTCGGCGCTGACATCTTCGCCAAGCGTCACGAGCAGAATAGCGGCTTTGCGGATTCCAGGGATCTGTTCCGGTCTGGGGAGATTGACGCTCATCGTTTAGCGGGCCCTTGGCCTGCCGCGTCGAGAGACTCGCTCTGACGCTGTCTCAGCAATGGCATCAGCTTCATGGACAAGCGTCGAGACGAATCTCGACGCGGCAGACCCAGGGTCCGCGCCACAAAGCTCAGTAACGTTCTCGTTGCGAGACCCCACTAGTTGACTTCATCCATCCAGGTGCGCAGCAACTGGGCCGAGGACTTTGGATCGTTCTTCACCGATTTCTTCAGATGCTTACTGAGAATCTCCGACTTCTTGGTTCCCGGGGGCGGAAATTTCAGAGTCAGGAGAGCCTCAGAGTCCAGCTTTTCCTGGGCGGAGGCGCGGGAAGCCAGTTGATTCTCGAAGTTCGATGCGGCCTCAGAGCCTTCGGGCAGCAAGTTGTCAGTCGTCGGATGATTCCCGGCGCGCTTTCGACGCCGCAGCAACAGCGCGATCGGGGCGACCAGAATGATCAAGGCGCCTAGTCCAATGCCGATTAGAAGGCCTTTGGGCATATCCTTCGTTAGTTTTTGCAGCCACGCAGGCAGTTGGGTAACAGGTGGCGCACCGGGTGGTACCGCGTCGGATGGCGCTTCCAGTCCCAGCGTCGATTCAAACGGCAGCGTTTCAACAGTGAGCTGGTCGCCGCGGGTTTCAGTGAATCCTGTCGCGGCGGCCACCAGATCGCGAATGGTTTTGAGTTTTTCGGCGGACGGCGGCTCGAGGATGCGCTTGGCCGCGGCGCCTTTGCCTTCCCAGCGAACATTTTGATCCACCAACACGGCTAACGACATGCGTTTAACTGCGCCTTGCGGAATTTTCGTCCGCTTGATGACGCGACTGGTCTGATAGGAGATATTTTCCGTTTTGCGCGTGGTACCTGATCCCGATCCTGCGGGGCGGGCCGGCGGACGCGGCAGGTTGGAGGCTGTGCCGGGCACGCCCGTCTGCAGCGATGCGCTGGTAATGTCCTCGGTTTTTTGCGCGGTGACCATCGCGGACTTGGCAGGATCGTACGTCTCCTCACTCTGGTCGGCGCTGGTGAAATCGACGTCAACCGATGCGCCTACCCGGAACTTATCGGCTCCGAGCAGCGGTTCTAGAGTCGAACTGATTTTGAGCGTCAAATCGCGCTCCATTTGTTGCCGGTATTCCAAGTCGACTTCGGGTTGGCCGCTCCCCAGGTCCACGGTTTGTTTGTGCGGACGTATGAGAAGGGCGCCCCGCGAGTCGAGCACGGTGACCGACTCGGGGGACAGACGGTCCACCGCGCTGGCCACCAGGTAGGTAATGGCGGCGCCGCTTTGAGGCGCGAGCTTCGTCCCCGCGCGCAGCGTTACCACCACACTCGCTTTGGCCTCCTGCTTTGATTCCAGAAAAACCGAGTCTTTCGGCAAGCTGATGTGTACCCTGGCGCTCTGGATCTCGCTCAGGGCGCTGATCGAGCGTTCCAGCTCGCCTTCAATCGCCCGGCGATAGTTCACCTGTTCCGCAAATTCGGTCAGACCGAAGCTGTTCTTATCGAACAGCTCGAAACCGATCCGGCCCGTTTTGGGCAGTCCGGCCGCAGCCATCCTCAACCGGAGCTCGGCCACCTTGGCGGAGGGGACGCGCAGGACTGTTCCACCTTCATCAACGCGGTATTCGACACCTTCTTCTTTCAATTTCTGCATCACCGCTCCGGCGTCCTCTGCGGCGAGGTTGACGTAGAGCGGGCGGAAATCGCGTTCGTTGTTCCACTTGGAAAACGTCCACAATCCGACTCCGACAACGACGAGAGAGACGCCGATCGAGATCTGTTGGCGCAGAGTGAGAGTAGCAAGAAGCTTATGAAGTTGATTCATCGGGAGGCGGGAAGCATGACGTCAGGCAAGCGTCAGATTTGCATCCGCATCACCTCTTGATAAGCCTGGACGACCTTGTTGCGCACTTGCAGGAACAACTCGCCGGCCAGTTCCGCGCGCTGCGTGGCCATGATGGTCGTGTGCAGATCGTCACCCTCTCCGCTTAGAAAGCTTTGGACGCTCTTCGACGCGGTGTCGTTGAATTCTCCGACCTTGTGCATTGCGTCCTGAAGAATGGAACCGAATCCAGATCCGGCTTTCTGGTTGGGATCAACCGGCGCGACCGGACTCGCCACGGTGGGTGCGATGGCGGAGATAGGAAGGGCCATAAATTATTTCAAGAGATCGATCGATTTCTGGATCATGTCTTTGATGGCCGCCATAGCGGAGACGTTGGCGTGATATCCGCGCGAGGTGGAGATTAGATCGGCCATGTCTTCGGCTGGATTCATGCGCGGGAAAGCGACGTAGCCGCTGGCGTCGGCGTCGGGATGGCCTGGAAGAAAGCGCTTTTCGGGATCGCGCTGGTCTTCATAGATGTCAGCGACTTCGACTCCGTTGGAAAAGTAGCCCAGCTCCCGTTGGAATTCAGCGGAGAAAGGGGAACCTTGAGGCGCGCTGGAAAAGATGGCGTCTTTCCGCCGGTACGGGCCGCCTTCCGGCGTGCGAGTGGTTTCGGCGTTGGCCATATTCTCGACCAGCAGCTCGGCGCGGGTGCGCTGGGCGGTGAGCCCGGACGCGCTCACGGATAAAGCGGAAAGTAGGCTCATTGTTTTATCTGCCTTCCTGAATGGCCGCGCGGATACCGCGGATTTTTCCGCGCAGTAGGTTGGAAGCCAGGCTGAATCGCAGCGCGTTTTCAGCCAGCAGGCGGCTTTCGCGCTCCATATTGACGTTGTTGCCGTCGTTCTTGGTGGCGAGTCCCGGGGCTTCGGTCACGTTTGGGGAGCCGCCATCGATCAGGCTCATGAATTCGAACTGGAAATCGATGTCTTTTGTTTTGTAGCCTGGGGTATCGGCGTTGGCGATGTTGGCGGCTACTAGCTGCTGGCGCTTCCCCAGGAGGTCCATGTAGTGTTCCAATTTGAGAGCGGTTCCGTTCAGCACGCGGGATATGTTGCACGTGTCGCGCCACTCTGTGATCGGCTGACGAACAAGCTAAAGCTTGTTCCACAGTGTCGTGGAGTAAGTTTTAGCTGTTCATATCTGTGACAAAATTTTGTCACTCGGTGTGGTATTCGGTCAGTTGTAGGACGTGCGTCGGCTGGGTCGCCCAGTTGAGCAAGCGCATCGCGGTGCGGTCGAGCGCGGAATAGGGAACGAACTCGTCGCGTCGGACTTCGCGGGTCCCTGGCGGCGGAGTGCTGTGGTTCCGGTTGCTCAAGACCCAGACAATCTGGGGACGCGGATTAGGATCGAGACTCAAGCGGCGGATTAGAGGCGACACGTCGAGGCCGGGGGCTTCAACGATCAATTGAGCGGGGTGTCCGGCGGAGCGCTGCTGGATAGTATCGGCGATTTGATCGAAGGGGAGTAGGTAGCCTTTGTTTAGAAAATTCTGTTGCTGGTAGTAGCTCCAGATTGATACCACCGAAAGGCAGGCGAGCGCGACTGCGGTCCAGGTGCGCTTTGTGAAGAAGTTGAGATAGAAAGGCAGCAAGAAAAGCAGCCGCGCGGGGATGAAGGCGAACGAGACCCAGCGTGTCGCGCCCAGGTACGCGATTATCGCGGCGAGCAGGATCACCGGCGGGGCCGAAGCGAACCGGATTACTAATAACGTTAGGACGACGGCGGCGGCAATTACCCAGACTGGCGCTGTCTCTCCGGCCGTGAATGAAACGGCTAGATAGGCCACACGGATGGCTTGTTCCAAAAAGGAATTCGGCGTGATTACGTACGGTCCGGCACGTAGCGCCCGCTCGACCGTCGAGCTGATGGTCAGCAGCCAGGGGACGTACAGCGCCAGCATGATCGCCATTGCGGCGGTGGCAGCAATCCAGCCGTCGCGCTTGCGGAAGAGAAGGAACAACTGGACTGCGCCGACGATCGCCAGCGCCGGGAGGTAGTGCGTGTAGAAGAGTAAGGCGCCGGACAGCGCATACATTAGCAGCGCTCCGCGCCGTCGAGGCTCGCGCAGCAACGCGACGCCCCAATACAGCGCGAGTGCGGCGAGGAACAGTTGCATCGTGTAGGATCGCGCCATGCGGCCGTAGAGGATCAAACACGGCGACAGAGTCCACACCAGCAGAAATCGCCAGCGGTTTTCCGGCGTCGTCCACAGTCGATGAAGCAGCACCGTGCTGGCTAACGCCCAAACGCCGGAGAAGGCTCTGGCCTTGACGACCAGGTCGGCGGACCAGGGCAGCTCCAGCCAGTAGTGAACCAAAAAGTAATAGAGCGGCGGGTGGATGTCATTGCGAACAATTTCGGCGATTTTCGCGAGCGGCTGAACGCTCGTGTCGAGGGTGAACTGTTCGTCGCCCCAGATGGGCAGTAAATCCAGTCGCCAGAACAGCAGAGCGGCCTGCAGGATCAGGCACACGAACAGGCCGGCTGATCTCAATGAGGTTGGCTGTCGGGCTTCGGGTGAATGTCGGCGATGTCTTCCACCTGCTGAAGACAGGCGCCGCTAGCTTGCGCCGAAATAAATCCGGGCGCGAGTACTTGAACGCTTTCCGCTCCGCAGTTTCGCAACGCGGTTGCGACCTCTTCGTCCGAGTGGCCCGGCAGCGGCTCGACCATAACATCCAGTCGAGCCGCTTCGGGAGAATAGTTGCGCGCAGGTACGGTTTCCTTCCGCATATACCGGCTCCGTACCTACGATATCACTTCACGAAGTAGGCGCACCGACAGAAATGGTCATGCCGATCGCGGCGATGGCGGCGGCCACATCGACCTTGCCGAAGCCGAAGTTCGGATCCCAGGTAGGAGCGTTGGCGTCGCGCCTGGCCGTGTTTTGCAGGATGGTGCGAATATCGGCCAGCGTCAGCGTGGACTTCTTCTGAAGCATCAGCGCGACGACACCGGTCATGACCGGCGCCGACATACTGGTGCCCTCGATGGTCAGCACGCGGTTGGCGTTGTCGGCCCGCTGCGTGAGACCGGCCAAGTTCGATCCTTTGGCGAGCGCCGCCGAAACGAACTGGCCGGGAGCCGAGATCTCCGGCTTCTGGCGTCCATCGCGGGACGGTCCGACGCTGCTAAACGGACTGATCTGGCCGATGACGAGATTAGATTGCTGGTCTCCGCCGTCACTGTCCCATGTCACGCGGTCGATGTGACTGGCGACGGCGAGGCACCCCTTTCCGGTGGCGACCATGCCGACTGTGCGTGCCCGCTCGACAAACGGGGAATCGTGGAAGACGGCGAAACCGGAATTTCCGAACCAGGAGTCGAGCCGCCCCACCGAGGCTTGCGTGCAATTGAAGCGAAGCTTCCAGTTTCGCAGCGCCAGGGGCGGAGCGTTGAACGGAAGATCGATAACAATCTGAACCTGAACCAAATTGCCGAGAGGATATAGCCTTCGCGAGATTTCGATCTGGGTCGAACCAGGGAAGCGGTCGGTGAATCCAATCGCCGGAAGGGGGAGCGTTTGACCGGCAGGCGTAATGAGCGCCCCCTCGAAAACATCCGATTGGCTGTACCAGGCTGTTAGCGCGACACCGGGCGTCTGATTCTGGCGTCGCAGGATGTTGAAGACCGCTTCCTGACTCGAACCTGCGGTGAAGCGGCTACCAATATGGATATTGTCGTCGCGCTCGTTTCCGGCCGATACGACGATGATTTTGCCGGGACCTGTCAGACTCTCCTGCAGCCGCTCTTCGGAGGTTGTGCCGTCGTGGGGACCGAAGTGATGTCCCAGGCTCATATTGACCGCGCAGGGAGCGGCGCCGGCCTTCTGAAATGTCCACACCACCGCATTGGCGGTGTTTCTGAAATCAGTTTTCACCAGCAGGAATTTGGCTTTTGGCGCGACACCTTCCAAGTTATGGAAGCGCGTGCCGCCGGCGATCGACGCAACGTGGGTTCCGTGGCCATTCTCGTCGGAGCCGGGATTGGAGCCGTTCGCCCACCCGGTCTCAAGCTGTGCGGTGGTAAATTCGCGATTTCCGTTCGTTTGATCCAGAAGGCCCGCGACTCGCAGCTTGCCGCTCGAATCGCGGAACGCCGGGTGCGACAGATCGAATCCGGTATCGATGACACCTATGAGGACGCCGGACCCATCCTCGGTGACCGTTCTTGCTCCACCAGCGCCGGTCAATCGTATTTCGGGTTGAACGGCCGAAAGATGCGGGGTACTCTCCTTCTTGGTTTCAATTCGCCGCACGTTGGGATTGTCTATCAGCTTTCGAGCCTGCTCGCCGCGTACCGTCGCCGAGAAGAACCCCGTCGCAAGTTTTTCGACGCCGTTCGCGCCGGCTCCTACACTTTCATAGACAGACGCATCGTCCTGAGCCTCGATCAGGACGGAGGCGACATCGCCAGACGGCGCGGCGCCTGCATCAGCCATCACGCTCGCTACGCGTGCAATTTCCATGTGGTCGGAATCCCCAGCTTTCCGCTCAATTAATGAACAAAGAGAAACGGAAGCCTTTTCAGTTAACGCAAATCGAGTTTTTTTCACAGGAATACCTCCTGGCGCCGGTGAAAGGCGCCTAGTTTTGCGAACGGACGGGATTATATCAGGAATAGTTTTCACCGGGAAGGGTATTCTTGTAGTAAATGATTCGCGATGTGTCGGGGGCCGAGGCGCTCCGGAATATAGAATATGGGCGTGCCGGCGGCCAGAGTCTGCAACTCGATGCATTCATTCCAGAACGAGCAGGTCCCTTTCCAGCGGCCATCATTGTTCATGGGGGAGGGTGGGTCGCCGGCGATCGTCGCTTGAACGTCGAACCGCTGTTCGCGCCGCTGCTCAGCGGTGGATTCGTTTGTCTTTCCATCTCCTACCGGCTGGCAAATCAGCTCGCCATATTTGGGGCTGCGGTCGAGGATGTAGAGATGGCTGTCCGGTACGCGCAGTCTCATGCAAGAGAGTTCAGGGTTGATCGCGACAGGCTCGCGCTGATTGGTGAATCGGCGGGAGGACAATTGGCGGCGATGGCTGCAATGGGCGCCGCTGGATCGGGCGTTAAGGCTATGGTCAGCTTCTACGCTCCGATGGATCTGGAAGAGCTTGCTCGCGGCGCAAAGATGATTCCGGAGCCATTTCGCCAAGCGATGGCGGGAATGCGACTGCGCGATCTGTCGCCCATCCGGCATGTTCGACGCGGAATTGCGCCATTTCTGTTGATCCACGGCACGGCGGATGCGCTGGTGCCTTTCGAGCAGTCGCGGAACATGTGCCGCGAGATTCGAAAGGCAGGCGGCGAGTGCGATCTGCTGGCGGTGAAGGGTGGCGGACACGGCTTGCGATGGTGGGAGTCGGCGGGGCTCACCAGCTATAAGCGGCTGATGATCGACTGGCTGCGGAAGCGTATTCCGATAGAATAATTCCATGCGTCTCGGGCTCATGCTCGGATTAATGCTAGGCGCGGCCAACGGCCAACTCAACCTCGGGCCCGCCGTTGGTTCTCGAGTTCCCGATTTCGAAGCTGTCGATCAAAATGGCCAGGCGCAATCCTTGCAGAAATTGATGGGACCGAAGGGTCTGATGCTCGTCTTCTACCGGTCGGCAGACTGGTGACCTTATTGCAAGGCGCAGCTGGTCGAGCTGCAGCAGAATTTAGAGAAGATCCGAAAACGCGGGCTCGGCGTCGCGGCAATCAGCTACGACAGCGTAGCGATACTCAAGAATTTCGCAGGACGCACGGGAATTACTTATCCTCTATTGTCCGATCCGGATTCTAAAGTGATTCGAAGTTTTGGATTGTTTAACAACACCGTCCCGGCGAATACGCCACAATTCGGAATTCCTCATCCAGGCACGTTTATTGTCGATGGGAAAGGGCTTGTTGTATCGAAATATTTCGAAGAGGATTATCGGCAGCGTTATACGTCCTCGGAAATCCTGGTGCGGCAATTCGGGGAGAACGCCGACGCGTCCGGACAGACGATTGAGACCAAGCATCTACGCCTAACATCGTCGGCGAGCCTGGCGACGGTTCATGTGGGACAACGTCTGGCTCTGGTTCTCGACATCGACCTCAAACGAAAAATGCACGTCTATGCGCCGGGGGTTGTGGGCTACATTCCAATCGAATGGAAGATCACCGGAAATCCAGGGTTGCAAGCGCACGACGTGGTTTATCCCGTGTCGACTACCGAGACCCTGAAGGCGATCAAAGAGACTGTACCGGTTTATAAGGGGCGCTTCAAGCTGATACAAGACATTACGATCGCGCCGGAAGCGCAGCTGAAACCGGTCTTGAACAGCGAGGGCAACCTTATCGTCGAGGGCGAATTTCGCTATCAGGCTTGCGACGATCGCGTGTGTTATCTACCGCAAACGATACCGCTGAAGTGGATCTTGCGTTATGAAACCCTCGACCGGCAACGGGCTCCTGCCGAGATCCAGCGCAAACGCTAGGCGTACTTAAGTTAGAAGTCTCGCCGTGGACAGCTTCTTCGACATCTTCATCGAGATATCAATCGACGCCGAGCATAACTGGATTCCCTCGAATGGTCCTACCCGATTCAGCATCGCCGATACGCCTGAGCCTTCGACCGTCGGATTGGCGCTGCTTGGCCTGTTGGGATGCGGCTGGCTTGTGTTGCACAGCCACCCTGCGCGTGGCGTAGGTTTCCCTGTAAAACATCTCTTACAATCGAAGGGATGGTTGTTTACACGGGGTCGATTGACGACTCCCACGAGCTGATTCAGTTCTTTCGCCGCGAGGCAGCTAAGCTGCGAGTCCTGCGGCGGCTTATCGTGTCTCGCGACAGGACTGTCGTGAAGGATGTCAATGGCGACGGGCTCGAATTTCCCCAGCTTACCTATGGCTGCGCGGCGCTCGAAGAGCTCTTGCGCGAGCTTGGTGTTGTTTTCAATCCGAAAATTCTGCATGATCCGAACGCCACTCCAAGCGGTGTGAAGGAATTCGTCCTGAGCGCACGATGGACGTGGGGTCACGATCGGGTGATGTAGCTACGTGGCACGGGCGCTCGTGCCTGCCGCGTCAAGACGACCCGATTCAGTTTCACGGACAAGCGTCGAGACGAGTCTCGACGCGGCAGGCACGAGTGCCCGCGCCACAACTTCACGCTAGGCGCGGCAGAGCGCGCTCAGGACGCGCACGTCGCGCACTTCTTCGAGCGCGCGCACGCTGTCAATAATCGCTTTCGTTTTGCGCGCGGGCCACTTAGCGAACCGGCAGCAATCTTCGAATTTGACGGCGACCTCGTCCATACTCATCGGGTCGGCCGGACTTCCCTTCCCGAAGTCGGCGCGGCTGGAAATCGTCCGGCCATCCTTGAGACGAAGATCGAGGATAGTGGTCATCTTGTTGTATCCGGCTTTCTCCGCTTCGGGGTGAACGGCGAAATGGACTCGCGCGATCATCGCCTGAACCTCGGGCCGCTTCACCACTTCGTCGGTGAATTCGTTCAGCCCAGCTTTGCCGTACAACAGCAGCGATGCCATGCAGAACTCCATGCTGAACTTCGCCTGAAGCGAATCAGTTGGACGATGGTGGATCAGCGCGGTCGGCATATTACGGTTCGTCCCCACGTTGAGGCGTTCGACCTGGTCAGCCGTAATCTTGTGCTCGCGGATGAGGCGCATCATCGCGGTCATGCCCGGGTGGGTGAGTGAACCGGACGGGTGCGGCTTGATGGAAATCCCGGGTGAGGCGAACGTCCAGGGGCGGCCGAGGGTGATCATAGCGGGATCGTATCCGCCTCCGCCTGCATTGAAAAATCCGTTGGGCCCTTCGAGGATCTTATCGCTTGCTGTCCAACCGGCGCGGGCGAGATCCGCCGCGACGATACCCGATTCTGCCGCCCTGCCCGCATGGAACGGTTTGGTCATCGTGCCGAAGTTCTCACGCAGTCCCGCCGCTTGGCTCGCCGCGATGCTGAGCGCACGGGCGCTGGTTGGCGCGTCGGCTCCGTGCAGCTTCATGGCAGCCGCGGCAGACGCAAAAGCGCCGTGGGTGCCGGTGGTATGAAATCCGGCCTGGTAATGACGCGGCGCCATTGCTTCGGCGATTTTGCACTCGATCTCGACGCCGATGTGATAGGCGAGCATCAGATCCCGCCCGGTGGATCCCTTCGCTTCCGCCACTGCCAGCGCTCCGGCGAGACACGGCGTCGTCGGATGCGTTAACAGTCCATACACGCGATCCTGCGCCACCGCTAGCTGCGTATCGTCGTAATCGTCGGCGTGCATGCCGATTCCATTCGCGTATGCCGCGAACCTCGCCGGCGCCCTGAGGGGTGATCCGATAACCGTGGCGTCGTTCCGATTCAATCCAAGCGACTGCAAGTACGCGCGCGTCAGTTCCCCGCTCCGCGCCACCGATCCGACCAGCGCCAACCCCAGTCCGTCGAGTATCGACTTCTTACCAAGGGCAATCACCTCCGCAGGCAGATCCTCATACCTGGTCCGGACGATGAAATCCGCCACGCCAAGCGTCACTTGACCACGTGCGATCAGAGCCGTTCCTGCGCCTAGCGCGATCGTTTGAAGCAGTTCTCTTCGGGTCATGTAAATGGTCTCCTATTCCCGTAATGATGTAGGAGCTTGTTGAAAGCGATGGGCAGGCTACCAGCCTGCCCCACTCCTAGGACCCACTATTATGCTTCTTCCTTGACGAGTCTGCGTGAAAAGTCGGAAATGGCCGCCCGACACGGATGGTAGGAGGCCGCTCACGCGAGCGGTAATTTTCTTAAACCAGCTATAATAGGTCTTGAAGTGCGTCGATGAAGCCTGAAGGCCATGATCGGTTCCATCTACAACGCCGTCTTTCGATGCGGCCATCGCCGCACCAGTTTCCCGCACTCGCCTAAGGCCGGCGATCCAGACGTCGAGATGTATGTCGTTTGCCTGGATTGCGGGAAGCGATTCCATTATGACTGGGAGCACATGCGGATCGGGGCGGAAATCGTGCCTTCCGCTCCATCCCATCCGGCGGAAGTCGATGAGAACAGGAAACGCTCGAAACCGAAAGTCTGGTACCTGGTCGCGTTATCTGCGCTGCCCGTCCTCTGGATCGTCGGCAAGACCAGGGGTAATAATAAGCGAAAAGAGTAACGCTAACCTTCGAAGAAGACTGCGTCCTTCTCTAATACCTGGCGCGTGATAAAGTCGCCAGCTTCTTGTTCGATTTCTTCGTCCGTTCGCTTTGCCTCGGGTAAGGCGGGTGGTTCCGGATTCAACTTCGGATCCTCAGGCATTCAAGCCTCCTTCGGAGTCCCTTTGTGGCTCTATACTACCGCTATTTCGATTAGCGTGGTGGGGGAGCTGTCGACGAGGGCGCGGGCTTGCCATCCACGGTGACTGGCTCCATCAATTCGGTGCGTGTTCCATCGGGATCAAAAATGTTGAGTTGGCGCCGACGGTTGACACCAGTACGGATCTCGAGCGCTTGGGTATACTGCTTGCGATAGGGCTTAGCTTCCAGAGCGGCGGCGCTGGCCGCCATATCCGGGGACTCGAGGCACAGGTGATGCGCCGATCCACGCTTCGTCGGCTCCGGCGCGTCCTTGTAGAGCATCAGCTCCAGATAATCTTCGCCATCGGGAACTTTCATGTTGACCCAGGACAGCTCGGAACCGCCGACCCTGGTCCCTCGCCAGAATTCCTTGAAGTCGAGAATGTCGCGGTAAAACTTCATGGACCGTTCAAGGTCGGTGACGATCACGCCGACATGCATCATGCGTTTGGAAATCCGCTGGTCGGAGAGGTGGCGGCCGCGCTCCCGCGCCGTCCAACCGTCCGGCTCATACTGAACGATCTCCACTCCGTGGCCATCGGGATCCTTCACGGTGAAGTTCGAATTGCCGATGCGGCCTTTGGGAACCCGATCGGGCACAGCGATGCCGCGCGACTTCAAGTACACTCGCATGGCTTCGGCATTGTCGGTCTCAAAGGAAATATGGTTGAGACGATCCGTATCGGGAGCCGTCTCGGGAAACAGCTCGATATACTGCCGCTCGTTGATTTTGAAAAATGTCAGCGCCGGCCTTCCGTCGGGTTGGGCGAGCGAGTAGGGCTCCTGGAATCCGAGAAAATCCCTGTAGAACGCGCGGGATTTCTCATAGTCCTTGGCGAAGACCGCGATGTGAGCTACGCCGAGGATGCGGGGCCGCGGGGCGTTCTGCGCCATTAGCAGCGAGGCCGATGCGAGCGCAACGCCGATCCAGTTGATTGCGTGAAGTGCCATGGATGTTATCTTACTCCCGAACGAGGAGTCTGTTGGACTCCGTTATTTTTGAGGTAAGGAGTAGGGTGATTCCAAATATTTCGCCGCTTCTTGCAAGGCGCCGCGTGTGTTGTCTTGGGTGCGCTGCGCTTGTTTGTATTCGAGAATGGCTCGCTCGCGCTGGCTGGTCAGGTCGAAGATCTTACCAAGATTGATGTGCGACCATACCTTGGTCCATCCCGGTTCCAGGTCTCCCAGAAGAGCGCGACGGAAAGCATTAGCCGCGGATTGGAGATTCTTATTGAGGAATTGGATTTCGCCGATCCGGTAATGGGCGAGCGAGCTTTTTGGATTCGATTCCAGTTGCTTCGCGTACTGCTCAAGAGAATCGTCAGCACGCTGCGCGACTCCCAAAACAGCCATAGACAGCCCCGATACGACGACGATTAGCGCGCCGAACGCCGGCGAAAGAAGAAACCGGCGGCGGGAAGTGTTCATGCCGCAATCATATGTCTTTTCACAACACGAGCGCTAGGTGGTAGTCACAGTCGAGACGGCCTGTCGCGGCGAGCTCGTTACTACTACTGAACCCTGCTGTGATGCG
>Ga0075421_100004523_pt1 | contig 16795 bp, 15 predicted proteins | sample SoiMetdeltSBSDD5_FD_75292 | JGI IMG/M metagenome (GOLD analysis project Ga0075421, IMG submission 75292) | Bulk soil microbial communities from a Populus tree surrounding site in Tennessee, USA - Soil MetaG P. deltoides SBSDD5 | ecosystem: Environmental > Terrestrial > Soil > Tree plantation...
TCGAAGAAGACGCGGGGAAGTCTGGCCTGGTCGTAAAGACTCAAGGCTTTCTGGCTGGCGCACACGATGCCAAGGCCCGCGGGAAGCATCAATCCCTTCTGGGACCCGGTAACGGCCAGATCCACCCCCCACTCGTCCATCCGGAAATCGATGCTGGCAATGGAGCTCACGCCATCGACCATCAGGAGCGCGGGATGTCTGGTATCGTTGAGCGCCCGGCGCATTGCGGCCACATCGCTGGTGACTCCGGTGGCGGTCTCGTTATGAGTGAACAGCACCGCCTTGATGCGATGGCCTTTGTCACCCGCCAGCGCCTCCTGGTACCGCTCGACCGGCGCCCCCTCGCCCCATTCGGCCTCGAGTACCTGGACATCCAAGCCGAGACGCTGGGCCATGTCGATCCAGAGATGGCTGAACATGCCGAAGCGCGCGGCCACCACTTTGTCGCCGGGAGAGAGAGTATTGGTGAGGGCTGCCTCCCAGGCTCCGGTGCCACTGGCCGGGAAAATGAACGGCTGGCCCGACTGGGTCTTGAAGATCTTCTTGAGATCCTCGAAGGCCGGCGCTGCCAGGGAGGGAAAATCGGACGAGCGGTGGTCTTCCATGGCCCGATGCATGGCCCGGAGAACCCGGTCAGGCACATTGGTGGGCCCGGGAACGAAGAGGAAGTTGCGGCCGGACATCTGGAGACCCCTGTTTGGAATGGAGAAGCGGTTCTGGCGTTACCTTGACTGCGGAGTGGTTCTGCCGCTGGCCACTACCAATAACACTTTGTGAACTTTTTCACAAGGTACCGGCCCTGACTCCCGCTCCCCAGCTTCCGACGCAACCGCTCCTCGTAGACCTCTATGCTGCAGCTACTGCTGCGGTTGCGCCAGGGCCCGCGCTCCGGCAGCGGCTCCTGGCACACCCTACCCCTCACCAGCCGGTCTGGATTCTGGCCCTCGGCAAGGCGGCCGTCCCCATGGCCGAGGCAGCCATTCAAGTGCTCCAGGAGGAAGGCGGGCGGCCTGCGGGTGGTGTTGTGGTGGGCCCCGGGGCAGGACCGAGTCCTGATCCTGCGCTGGTGTATGTCCAGGGCGACCATCCCGAGCCGGGCACCGGCTCGCGTCGGGCGGCCGATGCGTTGGGGAAGGCGGTCGAGCGGATCCCTGACGAGGCCGAGGTCTGGGTACTGCTCTCCGGCGGCACCAGCAGTCTGATTGCGGCGCCGGAGCCGGGGCTCAGTCCCGCGGATCTCGCGTCTCTCTACCGGCTGCTGCTGGGATCCGGTCTCGACATCCGCGCCATGAATCAGATTCGCAAGCGCTTTTCCCGTTGGGGCGGGGGCAAGCTCGCCCGAGCGTTGGCTCCGGCGCGCGTCCGAGTCTACATCGTGAGCGACGTGATCGGTGATGATCTGAGCGCGATCGGGTCAGGTCCCTGCGTACCCGATCCGGCGACCGCACTCGAGGTGCGACAACAGCTCGAGCAGGCGGGCCTCTGGCGGCGAATTCCAGCCGCTGCGCGGAGCCTCGTGATCTCGACTGAAGCGGGCAGTCTACCGGAAACTCCCAAACCAGGCGATGCCGCCTTCGCGCGGGTCACCAGCGAGCTGATTGCCAGTAATCGACTGGCGCTCGAAGCCGCGGCTCGGCGCGCGGGTGAATGGGGGCTGCGCCCTACCGTGATGGAGGCCCCGATTGCGGGCGAAGCTTCGATCGTGGGTGGGGAGCTGGCCCGGCTGCTGATCGGTAGTCGGTCCAGCAGCCACGACTCGGCCGAGCCGAGCTGTGTCATCTGGGGCGGGGAGACTACAGTGACTTTGGGTGGAAGCCCGGGGTCAGGAGGGCGCTGTCAGGAGTTGGCGCTCGCAGCTGGGCGAGTGCTCGACGGCTCGTCCGACGGAGTGGCTCTGCTGGCCGCGGGCACTGATGGCCGGGATGGCCCTACCGACGCGGCTGGTGCGGTTGTGAACGGCGAAACCTGGCAAGCAATCATCCGTGCCGGCCGGGATCCCGCCCGGGACCTGGCTGAGCACAATGCCTACCCGGCTCTCGATGCGGCCGGCGCGTTGCTACGCCCCGGACTCACAGGAACCAACGTGATGGATGTGGTAATTGGTGTTAGGACGTGAGCAGTGAGCTGTGAGCAGTGAGCAGTGAGCTGTGAGCACACGCGGTGAGTAGAACGGCTACAGCAGAGATCTTGGTGAGCTGAGCGCCTCGGCTACACTGCCCAGAAAAGATGCGGTGCAGAGAATTAAGGTTAGACGCAGCCAGTTCTAGCGACTGATCATTGGGGAATGCGAGATCATCGCTCTCTCCGAGCATGGCAGGAAGCACGAGGCGTTGTTCTCGGTACGATTCGCTTGTCCCGCGATTGCTGGAGGCCCTACGCTGCTGCTGTTTTCTCACAACTTCAGCGCGCTTCCTTGTCAGTGCAGCTTAACATTGCTGAGGGCTATGCCTATGCTGACTCGCCTTCCTTTACCCGTCACTTGGCAATCGCCTACGGGTCTTCCGTTGAGACTGGGGACTTGCTTGAACTCGCAATTGAAGCAGAACTACTCGAGGTTCGTGTAGGACGATGTTTGCTCGAGCAGAATCAACTGAGCCAGCGTCTATTGCTCGGATTGCTGCGGAGCAGGAAGCGGTCAGCGGGGAGACCTTAGCGGCCCGCAGCTATCACAGCTCACCGCCTACTGCTTACTGCTCACTGCTTACTGCTCACTGCTTACTGCTCACTGCTTACTGCTTACCGCTTACTGCTTACTGCTTACCGCTTACTGCCTCACGGGTGAAGATCGCCCGCGGGGATAAAGTCCTCGCCCAGAATGACGCTCACATCCACCCGGCGAAAGGTGTCGGTCTCCACCACCACCACTCCTGATCCCAAGGCCGCGGCCACGTAACTCGCGCGAGTCGAATCACCTCGGCGGGCTATGACTCGCGTCGCGTCGGCCAGTGAATCCGCGTTGCCGAGGAACACCACGTCGAGGCCCCGGCGCCGTAACATACGAGTCGCCGCGCGGGCCGCACCTTGCCGCCGGGTACCATTGAGCACTTCGACCGTGACCCGGCCTTTGGGCGGAACCACCAGCGGCGCCGCCGCTACCGGTTCAGCCTGGGAGCGAGGGCGAAGCAGCATCGCCGCGGCCAGCACGAGGACGGCGCCAGTTAGCGCGATCCAGCGCCAGTGGCGACGAGACTGTTCCAGAAGCGATGAGTGGGTTCGAGAACGGGCCATCCCGATTGGATCAGGTGGAGCAGCCGGGCACGGGCCACTTCACGCAGCACCGCACCGGGATTGAGGGGAAGGTCTGCGGCCAGCTCGGCTCGGCGTTCGCGATCGAAGGGTCGTCCAGGATCGAGATAGTCGGCGCAATACAGGATTCGCCCCACCATGTCCCACTCAGCCAGACCAAGCGAGTGATAGCGTACGGCATCGAGCACGCCGCGATCGTCCTCCCCTTCGGCCTGTGCCCGCGCGGCGCTGGCCGGGCCGTGCCGCAGCTCGGGCGGGCCGGAATCATCAGAGGCCCAGCGATCCAGCTCCGAGGCGGGCGCATCGCGAAGCGCGTCGTGTAGCCACACTGCCCGAAGCCACCGATGCCGCTCCGAGTCCGACACGCCCAGCTGTTCCGCCCAGTTCGCCGTCAGCTGAGCTACTCGCTGAATATGGTCCAAGCGCGCCGGTGTCACGACCGCCCATTGGGGCAGACTGGGGCTGAGTTGTGAGGAATTCCAATCAGCCAAGGCCCTGGGCCAGGTGGATGTTGTCGATCAGTCGGGTGCCGCCGATCCGAGCGGCAAGCGCCACAATGGTGCGGGCGTCGACGACTGACACCGGGACCAGCCCATCGGGCTCTACGATGGCGATGTACTCCACGGCTACGTCGGGGTCGCTGCTCAGCTCCTGGCGCATGCGCCGCTCCAGAATGGAAGCCTGCCGTTCTCCCTCGCAGAAGGCGCGATGAGCGGCTAGCAAAGAGCGGCTCAGGGCCACCGCGCGCGATCGGTCCTCCTTACTCAGGTACGCATTGCGGCTGCTGAGAGCCAGCCCATCGGCTTCTCGCACCGTGGCAACCTCCACGATTTCGACCGGCCAATCCAAGTCCCGCACCATCTTCCGGATCAAGGTGAGCTGCTGGATGTCCTTCTGACCGAAGCACGCGCAATCGGGCTGGACCAGGTGGAAGAGCTTGGCCACCACAGTGAGGACTCCGACGAAGTGTCCCGGCCGGGCAGCGCCCTCCCACCGTTCGGCGGTAGCGCCGGGAACCAGCCGAATCTCCGAGCCCGCCGGATACATGGTGTCGACTGAGGGAACGAAGAGCGCATCGACTCCGCGATCGCGGGCCAGGGCCCGATCCCGGGGGAGGTCGCGGGGGTAACGGGCCAGATCCTCCTTGGGTCCGAACTGAAGCGGATTGACGAAGATGCTGACTACGACGGCATCGGCTCGGCGGCGCGCCTCATCCACCAGGGCCAGGTGGCCTTCATGGAGATAGCCCATCGTAGGGACCAGCGCGAGCCGTCGCCCTCCGCTGCGCTGGGTCTGGCTCCAGGACCGGATCTCGGGAACCGAGGTGAGCTCGTCAATCAAAACTGTGCTCCTTGGCCGGGTACTTCCCCTCCCGCACCTCGGTCGCGTACTGACGCACCGCCTGGCGCACCGCCTGTCCCAGGTCCCCATAGTGCTTGAGAAACTTGGGAGCGAACTGTTCGTTGAGCCCGAGCATGTCGTGGAGCACCAGCACCTGGCCATCGCATTGCGGGCCGGCGCCAATACCGATCGTGGGGATCGTGAGCGCCTGGGTGATCCGGGCTGCCAGCGCGGCCGGCACCAGTTCGAGCACAATGGCGCAGGCCCCGGCCGCCTGCAGGTTGCGGGCATCATCCACTAGACGATTGGCCGCCTCCGGCTCCCTGCCTTGCACCTTGTAGCCGCCCAGCGCGTGCACCGATTGGGGTGTGAGCCCGAGATGGCCCATCACGGGAATGCCGCGCTCCACCAGCGCTGCCACGGTCGGTGCCATGTGGCTTCCGCCTTCGAGCTTGACCCCGTGGGCTCCAGCTTCCTGGAGCACCCGGCCGGCATTGCGGATGGCTTGGGGTACAGAGACCTGGTAGGTCAGAAACGGTAGATCCACGAACACCAGCGCGCGGCGGGTGGCGCGTCGCACTGCCCCGGCATGATAGATCATCTGCTCCAGGGTAGTGCTGAGGGTCGTCTCGTGGCCGGCAATCACCTGGTTGAGGGAGTCGCCCACCAGGAGCACATCGACTCCAGCGTCCTCCAGCAGGCGAGCGAAGGCGGCGTCATAGCAGGTGAGCATGACGATCCGCTTACCGGCTGCCTTGAGGGAGATGAGATCGGTGATGGTGAGAGGTCGGGGCCGGGGGTCAGCGTTCATCGGGCTTCAAGTTCCGCCAACTCTCGGCGCCAGAAGTCGCGGTTGGACAGCTCGGGATGAGGAATGATAAGGTCGTGTTCCCTCACCTGCCGATCCCCGTACCGTACGATATCCAGATCCAGGGTCCTCGAGCCCCAATGCGCAGTTCGCTGCCGGCCTTCCTGCCGCTCGATCTCCTGCAGCGCCTGAAGCAGTGCCCGGGGCTCCAGGGTGGTCTCCACCAGCGCCATCTGGTTGAGATACGGTGGCTGCCGCAGGCCGCCGAGCGGCTCGGTTTCTTCAATGCTCGAAACGGCGAGCAGGGACGTTCCCGGCAGCGCTGCGAGGGCTTCCCGGGCGACACGCAGGTGTTGATGCCGGTCGCCCAGGTTGCTTCCCAGGGCGACATAGACCCGCTCTCCACCCGAGTTCCTGCCCTCAGACCTCGACGGCAAAGTGACTCGCGATCCGCTGGAGATCGGTCGCCAGCCCGCCTAGCTCGCGAATGGCCCGCTCCAGCTCGGCCTGGCCGGCCGATGCCTCCCCCGCGCGCTTGGCGAGAGTATCCGTGTCCGCCCGGCTCTTGGCCGAGCTGGCCGCCACCTGCTCGATCTGACCGGTGAGCGATTGTACCGCGTCTCGCTGCTGCGCGGCCGTGGTCGCGATCGCCTGGGCATGGCTGCCGGCCTCTCCAGTGGTGCCGACGATGGCCTCGAGCGCCCGAGCAGCGTCGGCGCTGAGCTCCTCGACGCCGGCCACCACGTCCCGTCCCCGATCCATCTGACCCGCGACGGCGGAGACCTGGTCGGCAATCTCGCCCAGGAGTCCTCCAGCCTCTCTGGCAGCGTGCAGGCTCTGGGCTGCCAGATCGCGCACCTCGGAGGCGACCACCGCGAATCCCCGACCCTCCCGGCCGGCCCGGGCCGCCTCAATGGCCGCATTCAGCGCGATCAGGTTGGTCAGGTCGGCGATCTCCCGGATGGTCCCGATGAATCCGGTAATCCGCTGGGTGAGCGCCCCCAGCGAGGCGACCCGGTCCGCCCCGGCAGCCACGAAGCCCTTGAGCTCCACCAGACGGGTGATGGCATCTCCGATGATGTCCCGGTTGCGGGCAGCCACTTCGGCCGCGGTGCCGCTGGCGGCGGCGGCCTGCGCTCCCTGGTGCATCATGTCCCGGGTTGCGCTGGCCAGCGACCCCGTGGCCCGCAGACCACCGGTGGCGAACTTCTCCAGCTCCATCGCTCCCTGCCGCATCCCGAGGGATACATCGGACAGCGCCGTGGCCGACGAGCGCAGCGAATCCGCGACCCGCGCAAGCGAGGTCACCTGTTCGCCGATCTGGCTCACCGTTAGAACCAGCGGGCGGCGCAGCTCTGCAATATGGATGGCGGTTGCCATCTGACTCGCCAGCGTGCTCATGGCCATCAGGTCCTTGGATCCGTAGGCGTGGCGCTTGTGGTGCTCGACCTCCATCAGGCCCAGAAGGTCATCACCGAAGCGAATGGGATGAATTACCAGGGTGCGAACATCAGGCATCACATCCGCGATGCGTGGCTCGCTCCGGACATCCTTCACAATCAGTGGTTCGTGGCTCTCGAGCACGTCCTGGCGCAGTGCAGCCAGCGCCGCGGGTGGCTCCATTCGTTCTTCCCGACCTCCGGCGCTGCGGTAGGCCAGCGTTATAGCCGAGCCGCTGACCCGATAGACCCGGAAGTCGCCCCAGTCGAGCAGTCGGTAGGCCAGCCGCTCGATCTGAGCGAAGGAGCCCTGGAGGGTGGCGTTGCTGGCGATCGCCGATTCCATCAGGTGCACCTTGTTCAGGTCTTCCGCACCGATGGCCTCATCCAGGATGTGCCGCGCCAAGAGGCCGACCACGCCAAGCACGAGCGCTACGGCCACCCATCCAACCGGAGTCATGTTGGCCAGAGTCCAGATGATCAGGGCAACCGCCATCAGTGTGAGCAGGTAGGAGCTAATCTCCCACCGCAGAATCAGGATCTTCTCGGCGCTCTCCAGCTTGTTGCGGACCAACAGGCTGAAGTAGAAGAGAGCTCGGGTCAGGAAGAAGTACAGGGCGACGAGGATGGCCGCGCCGGGCAGGAAATCCAGGGTGTGCTGCGAGGTGGTGCCCAGGGCGAGGATGGCAGCGTAGGGGCCATAAGAGGCCACGAAGCCGAGGACCTCACGGCCCGCGTTGATCAGTCCGGCGCGGGGAGGCTTGCGCAACCCAAACACGTCGGCCACGGCTACCCCAATCCACAGAGCGACGACAACCGACGCTGGTCCAACGCAGACTGCCCCCACCAGCGTGGGCACAGCCGACTGCGTCAGATAGGAGTACTTGCTGAGCCGTACCGGCACAGCCCGCAGCAGCAGAATGCTCGCCACCAGGATAGCCGTGGAGATGGGGTGCGAAATCCACCGGGTATCCGCGACCAGCACGGCCAGCATGGTGATCAGCCCGCCGACTGACAGGATTGTCGTGTAGCGCTGCAGTAGGCGCTGCACCCCGATTTTCATGCGGCCCCTTTCGCATCGAGCGCTTGTCGTAACAAGCCGAGAAACCTGGCAGCTTCGCGCACCCCATCCCGGCCCAGAATTTCAACCAGAGCGCTGCCCACCACCACGCCGTCGGCCATCTGACCCACCTGCCGGGCCTGCTCCGGGGTGGAGATGCCGAAGCCGACTGCTACCGGAAGGTCGGTTGCCCGCCGGACCGCGGCGATGGACGCCGCCAGATCCTGGGCGAGGCCCGGGCTCGCACCGGTGACCCCGAGACGGGCGACCAGGTAAACGAACCCCTGGGCTCCCCCCACGGCCTGAACAAGTCTCTCCGGCCCGGTTGTGGGAGCGATCAGCCGGATGAGATCGATCCCGCTCCCCTGCACGGCCGTCTCGACCTGCGGGTCCGACCCGGCGGGCAGATCGGTCAGGATCAGTCCGGCGACGCCCAGCGACCGGGCATCAGCCAGAAAGCGTTCCACCCCGTAGCGAAGTATCGGATTGAGATAGCTGAACACCACAACCGGCCGGCTGAGCTGCACCTCGGCGATGAGCTCCAGGGTGCCGGCCAACGTCATCCCCTGCCGCAGGGCTTCAAAGGTAGAGCGCTGGATGGTGGGTCCATCCGCCAGGGGATCACTGAAGGGGACGCCCACCTCGATGATGTCGGCCGTTTGGGCGGCGCTGCGCAGGGCGGCTGCGCTGCTGTCTCGGGTAGGGTATCCGGAGGTGAAGTAGGGGATGAGCGCGCGCCGTCCTTCGGCGCGAAGAGCGGCCCAGACCTGCGCGAGGGGCGACTCAGACAAAGTAATCGCCAACCGTAATCCCATACCGAGCAGGGTTGGTCACTTTGACGATCGAGCGGCGGTAGGCGCCGCTCTCGTCCTTTTCGCTGAGGCTCACTTCTGTACCCGGCGCCGGTACCGGTCCACCATCAGCATCCACTGCGATGCGCACCAGGGGCCGCTTCAGCTGTTCCCCGTCGGGATTGGGCGCGCATACCACCCCGACCTCGAAGGTGTCGAGAATGACGCAGGTGCCCACCGGATACACCCCGATCAGGTTGATCAGGGCCTTTACTAGCACCCGGTCGTACCCTCGGTTGGGATTCTCCCACATTTCACGGAGCACCTGATCCGGCTCGATCGGCACTGTCTGGTACACCCGCCGGGTGGTGGCCGCATCGAAGCCGTCGGCCACCGAGACAATCCGGGAGAAGATGCCGAGCGCGCGCGGCCGCAGCACCTTGGGATAGCCGGTCAGATCCGTCTTCATGTGGTGCTCGTGCGCCACCAGGATGGACCGGTAGGGAATCTCCTCGTACCCGCGCATGGTGAAGAGAGTGAGCGCGCCGTACCAGGGATGCGATTGGATGACCTTCCATTCGTGGTCTTCCAGCTTGCCCGGCTTGTTCAGAATCTCCGGCGGGATTCGCGCCTTGCCGACATCATGGAGCAGCGCGGCCATACCCAGATCGCACAGCTGCGTCTTGGAGAAGCCGAGCTTCTTGCCCAGGGCAACCGAGAAGATGCAGACGTTCATCGAGTGGGTAAACGTGTACTCGTCGTACTCCCGAATGGTGGTCAGGCCGACCATCGAGATCTCGTTGTTGAGAATCTGGTCGACGATCATCTGCACCGCGCGTTTCACCCGCTTGAGCCCGGTCGCGCGACCCAGCCGGACTCCGGCGATCACATCTTTGGTGACGGCAACTCCCTGGGCATAGACCTGCTTGGATGCTTGTCTGGCTTCCGCCGAGGTCGACTTGCCGCTCCCGTCGCTGACACCCCGCTCAACTTCGAGATAAAGGACCTTGGCCGCGTCCAGTCGGGCCAGGAGCTCCCTGTGACGCTCCTCGGGAGTTCCCCGGCCGGCCTGGCTCAGCAGGATGCTGAGGAAGATCTGCCACTCCCGGCGGTCGGCTCCGGTCTTGATCCGGAGCGCGCCAATCTCGTAGCCCCGGAAGATGGCGAGGATATGGCTGAAGGAGGCGTAGTTGTCGAGCTCGAGCCGGAGCCGGGTGGAGTTCACGAAGATGAAATCGCCGGCGATCCGGATCTCGAGCTCGATCTCGCTTTGCAGCAGGGACCGCGTCGTGCTGTCGAGATCGCTCAGGGACTTTTGAACCGTGGCGTTCTCTAGGGGATACAGTTTGAGGCTCCGCAGCGCTGTGTAGAGCGCCAGGAGAAGCGAGCGGCCGCCCTGCCGGAGCTGGCCATCATCGCCCAGCGCCTCGGCCTCGCTCTCAGTGGGCAGCGTCACCGCGGAACCTCGCGCAGGGCTCGGTTCACTGCGTTCCGAACCACAAGCTCCTTGTCCTCGGCTGCGCGCTCCAGCACTTCGCGCGCTTCGGCCGTCTTGAGCCGGCCCAGAGCCATGGCAGCACAGGCCCGGGTCTCCGGGGGTTCCTTCATCTTGAGTAGACCCCTCTGGAGCAGAAGTGCGCTGAGTGGCTTGAGTGCATTGGTGCCGGCGATCGCCGCGTAGGCTTCGAAGAAGGCCATCTTTTCGGTCAGGTCCGCTTCCTTGAGACCCTTCCCCACGACAGCGGCCTCGACCCGTCGCAGGGCTCCCTTATATCCCCGGGAGCCGACCGCGCGCACCGCCGCCAGCCGAACTGCTCGGTCCGAGTCGTCGATTGCCTTGTCCACGGCAGCCAGAGCTCCAGGTGTGCCGAGCTGGCCCAAAGTCTGGACGACTGCCAGCCGGATCGCCGGATCGGGGTGGGCAACTGCATCCGCCAGGCCCGGCACCGCCTGATTGAGTCCCAGGCGGCCGCAGAGCGTCACCAGGCCCAGCAGGGCGGGAGAATCGGGAAGCTTGAGAATGCGCTGCACTTCAATCGGATAGGTGTGGGCCAGCCGATCGACGACTTCCTCCGATAGTTTGCGCAGCGGCTCCGAGGAGAGATTGGGGATCCAGCTCACCAGTGGCTCGAGCGCCGTGGCCCTGAGCTCCCGCAGCACCTCGGCGGCGTGAGTATCGACATCGATATGACTGCCTTCGTCGAGCGACTGCAGCAGCTGCCCCACGATGGCGGGCTCGCTCAGCTTGAGGACGAACCCTTCGAGTCGCTCGACCTGCTCGGGGAGCAGGTTGGCAGTCCGCTCTCGCAGGATCTTGGTCTCCCGCAGCACCGCTGCCGCGCTGCGATAATCGCGGGCGTTGAGGAGGTTGGGGAAGAGCCGCTCGAGAATCCGCAGGATCTCGTGCCGCACCGCGGTATCAGCGTTGATCTCGAACAGATCGAACAGGACATTCAGCGCGCTGCCGCGATAGTCCCGCTGGTACTCCTCCTGCAGCTCGCGCGCGAGATAGCTGATTTCGGTCTCTTCGAGGAAGTAGAGGGTAGAGTCCACATCATCGAGGTCGATCAGGCTCTTCGGCCGGGGCGGGGCCTCCTGGGCCACCTGCGCTCTCCGAGCCGCCGGACTCTGACCCGCCTGCGGCGTCTCCCCGGAAACCTGCGGCAGGGCGGCGCCAGCCCCCTCGCCGGCGAAGAAATCGATGAAGCGGAATTCGATCAGCTCGAACTCATAGGCCCACAGCAGCGTCGGCAGGTCGTCACCAGCATCAGGTGGCAAAAACCTCGCTTGATTGATTGTCGTCAGCAGTATGGGAAGCTCGGTTTGTTCCGCCCCCCGCTTCAGGGTCAGGGCCCGCATGCCGTCCTTGAACAGACTCCAGGTCAGGCTCTCCGCCTTGCTCGCCTGCCGGTACACAACCTGTTCTTCCCAGAGGAGCTCGGTTTCGGAAATCTTGAGCACGATTTCGTCTATCGAGCTCCAGATCGGCGGGCAGGCCGCCTGAACGTTCTGGATGGCGCGCTGATAAATCGGGTTGTTCGGCAGGTACATCTGGAACGCGCGGAGCGCCTTGGCCATCGAGGCGATGAGCTCCGCGATCAGACCAGCCGCGGCGCTCGGGGCCTGCACCTGCGGCTGTGCGGTCACAGCCGAATCCCGAGGCTGGCTGCTACGTGGGCGACGTCCTTATCGCCCCTGCCACTGAGGCATACCAGCGTAAGGCCGTCAGCGGGCAGCGTCCCGGCCGCGCGCCGGAGCCAGGCCAGGGCGTGGGCCGTCTCCAAGGCGGGGATAATCCCTTCGAGCCGGGAGAGGTCCTGAAACGCCTCCAGCGCTTCCGTATCAGTGGCCGTCTGGTAGAGCACCCGGCCGCTGTCTCGCAGATAGCTGTGTTCCGGCCCGACCCCGGGATAATCCAGGCCGGCCGAGATGGAGTGCGCCGGCGCAACCTGGCCGTCCGCATCCTGCAGCAAGTAGCTGAGACTGCCGTGAAGGACGCCGGGTGTTCCCGCTGTTAGTGTGGCGCTGTGCTGGCCTGAGCCCAGGCCCTGCCCCGCCGCCTCGACCCCGACCAGCCGCACTCCCGGGTCATCGAGAAAGGCGCTGAAGATGCCCATGGCGTTGGACCCACCCCCGACGCAAGCCACCACGGTGTGGGGGAGCACGCCGAAGCGCTCCAGCATCTGGGCTCTTGCCTCCCGGCCGATTACCGACTGGAAATCCCGAACCATTCGGGGATACGGATCCGGGCCGACCACCGACCCGATGATGTAGTGGGTCGTCGGGACGTTGGTCACCCAGTCGCGCAGGGCTTCGTTGGTGGCATCCTTCAGCGTCCGAGTACCCGATTCTACCGGAATCACGGTGGCCCCGAGGAGCTGCATCCGGTACACGTTCAGGCGTTGGCGCTCGACGTCCTCAGCTCCCATGTAGACGATGCACTCCAGATTGAACCGGGCGCACACGGTTGCGGTGGCCACGCCATGCTGCCCGGCCCCGGTCTCCGCAATGATCCGGCGCTTGCCCATGCGCAGCGCGAGCAGCGCCTGGCCCACCGTATTGTTGATCTTGTGAGCGCCGGTGTGATTCAGGTCTTCCCGCTTGAGGACCACGCGGGTCCCGACGCTCTGCCCCAGCCGAGGAGCTTCAGTGAGGGCGGAAGGTCGGCCAACGAATTCGGTGAGAAGGTTCTGCAGCTCGGACCAGAAGGCCGGATCGGCTCGCGCGGCATCGTACACTGCGGCCAACTCGTCGAGCGCAGCGACGAGCGTCTCCGGAACGTAGCGTCCCCCGTAGGGACCAAAGCGGCCGGTCACCGCCTGCTCAGGTGATTGGGCTATGGGCAACAACGGCCTCCACGAATCGCAAAATCTTGCTGTGATCTTTCATGCCGGGCCCGTGCTCCACGCCGGAGCTGACATCCACGATGTCCGGACGAACCAGGGCCAGAGCGCGTGCTACGGTCTCAGGGGTGAGCCCACCGGCGAGCACCATGGGATGATCCCCCAGACGCCCCCGAGCTTCCCGGGCGACGGCGAGATCCAGCGGGATGCCGGCTCCCCCAAGGAATCCGGGGATCCGAGGCTCGACCAGCACCGCATCGGACGCCGGGATGGCATCCACCAGCCGGTCCAGATCCACCGGCGCCGCGATTCGCACGACCCGCCAGACAATCAAGCCTTCGGCTCGGAGCCGCTCAGCGTCACGGCGAGTGCTGGAGCCGTGGAGCTGCGCGCCGCTAAGCCCTGCCGTGTCACGGATCTGGAGGATTGCCTCGAGCGTCTGGTCCCCGAATACCCCCAGGACGGGAACTCCAGATCCTGCGGCGACTACCTCGCGGGCTTGCTGCCAGGTTACGGCCCTCGGCCCTTCAGCAAGAACGACGCCCAGATAGGACGCGCCGGCTTGGGCGGCCCGGCTCGCGTCCTGGGCCCGCATGAGTCCGCACACCTTGACCTTAGCGGCCATGACGGGCCATCCCACACAGTTCCCGCAGGAGTCGCTCAGGCTGCGCTGCCGTCGAGAGGGCGGTTCCGACCAGGACCGCATCGGCACCGGCCGCGGCAGCGCGGCTAACGTCCAGCGGTTCCCGGATGCCGCTCTCGGCAACCGCAATTCGATCGGCCGGGACTTCGGTCAGTAGCCTCCAGGCACTTTCCACGTCGATGACGAAGGTATCGAGATCCCGGCTGTTGACACCGACGATCTCGGACCCGGCTTCCAAGGCCGTATCAAGCTCTGTCCTGGTGTGGACCTCGACCAGCGCGTCCAACCCAATTTCGCCGGCAAACCGCAATAGCGACTGGAGGCGCCCCGGGCCGAGTGCTCGCACAATGAGCAGCACGGCTGAGGCCCCCGCGGCCCGAGCCTCCAGGATCTGAACCTCGTCCAGGATGAAATCCTTGCGGAGCAAGGGTCGGGAGCAGTGCTCGGCCGCTCGAGCAAGATCCTGGATCGAACCTCCGAAAAAGGGTCCGTCGGTCAACACGGACACCGCTGCCGCTCCGTTGGCGGCATAGAGTGCCGCCCGCTCGCCCGGGTTCAAATCCTCGCAAATGGCGCCAGCGGAGGGCGAGCGCCGCTTTACCTCGGCTATGACGGCGACGGTTGATCCGCGCAGCGCAGCGCCAAATTCCGGCCGGGCTGGTGGGGCCGCCTGCACGGACCGCTCGAGCGCGGCTCGCCGGGCCCTCAGGCCGGGGAGAGTACCGCGGGTGGAGCTCAGTATCTGCTCGAGACGGACGGGCATCTTGCCCTTCGGCCGGTGTTCGGGTACCTTCATTCGGGCTCTATTCGGTAACCTGGAACGCCAACGAGGAGAACTCCGGATGCCGCTGACCAAGCGTCAGAGCGAAATTCTCAGCTACCTGCAAACCCACATCAACGGGCAGGGCTACGCACCCAGCTTCGAGGAAATCGCCGAGCACTTTGGCTTCCAGTCCCTGGCCACGGTTCACGAGCACCTCACCAATCTCGAGCGCAAAGGCTACATCCGGCGCTCCTACAACGAGAGCCGCTCCATCGAGGTCCTGCCGCCCCGCGGCACCTCCGCCGCCAGCGAAATTCCCCTCCTGGGCAAGGTCGCGGCCGGAACGCCCATTGAATCGCTGATGCACGAGGAGACCATCGCGGTCCCGGAGCAAATGCTCCCCCGCCGGGGCCCGAACTACGCGCTCAAGGTGCAGGGCACCTCGATGATCGACGAGCACATCGTGGACGGGGACATTGTCGTGGTCCACGGCAAGCAGAGCGCCGAAAACGGAGAGATGGTCATCGCGCTGGTCAATGGCAGCGAGGCCACGGTCAAGAAGTTCTACCGCGAGCCGGGTGGGTGGATCCGGCTCCAGCCGGCCAACTCCTCCATGCAGCCGCTGCGCTTCCAGGAGCGAGACGTCCTCATCCAGGGAGTAGTAGTCGGAGTCATTCGCAAGTACTAAGAGCGCGCCGCGGCGGCACGAACTCGGGCAAGCACCGCAGCAGCAGCACCGGATTCCAGTGCCCGGCGGCTCCGCGCCACCGACTGCTCGAACGTCCAACCATTGCCGGAGACATACAGGGCTGCTGCCGCGTTCAGGAGCGTGGCGCACTGCATGCCGGGAGTTCCCTTCCCCTGCAGCAGCAGCTCGATCATCGCGGCATTCTCGGCCGGCTCTCCCCCAGCCAGCTGAGTCAGATCGTCGCACTGCAGTCGGAACTGAGCCGGATTGAGCTCCCAGGAACTGATCTTTCCATCGCGTACTTCCCACACATACGTACAGCCCGCCGGACTGATCTCGTCCATGCCAACCACCGCGTGCAGCACCAAGGCATGAGTGGCGCCCAAGCCGACAAGCGCTTCGGCCATGAGGGGGGCTCTGGTGGGGTCGGCGACCCCTATGACCTGACGCCGGACGCCGGCCGGATTCACCAGGGGGCCCAGCAGATTCATGATGGTCGGAATGCCGATCTCTCTTCGCACCCCTCCGAGATGTCTCATTGCCGGGTGGTAGGTTGGCGCGAAGAGGAACACGAACCCGGTGGCGCTGAGCACCTGCGCGGCCCGCTCTGGAGTGAGAGTAATGTCGATGCCCAGCGCTTCCAGCACGTCAGCCGAGCCCGATCTGGAGGTGTAGCTCCGATTGCCGTGCTTGGCCACCGGGATACCCGCGCCGGCCACGAGAAAGGCGGCAGCGGTTGAGATGTTGGTGGTCCCGACTCGACCTCCACCGGTGCCGCAGGTGTCGACCAGTGCCTCTGGTGACGGGGTCTCGAGCCGGATCATGGCGGCTCTTAATGCCTGGACCGCTCCCGCCATTTCCTTCGAGGTCTCGCCTTTCACCCGCAGTCCCATCAGCAGCGCGGCAGCCTGAGCCGGGGTCGCTCCACCCTGCATCACGACGTCGAATGCGGCAGCGGCCCCTGCCCGGGTCAGGGGTCTCCCCAGGGCGAGTTGCTGGAGGGCTAGATGGAGCGGCGAATCTGCCATTTCCGGTTCGGTTTCGCGGCGACAAGTCAATAAAAAAAGGGGGGCCCAGGCGGGTTGAAAAGTGTACCCGCCGAGGTGTGCTTTTGTCAAATATGACAAGCAGTTGCGCCGCTTGCTCGGGCTCTGGCAGGGGACTAGATTGCGGGCCGTGAGCCGGACCTTCCTTGCCACGCTCCACTACGACGGCACCGGCTTTGTCGGTTGGCAACGCCAACCCAGTGGCCGCTCGGTACAATCCGAATTCGAGCGGGTTCTCGATCGCATCTTCGGCCGCCGGACCGTTGCCCACGCTGCCGGCCGGACCGATGCCGGAGTTCACGCGATTGGCCAGGGGGTGAGTTTCAGCGCTCCGTCCACCTGGACTGATGCAGCACTCCGCCGGGCACTGAACGCCTTGTTGCCCCGCGACTGCTGGGTTCAGTCGGTGCAACTTATGCAGCCCGGCTTCCATGCCCGGAAATCGGCGCTCACCCGGCGTTACCGTTACGACGTTGGAACCGACGAGGCAGCGGCCTCTCCCTTTCGAAGGAACTTCGAGTGGGCGCTCGCTCGCCCGCTCGATCCCGATGCCCTCCTTGGCGCCGCGAGGCTGCTGCAAGGGGAGCATGACTTTCGTGCTTTTGCCGCCAAGGGCGATAAGCCCCA
>Ga0075421_100004524_pt1 | contig 16794 bp, 12 predicted proteins | sample SoiMetdeltSBSDD5_FD_75292 | JGI IMG/M metagenome (GOLD analysis project Ga0075421, IMG submission 75292) | Bulk soil microbial communities from a Populus tree surrounding site in Tennessee, USA - Soil MetaG P. deltoides SBSDD5 | ecosystem: Environmental > Terrestrial > Soil > Tree plantation...
GAGGGCGCGTCCCAGTACTCGGCCCTCTCGACCCGCACCTTGAGCAGGGCGAGGTCGGGGTCATCGAGCCCCCGCGGGAACCAGATCCTGTAAGCCGGGCTCCAGAGCCGCCGGGCTATCTCGCGGTCGTAAATGAGCTGCGCGGTACCCGTGACCGAGACGTAGCGCTGGTCCTCGGGGGAGGCGTAACTGACGTTGACGTGCCGGTTGCCGAGAACCTCGTCGACCTTCCCCGAGCCCGCCTCCGTGAAGAACCAGAGGTCGCCGTCGAACTCGACCTCCTGCGTCGCCATGGGTCGGCTGCGCAGCGACCCGTCCTTCTCGGCCGTGGTCAGCATGGCGATCCGGACCCCCTTGATCAACTCGCCAAGTCGGCGCAGATCTTCGCTGTCCGCTAAACGGTCTACTTGTTTCTCCATCATACTCCTCCTTCTGTGCCGGGCCGCCGCCGTCGCCGCGCGGCCCTTATTTTCCGGCGGCCGCCGTCCTTGTCCAGGACGCGCCGCCGTACATTGCGGCTGAGGGCAATGAGGAGGGGCAAAAGGCGTGCCGCTAGAAGAGGCGGCGCGTGAGGTTGAAGCCGATCGTCAAATTACGGAAAGAATCGTCGGTGAAGAGCATGGCGTTGGTCATCGACCGCTGCGCGAAGGTTGTCCCCGGGCCGTTGGTGAAGGTCAGCGTGAAGGAGTGGCGCCGCGAGGCGCTCGCCTTCTGGAGGCCGAAGCCGAAGACCGGGCGGCGGATGCCGGCGCCCTCGTTCGGGTAGCGCGCGGCCTCGTTGAGCCGGTAGTTGACCTCGGCCATGAGCGCCACCGAGGGGCGGACGTTGACGGCCGCGCCGACCCCGAGCGCGACCGCGGTCTCGCCCGGCAGGTTCTGCGCCTCCGACCCGGCGATCGGGCGGTCGCCGAGCGAGACCGTCGGCACGAAGTAGACTTGGGCGTGGCGCGTGATGCTCCGCGCGACGGTGAGCTCAAAACTGGTCGTGAAGTTGCGCTGGAAGTTGTCACGACCCTCGAGGCCGACGCGCGCGGTCGCCGTCAGCGGGTCTTCCTTGCGCTCGTCGAGCAGGTTGACGCCGGCGAAGATCTCGATCGGCCGCCCGACGAAGGTCGGCGCCCGGTAGGCCCCGATCTGGATGCGGTCGGTGAGGCCGTAGCTGAAGCCGAAGGCCGGGACGGCGATGCTGTCCAGGCCGAAGAGCTCGGAGGCGCTGCTCAGGTCGCTCAGCGGGAAGCGGTGCGTGAAGTCGCTCCAGAGCGAGCCCTTCGGGAGCGGCAGCCCCGTCGGTAAATTGATGACGCGCACGTCGACCGGGTGGTAAACCCGGGGCTCCTCGGCCTGAGGCGGCGCGGGCGCGGCGGCCACCGCGGGCGACGCCGGCGCGAGCTCGCGCACCGTCTTCTCGCGCGTGTTGATGACGAACCGCTTGCCGTTGAGCTCGACGACGGCCTCGGCCTCCGAGCCCGCGACGAAGGTCACGGGCGGCGCCGCCCCCTGCTCGGGCAGGAAGCGGTCGGGCCATTGCCGGCGCAGGTCGGGCGTGATCCTCAAGCCGGCGGCGGCGAAGGCCTTGCCGAACTCGTTGCGCTCGCCGGCGCCCGCCGGGTTGACGTGACAGACGGCGCACTGGGAGCGCAGCTCAGGGCGCGACCGAGGGTCGGCGGCGAAGAGCTTCAGATATTCGGGTCTGGCCTCGGCCCGCGGCCCGGCGGCGGCGCAGATGATCACGGTCGCGAAGAATTTGAGCAGCGTGGTTTTCGACATGGCGGCCTCCGGGGTGCAACCGCCATGCCAGCCGGCGGCGCAGACTTAATCGGCACTTACGCGGGCCGGGCGGGGGGGCCGTGGCACGATCTGAGTCAGCCGGGGGCCACGGATGACACGGATGCGACGGATGTTCACGGATTGCTGATCCGTGCCGATCCGCCCTCTCCTACCTGCCTTTGAACTCCGGCTTGCGTTTTTCGAGGAAGGCGCGGACGCCCTCTTCCTTGTCCTCGCTCGAGAAGCAGAGGGCGAAGAGGTCAATCTCCTGCTCGAGGCCTTCGCGGAGGTTCATGCGCGCCGCGTTCTTGACGGCAGCCTTGGCCATGGCGAGCGCCACCGGGCTCTTCTCGGCGACCTTCGCGGCGAGCTCCATGGTCCGCGCCTCGAGCTCGGCTGCTGGGTAGACTTCGTTGATCAGCCCGAGGCGGTGGGCCTCCTCGGCGCCGATCATCTCGCCGGTGAGGATGAGCTGCATGGCCTTGCCCTCGCCGACGAGCCGGGCGAGGCGCTGCGTCCCGCCGCCGCCGGGGATGATCCCGAGGTTGATCTCCGGCTGGCCGAAGCGCGCGCGGTCGCTCGCCACGCGCAGGTCGCAGGCGAGCGCCAGCTCGCACCCACCCCCGAGGCAGAAGCCATTGATCATGGCGATGATCGGCTTGGGGAAATCTTCGGTCGCGGTGAAGACGCTCTTGGCGCGCATGACGGCGCGCTGTTCGAGGGCAGTGCGCCCGGCGAACTCGCCGATGTCGGCCCCGGCGACGAACGCCTTGTCGCCCGCGCCCGTGATCACCACCACGCGTGCCCCGGCGTCCTGGCGCAGCCCGTCGAGCGCGTCGGCCAGATCCTCGCGCGTCTTGATGTCGAGCGCGTTGAGCTTCTCCGGGCGGTTGATCGTCAGGACCGCGACCCGGTCGCGCCGCTCCAGAAGAACGTTGTCAGCCATGCCTCCCCCTCACTTCGATCCAGCGGTGTGGCGGCATTATGCTCACCGGCCGAATTGAAATCAAGGGACGCCATCTGGCAAACTAAAGCGGTCAGCAGTCAGCAGTGAGCCAACCAGGGGAGCCTTTTCTGGCTGACCGCTGACAGCTTGCATCTGACCGCTTTCGAAAGGAGTGCTCAATGTCTGACGAAGCGCAGATCACCTCCGGCGAGACGACCTTCGCCGCGGGAGGCAAAGAGGTCCGGGGCTTTCTCGCCCGCCCGGAGGGGGCGGAGCGGGCTCCAGCGGTCGTCGTGGTTCACGAGTGGTGGGGCCTCAGCGACCACATCAAGGACGTCGCCCGGCGCTTCGCCCGCGCCGGCTACATCGCGGCCGCGCCCGACCTCTACGATGGCGCAGTCACCCGGGATGAGCGGGAGGCCTCGCGCCTCATGGGTGCGCTCCCGCAGGAGAAGGCGCTCGATTACTTGCAAACGGTCGTCGCCGATTTGCGCGGCCGGGGCGAGGTGACGAGCGTCGGCGTAACCGGCTTCTGCATGGGCGGGACCTTCGCCCTGCTCCTGCCCTGCCACACGCGCCTCGAGGCCGCCGCCCCCTTCTACGGCGACGTCCCGGCCGACACCTCGATCCTCGCCCGGCTGAGCTGCCCCGTGCTCTTCGTCGGCGGCGCCCGGGACAACTGGATCACAGTGGACAAGATGGGGCGCCTGGACCGAGCGCTCGCGCAGCATGGGAAGGAGGGCGAGGTCAAAATCTACGACGCCGGCCACGCCTTCTTCAACGACACGCGCCCCGAGGCCTATGAGCCGTCCCACGCGCGCGACGCCTGGCAGCGGGTCCTCGATTTCTTCTCGCGCCACCTGCGCGGGGGCAAGGCGGCGGTGGCATGACCGGGGAGCAGGTCGCGATCATCACCGGGGCGTCGTCGGGCATCGGGCGCGCGGTGGCGCTCGCGCTGGCCGGGCGGGGGCTGCGTCTCTGCCTGCTCGCGCGCTCGGAGGCGCGCCTGGCCGAGGCGGCCGAGGAGGCGCGGAGGGCCGGGGCCGGCGAAGTCCTCGCGCCGCCCTGCGACGTGCGCGAAGAGGCCGAAGTCGGGGGGGCGGTCGAGGCGGCGCTCGGCCGTTTCGGGCGCGTCGACGTCCTGATCAACAGCGCCGGGCTGAGCCTCAACGGCGAGGTCGACGGCTACGCGATTGCCGATTGGCGGACGGTCCTCGAGACCAACCTCACCGGCACCTTCCTCACCTGCCGCGCCGTCCTGCCCGCGATGAAGGAGCAGGGAGGGGGCCAGATCATCAACATCTCTTCCGGGGCAGGTCGCAACGGGATTCAGGGCATGGCCGCCTACTGCGCGGCGAAGTTCGGCGTCATCGGCTTGACCGAGGCGCTCGGGCTCGAAGTCCGCAGCCACAACATCCGCGTCTCGGTCCTGCTCCCCGGCTCGGTGGCGACCGACTTCTCGCGCGTGGCCAAACGCGAGGGGCGCGGGGGGCACGGGGGGCAGGCGGGCAGGTCGGAGATCGGCTACGCCCTCCTCCCCGAGGAAGTAGCGTCGGTCATCCTGGCCATGCTCGAGCAGCCCGCCCAGGCCTGGACGAGCGAGGTTGTGCTGCGCCCGCTCAACCTGGAGCTGCGCCGGACCCGAAGCTAAGAGGATCGGCCACGGATGACACGGAGAACACGGATGGACACGGGTCTGACTCGTGCTTTAACATTCGAGATCTCCTGCGAAGATTGACTGGTATTGGAGGGACCGATGGCGACCGGTCGGCTCACCTGCGCGGCTTGCGGCGCAGAGCTGAAACCGTTGAGGCGGCACTGCCCGGCTTGTGGCGCGGAGCGCCAATTAGGCGACGCGAGCGCAGCCGCGGCCCCGCCCGCGGGCGAGGAACCGCGCGCGCGCGAGCGCGTCATGCCGGGCGGGATGCGCCTGCCCGTTGCCCCCCCATCCCCGGCCTTCCCGCCGCCTGAGGCGGTCTACCTCTCGCCCGAGGACGAAGGCCGGCGCTTTCCACTCTTCACCCGCTACCAACTGATCCTCATCGGCCTCGGAATAGGCCTGCTCATTTTTCTGCTCGTCGTTGCCTTCCTCGTCTGGAGACAGGAGCAGCGCGACCGGATGCGCGCCGAGAGCGGGCGCGCGGCCGCCGCCCCGCCTGCGCCCGTGCCCGCGACGCCGCCGCCGGGCCCGGAGCCGAGTCCGAGCCCGACGCCGCTCGACGACGCGGCGCTCGCCGCCGCCGTCAAGGCGGCGCTCACCGTTTACAACCCGCTAGGCGTCGCGCGCTACCTCGTCGAGGTCAAGGACGGTCTCGTGACGCTCCGGGGGGACGCCGAGAACCAGGCCGAGAGGGACGGAGCTGAGAACGTCATCAAGCCGGTCGCCGGGGTCCGGGGCGTGATCAACCTGCTCATCGTCAAGACCAAGGACGCGGCGGGGCTGGTCAAGCTCAACGAGGCCGAAGCGCGGCGGCTCGAAGAGGCCTTGCGGCGCCGGCTCCAGGAGTCCGAGCAGGAGAGCGACGAGGCGCGGCGCGCGCGCGAGGAGGCGGAGGCGCGGCGCGCCTCCGAGCGGCGCGCGCGCGAACTGGAGGCGGCTCAACAGCGCGAGGAGGAAGACGAGCTGCGCCAGGCGGCCGAGGACCGGCTGCGGCGCGAGGCGGCCGAGTACGAGCGCCGCCAGGAGGAGAGCCGCCGCGCCGAGGCCGACCGGCGCGCCCGCGCCGAGCAAGCACGGCTCGAGGTGAGCGCTCTGCGCGCCGGCACGATCGCCTGGAGCGGGATCGTCAGCGGGATCGACGAGATCATCCTCACCGGCGCGAGCGCCTCGGTCCGCCACCTCGAGGGCGAGCCGCCGCGCCAGACCAAAGCCACTTTCAGCGCGCCCATGCCGCGCGCGCCCATGACGGTCCGGCTCCTCTCGGCCAACGGGCGCGGCACGACCCGCATCGTCCAGGAGCCCTCGGCGGCCAACGGCTACACGACCATCATCCGCATCGACGACAGCGACAAGGGCGGCGATAAGCGCTACGACTTCGCCCTCCGCTGGGAGGCGCAGTGAAGCGGGGTGGGGGGAGACAAGGAGACAGGGCGAAGAACGCTCTCCCCCCTCTTCTCCCCCTCCGGCTTGGCCTCCACACGGGCATCGCGGGCGGGCTGCACCGGTCGATCGCCGAGGCGCGGGCGAAGGACTGTCAGACCTGGCAGATTTTTTCGCGCAACCCGCGCGGTTGGGCGGCACGCCCGCTCGGCTCAGAGGAGATCGCTCTCTTCCGCGCGGCCCGCGCCGAGGCCGGGCTCGACCCCTGCGTGATTCACTCCTGCTACCTGATCAACCTCGCGGCGAGCGCGCCGGAGATTCGCGTCAAGTCGATCTCGGCCTTCCGCGACGAGATCGAGCGCGGGCTGGCGGTCGGCGCCGATTACCTCGTCGTCCACCCAGGGAGCGCCCGCGGGGCCACGACGGGCGAGGCGCTCGCCAACTGCGCGACGGCGATCCGCGCGGCCGCGGCGGGACTCGAGGAGCAGATGTGGCGCGCCGGCCTGACGATCCTGGTCGAGAACACGGCCGGGCAGGGCGAGCAGATCGGCCGCAGCTTCGAGCAGGTCCGTGAGATCATCGACTCTTGCCCGGACGTGCCCACCGCGATGTGCCTCGACACGGCGCACTCGTTCGCCGCCGGCTACGACTGGCGGGACGCGAGCGAGGCCAACCTGGCGCTGCGGCGGCTGGGCGAGACGGTCGGCTTCGACCGCGTTCGGGTCGTCCATTTCAACGACTCGAAGGCGGCCTATGCCTCGCACGTCGACCGCCACTGGCACATCGGCGCGGGCGAGATCGGCCCGCGCGGCCTGGCGCGCATCCTCAATCACCCCCAGCTGCGCCGCCTGCCCTTCATCCTCGAAACACCCCAGGACGAGGGGACTGACGACCTCCGCAACCTCGCCGCGGCGCGCGCGCTGGCGAAGAAAAAGATCAGCGTAGGGGGTAGGGTGTGATCTCTCGCCTTCAAACCGTGGTCACTTGATGAACATCGCCGAGCAGAAGCAGCAGGTCAGGTACGTGACTCAGAATCTGGAGGCCGCCTATGGCGTCCCGCAGAACCGCTGCCCCGAAGACCCGCTCGAGTCGCTCGTCCAGACGATCCTTTCGCAATCGACGAGCGATGCCAACAGCAGCCGCGCCTTCGCGAGCCTCAAGCGCCGCTTCCCCGATTGGGAGTCGGCGTGCCGCGCCCGCCCCGCGAGCATCGCCGCCGCGATCCGTTCGGGCGGACTGGCGCGCGTCAAATCCGTCGTCATCAAAGACGTCCTCAATGAGGTCCGGGCCCGCCGCGGCACGCTCGACCTCGACTTCCTCCGCACCGCTCCCCTGGCTGCAGCTCTTGATTTCCTCACCTCTCTCAAAGGCATCGGCCCGAAAACGGCCAGCTGCGTGCTGCTCTTCGCCTGCCGCCGCCCGGTCTTCCCCCTGGACACCCACATCCTGCGCATCACGCGCCGCCTCGGCCTTGTCCCCGAACGTGCCACGGACCAACAGGCACACGACCTCATGGCCCGCCTCATCCCACCGCGCAAGCATTTCTCACTCCACGTCAATCTCATCCGCCATGGCCGCCGAGTCTGCCGCCCCCGCGACCCTCTCTGCATTCAATGCTGCCTCATTGAACATTGCCACTACGGACAAACTCATACTCTTTGAATCGAAATAATGCATCGATGCAGCACTAACGCATTAAATATTTACATTTAAGATAGCCTATAAGAGTTCAAGCTGAAACTCACTTCCATGAGTTAAAGCACCCCCATAGAAGCAGTTATTGTAAGATTTGAACGATTTATCAGATTTATAATCAAGTGGCATTTTGATTGCTTAGGTAAAAACGTAACTCAATGGTTCAGCAATTTGAGCAAGCGATGTGAGCAAGCTCGGATACGGATGATGTTGGGGGACATCGAGCGAGATTTGTTGGGGAGCGAATCTCGAGCCGTATCCTAGAGAAAGAATGGCTGCTCGAGCCCGCGACGGTTTTGGGGGAGGCCGTCCGGGTTTGAGCAGCCATTCTTTGTTTTAGCGGTCAGCTTCAGCTCTCAGCCAGAAGGGCTACCGGTTTGGCTGCCGTGCTCGGACTGATTGCTGAAAGCTGACCGCTGACGACTCAAAAGTTTTCCGTCCAACGCTTCTCGCCTGGCATCTAATTCGTCGTCATTCTTGATTCATTTTGAGTCGTCGCGAGTGGAGGACTATGCGCGGAAGGATCACTTTCTGGTCGAGGTCGAGCTCGTTCGGGCTCGCCGGGCTGCTCGCCTTCGGGGCGGCGCCGGTCGGGGCGCAAGAGGCGATGAGGCAGCCGGCGAAGGGGGCGCCGAAGGTGGCGGCGCGCGGCCTGACCGAGGAGCAGAAGGTCGCGCACCTGCTCGACCGGATCACCTACGGCGCGCGCCCGGGCGATCTCGAGCGCGTCCGGAAGGTAGGCCGGGAACGTTACCTCGACGAGCAATTGCACCCCGAGCGCATTGCCGACGAGGTCGCCGGGGAGAAGTTGCGGGCGATCCCGAGCATCAACATGAGCGCTGAGGAGATCGCCAAAAATTACCCGCCGCCCAAGGCCATCCGCGAGGCGCTGCGAGAGCGCGGGATGGATCTGCCCGGCGGCAAGGCCGGGGAGGCTGGCGCGGGGCAGGGGCAGGAGGAGGCGGCGAGGAAGCGGCGTGAGGCGCGGGCCGTGCTCGGGGAGATGGGCTACCGCCCGCCGCAGCAGATCGTCCAGGAGTTGCAGCAGGCCAAATTGCTCCGCGCCGTCTACAGCGAGCGCCAGTTGCAGGAAGTCCTGACCGACTTTTGGATGAACCACTTCAACGTCTTCGCCAACAAGGGGGCCGACCGCTGGCTGATCACGGCCTACGAGCGCGACACGATCCGCCCGAACGTCCTCGGGAAGTTTGAGGACCTGCTGCGCGCGACGGCCGAGAGCCCGGCGATGCTCTTCTACCTCGACAACTGGCAGAGCGCCGCCGCCGATTCGGCGCTGCGCCGCGGCCGCTTCCCCGGCGCCCTCAACGGCCAGGGCAAGGTCCAGCGCGCGCGGCGGGGCCTCAACGAGAACTACGCGCGAGAGATCATGGAGTTGCACACGCTGGGCGTCAACGGCGGCTACACGCAGCAGGACGTGGTCGAGGTGGCGCGGGCTTTCACCGGCTGGACGATCCGCAACCCGCGCCAGGGCGGGGGGTACTACTTCAACGCGCGGATGCATGACGACGGCGAGAAGGTGGTGCTCGGGACGAAGCTCCCGGCGGGCGGCGGGAAGGGGGACGGCGAGGCGGTGATCAAGCTGCTCGCGCGCCACCCCTCGACGGCGAAGTTCATCTCGGCCAAGCTAGCGCGCAAATTCGTCTCTGACAACCCGGCGCCGGCGCTTGTCGACCGGACGGCGCAGGTTTTCCTCAAGACCAGCGGTGACCTGCGCGCGGTGGTCCGCTCGCTCCTCGTCTCGCCCGAATTCTGGGCGGCGGAGAGCTACCGGGCGAAGATCAAGACGCCGTTCGAGATGACCGTCAGCGCGGCGCGGGCGCTCGGCGCGGAGACCAACGGCGGCCCGGCCTTCCACCGCTGGATCGCGCAGATGGGCGAGCCGCTCTTTCTCGCGCAGCCGCCGACGGGCTACGCCGACACGGCCGAGACCTGGGTCAACACCGGGGCGCTGCTCCAGCGCATGAACTTCGCGCTCGCGCTCGCGGCCAACCGCATCCCCGGGACGCGCGTCCGGCTTGACGAGCTGACGCGCGGTGTCGACGCTTCGCGGCCGTCGCGACTCGCCGACCATGTCATCAAGCAGTTGCTCCTGGGCGACGTCTCGCCGGGGACGCGCGCGACGCTCGACCGGGAGCTGAGCGGTCCCGGGGACGCGCGCCCGGACGAGCGCGGGTCCGAGGCCGAAGTGGCCAAAATCGTCGGGCTCATTTTGGGGTCGCCGGAGTTTCAGAGGCAGTAGCGTCGTCGGCTTTTCTGGGCAACTGACCGCTGACAGGGTTTATACTATGTCCATGTCGCGAAGGTATTTCCTCAAGAACAGCGGGATCGCGCTGGCGAGCCTGGGGGCGCTGACACACTCGCCTTCGTTCCTGACGCGGGCGCTCGGGCAGACGCCGGGCGGGCGGCGCAAGGTGCTCGTCACGATCTTCCAGCGCGGCGCGGCGGACGGCCTCAACGTCGTGGTGCCGTACGGGGAGCAGGCCTATTACGACCTGCGGCCGAGTCTGGCGATCCCGCGACCGCAGGAAGGCGCGGCCGGGGCTGCGCCCTCCTGCATTGATCTCGACGGCTTCTTCGGCCTCCACCCCGCGCTCGCGCCTTTGAAGCCGCTCTACGACGCCAGGCAGATGGCCGTCGTCCACGCGGCCGGCTCTCCCGACAGCACGCGCTCGCACTTCGACGCGCAGGACTATATGGAGTCGGGGACGCCGGGGGTCAAGAGCACCGCCGACGGGTGGCTCAATCGCTACCTCGCGTCCAAGGCCGACCCGCAAGCGACGGCCTTCCGCGCCGTGGCCATGGGCCCGACCCTGCCGCGTGTGCTCCAAGGGCGCGCGCCGAGCCTGGCGATCAACAATCTCAACGAATTCGCTATCCGCGGCGGCGGCCAGGCGGCGGGCGCGGTGCAGAGCGGGTTCGAGGCGCTCTACGCGCAGAGCGTCAACGACGCGTTGCGGGGCACCGGGCGCGAGACCTTCGAGGCGGTCAAGCTGCTCAAGCAGGTCAACCCGGCCCAGCACAAGCCGGCCCCGGGGGCGAACTACCCGCGCGGGCGTTTCGGCGACAGCCTGCGCCAGATCGCGCAGCTCGTCAAATCGGACATCGGCCTGGAGGTGGCCTTCACCGACATCGGCGGCTGGGACACGCACGCCAACCAGGGCGCAGCGCAGGGCCAGCTCGCGCTCCGGCTGGCGGAGTTCGGGCAGGGGATCGCGGCCCTCTACACCGACCTCGGGGACCGCGCCGGCGACGTCCTCATCCTGACCATGACCGAGTTCGGGCGGACGGCGAAGGAGAACGGCAACCGTGGGACCGATCACGGCCACGCCGGCTGTATGTTCGTCCTCGGCGGCGAGGTCAAGGGCGGCCAGGTCTATGGCCGGTGGCCCGGCCTTAAGGGCGGCCAGCTCCACGAGGGCCGCGACCTGGCGCTGACGACCGACTTCCGCGACATCTTCGCCGAGCTGGCCAAGGGCCACCTCGGGGCGCGCAACCTCGGGCCGATCTTCCCCGGCTATCAAATCAACCCCGCGAATTTCAAAGGACTGATTCGCGCCTGAAGCGGGCCGCGCAAGGTGCGGACACCGCGTTAAAAAGATCGTCGGGGCAGGGCTGGTCCCTGCCCGTGGTTCGCTCTTGCGCACCGCGGGCAGGGACCAGCCCTGCCCCGACATGTGTCCCCATCTTTCGCTCCACCCTCAGCTCGGCTATACTGTCCCGCAGCAGGACTTCAGCCGCGAGCCAACCTTCGTGACCAATCTCGCCTCAAAGGCGATGCGCGGTCGTCGCCGCTGAGATTATTAGCCAGGAGGTCTTGATGCCCTTGCGCCATCATCGCCGGACCATACTGATTCCATTCGCCATGCTCACGCTGGGCGCGGGCGTATGGTTTTCGCCCTTCCGCGCCACGACCCAGGCGACCAACACCGTGACCACGGTCTCGGCCGCGGGTTTTGAGGCCGCGGCCGTCGCTCCCGAGGCGATCGTCGCCGGCTTTGGGGCCAAGCTTGCGACACAGACGGCGCAGGCCCCGAGCGTGCCGGGCTCGCTGCCGACCGAGCTCGGCGGCACGACCGTCGAGGTCAACAGCCGGCGCGCCGGCCTCTTCTTCGTCTCCCCCACGCAGGTCAACTACCTCATCCCGGCCGCCACCGAGGCCGGGACGGCGAACGTCGTCGTGCGCGCGGGCGACGGGACGGTGTCGCAGGGGACGGTGCAGGTGAGCACGGTCGCCCCGGCCCTGTTCACCGCCAACAACGATGGGCAGGGCGTGCCAGCGGCGGTGCTCTTGCGGGTCAAGACCAACGGCGAGCAGGTCACCGAGCCGGTGGCGCAGTTTAACGCGGCGACTGGCCTCTTCGCCTCCAGGCCGATCGACCTCGGGCCGGCCGGCGAAAAGGTCTTTCTGGTCCTTTTCCTCACGGGGCTGCGCCGCGCCGCCGACCCGAACGGGGACGGGGACCTGACCGAGAACGTCCGGCTGCTGCTCGGCGGCAGCGAAATCGCGCCCGCGTTCGCCGGCGCGCAGCCGAACTTCGCCGGCCTCGATCAGATCAACGTGGAACTCCCGCGCGAGCTGGCCGGGCGCGGCGTCGTCAGCCTGGCCGTGACGGCGACCGGGACGGCGCCCTCCAACCTGGTCCAGGTCGAGATCGCAGCGCCCGCGGGGACGGCCGCGCCGCAGGTGATCGGCTTCGCCGGGGCGCCCGCGACCGCCGGCCAGCCGCTGACGATCACCGGCAGCGGCTTCTCGGCGGCGACCGCGAACAACGTGGTGCGCGTCGGCGGCGCCGAGGCGCAGGTCGTCACGGCCACGCCGACTCAGCTCTCGGTCGTCGTGCCTTTCGGGGCCGAGAGCGGCCCGGTGAGCGTGCGCACGGCGGGGGGCGAGGGCCTGAGCGGGAGCCCGATCCAGGTGCGCACGTCGATCAGCGGTTTCGTCGAGAACACGGCCCGCCAGGCGCTCATCGGCGTCAGAGTCAGGATGTCAAGCACGGGGCAGGAGACGATGACCAACTCCGACGGTTCGTTTGTGCTCGCGGACGTCCCGGCCGGCGCGGCCCTCATCGAAGTCGACGGCAACTCGCTGCCGGCCAACCCCCCGTTCCCGCGGATCACGCTCAAGACCACGGTCAGGGCGAACCGGGACAACCAGTTCTTGCGGCCGATCGCCATGCAGCAATCGACGGGCCCCGGGGGCCTGGTCGGCACCGGCGCCCTGACTTCGATCGCGACCGACCCCGAGGCGGTGGTCAGCGCGACCAACGGCATCATCATGACCGGCAACTACGTCTGCGACGTGCCGAACAACGCGACCGCGCGCTTCCCCAACGGGGCGACGAGCGGGAATGTCTTTCTCACGCCGCTGCTCGACGCGCGCTCGCCCTTCGAGCTGCCGCGCGGCTTTTTCAGCGGCGCCGTCATGCAGCTCACCCCGTTCAACATACAGATCCGCCCGGGCGGCCGGCTCGGCTTCCCGAACCCGGACAATTTCCCGCCCAACACTGCGGCCAAACTCTTCCGTTACGACTCGACCGAGGGGAGGTTCATCGAGGTGCCGGGCGGGGCTATGGTCGCCCCCAACGGGCAGAGTCTGATGACGCCGTTCGGGGTCATGGAGCTTACCAACTACTATTTCGCCGCGGTCCAGCGCCCGCTGACGACGATCCTTGGGCGCGTCCTCGACCGCGACGGCGTGACGCCGCTGCGCAACGCGCTCATCCGCCTGCGCGGGCAGGAGGCCCTGACGGACGGCAACGGCGGCTTCGTCCTGCGCTTCGTCCCGGCCAACGACGGCGAGCGGCTGACGCTCGAGATCAGTTTCCAGCGGCCGAGCGGCAGGATCGAGCGCACGGGGATCGGCGGGATCATCGCCGTGGCCGGCGGGGTCACCAAGATCGGGAGGGACATTGTCCTCGAGAACCGGGCGCCCTTCCTCACCGTCCCGGCCGGGCAGAGCGTGGTCCAGGGGAGGGAGCTGGTCTTCACCGTCTCGGCCTCGGACCCGGACGCCGACCAGACGCTCACTTTCACCGCCACCGAACTGCCCCGCAACGCGACATTCACCCAGACGGGGCCCAACAGCGGCCAGTTCAGGTGGCGGACGACGTCCGACGACGGCGGCAAGGTCGTGCGGGCGAGGTTCAAGGTTGCCGACAATGGCAACCCGCCGCTCAGCGACGAAGGGCTAGTGCAAATCACGGTTCGGTACGAGGACTGACCGGAGGAGAACACGGATCAGGACGGATGTTGCGGATTTTCACGGATCGATCCGCGGTCATCCGTCGCACCCGTGGCATCCGTGTTCTCTCATGTTACAATCTGCCGGTCTTCAAACCTAAAGATCGGGACCAGTCATGACATTCAACCCCAAACACCAGAGTCACATCATCACCGAGGGCCGTGACCGCGCGCCGGCGCGCTCGATGCTCAAGGCGATCGGGTTCAGCGACGAGGACCTTGCCAAACCGATCATCGGCGTCGGGCACATGTGGATCGAGACCATGCCGTGCAACTTCAATCACCGCGACCTCGCCGCCCGCGTCAAGGAAGGCATCCGCGCGGCCGGGGCGACCCCGATGGAGTTCAACACGGTCTCGATCAGCGATGGCGTGACCATGGGCACCGAGGGCATGAAGGCCTCGCTTGTCAGCCGCGAGCTGATCGCCGACTCGATCGAGCTTGTCGGGCGCGGCTACCTGTTCGACGCCGTCATCGCCATCGTCGGCTGCGACAAGACGATCCCGGGCGCGGCCATGGGGCTCATCCGGCTCGACGTGCCCGGGATGGTTCTCTACTGCGGCTCGATCGCGCCGGGCCACCTCGCCGGGCGCGACCTGACGATCCAGGATGTCTTCGAGGCTGTCGGCCAGCACGCGGCCGGCAAGATCACCGACCTCCAGCTGCGCGAGATCGAGGACGTCGCCTGCCCCGGCGCCGGGGCCTGCGGCGGGCAGTACACGGCCAACACCATGGCCATGGTCATGGAGTTCATCGGGCTCGCGGCGATGGGCACGGGCAGCGTCTCGGCGACCGACCCGCGCAAGGAGAAGACCGCCTTCGAGGCCGGCAAGGCGGTCGTCGACCTGCTCAGGCGGGGGACGCGGCCGAGCGAAATTCTCACCCGCCGGGCCTTCGAGAACGCGATCGCGGGCGTGGCGGCGACCGGCGGCTCAACTAATGCCGTCCTCCACCTGCTTGCCATGGCGCGCGAGGCTGGCGTGCCGCTGACGATCGACGACTTCGACGAGATCAGCGGCCGGACGCCGCTCATCGCCGATCTCAAGCCCGGCGGGCGCTACGCGGCGATCGACCTCGGCCGCGCGGGCGGTATCGGGCTGGTCGCGCGGCGGCTGGCCGAGGCCGGTCTCGTCGACGGGGCGCAGGCGACGGTGAGCGGCCTGAGCTTCGGCGAGGAGGCCGCGCTCGCCGAGGAGACCCCGGGGCAGGACGTCGTCCGCACGGCCGAGCGGCCGCTCAAGCCCTCGGGCGGGCTGGTGATCCTCAAGGGGAATCTCGCGCCCGAAGGGTCGGTGGTCAAAGTCGCCGGGCACGAGCGGCCCTACCATCGCGGCCCGGCGCGCGTCTTCGAGCGCGAAGAGGAGGCCATGCGGGCGGTGACGGCGAAGCAGATTCGGCCGGGTGATGTCGTCGTCATCCGCTACGAGGGCCCGCGCGGCGGCCCCGGGATGCGCGAGATGCTCGGCGTCACGGCAGCGATCGTCGGCGAAGGGCTGGGCGAGGCGGTGGCGCTCTTGACCGACGGGCGCTTCAGCGGCGCGACGCGCGGGCTGATGGTCGGGCACGTCGCCCCCGAGGCGGCCGTCGGCGGCCCGATCGCCGCGGTCCGCGAGGGCGACATCATCGTCTTCAATATCGAGCAGCGGCGGCTGGAGGTCGAAATCTCCGACGAGGAGATCGCGCGGCGGCTGGCCGACTGGCAACCGCCCGCGCCGCGCTACGCCGCGGGCGTCTTTCACAAGTACGCGGCACTCGTCTCGTCGGCCTCGGAGGGCGCGGTGACACGCGCCTGAATGATGGCGCAACAATAAACTGCTTGTGAGTCCGATGCATCGGGCTTGCCCGCGGCAAGTCTGCAAAGCGGCGCGCGCATCATGAATTATGCCGCGCAGGGCTCGACGACGCGCTGCGCCGCCCGGGGGCAGGGTCAATTCGCCCGGGCGCGCCTGACTTCGAGCGCGAGCGCCCGCGCCGGGTTGCCGCGGAGGAGTTGTTCGAGCTGGGCGCTGTTGAATTGCGTGCGGAGCGCCGGGAGGAAGTCTTCGAAGAGGCTCACGTAGCCGCGGTAGTCGCCGCCGCCCGGCTCGCCGACGTGGTACCACCCGGCGTCCATCGAGACGAGCGTCCGGTCGAGGTGGCCCGCGACGGCGAGACCGGTAACCAGCTCGACGTGCCGCGCCGTCCGCTCGCGGCTCACCCCGTCGAACTCGACCCAGCAGCCGCGCGCCGCGGCCTCGCGATGCATCGCCGTGTCTTTCTCGCTCTGCGCGTGAATCCAGATGAAAGCCTGCGGGCCGACGCCGGCCGCCGCGAGGACGTCGAGTTGCGCGAGCGCCGCCCGGCCGTCGCCGGTGTGCGCCCCGATCGTCAGCCCGGTTTTGAGGTGCGCGAGCGCCGCCGCGCGCACCAGCTTGGCGTCGATCTCCGAGAGCGGGCCGGCGTCGACCCCGATCTTGATGATCCCGGGTTTGACGCCCGTCCCTTCAATCCCCCGCTCAAACTCCGCCGCCCAACGCGCGGCCAGCTGCTCGGGGCTCTCCTGGTAGGCGTGGGCGGGCACGTGCAGGTCACGGTTCGCGCCGTAATAACCCGTGTTGGTGACAATCTGCAGCCCCGCGGCCGACGAGAGCCGCTTGAGCAGCGCCGGGTCGCGCCCGAGGTAGGCGGGCGTGCACTCGACCAGCGTCCGGCAGCCGAGCGCGGCGGCCCGCTTGACGTGTGGGAGCGCGACGCGAAAGACCTCGTCGCTGCGGTAGCGCTCGCGGCTGACGCGGTCGGCCCCGATGAAATCGACGAGCACGTGCTCGTGCATGAGCGTCAGGCCGAGACGGCCCGAGTCGATCGGCCCCCGCACGGTCATGACTTGCGCCTGCGGGGCGAGCGTCGCGCCCGCTGCGGCCAGCATGCCTGAGACGAGAAAGTCTCTACGGTTCATACCCGCGCTGTCACCAACACTGCTGAACGCCCCCGAGCCGCGTTCGCTGCCGCGCCGCGTCAGACGGCGCCTACCGTGAGCTGATTACTGACCTCACGCACGCCCGTGACCGCGCGGGCGATACGCTCGGCGAGAGCGCGCTCGGCGCGC
>Ga0075421_100004526_pt1 | contig 16791 bp, 12 predicted proteins | sample SoiMetdeltSBSDD5_FD_75292 | JGI IMG/M metagenome (GOLD analysis project Ga0075421, IMG submission 75292) | Bulk soil microbial communities from a Populus tree surrounding site in Tennessee, USA - Soil MetaG P. deltoides SBSDD5 | ecosystem: Environmental > Terrestrial > Soil > Tree plantation...
CTCCCGGCGATACGCCGATGCCGTTCAAGCGTTCCACGATTCCTCACCAAATCCGGATTCGACGAGTTCGACCAGAGCGGCGACCGCGCGGTCCTCGTCCGGACCCTCGGCGATCACCGTCAGCGTCGTCCCACGCGACGCCGCCAGCAACAAGATACCCATGATGCTCTTTCCGTCCATGACCTTCGAGTCACGCCCCACACGTATTCGGGATTCGAATCGCGTCGCGAGGTGGACGAACCTGGCCGCGGCCCGCGCATGCAGCCCCAGCTGGTTTACCACTGTCACGGATCGGGTTATCAATCCTGAACTCCCAACCGCCAATGCCCAACTTCCAACGTCCCCCTCCCCAACTCCCGGACGACGCTGACCATTTTCCCGTGTCGCCGAAGCTGCCCGTGGGCATGGGAGAGAAGTCGTTGGGAGATGATCACGTTTTCTCTCCCCGCAGGAGGTCAGATGCCACCCAGATGGCGTTCCGGCCCTGCTCGCGGATCTCCCGCGCAGCCGTGAGCACGTCCGCCTGCTCCGACAGATTAGCCAACTTGATGAGCATCGGCAGATTCACCCCGGTGATGACTTCAACTCTCCCCTGCGCCAAAAACGACATCGCCAGATTCGACGGTGTTCCTCCGAACATATCAGTGAGAATCAGCGCGCCCCCTCCCTTGTCGACGCGGGCGACGGCCTGCTCGATCTCACGACGTGCGTCTTCCGTGTCCTCATGCCAGCCAATCGACACAGCCGCGAAGCCCGGCATGTCGCCAACGATCGTTTCGGCGGCATTCACCAACTCAGTCGCGAGTTGTCCGTGGGTTACGACGACGACCCCGATCATGATGCCGCCACCATTCCGCGGTCAGGCATCGCGGTGCTTCACACGCAACCGCACGCCTGGCGTGTGCTCCAACGAGCGCTTGAGTGCCTCTGCGATCATCACCGATCGATGTTGCCCTCCTGTGCAGCCGATGGCAACAGTGAGGTAGCTCTTGCCTTCGGTCACGTAGTGTGGCAGTGCGAACGTCAGGAACTCTGTCATGTGATCGATGAAATCCTGCGTGACCTGGTGCTTTCGCATGAAACGCACGACTTTGGGATCGCGGCCAGTCAAGTGACGCAGGCGGTCGACGAAATGTGGATTGGGCAGGCAGCGTACGTCAAACACCAGGTCGGCTTCGGTGGGCGCGCCGTGCTTGTATCCAAAACTAAGCAGGTTCACGACCATCTCCGCGCGTCCACCCTCGGAACGCATCATGTTGCCGAAGACGTCCCGCAGTTCGTGGACAGTCAGGTTCGACGTGTCGAGGATGACGTCGGCGAGGGCTCGAATCGCCAGCATCTTCTCGCGCTCCTCGTCGATGCCTTCGGCCACGGACCGATCCGGCGCGAGCGGATGCGGTCGCCGCGTCTCGCTGAATCGCCGCACGAGTGCCGATCGATTCGCTTCGAGGAAGATCAACTTGGCATCGACCCCGGGAACGCCGCGGAGTTTGCGATAGACCGGGGGAAACTGAGTGAGGAATCCGCGCTCGCGCACGTCCACCACTATCGCGACACGCGGGAGCCCGGCTTCCCCGCGCGTGCAGAGCTCGGCAAACGTGGGAATCAGTTGGGTCGGGAGATTGTCTACGCAGAAGTACCCGAGGTCCTCGAGTGCATGAATCGCGTGCGTCTTGCCCGAGCCTGACAAGCCCGTCACCACCATGAACCTGGTCGCATGTCGAGCACGTCCGCGCGGCGTGGTCTTTTTCTTCGAAGGCCGACGACGATTCATCTCGATCCTCCTGAGCGGGGCTCCTCCTCGGGATCGGAATCGGTCTCTTCCTCCTGAAGCTGTTGCTCGAGTCGATTCACGAGATCTCGCGCGGCATTGAGCCCGCGCGACCGTAGCAGCTGGTTTCGTGCCGCGACCTCGACCAGCGTCGCCAGATTTCGGCCGGGGGCAACCGGCATGCACATGAACGGTACCTTCACGCCGAACAACTCGTACATGGTCTCGTCGAGACCGAGGCGGTCGTATTCTCGATCTCCGTCCCACCGTTCGAGCTGCACGACGAGCTCGACCCGCTTTGACGCACGGGTCGCTGCTACACCAAAGAGATCCCGGATGTTGATGATGCCGAGGCCGCGCAGCTCCATGTGATAGCGCGTCGGCTCGGGGCACGCGCCAAGGATCACGGAATCACCGCGCCGCCGGATCTGCACGGTGTCATCGGCAACGAGCCGATGGCCCCGAACAACCAGATCCAGCGCACACTCGCTCTTGCCGATACCGCTGTCTCCGATGATCAGCACCCCGAGGCCCAGGACGTCCATCAGGACGCCGTGGATGATCTCGCGGACCGCAAGGGCATCATCGAGCAGCGCGCTGATTCTCGAGATGGCGACGGGGGTCGCGACCGAGGTGCGCAGCAGTGGCACCTGATGATGATCGGCGGCCAGCTGCAGGTCTAGGTGCGCATCCCATCCGCCGGTGATCACCACGCAGGGAATATCGTGACTGAACGTGGTGTGCAACACGGCAACACGCGCGTCGTGCGTGAGGCTCTCGAGGTAGCGCACCTCGCTTTCGCCGAACACGACGATGCGGCCCGGGCGGAGATATTCGTGGAACCCGGCCAGTGCCAGACCGGTTTTTTGAATATACGGGCTCCCGATTCGGCGCTCGAGTCCGCGGGCCCCGCTCAAGAGCTCCAACGCGAGACTCGCGGGACCTGAGCCCCGCTCGATCAGGCCCGCAACCGTCAACACGGGCTCCGCCATGTGCGGCCGCCCTACGCCTCCGGCTCGATCAGACCGAGATGCCCATCGGACCGGCGAAACAGCACCGTGATGGTATCAGTGGCTGAATTGCGAAAGACGATGAATGCATCAGCGGCGTCGTCGATTTCGACCGCCGCATCCTCCACCGACATCGGCTTGACGGCGTACTGCCGGGCGCGAATGATGCGTCGTCGTGGCGCGGGTGTCGACCGCGGAGCTGCCGGCTCGGCCGATGCCGAGCCAGCTTTGACTGCGGAGGGCCCCCGCTTGCGGCCGTCGCGCTTTCCTTTCAGCTTTCGCGCCTGCTGATCGATCTTGTCGGCTGCGGTGTTCATGGCCAGCTCGACGTTCTGGCCGGTCGCCTCGCCGTGGAGAAACCGCTCACGGCGCGCGTGCAGCGTCACTTCTGCCCGAATGCGCGCGCGGTCTCGCGTGAGTACGACGTGAGCGGACACCGCGCTGTCATTCAGCAATCGGAGCGTGTGATCGATCCGCTCCTCGACGAGCGCTCGCAGGGCCGGGGTGATGCTGAGATGTCGTCCTGTCAATTCGAGACGCATAGACCGCAATCCACTCAGGGCCGCGGCCCCGAGGTCTCAGTACAGAACCTTGCGTTGGTTGGATGTGGGGATCTTGAGCTCTTCTCGATACTTGGCAATCGTCCGCCGCGCAAGCTCCAGCCCCTCGCGCTGAAGAATGCTGACAATCTTCGAGTCACTCAACGGCTTCCTGGGATCTTCCTGCTCGATGATCTTGCGGATGCGTTGCTTGATGGTGACCGAGGAAACCGCCTCGCCATATGAGCTCGAGATGCCGCTGTGGAAGAAATACTTCATCTCGAACACGCCTTGCGGCGTGTGCATGTATTTGTTCGTGACCACGCGGCTGACCGTCGATTCGTGCATCCCGATATCGTTGGCCACGTCACGCAGAACGAGCGGCCGCAGGTACTCGATGCCGTGATCGAGGAAGTCACGCTGGAAGTTGATGATGCTCGACGCCACCTTGTGGATCGTCTTCTGGCGCTGCTCCACCGATTTGATCAACCACAGCGCTGACCGGAACTTGTCCTTCACATACGCGCGGGTTTCGTCTGTGTTCTCCGACGCGTTCTTATCGAGCAATCGACGGTAGACCGGGCTGATCCGCAACTGTGGCAGCCCTTCCTCGTTGAGAACGGCCACGTACTGATCTTCAATCTTGACGATATACACGTCGGGGATGACGTACTGCGACTGCGACGGATTGTAGCGACTGCCAGGCTTGGGATCGAGGTGACGGATTAGCTCGATGTGCTGCTTGAGATCGTCTATCGTCAGACCGAGCTTGCGCGCGAGCTCCGGCACCTGGTGGTTCTGAAGCAGCCGCATGTGCTCGGTGACGATCTGATCGGCCGGCGTGCCCGCCATTCCGAGGTGACGCAGTTGCAGCAAGAGGCACTCTTGCAGATCGCGCGCGGCAACGCCAATCGGATCGAAGCCTTGCACCAGTTTCAGCGCCCGCTCCACTTCCTCCATCGGCCACGGGCCCATGCCGGCCAACTCCTCCACTGTTGCCACGAGGTAGCCGTCGTCATCGAGGTTGCCGATGATGGCCTCGCCGATCTCGCGAATGATCGGCTCGTCCGTCTGCATCGATAGTTGCCACAGCAGGTGATCGGAAAGCGACTGCCCTGTCGACAGCGTGTTTTCGATCGGGGGCAGTTCTTTGACCTCGGTCGGTGTCCGGGGCCGGTATCCGTCGTCGAGGTAGTCTCCGAAGAAGTATTCGTAGTCCTGGTCGTCCCACGAATCGGTCTTCTTCTCTGAGGGCTTCTCCTCCTGTTTTTCAGGCGCAGCCTCAACCGGCTGGAGCTCCTCTGTGGGGACCTCCTCGAGCATGGGGTTTTCGACCATCTCCTGGTTCAGCAGCTCTGACAGCTCGAGCGTCGACATCGGCAGCAGCTTGATTGCCTGCTGGAGCGACGGCGTCAGAATGAGCTTCTGAACGAGCTTTGTATGTAGTTTCTGCGAGATGGCCATCAGCCAGAGACCCTGTAATCCATCTTAGTCCAACCGGAACTCGGTCCCCAGATAAATCCGGCGCACGTCCTCGTCCGCGGCCAGCGATTCGGGCGTTCCGCTGCGAAAAATCACGCCGTCGTGAACGATGTACGCCCGGTCGGTTATCCGCAACGTTTCACGAACGTTGTGATCGGTGATCAAGACGCCGATGCCGCGCTCCTTCAGGTGAAACACGATGTTCTGGATGTCGCTGACGGCGATCGGATCGATGCCGGCAAACGGCTCATCCAGAAGAATGAATCTCGGTGACATGACCAATGCGCGCGTGATCTCTGCTCGGCGACGCTCCCCTCCCGACAGCGTGTGGGCAGGCGCCGTTCGGAGCGGCGTCAAGTGCAGTTCTGCAAGCAGGTCGTGCAATCGTTCCTGACGGGTGCGCGAATCGAGCCCGAGGGTCTCGAGGATCGCCAGGATGTTTTGTTCGACCGTCAGCCCGCGGAAGATTGAAGGCTCTTGCGGCAGGTAACCGATTCCCTTTCGCGCACGCGCGTACATAGGCGCATCGGTCACGTCCTCACCGTCGAGCAGCACCCGGCCTGAATCAGGCCCCGTGAGTCCGACCGTCATGTAGAAGGTCGTGGTTTTCCCCGCGCCGTTCGGCCCCAACAACCCGACGATCTCACCCGAGCCGACCTCGATGCTCACTCCACGAACGACGGTGCGACCGCCGTACGATTTCGTGAGCTCACGCGTCTGCAGCGTGGACGTCATCGCGTGACGGGCGATGGCGGGGCTGGAACGGGGGATCGTGGCGTGCACGGCTTGGTCTCGGTGCGGCTCGTTTCGTTGCCATCCACAACAAGCCGTTCAGTCGACTTGAAGAACGTCAGTGTTCGCCCGGTGGTGTCACGGCACGACTCGCGGATCGACACCGGCGTGGCGCCTGGCCCGGACATGACGTAACGCTCTTCCTTGGCGTGATACGTCAGGCGTCCACCAGTTGCCGTCCGCGCCCCCAGGACCATCGTGACCCTGTTGTACGCCTCCAAACGCTCAACAGCATTCGCCGCGTCCGCCAGGACCAGCTCGATCTTCTGGGCTCGCAGATCGCCGTCGGGTCCGCTCACCTGAGCCAGGGGTGCATTGGCTGTTACCCGGGTTGTCGGTGCGACGTCTTCCATACTGTAGGTCACGGTCCGTCGCGCCTCGTCATACCGGATCTCGTCTCCGCGGCCGTCGGTTCGCCCGGAATCGAGGGTCAATGTGGAACGACCGGAACCGGACGCAACGAGATCCCCTTTCTCTCGATCAAGGACGATGGAATCCCCACGAATGGCGGTATCCCCCTGGACCAGGGTCGCATTGCCCGTGTACTCCGCGCGACCATTGCTACCCTTGTAGTCGAGTCGCTCCGCGTTGACGCTTGCGGGCTGCCCTTCCTTCAGAAGACCCGGGAGGCGTCCACTGTCGCGGTCCTTCGCCGTCGAGGAACGGCCCTTGAGAGACGTGCGCACGTTCAATTGCGCCACCATGCCATGGCTGTCGAGTGAAGTGTCTATCCGCCGCGCTTCGACATGGATCTGGTCGTCAGTCACAAACGGCCTCGCGCCACTCTCGCTCCAGAGACTCAACACATTCTTCACAGGGTTATACAGAGCGTCGGATGAGCCCGCCTCAAACCCTTGCTCCTTGAACGAAACACCGCCGCCGAAAAGGGCTTCGCCGAGCCTGTCACCCTCCAGCGAGGCCGCCAGCGACTGCGCGCGCACCTCTCGGGAAGGAGTGCCACGGCCGGTGTTCTCCTGGAATACGACGTCGCCTCGGAAGCGGAGCGAGTTGAGCCCGTCGCCGGTCTCCCCTCCCGCGTCGAGCGTCCGCGAGCGAATGCTTCGCGGTGGTGTGCCGTTGGCCTCCGGGAGATCCAGCTGAACTCCACCGCGACCGATGACCTTTGCTACGGTTCCATCCGGGGCCATCTGGACATCGAGCCCCTCTCCGCTCAAGCGACGAGAGGAGGCATGCTCGTCCGGGGCGGTGCTGAAGCTCGCCGATCCATTCAGATTCGCTCGCTCGAGCGTCATGCCATCGTCGGTGTAATCGAGGTCGATGGAGTTCGCCTTCATTGATTGAAGCGCGCCACTGCCTCCCTGGCTGCTCGCGTTTTCGCGAAGCTCGAGATAGGTGATGATGTCCTCGTTCATCGACAGGCGGGCCAGGACCTTCCCGGCGTCGATGACCTGCGCGTCGCGCAGAAGGTGAACCGTCGAGTTCATGAAGAGCAGGTCCTGCAACCGGTCGAGTATGGCGCTGCCGGCGCTCCCGTCGAAGGTGACCTTTCCGGAGTCGTCTGTCATGACGACCTTCGCGCGTTCGGCGATGGTCAGGACGTCGCTTTTCTGGTTGTAGGTCGCGTTGGCACCGGAACCAGACATCAAGCCTTTCTTGAACGTGACGTCTCCTGGTGCACGCGCGACGCCGTCATTCTGATTGAACGTGGCGTGGTCGGTGACGAGCTCGAAACCATCGCTTACGGACACCTTGACGCCGCCCGCGAGTCGCAGCTCGACCTCGTGAGGCCCTGCGCTGCCTTCCTTGGCGGTGATGACGAAGACGCGTCCTTCCCTACGGACCGTGATCGCGAGATTCAGGTGCTTGGCCGACCCATCCTCATAGGTCAGCGAGCGCTCCGACTTGATCTCGAATTCGCGCTCTGTACCGCGAACCTGCTCGAGGACGGCGTCCCGCGCTTCCAAGGCTGCGTTGCGATCCATTCGCTCGATGGGCTGTAGCGGCGCGGGGGCTCGCCGCTCCCCGATGGATCGATACACCAGCCCGGCAAACACGATGCCGAAGATCGCCAGTCCAATCCGGAGCCGCTTCTGCCAGGAACTCATTTAGCACGTACAGGATAGCACCGGGTCGCAGACCGGGCTTCAGCCTCAGCGGACCTCAGCTCTCTGGTTCTTTGAAGTCGGCAATAGACAGCTGGAGGTAGCGCTCACCGTTCCAGGTGTCCTGCTCCAGGGAAAACGCGAGGTCAATGGCCGAGCGGTGCTCGCTTATGAATGTCTCGCGTTCGACGGCCCGCCATGCCACGCCACGCATGATGCGTCCGTCCTGTCGGAAGGCCATCTTGAGGTGCCGATCCTTGATTCGACGCGGCCCGTCAACCACCTCAACGCGACTGGCGCGGAATACCGGTCTCGGGTTGCCGGCTCCGAACGGCGCCAGCGTCGTCATCTCCGACGCGACCTGCTCGTTGATCGAGCGGAACGCAAGCGCGCCATCGATCCAGATCCGGGGACGCAGATCGTCCGGGTGCAGGCGTTCGTCCGCGTGGTCGTTGATGCGCGCGCGGAGTTCCCGGACCCGCGACGACTCGAGCGTGAGGCCGGCGGCTTGCTTGTGCCCTCCGAACTTGATCATGACCTCGCCGCATGACTCGAGCGCGCCGAGCATGTTGAAAGCGGGGATGCTCCGGCACGATCCGTGGCCGACGTCACCATCGGTGGAAATCACGACGGCGGGCCTGTGAAACAGGTCGACCAGCTTCGAGGCGACGATTCCGATGACGCCGCGGTGCCAGCCTTCACCGGCGACCACGATGACTGAGCGCGATCCGACCTCGAGGTCGGTCTCGACCAGCTTGCGTGCCTGAGCGACGATCTCGGCTTCCTCCTGTTGCCGCCGGAGATTCTCCGAGTTGAGCTGCTCGGCCAACTGGCGCGCTTCCTCCGCCATGCCCTCGTCGGACGCGAGCAGGAGGCGTGCGGCGATATCCGGCGTGCTCATTCGACCGGCGGCATTCACACGCGGAGCGAGGACGAACCCGATGTGATAGCTATCGATTTCCTTGCCCGTGAGACCGCAGACCTCGAGGAGCGCCCGCAGGCCGATCTTGTGCGGCCCCTTGGACAACATGGCGAGGCCGAGCTTCGCGATCACGCGATTCTCGCCGGTGAGCGGCACGACGTCGGCCAGCGTCCCGATGGCGGCGACCTTGACGAATGCCGGGACCCAATGACTCCGGCCGGAGCGCGCGCAGAGCGCCTGCACCAACTTGAGCGCGACGCCGACGCCGGCGAGGTTCTTCTCCGGGTAACGGCAGTCGTGACGCTTGGGGTTGATGACGGCGAACGCTTTCGGCAGCTGGCTGTCGGGCTCGTGATGGTCCGTGATGATCAGGTCCAGCCCCAGCGCTCTGGCGTGCGCTGCGGCCTCGACACCGCGGATGCCACAGTCCACCGAAATGACGAGGTGAACGTTTTCGGCGGCAAGCCGATCGAGTGATGCCGGCTGCAGCCCGTAGCCATCTCTCAGGCGCTCGGGGAGGAAGTGGATGACGTCGGCACCGAGCAACTCCAGCGCGCGTCGGAGTATCACGGTCGACGTGACGCCGTCCACGTCGTAGTCGCCGTGGATGGCGATCCGTTCGCGGTTGGCGATGGCGGCCAGAATGCGGTCGACAGCCACGGACATGTCGGTCAGCGCGAACGGATCGAGCAGATCGTCCAGGGAGGGCGACAGAAAGCGCTTGGCCTCTGCGAGATCGGATAGTCCGCGGATGCAGAGCAATCTCGCCGTGACTGGCGCGATTCCCAACTCCCGAACGAGCGCCTCTGCCTGAGCGTCATCGCATGCGAGTGGCTCCCAGAGCCGCGGAATCATTCCGCGATTCCCACGTTGCCCATTTTTCGCCACTTCTGGTAACGCGCTTCGAGGCGGGCGGAGGATTCCATCGCCGAGACGTCGGCCAACGCGCGCCCGAGTGAGGTGTCGAGTATCGTCGCTGCCCGATCGTGGTTGGTGTGCGAGCCGCCCGCCGGCTCCGACACGATTTCATCGACCAGGCCGAGCCGCAGCAAGTCCGGTGCGGTCAGCTTCAATGCTTCGGCGGCCTCCACTTTTCGGCCCGAGTCACGCCAGAGGATCGCCGCGCATCCCTCGGGGGGAATCACGCTGTAGATTGCGAACTCGTGCATGAGGATCCGATCGCCGACGGCCAGTCCGAGGGCGCCACCGCTTCCACCCTCGCCATGCACGATCACGATGATTGGGGTGTCGAGGGCAGCCATCTCTCGCAGGTTGACTGCGATCGCTTCCGAGATGCCTCGTTCCTCCGATTCGATGCCGGGGTACGCGGCCGGAGTATCGATGAACGCAATCACGGCACGCCGATACTTCTCAGCGAGCTTCATCGCGCGGAGCGCTTTGCGGTACCCCTCCGGCCTGGCGTACCCGAAGTTACGATAAATCTTCTGCTTGGTGTCGCCGCCACCTTTGTGGTGCCCGACAATGAGCACGGGCTCGTCCTTGTAGCGTGCGAACCCGGTCACGATGGCGTGATCGTCAGCGAAGCGCCTGTCGCCGCTGATCTCTACGAAGTCGGTGAACAGGCGACTCACATAGTCGAGCACCGTGGGGCGGTTCGGATGCCGCGCGACGAGGACGCGCTGCCACGGCGTAAGGGTTTTGTAGATATCGGCGCGGATCGACTCGACCCGCGCATATAGGCTGTCGATCGAGCGCTGACGTTCCGGCGTGGACGGCAACATCGAGAGCGCCTCGATTTCTTTCAGCAGGACGGCAATCGGCTCTTCGAACTCGAGCGTATCTGGTGGCATCGGGCTCCTACGTTAGCTATCGCTCGTGGGTGTGACAGCGCAGGTCACTCTCCCAAACTCTCTGCTCACCTGAGACTGACGGAGCCAGCTCCACAAATCTTTTCGACCTCGGAGACCAACCGCTCAGACGGACGGACGCGCATGCCGCTGACGTCCGCCGTGACGCGGAGGTGCCGATCCTGTTCGAGGATGACGAACGCGACCCGCCGGTCACCCTTGTGCTGCGCGAGCAGCTCCAGCAACCGCTCGAACGTGGCCCGACCGTGCGGTGGCATCGACAGCCGAATGGCCACTGACTTGGCAAGCCGTTCTCTCACCATCTCGATCGGCACGATTTCGGTCGCCAGAATTCGGACCGATTCATCATCCCGCTCGAAACGCCCGTGGACGAGGACAGTGCGGCCGTTCTCGGCATAGTGGCCGTGCTGCTTGAACGTTTCGGGGAAGACCACGACCTCGATGCTTCCTGCCGCATCATCGAGGGTGAAGACGCACATCCGGTCGCCCTTGCGCGTCTTGAGTGGACGGAGACCGGAGACGATCCCGCCGATGGAGATGTCTTCAGCGACCCGGCCGTTGGCCGTGCCACTTCCGCTCTCGGGCCTGGCGATCGATTCGTGTGCGGCATCCTCACCTTCATCGATGGCAGGTGCCGCGGCTTCCCGCTTGGGTACGAGATCGGCGGTCGTTCTGGCGCCGTACTCGCGAAGGTCGCCTGCATATCGATCGATCGGATGTCCGGTCCAGTACAACCCGAGCGTTTCCTTCTCGTACGTCAGCTGCTCGATCTCGGACCATGGCGCAACGTCTGGAAGCGGGACGATGGTCGGCCCCGCGTTGTCCGCGTCGCCGCCGAACAAATCGACTTGACCGAGATCCTTGTTCCGTTGAAGCCGGTTGCCATGCTCACAGGCGCCATCGATTGCGGCAAAGAGCCGGGCGCGAATGACAGTGAGCGGCTCGCGCAGCTGAGGCTGCGTCGTGCTCGCGACCAGCGAATCGCACGCACCTGCTTTGACGAGCGCCTCGAAGACGCGCTTGTTGGCGATTCGAAGATCGAGCTCTTCGCACAAGGCATGAAGCGATGGAATCCGGCCTCCGAGTCGTGCACGCGCGTCGAGGATGGCTCGAATCGCTCCCTCGCCGAGGCCCTTGATCGCTGTCAGTCCGAAACGGACGCCCGTCCCCGTTTCGACAGAGAAGTGCAGCTGGCTCTCGTTGATGTCTGGCGGAAGGACGGGGATGCCGCGGTCGCGGGCCTCAGCCAGGTACATCGCGAGCTTGTCCGTGTTCTGCGCTTCGATCGTCAGCAGCGCCGCAGCGAAGTGCCACGGATAATTCGCCTTGAGAAACGCGGTCTGGTACGCGAGGAAGGCGTACGCAGTGGAGTGCGACTTGTTGAACCCGTAGCCGGCGAAGTACTCCATCAGGTCGAAGATCTTGGTCGCCTTCTTCTCGTTGATTCCCTTGGCGCGCGCCCCTTCCATGAAGGCCTCGCGCTGCTTCGCCATGACCTTGGGATCTTTCTTCCCCATCGCCTTGCGCAGGACGTCGGCTTGTCCAAGGCTGAATCCCGCCAGCGCCTGGGCGATGCGCATGACCTGTTCCTGGTACGCGATGACACCATAGGTGTCCGACAGGATCGGTTCGAGCTGAGGAAGCTCGTACTTGACCTCGGTTCTTCCCTGCTTGCGCGCCACCCAGTCGTCCACCATGCCGGACTTGAGCGGGCCGGGACGATAGAGCGCATTCAGCGCGATCAGGTCATCGAGACGCTCGGGCTTGGCTTTCCTGAGAAGGTCTCGCATGCCCGAGCTTTCAAACTGAAAGATCCCGAATGCCGCACCGTCCCCGAAGACTTTGTAAGTTTTCGGGTCGTCCAGCGGGATCGCATCGATGTCCAGGTCGATGCCTTCGGTCCGCTTGATCTCTTCGAGGCAGTCCCGGATGAGCGTGAGCGTGCTCAGCCCGAGGAAGTCCATCTTCAGAAGGCCTATCCGCTCGACCTCCTTCATGTTCCACTGCGTCGTGATTTCGTCCCGTGCCCCCTTGTAGAGCGGCGCATAATCGGTAATCGGCCCCGGCGCGATGACCACACCCGCCGCGTGGACAGACGCGTGGCGGGACATGCCCTCGAGGCGTTTGCCGATATCGATGACCTCCTTGACCTTGGCGTCCTTCGCGACCATGTCCTTCAGGACCGGGTTCTCGGCAAGCGCCTTGTCGAGCGTCATGTCGAGCGCTGGTGGAATCTGCTTGGCGATCCGATCGACATCCGCATATGGCATGTCGAGGGCACGCCCCACGTCCCTCACCACGGCCTTCGCCTTCATCGTCCCGAAGGTGATGATCTGCGCGACGTTCTCACGGCCGTACTTGCGCGTGACGTAGTCGATCACCTCGCCGCGACGTCGCTCGCAGAAGTCGACGTCGATATCGGGCAGTGAGACGCGCTCTGGATTCAGGAAGCGCTCGAAGATCAGGTCGAAGTCGAGAGGGTCGACGTCGGTGATCTTCATGGACCAGGCGACCAGCGATCCTGCGGCGGAGCCTCGTCCCGGGCCGACGGGAATCCCCTGCTCGCGGGCATATCGAATGAAGTCCCACACGATCAGGAAGTAGCCGGAGTACCCCATCTTCCTGATCATCGCGATCTCGTAATCGAGACGACGGACGTACTCGTCGATGGACTGACGGAGCCGCCCCGACGCCGCCAGCTGTTGAAGGCGGACCAGGCGCTGGGCGAAGCCTTCACGCGCGACGTGCTCGAAGTACTCGTCGAGTGTGGATCCGTCCGGCACTCTAAACGAAGGCAGATGGTTCTGCCCCTTTGGAATCGTGACGTTGCACCGCTCGGCGATGAGCATCGTGTTCCGCAGCGCCTGAGGATGGTCTGTGAAGACGGCGGCCATCTGTTCCGCGGTCTTGAGAAAGAACTGATCGCCGGTGTAGCGGAGACGCTGCGCGTCGTTGACCGTCTTGCCTGTGCCGATGCAGAGGAGGATGTCGTGCGGCTGGTAGTCGCCCTGCCTCAGGTAGTGCACGTCGTTAGTGACGACGAGCGGGAGCTCGAGATCACGGGCCAGCGGAATGATGCCGCGGTTGACGACTTTCTGCTCCTCGATGCCCTGATACTGCATCTCGAGGAAGAAGTTGTCCTGTCCCAGGATGTCGCGGAGGCGGGCCGCAGCCTCGAGCGCCGGGCGCGCCTGCTCCACTCTCAGCGCGCTCGCCACCTCGCCTTTCAGACAACTGCTCAGCCCGATCAGCCCGGTCGCATGTTGCGCGAGGAGATCCTTGTCGATGCGGGGGCGGTAGTAGAACCCTTCGGTGTAACCGGCCGACACCAGCTTGATCAGGTTCTTGTATCCCTCGTTGGTCTCGGCGAGCAGCACCAGGTGGTTCGTTTCGGTCTGTGGACCGCTCTTGTCGAACCGGCTGCCCTGGGCCACGTAGACCTCGCAGCCCAGAATCGGTTTGAGCCCGCGTTCGCGCGCGTGGTCGTGGAAGACGACCGACGAGAACATATTGCCGTGTTCGGTCACGGCTAACGCCGGCATCTTCAGCTTCACCGCTTCATCGAGCAGTTCGTCGATCCGGCAGGCGCCGTCGAGCAGCGAAAACTCGGTGTGCAGGTGAAGATGGACGAACTCAGACATTTATCGATCTTTGATCTTTGATTGACGATTCGTTGTTGATTGTTGGTTTATGCATCAGAACCTCGCCGCCGAACCAAATCAACAATCACCATCTATCAATCAACAACGAGTCACGAATCACTAATCATGAAATCCCAAATCGATGGATCCCCATGATCATTCCCATTCAATCGTCGACGGTGGTTTCGACGAAATATCGTAGACGACGCGATTGATGCCGCGGACTTCGTTGACGATGCGGGATGAGATCGCGGCCAGCAGATCGTGTGGCAGACGCGCCCAGTCCGCCGTCATGCCATCGAGGCTCTCAACGGCTCTGATCGCGACAGTGTATTCGTACGTTCGCGTGTCGCCCATGACGCCGACGCTCTGCACGGGCAGCAGCACGGCAAAACTCTGCCAGAGCCGCTCATACCAGCCCGCCTGCCGGATCTCTTCCGCGACGACTCGATCGGCGGCACGCAGCAGGTCGAGTCGCGACTTCGTGATCTCGCCGACCACTCGAACGGCCAGGCCAGGTCCCGGAAACGGTTGGCGCACGACGAACTCGCGCTCGAGGCCGAGGTCGGCTCCGACGCGCCGGACTTCGTCCTTGAACAGATCGCGCAGCGGTTCCACCAGCCTGAAGTTCATTCGCTCGGGGAGCCCGCCGACGTTGTGATGACTCTTGATGACGACCGCGGGGCCGAGGACCGACGCCGATTCGATCACGTCGGGATACAGTGTTCCCTGTCCGAGGAAACCGAACCCGCCAAGCTCTTGCGCGCGCGTCTCGAACACGTCGATGAACGTACCGCCGATGATCTTGCGCTTCTTCTCCGGATCGGTGACGCCTGCCAGGCGTTCCAGGAACAGATCGGTCGCATCGACGAAGTCGAGCGGCAGATGCAACTTGTCGCGAAACCGCTTCTGAATCTGGTTGGCCTCGTCATGACGCAACAGCCCGTTGTCGACGAAGATGCAAGTCAGGCGGTCACCGATGGCGCGATGAATCAGCATTGCCGCGACGGTTGAATCCACGCCACCGGACAACCCGCACACCACTTTGCCGGATCCGACCTGCTGCGTGATTCGCTCGGTCGATTCCTCGATGAACGAGCTGATCGTCCAGTCCCCGGTGCATCCGCATTCGCCATACGCGAAGTTGCGGAGGATCTCGACGCCGTGCTCCGTATGCACGACCTCCGGGTGGAAGAGCAACGCGTACAACTGACGTTCGGGCGCTTCCATCGCGACGATCGGCGCCGTGGTACTGGTCGCGACCACCGAAAATCCTGGCGGCACTGCCCCAACATCGTCACCGTGGCTGGCCCAGACCCGCAGCTCGCCTGGAACGCGCTGGAAAAGGCGCGGCTCCGCATGCGGTCCCGATCCGCCATTACGGGCAACCCGAACGTGCGCGTGACCGAACTCCCGGTGGCCTGACCGCCGGACTTCGCCGCCCAGCGTGCGAGTCATCAACTGCATGCCGTAGCAGATGCCGAGCACCGGAAGCCCCATGTCGAAGAGCCCCGCATCGCAGATCGGGGCGCCCTCGTCGGACACGCTGCTCGGCCCACCGGACAGAATGAGGCCGACCGGGTTTTTCTCCTGTAACGTGGTCAGCGAGGTGTTGAACGGGACGATTTCGGAGTACACGGAAAGCTCACGCAGCCGCCGAGCGATGAGCTGTGTGTACTGCGAACCGAAGTCGAGAACGAGAATGGTCTGGTGTGACACAGGCGGTCGCCGCAGTCGAGCAACGGACGCGGTATTATCCCACAACATATAGTGGCTCACGCGCACCCGACGTACGTCTTATTGCTATGTCTTTGCTTGGGCGCATGCCCGCAAGTTTTCGCCGGCCAGCAGAAAGCTGAGCGCAAGCCGTTGCCTGTTCCACTGCTTCCGGCGGAGGAAGCATGGAACGTCTCGCTTCCATCGGCGCCCGCGGCGCAGGGCGCCCTGGATGAGTCACGCGCGTACGTTCCACTCGAGTCCGGACAGGTTGTCGCGATTAGTCGAGAGACGGGCGTCATCGAGTGGTCGATCTCGCTGGCGGGCTCATGGGCTCCACTCGCCGTCGATGGTGTCCTGTATGTGGCCGGCTCCGCTGCGATTCAAGCCGTTCGTTCATCGAGTGGCGCGCTGATTTGGCGAACTGCCCTCGACGCGGAACTGATCACTGCCCCAGCCGCTCAGGCCGACAGGATCTTTCTCCTGGCCAAGCCGAACCAGTTACTGGCGCTTCGCACGTCGGACGGGTCAGAAATATGGCGGCATGCGCTCGAGGCGCCGACGGATTCGCCGGCGATGGTGGTGAATGCGACAGGGGTTTTCATCTCGAGCGGAAACAGCCTGATTCGTTACGCCGCAAGCGACGGTCATCTCGAGTGGAAACGCGAGCTCGCGGGCATGCTGAGCAGACCGGAATCGGCGGGCGATCGTGTCTTCGTGGGCTCGACTGATAACAACTTCTACGCCCTCGATGCCACATCAGGAAGACTCGCCTACCGATCGCGCGCCGGGGGTGACGTCGTTGGAGCCGCGGCAAGTGATCAATTTGTGTACGTGGCGTCACTCGACAATTTGCTGCGCGCTTTGCGTCGTGGGAGCGGCAATCAGGTCTGGAAACGCAATCTCTCGACTCGAACGATCGCCCCACCGTCGACGTTTGGTGGCATTGTGCTCGTCACCGGAAACGAGCCCACACTGACAACGTTCGATGCCTCAACCGGAACGCCGATCGCCACCTTTTCTGTG
>Ga0075421_100004527_pt1 | contig 16791 bp, 12 predicted proteins | sample SoiMetdeltSBSDD5_FD_75292 | JGI IMG/M metagenome (GOLD analysis project Ga0075421, IMG submission 75292) | Bulk soil microbial communities from a Populus tree surrounding site in Tennessee, USA - Soil MetaG P. deltoides SBSDD5 | ecosystem: Environmental > Terrestrial > Soil > Tree plantation...
ACTCGCGCCGCACGATCCAGCCGCCTTCGAGGAGGTTGCCGCCCGCGGTCTCGCGCTGGGGCCGGAGTTCACGAAACGCCTCCCGTCACGCTTGCGCCTCCTCACGCGCCTCATTGGCTATCGGCGTGCGGAGCGGTTGGCTACGCAGTGGCGTCGCATGCGAAGTCCCGACCGCAGCCTCGGGGTGGACGCGTGAACGTCCTTCATGTGCCGTTCGGCTACTATCCGGACCCCGTCGGCGGAACCGAGGTCTACGTCGCCGAGCTCGCGAAGACGCTGCGCCGCCTGGGCGTCGAGAGTGCCGTCGCGGCGCCCGCGTTAGGTGATGGCGCTCGCGTCTACGAGCATGATGGCACCACGGTGTATCGGTTTGGCGTCGGTCCGATCACCACCGTCGCCGATCTGTATGGCGAAGGCGATCCTGGCTCCGCGGCCGCGATTGATCGCGCGCTGGTTGAAACGCGAGCCGACGTGCTGCATCTGCACGCCTTCACGACGGCCGCGTCGCTGCGGGCCGTGCGTGCCGCGCATCGGCGCGGCGTGGCCGTCGCGTTCACGTATCACACGCCGACGGCAAGCTGCGTCCGGGGCACGCTCCTTCGCGACGGCGTCGCGCCGTGCGACGGCGAGCTACTGGAGCAACGATGCGCGTCGTGCCTGCTCGAGAGTCGGGGCGCCGCCGAGCCGGTGCGTGCCGTCTTGTCGCGCGTGCCGCCGACGCTCGGCACCGTGGCGGGGGCCGCTGGGCTGTCGGGGCGCTGGATCACCGCGCTCCGCGCCCGGGAGCTCACGCGCGCTCGTCACAGCGCATTCCGGCAACTGCTCCGAGAGTCGGACGCGGTGATCGCGGTATGCGAGTGGGTACGATCGCTCCTGTTGCGCGCTGGCGCCGAGCCGTCGCGTCTCATGCTGTCGCGTCAGGGGACCAATCCGCGGCCTCGGCCCGAGCCTCCAGCCAGTCCGCACGTCGCCGGGACGCTGCGTTTGGTTTTCATCGGCCGCTTGCATCCGACGAAAGGCGTGGACGTGGTAATCAGAGCGCTCCGCTCGAAACCTGCGCTTCGTGCGACGCTCGACATCTACGGAGTTGCGCAGGGCGACGAGGCACTCGAGTATCGCTCCGAGCTGCTCCGACTCGCCGCCACCGATCTCCGCATTCGTTTTCGCGATGCGGTGCGCGCCGACGACATCGTCCCCACGCTGGCTCAGTACGACGCCACTGTGGTTCCGTCGCAATGGCTCGAGACCGGGCCGCTGACCGTCCTCGAATCGTTCGCGGCAGGCATCCCCGTACTCGGCTCGGACCTCGGCGGTATTGCGGAGCTCGTGCGCCATGACCATGACGGCTGCCTCGTCCCGTATGCGGATGCCGAAGCCTGGGCCGCGGCCGTCGAGCGGTTTGCCACAGATCCCTCCCTGGTGCGTCGACTTGCGGCCCGTGTCCCACGCCCGCGATCAACTCACGACGTGGGACGCGACATGGTGTCGGTCTACGAAGCGATCGCGCCGACGCGCCATCGCCAGGCGCGCGAGCTTCCCGGAACAGTGCGGCACGCCGGATCTGAGCCGGTCGGAGCCACCTGATGCGCGTTCTCCACGTGCAGTACACGAACCCGGGCGCGTACCCGCCGGTCGTCCGCGGCGCCCAACTCCTGGCCGAGTCCGGAGCCGAGGTTCTCATGCTCGGCACGCAGGTGGCGGGGTTGGATGCGTTGAACGTCGCGGATGACCGGGGCATCTCGGTACGCCTGATGGAGTACGCCGGGGACGGGTGGCGCCTCAAGGCGCACTACGCCCGCTACGCGGCGTGGGTCGCGCGCGAAGGTGCCGCCTGGCGCCCTGATTGGATCTACGCCTCAGACGTGCTCGCCGCCCCCATTGCGCTGATGCTGGCGGCCGTGACGGGCGCCGCCGTCGTGTACCACGAGCACGATGCCCCCTCGCTCGAGCATGACAGGTGGACCATCCGACAGTGCCTTGCCGCCCGTCGGCGCCTGGTTCGCCAGGCGGCGATCGTCGTCGCACCTAACGCGGATCGCGCCGAGCATCTGTCGCGGGAGATCGGTGGAGGGCGTCCCGTGTACACGGTCTGGAACTGCCCCCGCAAGCCGCGTTTCACTCCGGCCAGCCGCGCGCCGGACGCCACAGCAGTTGGCGACGCCGGCACATCAGGCGCCGCGCTGCGCGTCATCTTCCGCGGCTCCATCAACGCAAAGCGCTTTCCCCCGACGATCATCGAGGCGATGGCGCTGTCTGCGATGCCAATCGCACTCGACATCGTCGGCTACGAGACGGCGGGATCGCGAGGGTATGTGGCAGCGCTGATGCGCACGGCAAACGAGCTCGGAGTCGCACAACGGGTGCGCGTGTGGGGGACGCTCAGCGAGGTGGACGTCGGCCCGCTTTGCGCGCAGAGCGACGTCGGCCTCGCGCTGATGCCGATGCGCTCGCCCGACGAGAACATGCGACACATGGTGGGAGCATCGAACAAGGTGTTCGAATACTTCGCGTACGGCGTCACTCCTCTCGTGAGTGATCTGCCCGACTGGCGCGACACGCTCGTGGAACCGGGGTACGCGCTCGCCTGCGACGCTGGTGATGCCGAATCCCTGCGACGCGCGCTCGAGTGGGCGTTCGACCATCCGCGCGAGCGTCGCGCAATGGCAGAGCGCGGCAGGGCGCGCCTGCAGGACGACTGGAACTACGAGGCGCAGTTCGGTCCAGTGCTGCGTGCCATGCAAGCGGCAACGCCCATGGCCGCACAGCCGTTAGGCAGCGAGGCAGCCGAGTGCGCGTCCTGATTCTGGGCGAACATGCGCCGGGCGGGCTCATGGGGTCGTACGCGCGAGGCTTCGTCGAGCTCGGCGCGACGGTCCGCACGTACTGTCTGGCGCAGGCGTATCAGGCCGTCATGCCGGCGCTTCGCGTACCGGCGCTGCGCCGAGTCGCCGAGCCGGTGCTGCTGGCGAAGTTCAATGAACGCGTCGTGTCCGACCACCGCGACGTCGAGACGGACCTGGTGGTCGTGCTGAAGGGACACCGCCTCTCCCCGGCGACGGTCGACGCGCTTCGAGACACGGCGGACGCGCCGGTGGTCAACTTCTATCCGGATGACCCGTTCTCCGTCGAGCGGTCGAACCGGCTCGCGTTCGGCCCTTCCGTGCTCGCCGCCTACGACACGTGCTTCACCTTCGCGCAGCACCTCGTACCGGTGTACGAAAGGATCGGCGCCCGCGCGACGTATTACCTGCCGTTCGCACGCGACCCGGCGCTGCATGCGCCGGCGCCAGCGGCGGCGCGGCGTGAGTTCGACATCGTGTTCGTTGGCAATCTCGACGACCATCGTGTTCGATGCATGGAGGCAATCCCTCAGGGCTATCGCATCGGGGTATTCGGGGAGCGGACCCGGGCCGCCGTGCCGAGGGGCAGCCCGCTTGCCAGCGCGACGTTTGGCCCCGCCGCGTACGGGCTCGATCTCTCACGGACGCTCGCGCGGGGCGCGATCTCACTCAACGTGATGCGCGCGCAGAACGCGCGCAGCCACAACATGCGCTCGTTCGAGTCGCCAGCCTGTGCAGCGTTCACGCTCAGCCAGCGAACCGAGGAATTGGGAGCGCTGTTCACGGAAGGAGAAGAGGTCGCGTGCTTCGGCACGATCGAGGAGATGTGTGATCAAATCGCCCGCTGGCTCCGCGACGACGCGGGTCGCCGGCGCATCGCGCGTGCCGGGTATGAGCGAGTGCGTGGGGAGACGTACACGCGCCGAGCGGCGACGATGCTGGAGCGGGCCGGCATTACGGTGGAGACGGGACCGTGACGAGCGTCGTGGCGGTGCCCGCGGAGAACGAGCGAGCTGGCGACCAGCGACCGGCGCTTCGGCTCGCGATCTTCACGTCGCACCCGATCCAATACCAGGCGCCGTACTTCCGCGCACTCGCGGCGTCGGGCCGCATCACGCCGACCGTGTTCTTCGGCTCGCGGCATGGTGTCGATGCGTCGCTCGACACGGGGTTCGGCACGATGTTTCGGTGGGACGTTCCACTGCTCGATGGCTACGACCACGTGTTCCTCGAGAACGTGGCGCGTCGCCCTGACGTGTCGCGGTTCACCGGGGTGCAGACTGCCGGCATAGGACGGGCCCTAACGAGTGGACGGTTCGACGCACTGCTCGTCCTCGGATGGCAGACCGCGGCCCATCTGCAAGCCGTGCGGGCCGCGTGGTCACTCGGCGTGCCGGTGCTGGTGCGGGGGGAGTCGACGTTGCAGCGCACGACGGGAGGCGGCACCTGGAGCGCCGTGCGGCGTCTCGTGTGGTTGCCGATCCGGCAGCGGCTCTACGCGGCAGCGTTCGATCGAATTGCGGCATTCCTCATCATCGGTTCGCGGAACCGCGAGTACTACCGATCGTTCGGCGTTTCCGACGACCGCTGCTTTTGGGCTCCCTATGGCGTGGACAACGCGTGGTTCTCACTCTCGGAACCGGCGCGGTCGTTAGCGCGGGCGCGCATTCGCCGTACGATTGGTGTAACCGACGACACCGTCGTGTTTGCGAGCTCGGCGAAGCTGATTGCCCGCAAGCGACCGGCCGACCTCCTGGACGCCGTCGCGCGTCTTCGCGCAGGACGAACCCAGGCTCACGCGGTGTTCATTGGCGATGGCGAGGAGAGACGTGCGCTCGAACGTCGTGCCGCAGCGCTGGGTGTGGCAGAGCACTGCTCGATCACCGGCTTCGTGAATCAGGGTGAGCTCCCCGCATGGTACGCGGCATCGGACGCGCTGGTTCTGCCGTCCGACGCCCGCGAGACGTGGGGGCTCGTCGTGAACGAGGCGATGGCCGCTGGCCTGCCCGTGATCGTCAGCGACGCCGCGGGGTGCGCTCCGGACCTCGTCGAAGAGGGGGCCAATGGGTTTACGTATCCCTGCGGTGATGTCGCCGCTCTCACCGACCGACTCGCCCGGATCGTCACGTTAGGTGCAGACGGCCGGCGCAGGCACGGTGACCGTTCTCGGACGATCGTCGAACGCTTCGGTGTGGACGTCGCGGCGGCTGCGACGGTCGCCGCTGCGGTCGCGGTGTGCGCGCCCGTCGAGAGGCGCCCGGCATGACGTCGGCGGCGATCTCCTCCAACCGCGCGGCTTCGTCCGCGAACGGGCTTCGGCTGCTCACCCTGCTGGTGGCGGGCTTTCCTCTCGTCGCGCTCGGCCGGCCATCCGAGATTCCATCCGAGTCGCGTGTCGTCGCGTCGGTTCTCTGGATCCTGTGCCTTCTCCCAGCGTGGCTGTACTTGCAGACCCCCGAGCGACGACGCCCTCCGGTGCCCTTCTTACCGCTGATCGGCGGTGTGTACTTGTTCTACTACCCACTGCACGTCGTCCTCGGCGCGAGCAGCGTGAACTACCTGTTCCGCCTCGACCCCGCGTTCGACTACGATCGCGCCGTACAGCTCGCGCTGATCGGATGGATCTCGCTGCTGGTTGGCTACTACGGCGGAGCCGGGATGCGAATCGGCACGCCGTTTCGTGCCGTGCGACCGACCGACCTCCTGACGTTGAAGTCGTGGGGCAAGCTGCTCGTGTGGGGCGGGCTGTTGATCGATGCGGCGCGGCAGGTCGTTCCGATTCCGGTCGTGCTGCGAGGGCTGTTGCACTTCACGTCGATGTTCTCGCTGCTGGGAATCGCGCTGCTCACGATCCTGGCGGTGCAACGCCGCCTCACGCGACGCGAGCGCTGGCTGCTGTACGCGGCCATTCTGTTCACCGCCGTGCTCCGCGCGGGGTCGGGACTCGTCTCGAACGTGGTGATCCTGGCGATCACGGTGTTTCTCGCCGTCTGGGCCGGCGGGGGACGTCTCGGTTTTCGATGGTTACTGATCGCTGCGCTCTCCGTGGTCGCGCTGATCGGGATGCGAAGCGTCGCGATGGAGTACCGCGCTCGGGCGTGGTTCGCGGAGACGCAGCTCTCGATGGTCGGGCGCGCGGCGCTCATGGGTCAGCTGCTCTACTCGAAAGTCGAGGGGCAGGGTGTACCGTCCACCGTCGCCGACGGCTGGAAGATCGTCGCTGGACGATCAGCCAACGTCGACCTCCTGGCGGACGTTGTTCGTCAGACCGGAACGACCGTTCCATTCTGGGGTGGGGAGACGTATCTCTCACTCGTCGGGTTCGCCGTACCACGATTCATCTGGCCGAGCAAGCCAACGAAGACGTTGGGGCAGGACTTCGGCCATCGGTACGGATACCTCGACTCCTGGGATACGTGGACGTCGATCAACCTGCCATTTCTTGTCGAGTTCTACGCGAACTTCGGCGAAATCGGGGTGCTGATCGGCATGGTGGTGGTCGGGGTGTTGTATCGCCTGCTGGACAGCGAGCTGAATCGGCCGCGGCAGCCCTTACAGGTCACGATCTGTAGTCTGGTGCTGCTGGTTCCGCTCCTGAACATCGAGTCGGACTTCTCGCTCGTGTTCGGCGGCCTGTTCATGAATGGCGTGGCCCTCTGGGGCCTCCTCATCGCGCTCGCCCAGCTCCCACGACCCCGGACCCGCCGCTCGGCGCTGGGGATGCGTGCCGGGTCGTTAGGCGGGCTCCCGGGTGGTGCGGCGTGAAGACGATGGACCGCCGCGTACACCGCCCGACGCCGACGATCGCCCCGCGCGAGGCGACCGAGGCGCCGATTGCCCCGCGCGGCGGCCTCGCGACGGCCACGCTCGCTCCGTCAGGAGACGGTATCGCCTACGCCGGTCGACTGCTGCGGACGGCGATGAGCGACATCCTGGGACAACCACCCACGATCGTCGAGCTCGGTGTGACGGAAACGGGGCCGGTCGCGCTGCGGACACGCATGCAGTTCCTCGCGAAGCTCGCGCGCCTGGAGACGTTGCGCCGCGTCGACTGGCTGCTGTTCACGCACGTCGGGATTGCGCGCGCGCAGCTGCGAGTGCCGCGGCATTGGCGTCGCCCGTACGGCGTCATGCTCCACGGCATCGAGGCGTGGTCGGCGACGCTCGACGCCGAGCGGAAGGCGGTGCTCCGCCACGCGCGCGTGCGCATCGCCATCTCGCCGCACACCGCCCGCCGAGTCGCGGCCGCGCACCCGGATCTGCCGCCGATCGAGACCTGTCTGCTGGCGCTCTTGCCTGACGAGGAGCGTCCCGAGCGCGTCCCGGCGGACGTCCGCGTGGACTACGGACCCCACGCGGTCGTCATCGTCGGTCGGATGAGTGCATCGGAACGTTACAAAGGGCACGACCAGCTCGTTCTCGCCTGGCCGCGCGTGCTCGCCGAGGTGCCCGATGCGACGCTGGTCATGGTCGGCCGCGGCGACGATGTGGAACGTCTCCGTGCGAAGGCGGCGGCGTTAGGCCTCGGCCGAAGCGTGCACTTCACGGGATTCCTGCCGGACCCTGCGCTCCGTGGTGTCCTCCGGCACGCGGCAGTCTTCGCGATGCCGAGCCGTGGCGAGGGTTTCGGGCTCGTCTACCTGCAGGCAATGCGGGCTGCCGTGCCGTGCCTCGGGTCGCTCGACGACGCGGCGGCGGACGTGATCGTGGACGGCGAGACCGGCTTGCTCGTGCCGCGACAGGAACCCGAGGCCATTGCCGGCGCACTGGCCGGACTGCTGAGCGACGAAGCGATGCGTCGTCGGATGGGCGAAGCGGGGAAGCGACGCTACGACGCGGTGTTCACCTATCCGCGGTTTCGCGCGCGCCTCGCGGGCATATTGTCGCGCGCGTTCCCCGCCGTACCGTCGGGGCACTGACATGTGCGGGATTGCGGCGGCCCTTGGGGTGGTCGACGCGAGAAGCGTCGTCGAACGGATGGCGCGCGCACTGGCGCATCGCGGTCCCGACGATGCGGGTGCGTGCACGCTCACCGGACGCGACGGCGACCTCGCCGGTGCGCTCGCGCATCGGCGGCTCGCGATCATCGACCTGTCTGCCGCCGCCCACCAGCCGATGGCGTCCGCTGGTGGCCGGTTCACGATGGCGTTCAACGGCGAGATCTACAACTACAGGAGGTTGCGGGCAGAGCTGGAGCGCGATGATAGCCGACTCGCCGGAGCAGGGGACACGGCGGTGCTTCTCGAAGGGTGGGCGCGCCATGGGCCCGCCTTCGTCGAGCGGCTCGAGGGAATGTTCGCGTTCGTCGTCTGGGACAGCCACGCGCGCGAGCTGTTTCTCGTGCGGGACCGATTCGGCATCAAGCCACTGTACGTCGCGTCAACGAACGGCGGCGTCGTCATCGCGAGCGAGCTCCGGGCGCTCCTGGCGTCCGAGTGCGTTGCACCGTGTCTCGATCACGACGCGGTCGCCGGGTACCTGGCGTTCGGCGCGGTGCCGGAGCCCTCGACGATCGTCGCTGGCGCGCGGATGGTTCCCGCGGGCGCGGTCTTTGGCTTCCGCCTCGAGGGTCGCACGGTTCACGAACGCCACCTGCGGTCACTCGCGCCGGTGGAGCTGCCGGATTCTCGTATATCGGACCGGCGGGAGGCCGCGGCCGCGGTTCGTACGGCGCTCGAGCGATCCGTCGAGCGACACCTCGAAAGCGATGTCCCCGTCACGGTTTTCCTCTCCGGCGGGCTCGATTCGTCGGGCGTCGCAGCGCTCGCGGCGCGCCATGCGGGAGCGGGGATCGACGGCTTCACCGTGACGTTCACCGAGCGCCGGTTCGACGAGCGCGAGGTCGCACGAACCGTCGCGCGACGCTTCGGGATTCGCCATCACGAGATCCCGTTAGGCGGAGACGATCTGCTGGCGGCGCTCCCGGCGGCATTCGCCGCGATGGATCAACCGACGCTCGACGGGATCAACACCTGGGTCGTGAGCCAGGCCGTCCGCGCGCACGGCGCCAAGGTGGTCCTGTCCGGCCTGGGCGGGGATGAGCTGTTTGCCGGGTACCCGAGCTTCCGTCGCGCGCGCGCGCTGGCCCGCTACGCCCGCCTCCCGGCCCCCGCCAAGGCGATGGCCGCCCGTTTGGTCTCACGGGTGGGCGGCCTCCGCGGCGCAAAGGTTGCCCTGGGATTACGTCGGGGGTCCCCTGCGGACGCAGCCTACCTGGCGTCGCGGGCGCTCTTCGGTGACCGGCAGATCGCGGAGCTGTGCCGCGGGCATGCCGCACCGATGGGCCGTGCGCCGGCGCCGCTTTCGCTGCTCCAGCAGGTGTCGTGGCGCGAGCTCACGGGATACATGCGGAACACTCTCCTTCGCGATTCGGATGTCTTCAGCATGGCGCACGGGCTCGAGTTGCGTGTGCCGTTTGTGGATCGCGAAGTCGTGACAGCGGCGTTCGCCGCATCGGACCCACTCAAACTCGGCCGCGGTGTGACGAAACCGCTCCTCGTCGAGGCGCTCGCCGATGTACTCCCGCGTGAGGTCTGGGATCGGCCGAAACAGGGATTCGTTCTACCGTTCGCAGACTGGATGCGTGGGCCGTTGGCGTCCGAGGTTGCTGCGACGTTAGGCGACACGGAGCGGCTCGCGGCGCTGGGGCTTTCTCCGCGTGCGACGCGAGGCGTGTGGGAGGCCTTCGTGCGTTGCGACCCCGGAGTCACGTGGTCGCGGCCATGGGCTCTCTACTCGCTCGTGCGGTGGGCGTCCGAGACCGGGGTCGAACGGCCCGGGCAGCCGGCCGGCGCGTTTGCGGAGGCGGCGCCGGCGTGAAGGTCCTGCACGTCATTCCGTCCGCCGCGCCCGTCGACGGCGGGCCGAATCTCGCCGTGCGCGCCATCGCACGAGGCCTCGCGTCGCGGGGGGTCACCGTCACGGTCGCCGCGACGAACGCCGCCGGCGACGACACGCTCGATGTGCCACTCGACATCCCGGTGCTCGACGCAGGCGTCGACTATCGCTTCTTCTCCCGCACTGTGCCGGGCGCGTGGAAGTTCTCGTGGCCGATGACGCGGTGGCTCTGGACGAACGCACGCCGGTTCGACGTCGTGCACGTGCATGCGCTCTTCTCGTACGCGACGATTCCGGGCTGCCGCGCCGCGGCGCGCGCGCCGGTGCCATATGTCGTGCGCCCGCTCGGTACGCTGAGCGAATGGAGCCTCGCGCACCGGGGCTGGAAGAAGCGGCCGTACTACACGCTGCTCGAGCGCTCACACCTGGCGCACGCCGCCGCGATCCACGCCACGTCCGACGCCGAGGCGCGCGACGTTGAGCGGTTGGGCTTCGGGGATCGCGCACGCGTCATTCCGCTTGGCGTCGACGTTGCGCCGGTGCGGCGCGGACGAGACGCCGCCGTCGATCGACCATTGCGGGTCCTCTTTCTCTCTCGGCTCCACGAGAAGAAGAACGTCCCGGTGTTGATTCGCGCCCTCGCCGCGGTGTCGGGTGCGGCGCGACTCGATCTCACCATCGCGGGCGACGGTGATGCGAGCTATCGCCACGAGCTAGCGGCGCTGACGCGGGAGCTCGGCGTCGCGGACCAGGTCCGATTCGTCGGTCACGTCGATGGGGAGGCCAAGCGCAAACTGTTCGAGCGCGCTGACTGTTTCGTGCTGCCGTCGGCCCATGAGAACTTCGGTCTCGCCGTCGCCGAGGCGCTCGCGGCGGCGCTACCGGTCATCGTGACACCGGGGGTCGCGCTCGCCCCGATGGTTGCCGCAGCGGATGCCGGGATCGTGATCGACGCGAATGTGCCGGCTCTCGCGTCAGCGCTGACGTGGGCGTCCGCTCACTCGGACGTGTTGCCGCAGATGGGCGAGCGGGCATGGGAGCTTGCCCGACGGGAGCTGTCGTGGGACGCCAGCTGTTCGCGGCTCATCGCACTGTACAGTGAGGTCGGGGCGCTCGCTCGCGTCTGGAGGTCGACATGAGCACGGCCGCGCTCACCCAGTCGACCGGTTCCGCAGCGCCATCGGGAGAATCGCGCGACGCAGGAACATCGACCCGTCGAGCGCCCGTCGCGGCGGTCGTGCTCACCTATAACGAGGAGCACAACCTGCCGGCGTGCCTGGCCAGCCTTGCGGGATGGGTGGACCAGCTGTTCGTAGTCGACTCGGGAAGCACTGACCGCACGGTGGAGATCGCGCGGGATGCACTCGCCGTCGTCGTCGAGCACCCGTTCGAGCACTACGGCGCGCAGCGGAACTGGGCGATCGATCACCTCGCCATCACGGCGCCGTGGACGCTGCACATCGACGCCGACGAACGAATCACACCCGAGCTGCGCCAGTCAATCGTCGAAGCGCTCGCCAATGATCGAGGCGATGTCGACGGATATCTCGTCTCTCGACGAACGATCTTCATGGGCCGGTGGATCCGACATGGCGGGCACTACCCGGCCTGGCATCTCCGACTCACGCGGACGGGCGCCGCCCGCTGCGAAGACCGGCTGTACGATCAGCATTTCTACGTGACGGGCGCGGTCCGAAAGCTGCAAGGCGATCTGATCGATACGCTGACGCCCGACCTTGCGACGTTCACCGCGCGACACACGCGGTGGGCGGCGCTCGAGGCGGCAGACCACGAGTCACCGACAGGTGGCGGTGGGCGGATTCGCGGCCGCCTCGATTCCGCGAACGCGATCGAGCGACGCCGCTGGCTCCGCGACTGGTATGCCCGGCTGCCGCTCTTCGTACGGCCGGCGTTGTACTTCCTGTATCGGTATGTCGTTAGGCTCGGTTTTCTCGATGGGCGGGCCGGGCTCGTCTTTCACGTGCTGCAGGGCTTCTGGTTCAGGTTTCTGGTCGACGCGTGCATTCTCGAGCGGCGCGTGCGACGAGCGAGGGAATAGTGCATGCGACCAACGTACGTGCTGGGCATCAACGCGTATCACGGCGACGTCTCTGCGGCGCTTCTGCGGGACGGGGAGCTCGTCGCCGCGGTCGAGGAGGAACGGTTCCGGCGCGTCAAGCACTGGGCCGGCTTTCCGACGCTCGCCATTGGGGCGGTCCTCGACGTGGCTGGCATCAGCGGCGCGAAGGTCCAGCACGTCGCCATCAGCCGTGACCCAAAAGCGAACCTCGTTCGCAAGGGACTCTTCACGGTCACGCATCGCCCCGACCTGCGACTCGTCCTGGATCGCATGAAGAACGCGGGCAAGGTCCGCGACCTTCACGGGCCGCTCGCCACGGCACTCGGCGTTCCGCGAGACGATCTGCCGAAGCTCCATTTCGTGGAGCATCACCCAGCTCACCTCGCGAGCGCGTTCTTCGTTTCGCCATTCCAGAACGCCGCGTGCTGCGCCATCGACGGGTTCGGCGACTTCGTCAGCACGTCGTTCGCGATGGGCGAGGGAAACCAGATCGAGGTCCTCGACAAGGTGTACTTCCCGCACTCGCTCGGGATGCTGTATACGGCGATTACGCAGTTCATCGGGTTTCACGGGTACGGCGATGAGTTCAAGGTCATGGGCCTCGCGCCCTACGGCCGGCCGCGCCACGTCGATGCGATCCGGCAGCTCGTGACCCTCGTCGACGACGGCAAGTTCGAGTTGTCACTTGACTACTTCCGTCACTGGTCCGACGGCGTCGAGATGGAGTGGGATGAGGGGTACCCGACGCTCGGTCGCGTGTACGCTGATCGCTTGCGCGATCTGCTTGGCAGAGAGCGCAATCCATCCGACCCGCTGACCGCGCGCGAGGAAGACATCGCGCACTCGCTGCAGGTCGTCTACGAAGCGTGCGCGATGCACGTCCTGAACGGACTCTGGGAACGGCGGCCGATAGGCGCGTTATGCCTCGCGGGCGGGTGTGCGATGAACAGCGTCGCAAACGGTAAGATCCGAAAGCTGACGCCATTTCAATCGGTCTACATCCAGCCGGCTGCTGCCGACAACGGGACCGCACTGGGCGCCGCGTGTTACGTCTGGCACCAGACCCTCGGGAATCCGCGCGGCTTCACGATGGAGCATGGCTACTGGGGACCGTCGCACGATGTGGACGACGTCGTCGCGGGGGTGCCGCCGGCTGACGACGACTGGACGTACGCGATCGAAGTGTGCGAGACCGAGCAGGACGCGGCGCGGGTCGCGGCGTCACTCATCGCGTCAGGCAACGTCGTGGGCTGGTATCAGGGACGCATGGAGTGGGGCGCTCGTGCGCTCGGGAACCGTAGCATTCTCGCGGACCCACGCCGCGCCGACGTGCGTGAGCTCATCAATACGAAGATCAAGTTTCGTGAACGCTTTCGCCCGTTCGCGCCGTCCATTGCGGAGGAGGCGCTTCATGACTTCTTCGAGGACGCCGCGCCCGATCCGTTCATGCAGCAAGTCTACCCCGTACGCGCCGACAAGCGCGCCGTCATCCCCGCCGTGACGCACGTGGACGGAAGCGGCCGTCTCCAGACTGTGAGCCACCGCACAAACCCGACCTACTACGCGCTCATTAAAGAGTTCGAGCGCCTGACGGGCGTAGCCGTCGTGCTCAATACGAGCTTCAACGAGAACGAGCCCATTGTCGATACGCCCGAACAGGCGCTGGACTGCTTCATGAGAACGCGAATGGATGCGCTCGTCTTGCACAGAACGATCATCCGCCGTCAGCCCGCTGAACGTGGAGCACCGGTAGCAGCGACGAGCTGAACTGGTTGGCGCGAGACCTGCACCGTCGTCGGCTTGAGCAAGCACAACTTGGTGAGCCGATGATGGATCGCCCTTCACGAGCGACACTTCTTTTCGTCAATCAGCATTACGCACCGGACGTCGCGGCTACGGGACAATGTCTCGCAGACCTCGCGGAGCATCTCGCACGATCCGGCTACGACGTCGAGGTATTAGCCAGCCGCCGTGGCTATGCTGCCGACGTGGTCGACGCGCCCGCCCGCGAGCTCCTGAGCGGGGTGCGGGTCCATCGCGTCCCGACGACCGCGTTCGGCCGCCTGACGCATCTCGGTCGGCTCATCGACTACGCGTCGTTTTACGTGGCCGTGCTGTTCAAGCTTCTCTTCGCGCGACACTACGACGGGGTGGTCTTTCTCACGACACCGCCCCTGGTCTCGCTGGCTGGTCGCGTGGCACTCGCGCTGCGCGGCCAGCGGTACGGCATCTGGTCGATGGATCTCCATCCCGAAGCGGAGATCGCCGCTGGCATGGTGCGCGAGCGGTCGGTCCTCGCGCGTCTGCTCGCGTGGCTCGACGCGACTGCCTACCGCGGCGCGGATTTCGTCATCGGGCTCGGCGAGCACATGCGCCAGCGGATCCTGCAAAAGGGCGTACCTGAAGCGCGGGCGCACACCGTCAACATCTGGGGCGGGCCTAACGAGGTTGCGCCTTCCCCCGACCTGAATCCGCTGGCAACTCATCTCGCGCTGGAGGATCGGTTCGTCGTGATGTACTCCGGCAACGCCGGGATCGTGCACGAGTTCGGACCGATCTGCGAGGCGATGCGGGAGCTCCGCGACGACCCACGCATCTTCTTTCTCTTCGTCGGGGGCGGACCCCGACGCTCGGAAGTCGAGGCGTTCGCGGCGCGTGAAGGCCTGACGAACTTCGAGTACCGCGATTATTTCCCCCGCGAGCTGCTGCCCCAATCGCTCTCGGTCGCCGACGTCCATCTCATCTCGCTGCGGCAATCGTTCGTCGGCGTGTCGGTGCCGAGCAAGTTGTATGGCGCAATGGCGTCGGCGCGGCCCATCCTGTTCGTCGGTCCCCGCACCTGCGAGACGGCCGATGCGATTCACGACGCGCGCTGCGGCATCGTGATCGACCCAGCCGACGGCGGCGACGGCATCGCCGGCAAGCGCATCGCGAACGTCCTTCGCGCGTGGGCGGACTACCCGGCCGTGTGCGAGGAGCTCGGTGCACGGGGGCGGTGCGCGTTCGTTGAACAGTACGATCACCGCTTGAGCTGCGCAGCGTTCGAAGGAGTCGTTCACTCCGTCTGGGGAGGTCTCGTCCGCACGCACGAGGTGCCCTACCCGCGGCGTCGTCCGGTACCCACTGAAGCGCCATCGCGAGCGCGCGCGAGTTGAGACCGACCGTCGGCTGAATCGCGGCAGATCTGCACGGCCCTCCACCCGCTTGTCGCGCCACGCACGGAAGCTCAGCTTTCAAGCTGTACCATATCATCTACTTCATGCCGAAAGCACTCATCACTGGCGTCACGGGGCAGGACGGGTCGTACCTCGCGGAATTGCTGCTCGCGAAAGGGTACGACGTGCACGGCATCATCCGGCGCACGAGCTCCTTCAGCACGGCGCGCATCGAGCACATCTACACGGACACGCACGAGCCGGATGTCAGACTCCGCCTTCATTACGGCGACCTGAATGACGCGTCATCGCTGCAACGGGTCCTGGCCATGGTGGAGCCCGACGAAGTGTACAACCTCGGTGCCCAGAGTCATGTGCGCGTCAGCTTCGAGGTGCCCGAGTACACCGTCGAAGTGACCGCCGTCGGGACGCTCCGCCTGCTCGAGGCGATGCGGAACCTCGGCATGTCACCGCGGTTCTACCAGGCGTCGTCGAGCGAGATGTATGGCAAGGTGGTCGAGACGCCGCAGACGGAGCTCACGCCATTCTACCCGCGCTCCCCGTACGCCTGCGCGAAGGTGTTCGCGCACTACGCGACGGTGAACTATCGCGAGAGCTATGGTCTCCACGCGTCGTGCGGGACCCTGTTCAACCACGAGAGCCCGCGGCGCGGCGAGACGTTCGTGACGCGCAAGATCACGCGCGGGCTGACACGCCTCAAGCTCGGGTTGCAGGAAAAGTTGTACCTCGGGAATCTCGACGCGCGCCGCGACTGGGGGTTTGCGGGCGACTATGTCGAGGCGATGTGGATGATGCTCCAGCAGGAGCGCGCGGACGACTACGTCATAGCCACCGGGGAGACGCGCTCGGTGCGCGAGTTCCTCGACGAAGCAGCGGCGTGTCTCGATCTCGACTGGAAGGAGTTCGTCGAGATCGACCCACGGTATTTCCGCCCGGCGGAAGTCGACCTGCTGCTGGGTGATTCGTCAAAGGCTCGACGAACGTTCGGCTGGGAGCCAAAGACGTCGTTCCGCCAGCTCGTGCAGATGATGGTGGATGCGGACATGGCCCTCGCCCACCGCGAGGCGCTGCACGCGACCGCGTTAGGCGGTCAGACGACGCCGACGGTCTCGGCGCGGCGCGGCGCCAGCGAAGGTGCCGGGACGCGCGGAGTGTAAGCCACGACATACAGCGACTCACGCTGACGCCACTCGTCGCCCTGATCGATGAACCGGACCGGGTCGTAGCCGGTTTCCTCGACGCGCTCGAAGCCGGCCTGCTCGAGTCGGCGACGCATCACGGGCAGGTCCCAGGCGAACTGATGATCACCGCCCATGCGGAACGCCTGGTTGACGATCTCGATGTCGGTCTCGAAGGGCTGCGCGGCCCCACCCAAGTCCCGCATCGCGTCGAAGAACGACGCATCCTGACGCGCGTAGGCGCGGATGTAGCGCGCCGCGTCAGGCACGATGATGCGGATCTCGCCTCCGGGCTCGAGCACGCGACGGCACTCGGCGAGAAGCGGCATGACCTCATCGGGGAAGCGCAGATGTTCCACGAAATGCTCGCAGTGAATCCGGCGAGCGCTCGCGTCATCGAGGGGGAGCCCCCACCGTACGTCCCAACGAATTCCATCGGGCGGGTCCACCATCAGGTCGATGGGCGTCCACCCTGGCTCGCTGTGGAATCCAGCGCCGAGGTTCAGCGAGAGTGAGCGCGCACCGCGGAGCGCGCGCACGCGCCGACGATTCTCCGGCATGTGGCAACGCGCGCGAGCGAGCTGCACGGACAGCTCGCTCCGCACGGCCTGCACGAACTGCCGCGAGAAAAGGCGTGTGGCAACGGTGTGTTTCCACCCCATGTCACGGCACCGTCCAGA
>Ga0075421_100004528_pt1 | contig 16791 bp, 12 predicted proteins | sample SoiMetdeltSBSDD5_FD_75292 | JGI IMG/M metagenome (GOLD analysis project Ga0075421, IMG submission 75292) | Bulk soil microbial communities from a Populus tree surrounding site in Tennessee, USA - Soil MetaG P. deltoides SBSDD5 | ecosystem: Environmental > Terrestrial > Soil > Tree plantation...
TAGCCGATCCGAAAGACCCACACAAACTGATCCGCATCTGGCCCGGTGATATTGAGCTTCACATCACGGCAGATGTAGCCTACGCGATCTGGCAGTATTGGCAGGTCACGAGTGACGATGAATTCATGCGCGATTACGGCGTCCCGATGATCCTCGAAACTGCCGTGTATTGGGCGGATCGGGCCGAACCTGAGGGCGACCACTATTCGATCCGGGATGTCATTGGCCCGGATGAATATCACGAGCATGTAGACAACAATGCGTACACCAATGGCATTGTGCGCTGGCATCTGCTCAAGGCGTTGGAGCTTCGCGAATGGCTCTATCAGCGGGATGCAAACAAGGCCATAACACTCGATAAGCAGTTGGGGTTGGATGATGAAGCACTTTCCCATTGGATCGATATAGCTGACCGGCTGGTCATTTTACAAGAACCGCAGACCAAGTTGTTCGAACAGTTCGAAGGCTTCTTCAAGCGCACCGAAGTTAACTGGCCGGAATACGAAAACCGCACCAAATCGATGCAGCTTCTACTCGGCATTGAAGGGGCAAACGAGCATCAGGTGTTGAAGCAGCCAGACGTGATCACGCTGCTGTGCCTGATGCGCGATCAGGTTGACCCGCAAACGTGGCAGGCCAACTGGGATTACTACGTGCCGCGCACCGATCACACCTATGGTTCGTCGCTCGGCCCTGCGATCCATGCTTGGGCTGCCACCGAAATGAGCCAACTCGACGTAGCCTACGAGCACTTTCAACGCGCCGCCCGCACTGATCTAATGGATATTCGGGGCAACACCGCCGAGGGCGTGCACGGCGCATCGATGGGCGGGTTGTGGCAGGCGGTGGTATTCGGCTTTGCAGGGCTGCGGGTAAAGGACGGCACATACAGCACCTCGCCGCGACTGCCCGCTCCCTGGAAGCGCCTGACCTTCCACTTCTATCTTCGCGGCGAGCGCCAGACCGTTGATCTGCATCAGGAGCCAGTACCGAGCACTACATCCAACAATACTGCTGGCAGCACACGGTAAGAGCTAGCCGCTCCTATGCATCCGAGTGTCACAGGTCGGGAACCTCATGCATGTTAGGATGCCATGTCGATCCAAGTTGAGTCGCTAACTAAACACTTCCGAGTTCATCAGAAAGAACCGGGACTGGCGGGGTCGATCCGCAGCTTTGTGCGCCGCCGTTATGAAACCGTCCGCGCTGTCGATGACATTACTTTCGAGATCGCACAGGGCGAGGTTGTCGGGTTTCTCGGCCCGAATGGGGCAGGCAAGACTACGACGCTCAAGTGTCTCTCCGGGCTGCTCTACCCTACCTCTGGTACGGTGCAGGTGCTCGGCTACACACCCGCCAAGCGCGATCCCGATTATCTGGGGCAGTTTACCCTAGTGATGGGCCAGCGCAACCAGTTGATGTGGGACTTGCCTGCCATTGAAACCTTCCTCGTCAATCAGGCAATCTATGATGTGCCCGAAGCGGAATTTCGCGAGACACTGGATGAACTCGTCGCGCTGCTCGATCTGGAACCTCTATTGAAGAAGCAAGTGCGCAAACTGAGCCTGGGAGAGCGAATGCGCTGCGAGTTGGCTGCTTCTCTTCTGCACAGACCTCGCATGATCTTTCTCGATGAGCCAACGCTTGGGCTGGACATCACCGCCCAGCAAGCGATCCGTACCTTCATTCGTGAGTACAATCAGCGCACTAATGCAACTGTGCTGCTGACCAGTCACTATATGGCAGATGTAACTGCGTTGGCGAAGCGCATCCTCGTGATCGAACACGGCAAGCTGCGTTATGATGGCGATCTTCAGGCGCTGATAGAGCAGCGCGCCCCCTACCGCTTGCTTCGCCTCACGCTCGATCACGCCGTTGACTCCGCCGACTTGAACGCGCTCGGAACTATCGAAAGTCGCGATGGTCTGGAAGTAACTCTCCGTGTGCCGCGCGGAAGCACGCGCGATGCGGCAGCCCGCGCTTTATCGACTCTGCCCGTTGAAGATGTCGCCATCGAAGACCCGGCTGTGGAGGACATCATCCGGGAGGTTTTTGAAATGGGAGAGGTCAATGCGTAAGCTGCTGCGAGTTTACACAGCGCTGCTCAAGGCCAACCTGTCCGAAGCGCTGGAATACCGTGCCCAAATTTTTCTCTGGTTGATTAGCTCGATTTTTCCGCTTGTCATGATGAGCGTGTGGCTGGCGCTGCTGAGCGAGGCGAAGCAGATCGCCGGGTGGGGTCAAGCCGATTTCGTCTCCTACTATGTGGGCATGATTCTTGTCAATCACCTCACCGGAAGCTGGCTGCTGTGGGATTGGGATGATGATATGCGCACAGGCGGCCTTTCGACCAAGCTGCTCAAGCCCATCGATCCCTTTCACTATCACATTAGCGGACAGCTAGGGTGGAAAGCGCTGCTGGTCATCTTCATCGTACCTGTGATCGTCGGCGTTGCGGTGCTCTCTCCACTGGTGACGTTTCCTCTTAACTTCCTCACTAGCCTCACATTTATACTGGCATTGATCTTCGGATTTATCCTCACTACTGTCATTGCCTGTACATTCGCGATGCTTGGTTTCTGGTCTACACAGGTGCGCAATGTGTACCAGCTATGGTTCGGAGCGGGTCAGTTCTTATCAGGGTTCATTGCCCCGCTTGCGATGTTCCCGCCCGCAGTCCGCAGTATTGCCTATGTGCTACCCTATCGCGGTTACCTCGGCTTTCCCCTCGAAATTCTGACGGGACATCTCACATGGCCCGACATAGAGTTCGGTCTTATTACCGACATCATCTGGATTACCATTTTCTTCATTCTGTATCGGATGCTGTGGAAAGCCGGACTGCGCCGCTACGAGGCAGTGGGGGCGTAGGCCATGCGAAAATATCTGCGCCTGCTGGCGATTTTCTACAAGAATACGCTGATCAACGAGTTGGAATACCGCCTGAATTTCCTCTCGAACATGTTTCTCAGTCTCTTCTGGCTGACCTGGGCAGCGCTGAGTGTGCGGGTCTACTTCTTTCATGCCGACAGCATCCAGGGCTGGACGTATTACCAGACCCTGATCGTGATGGGGCTATTCTTCGGGATGAACGGCTACCGCCAGATGATCCTCACGCCGAACCTGTCTCGCATCTCTGAATACGTCCGCATGGGGACGCTCGACTACATGCTGACCAAGCCCGTAGACAGCCAGTTCATGGTCAGCCTGCGGAATATCGGCGTATATAACTGGGGCGATCCACTGCTCGGATTAGGGCTGGTGATATTCGCGTTGGCACATCTCGGCGTTTGGCCTTCGCCGATGCAAATCGTGTTATTCGTAGTCATGTTGGTGGCGGCTGCTGTGCTGCTTTACAGCCTCAATTTGATCCTGCAAACGACAACGATCTGGCTGGTCAACGTCGAGCGCGTCGATACACTGGTTCAGGGGCTGCTCGAAACCGGGCGCTTCCCTGTGAACTTCTATGGCGGCTGGGTGCGTGCCGCATTGACTGTAATTGTCCCGGTCGCTTTTATGACTACCTTCCCCACGCAGGCACTCTTGGGTCGTCTGAATAGCTCAACCGCCCTGATCAGCGTTGCGGCAGCAATTATCTTCCTCATAATCGCTTCGACTTTCTGGCGATTCGCACTCCACAGCTACACGGGTGCAAGCAGCTAATCTTCTCATTGAACCCTATGAGATTAAGACCTCCAAGGTGAAATTCTAGGTGTACTGGTCAGGCAGTAAAACACAGAGCGCCTCGGTTCGAGGCGCTCTGGTGCATTTGAGTAAAGCCAGTCTATTGCAGGATGAAATCGTCCAGCCAGATTTCACCCGTTGCTTTACCACCCACAACCTGAACGAGAATCTGCTTGTAGCTCCCCTGCGTGATAAAGCTCAGCGTGTATTGCGTCCAGGGACTCGTTCCGGCTGGGATGGCGATCTCGTAGATTTCCTGCGTGCCATCGTTGTGCGTCACGATGACCTGTACCCGGTAGCTGTGCCCCGATCCTCCGAGATTAGAACCCATCGCCCACAACGTCAGGGTATGGGACTCTCCCGCTTCGCCCGTCAGGTTGACCTTCTGCTTGATCTGGTTCGAGCCATGACCGGCGAGATGCACCGAGCAAGCGCCCTCTGCTGCGGTCTCACAAACACGCCCATCACCCTTGAGGTTGCTGGCAGTCCACGAGTCGGGGATGCCATCGCCGTCGCTGTCCACCTCAAATGATCCGTTTTGCAACAGGTTGCTGCCCGGATCAACTGCCGTGCCGGAAAGGGATACTACGTCTGGGTTTGACGCTGCATCGCTATTGATCGTCAGCGTTCCGGTGAGCGCGCCTGCTGTGGTCGGAACAAACGACACATCGATATCGCAGCTTTCGCCCGGATTCAATGAGGCAGGACAGGCGCTGCTGCTGAAATCCGTACTGGTGGTGATGCTGCTGATATTGAGCGTATCAGTGCCTGTATTTGTCAGCGTGACGGTCTGTGGCAAGCTGGTGCTGCCGACCTGCCACACACCAAAAGTGAGCGACGTGGTGCTCAATCCTACGCTCGGCGCGACGCCGTTGCCGGAGAGTGCCGCCGAATCCGGTGAGGATACGGCGTTGCTTGATACACTGAGCGTACCTGTTGCCCCTCCAAGCGCCGTCGGCGTGAAGGTCACATCGACATTGCAGGACACACCCGGAAGCAGAGTCGCGCTGCTGCACGCATCGCTGCTCACCGCGAATGGAGCCGTCGTGCTGAGAGTTCCCAGTTCCAACGGAGCAGAGCCAGTGTTAGTCATCATGAAGGTATGCGCTGTGCTGGTGACATTTACACGCTGGTTGCCGAAGTCGAACGACGCTGGGTCAATGCTGACTGCCGGATCGCCTAACAGAAGTCCGATTAGAACCGGATCGTGATCGGAGGCGCGGTAGGGTGTGCCCTGATTGTAAGTCTGCTGTGTCGCACTCTTGAACTCAAGGTTGTAGTCTAAAACGGGTGGTTCATCTGTATTGATGTGCCAATCAGTGACTCCCGTTACACGCGGCACAACGCTGCTGCTGCCGAGCGCGTAGTCGAGGTAGCCTGCCGCCCCGGAGAACACGTACGAGTAAGTATCCGTGCCGTGAAAGTACTCGGCAAGATCGGTGAAGCCGCCCGCTTCCAGCGCCGTGATCGGGTCTTCGTTCGCATAGGCGTTGTAATCGCCCATCATGATCACATCCGGATCGCCGCTGCCAGTTGGATCGGTGGCAAGCCAGGTCAGCAGGATGTTGGCCGATTCGAGGCGCTTTGCATTCCAGCATCCCTGCTGATCGCCTTGATCAGCATCCGGGTCAGGAAACGCAGGACAAGGCGTACTCTTCGATTTCAGGTGATTGACCACGTAGATGAACTGCTCGCCACCAGAGTTCTCTTCGAAGGTCTGCGCAATGGGAGGCCGCGAGAACCCTGTGAACGGCCCATCAGTGGTTGTTGCCCACGGCCCAACCGGAGTAACCCGCGCAGGTTTATAGAGAATAGCAACGCGAATCTGATCCGTGCCGAGGATGCCCGTCTCGATATAAGAATATGTGCCCGGAGCAGTCGCGTCGTTCAGGCCGTTGACCAAATCCTGAATTGCTGAGTTGGGGCCGGATGCGTCGTTCTCCATTTCCATGAGGCCGATGACATCCGCATCAAGTGCCGTGATGGCGGCAATCGTCTTGGCCTTCTGGCGATTGTATTCGGCCAGCGTGTTCGCGCCTCGCGGTGTGGGGAAACCGCCCCCAAGCCCATCGCCGTTGAAGAAGTTTAGCACATTGAAGCTGGCAACCCGCAGCGTCCCGCCCACAGGATCGGGTGTTGCCAGGCGGGGATTAGCGGTAGTAAATGTTGTACTAGCAAGATTCGTCGGCTCGATCACATAGCTGCCAAATGCGGAGTACATCACTCCGCTCAAGCCAGTGATCGTGTCTCCGTCGCGCAGAGTGATGTCATTCGGCGGTGTGCCGATCAGATATGGGGTCGGGTCGGGATTTTGCGGGCTTCGCCCATCGTCAAGAATGATCTGATCCAGCGCATTTGCCGCCGCAATAGCATTTGCATCCGCACCCGGCAGCGCGACGTGAGTCGGCTGTGGGTGGCGCTGAGATGCTAGTGTGACCTCGCCAAAACGCCCGACAGTGAATACTTCAGTAGCAACCAGCGTCTGCGGCAGAGTCACACGCATACCTTCGGTTGGTTCCGCTTCAATCAGAGTCCCGAAAGGCAGGCTCACGGATACTTCATCAGGCAGAGGCGCAGTGCCGCAAACCGTCACGCCGGAAACGTTGCTCAACTCGGTCATGGTCGGTGTGCCAAATTCAACCACCTTGCCGGTGACGCGCACCTGATCGCCGACCTGTACCTGCACGGCGGGGCTGCTGCCATCGAAGACGAACAATCCCTCAGAGGTAGCAGGATCAGCGTCATAGTCGCCCGTCTCTTCCTGAACGAAGAAGCCACTGAGACCGCTGCCCGTTTGGAAATCGCCCACCACGACACCCTCAACCGATACTATACTGTTGAGCAGAGGGCTGGTCGTGCCACTGCCCTGAACATCGTGGATTGGGGTCGCTGCCGCGCCGCAGGCGTTGGTGCTGAAGCTGGCGGAGAAATCCGCCGTCATGTGATCCGGTGGATCGCTGACATCTTGATCACTCACCTCTGACGCAAATACGGTGACGGTGCAGGTCTCACCCGCAACAAAGTCCGTGTCCGGATCAAGTGTAAAGCTGGAAGGCCCACCGGAAACTGCGGCTGTATGTCCCATCGAAGTGGTGCAGGAGATGCTAAAGGCGCTTCCTGTAACATCCACAGGTTCGCTGAAATCGATAGTGATATTTGAATCAAGGGATACCCCCGCCGCACCATCACCCGGAGATGAACCGGTCACGCTCGGTGCTGTATCGCCTGTTGGGCAGGGATCAAGGGGAGAAGCGGTATTGCGCGGAGTCGGCGTACCTGCGGAGAAATCCGCACTGTTGTTATCGGTATCGGTGCAGCCGTGCACGCCGCGAAGTGCCGCAGTGGTATTGGTGAGGGTCGGTGCAGGGGCCGCGCCTTCGAAGAAGTTGGCACCGCCGTACCCAACCAGATCGATGATCTGGGCAAGCTGCGCGGGGCTGCATGGCATTGATCCACCATTGCATCCGAGCGACACGGTTGTGTTTGCGAGGGCAACCTTCCCAGCACCCGCTGCCATACTGATTGGGGTGCTGTCCGGCGCATCGTTGGCGGGTAATGGGCTTCCAGTCGTGCCACCTGCTTCATGAACCAGCAGGTACTGGCCCGGAGCTAATGTCACCGATGGAAGAGGCGTTAGCTGCCCTGAGTTCGCTCCTAAATTACCTGTTCCAGTGGCGCTGGCATACTGCACCGACCAGCCAGCCAAACTCACCGGAGCAGTACCTGCGTTGAATAATTCAATAAAGTCGTTTGTATAAGGCGCACCGGTGTTACCGCCGCCACCATACACTTGGCTGACCACGACACCGCTGGCCGAAGCGCGCGCCAGATTGTGTGGCCGAAGCAGCAGCACCACGGCGAAGCACGCCGCCACTATCAGCAGAACTCTAGGAATGGTCCGGTTCGATAAAGACATGCTCTCCTCCTGAAATCGATAAGGCATCATAGGGTCTGATGAGGACAGGAATCAAAAATGCCAGACGGAGCGGAAGGACCATCCAGCATCAATTGATTAGTCACACGGCACATATAACTCGCTGTGAGACATCACAGCCATTGCAACACAGAAAATTGGTCTTTTTGTGGATACAAACTGCACCAAGCTGATACCTTCGCCCTTGCATCCCTCGCCAACGGATGCAATGACAAGTCTATATCACAAGCTGGATTCGGCAAATTAGCATCAGGAGGTGGTTGAAGCGTGGCCTTCGAGGCTACTTGATGTAGTGCGTATCAGGTAGTGTGGGTCGCCGCGAGTTGCCCACAATCAGGGCCCCAAACGCACGATCCTTTTCCGAAGTCAGCAAACGGCGGGCAGCACTTAGCTGATCGTGAGGCACACCTAGAAACGGGGTGGTGAGCAGGATTCGCTTGTCGAGCAGCCGCAGGTATGTAAGCCGCACGAGAGGATCGAACCCGGCTGCTGTCACCCCCTGAAGAATAGGCAGGGGCACAGCTAACCCAATAATCCACACCCGCTCCAGACCCTGCTGCCAGAGGTGCGTGATCACATAGCTCAACATTCCAGAGAACAGCCTCTGATTCCGGTACTTCGGAAGCGTTGCACAATCCCAAATATAAGCCTCGCCGTCTTGCACCTGTAATTCGCGCTCGAACTCACCGACCCACTCCGAGCCATGAGTCACCCAGCCGTAGGTAGCGATACAGCCATCCACCCACGCAGCGAAGCACTGGCGGCCTCTTTCGAAACGCTTCAGGAGTGCGTGCGGGCTGATCGGATCGTGTTGGCAGGCGGCAGCGATCAACTGACCTGCATCGCCGCCCCGAATCTGGCAGTACTCAACCGGGATGCGTGCTGAGGCCGTCCTGCTAGGCCGTGTGGCAAGTTCCGCCGTCCACAGAAGGCCGCGTCGAAAGACCCATGACTCATGAGAAGCCATGATTCAGCCTGATACCTGCGGCGTCAGGCTTCTTCGAGCTTCGGGATGCGCCGCTCGGTAAGCTGGATGATGGCATCGGCAAGGTGCTTGTCTTCGATGGCGTAAGCGCCTTCCGCAACCCGAAGATTATGAGCCAATCGGAGGACATCGGAAATCGTATATCCCTGCGGCGGCTCGAACTTGAAGCAGGCCATTTCCAGAAGCTGTCCGTTTGGATCGCGGAAGTAAATCGAATTCATAAAGCCGCGATCAATCGGCCCGGTATTCTCGATCCCCATCTCGCCTAAACGCTTCGCTACCTGATCATAAGTGGCACGCGACACGTTGAAGGCAATGTGATGGAGGTTTCCGATTCCCTCCGGGTTGGGTGTCGGATCGTTGGTACGGGTTGGACGCACAAAGAACGTGATGAGCCTACCATCTCCCGCATCGAAGTACAGGTGGACTTCTTCGGGTACGTCGAGGTTGGGCTGCTCGAAGATTAGAGGCATCCCCAACACACCCTCATAAAAGTCGATGGTCGCCTGCCGGTTCGATCCGACAAACGTAATATGGTGTACGCCCTGTGCTTGTATCTTGGTCATTGCGGCTCTCCTTTCCCACTCAGGGTGGGCTTTTCCAAGCCCACCCTCCTCTTAATGACGGGCAGCTAGATCGTGAAATACAATCCTTTGATCTTCTTGATCGCCTCCGGGTCGCCCGTCGCCTCGCTTAAATCCTCACGCTGGAACGCAGTCAGCACGAAGTCGGATGCGCTCTTGTAATGGAAGGTTGCCTGCACGCCGCTCAGATCATCAGTCATCTCTTGCGAGAACTTGCCGTCCTTGACGGTTACCTTCCACTTGCCGCCCCACTCTCCATCGACCACGATGCCGTAGACGACATCTACCCCTTCGGCGGATTTCGGTTCGACGGTCGCGGAATAGAGAATCAGCATGTAGGGAACCAGCACACCAGCCGTGCGCTCGTCGAGCTTGCGCGTCTTCTCGCCAAGCCCCCAGCGCATATCCCAGGTATGGACACCGTAGTCCATCACGTGGAAGGCGGGATAGAAGAAAGTCGGAAGCGGCCCCATGTAGTAATGTCCAACGATGAAGTTGCTCCACTCGTCGGGCGTCAGGCTTTCGAAGATTGCCATCATCTTGTCTGAATCTGCTTTCAAACGGCTGATAGCTTCGTCACGGCCTAACGTGCGCAAAGCCATCACCTTCTTATTAAGGGATTCACCCATTACCCCTGTGCCAACTGCATCCTGGGGCGGCTGACCGTTGCGAGCGCGATCCCACGCCGTCAAATAGCCTTCGGTAACGTCGATCATGTGGCTGACTAAATCGCGTACTTCCCACTCCGTGCAGCGAGTTTGTACGTTCCAGTTGTTGGGATCATCAACCAGGTTGAAAAAATCTGCGCGTTCTTTGCGAACCACGTCGAGCACGGTGTCCTTGCCGCTGTAATCCATCGGGTTGATAGCCATCGTATCCTCCTGTGCTAATCAGACCTTACGTATGTCCGGCCACCGCACTCCAAAAAGTTGGTCTCTGACATGCGGCTCGCTGGACAATTCCCTACAACCTACCCCTTCGATGCATCAAGATGCGGTCTTGATCACCCCCTTTCAGTGGTGCTGCCTCTTACCATGCTGCTTCCAGGACACCTTCAATCTGGGCAGCCTCAGTAATAGGTTTAGGATTCTCTTGTATCACCTTACTCTTTAACGCAAGCTGCGCGAGTTCTGGCAGCATAGTTTGTGGAACGCCTGCGTCTCGCAGCCTCTGAGGCAAGCCAAGCCCTCGAATGAAATTAAATACTCCATCAACCGCCGCCTGAGCTAATGCACTGTCACTTGCGGCATTGATACCCATTGCCCGCCCGACAATTGCCAGTTCGGATGTAACTGCATCTAAATTCAACTGCATTGCGTGCGGCAAAATGATGCTGTTCGCGATCCCATGCGGCACATTCGCGCTGCCGCCTAACACATGGCACAGCCCATGATGCAGCCCCATCGACGTGAGAGCTAACGAATACCCGGCTAAATGCGATCCCATCAGCATCTCAGTCCGTGCTGAAAGGTCAGTACCATCGTCAGTCACATGTGGAAGTGCGCGCGTGATATGCTCAATTCCCTTTTGTGCAGCAGCACTTGCTACAGGAGTTTTTTTGATGGAATACAGGGCTTCGATGCAGTGCGCGAGGGCATTAATTCCGGTAGAGGCGCTGACCTGCGGCGGCAAATTCAAAGTTAAGTCCGGATCATAGATCACCAGTTTGGGCGTGATTCGCACATCGCGGACGGTGATCTTGCGGGCGGGTTGCGAATCGGTGTGAGTCACGCCATAAACGGAGGTCATCTCCGACCCGGCATACGTCGTCGGGATGGCGATCACCGGGATGAGCGGCTGGCTCGCTGGCGTGAGGGGAAATGCAGACTCCCCTTTCCGTTCTTCGAGGGTAAAACTGGCAGCCTTCGCCATACCAATCGGACTGCCGCCTCCCATCCCGATGATGGCGTCCACTTGATGATGTCCGGCGACGCTCAGAACTTCGGTCAGTTGAAAGTCGGGAACGTGTGCCTGAACGCAGTCGTACACGGCAACCAGCTTTTTGCCGAGCATCGACCCTATCTTTTCCACATGACCATCACGCCGCAGGGATGGGCTGGTGCAGAGCATCAGGCGCTGCCAGCCGAAGCCGTCTACCGCTTCGGGCAGTTGGACGACGCTCCCTGCCCCAAAGACGATCTCTTGCGCAAAAGTGACCGCGTGAAAATCCCGCACAGCGAAGTCCTTATGATGCTTTGACTGCTGCCATCAATCCCGCGACGAACGCTAGCTCATCCCCGTTAATGGTGTGATCCATGTTGGGGTACAAACGCATGGTGACTTTTCCGCCTAGCCCCCTGAAGATTTCGGCGGCATGCTCGACGCGATACTTCGGAATGTGGAAATCAACATCACTGCAACCGAGGAAGACCGGCGTAGCTTGAAATGATCCATGATAATCACGCTCAAGATCGTCGGGGCCAATCAGCCCGGCGCTCAACCCGATGACAGCTCCATAGCGCTGTGCGTGACGTGCCGCATATTCGAGCGTAAGACATCCACCCTGCGAGAATCCGAACAGAATAATGCGCTCGGCAGGAATACCTGCTTGTGTCACATAGGAGACAACCTCATCGACCAGATTGAGACTTCTTGATAGATAAGGCTCGTTATCGGCTAGTGGAACCATGAAGCGCTGTGGATACCACGTATTATCCGGGGCTTGCGGAGCAAGGTACGCAAATTCTGGATGGTGCAGTGCTGGGACGCTCATCATAATATCTTGAGCCGTCGCGCCCCGACCGTGCATCATGATCATCGCTGCTGCTGCTTGATCGACGGGCGTGCCTGCCAGCAGCACCGGTTGAGTCAACTCTAAGACTGTCACATCTTCAGCCATTGTTACACCCCCAATCGTGTAAATCGGTTAAGATAACGGCTTGCTGTGATCAAGCACTCTTATCCTTCTGATCCATCCTCTCTTGTCTGAAGTCCGATCATCTTGCATAACTGGCCGAGTTGTTCCTGTTCCTCTGCGTTGAGAATCCCCATCAATCCGGCGATCTGCTCGGCATGGCGCGGGAACAAAGTCTGCATCAACTGCTCGCCCTTTTCCGTGAGGCGCACCGTCACCTGCCTGCGATCCTGCTGATCGCGGGCGCGGCTGACGAGTTGGCGCTTCTCAAGGTTGTTGACGATCATGGTGATGTTGCCGCCTGTCACCAGCAGCTTTTCGCCCAGGTCTTTCTGGCACATTGGGCCAAGATAATAAAGCGCTTCCAACGTTCCCAACTGGCTCAATGTTAGATCGTAGTCGTTTAGTGCTCGTCCAAGCTGAGTCCATAATGCCTTTGTCGCGCGGCTGAGCTTGATGTATGTATTCAGTGCAAGGTAGGTAGCCTGATCGCCGTCGTAGTGAGTTGGCACTAAGCGTCCTGTCGTGACTAATAATCGTTTAACGTTAAATGTTTAACATTAAAATATCATTGAGAGTTGCTAATGTCAAGACTCTAAATCTGCAATTGCGTATTCAAGAACACTAACATTTGAAGACAAGTGGTGTAGAATATGAAGGGCCGGGAATACCCCAAGGTGAATCTCGAATTCACGTGGAATTCTGACGGGGATAAATCCAAGATTCGTCAAAGCTATAGCACCTTTTTATCCATAATTCATATCACTTCTTAATAAAGGTCATTATGAAAAAGAATGGTCATAGGCCAGATACATCCAGCGATATTAGCAGGCCGGATATCAAGATTCGCTTATCCGGTGATCGGTTGATGCGAGCCGAGGTGCGCCGCCAGATTCATGGCGGGGCCAGTCCTGATTCGCCCATCATTCTTCCAGAAGATGCTGCGAAGCATACGCCATATCATTGGCTGGTTGACCTTGAAGGGTTGCAGGGTTCAACAATTCCTGTTCGAGTTGAGATTGCGGGCGATATTATTTTGGGCGTATGGCGTAACACTCCACCCAATCCCGATCTTGATCTCGGAATATATTCCCCGGAAGAAAAAGGCGTATCGCGCCAGCACGCGATTCTGCGTCCAACTCAGAAGCACCTCTATCTGATTGACCTCGAAAGCACGAATGGTACGTATATCAACAGCGCTCCAGTGACCAATGCTGGCGTCACCGAAGTTCATAGTGGGGATATCATCAGCCTCGGAGTCTTGTCCTTCACGCTGAGGATCGTGTCACAACCTAAGAAGTAGAGGCCCAATCCCAAGATTTATGCCGGACAGCGATGGGCGCTCGGACAGCAATCCGAGCGCCTTGATCAACTTATGAAGTTTTCCACAATTCACCCTTATTAATATAATGTCGCAATCAACAGTGTTGGTAGATGAAAGGCCGGAGACGCCATGAAGAGATTATTCAAACCCGCAGTCGCGCTGATGAACCAACTGCGATACCCCCAGAAGTTTGTCTTAATCGGATTTCTTCTGCTGCTGCCTTTAGGCTGGGTGCTCAGCCAGTACGTGGCAAATGCCAATTCCGATATAAACTTCTCTAGCAAAGAGCGGGTCGGAGTCGAGTATCTTCGCCCGGCGACCGATTTGCTTCAGGCCGTTCAGAAGCACATGGCGTTGAGCGCAGCCGTGCGGCAGGGAGCCACCGAATTCGAACCCGACCTCGCACAGACACGGGCAGATGTCGAAACTGCTATTACAAAAGTCGATCAAGTTGATCAACGATTAGGCGAGACGCTCGGAACGACCGAATCATGGACTGCGATCCGGGTGGATTGGGAGCAGTTAAAGGACGATGCAGATACTCTCGCACCCCAGCAAATCATTGATCGCCACACAGCGCTGATCGATTCAATCCTGGCGCTGATTGTGCAGGCCGGGAATAACTCTAACCTCATCCTCGACCCTGATATTGACACCTATTACCTCATGGACAGCGTAATCGTCCAGAACCCCCGCGCCACGTCCTACTACAGCCAGCTTCGCGCCAACGCACTCAATACGATGATAGGTTTAGGGCTTGATCCAGTCACCCGGACACGGTTGATTGTGTATCTCGGTTTGGGGCAGTCTGCCGTCAATGCCAACCAGCGCGGGCTTGATTACGTATACAACTACAATCCGAAAGTTCGCGAATCGCTGGGGGGCGCACAGGACGCGAGCTTATCAGCGCAAGCTAAGTTTGATACGTTGTTGAATGACTCTGTTATGCAAAGCGCAATCAGCAACCTCACGCGGAGGGAAGTGTACGCCAGTGCAACAGATGCTATTGATGCTCGCTTTGCCTTGAACGCGCTTGCCTTTGACAAACTCGATGAGTTGGCAAAGGCTCGCATTGATCGCTTTGCTGCGCAGCGCAATCTCGCGATAGCTATCGCGCTGCTGTCATTTGTGGTGGCCGTCTATCTGTTCTTTGGATTTTACCTGGCGGTGCGGCGAGTGATTGATCACCTTGACCGTGCTTCACATCGGATGGTTGCAGGTGATGGCGAGACCGCTCTGGTACTGGACAGCCGAGACGAACTGGCAGAGGTCGCCAATTCTTTCAACAAGATTGCAGGCGAGTTAGTCGCCGCCCGCGATCAGGCATTGGAGGCCAGCCGTGCTAAAAGCACGTTTCTTGCCAACATGAGCCACGAACTCCGTACCCCCTTGAATGCCATCATCGGCTACAGCGAGCTTCTCATTGAAGAAGCGACCGACATAGGCGATGAGTCCACGCTGCCTGATCTCAACAAGATTCGCAACGCAGGCAGGCATCTGCTTGGATTGATCAATGACATCCTCGATATGTCCAAGATCGAAGCGGGCAAAATGGAGCTTTACCTTGAGCCGCTAGAGATTAAGCTGATGCTCTCGGAGGTCACTACCACAATCCAGAAGATGATCGAAAAGAACAATAATCGGCTTCAGGTGATTGTTAGCGACAATGTAGGCACAATGGAGGCCGATGTTACCAAGCTGCGTCAATCGCTCTTTAATCTCCTCAGCAACGCCAGCAAGTTCACCCATGATGGAGTCATCGTTCTTACGGCCAGCCGTCACAACGCGCCTCCTGAAGACTGGAAGCCGCAGAATGGCTACTACGGCGACTGGCTGATCTTCACCGTATCCGATAACGGAATCGGCATGTCGCCTGATCAGTTGGCGCGGGTTTTCCGCGAGTTCGAGCAGGCCGATGCTTCGACGACGCGCAAGTACGGCGGCACGGGGTTAGGTCTTGCCATCACCCAGCGCTTCTGCCAGATGATGGGCGGCGACATCAAGGCCGAGAGCGAGCTAGGCAATGGCTCTACATTCACAATCTGGCTGCCTGCCGAAGCGATCCAGCCTGAAGAACCGACCAGCACTGCCGCCGCTCCGGCACTCCCTGTAAACGCGAGTACCGTACTGGTGATTGATGATGATCCCGCCGTGCGCGATATGATGCAGCGCTTCCTCAACAAAGAAGGCTTTCGAGTGGTCACGGCGCGGGGCGGCCAGGAAGGTCTGGGGCGCGCACGCGAAATTCGCCCGGCGGTCATTACTCTTGATGTGATGATGCCTCACATGGACGGCTGGGCCGTGCTCTCAGCCTTGAAAGCCGACCCGGAACTCAGCAATATCCCAGTCATTCTGGTCACGATTGTCGATCAGAAAGAAATGGGCTTCATGCTTGGCGCATCCGATTACCTCACCAAGCCTGTTGATCGCGAACGCCTCGCCAGTGTGCTTGAACGGTATCGCTGCGGCGATTTGCCCTGTCAAGTGCTCATCGTGGAAGATGATGATCCAACCCGTGAGATGATGCGCCGTATGCTGGAAGACGAGGGATGGGTCGTCAGTGAAGCCGAAAACGGGCGGATCGGGTTGGATGCAGTGGCGCGCCGCCGTCCCGAACTTATCCTCCTCGACCTCATGATGCCGGAGGTAGACGGGTTCCAGTTTCTTGCCGAACTTCGTGCGAATGTTGATCCTATAACTGCCGCGCTGCCTGTCGTCGTCGTGACCGCACGCGATTTGACTCGACAAGAGCGCGAGCTTCTCAGCAGCAACGTGGAGAAGATCATTCAAAAGGGTGGTCAAGAGCAGCATCAAACAAGATTGTTGGAGGAGATCCGCGAGATCGTGAGGGCATACCTTCAACCTGTTCAACCAACATAAACCTCGACGGTTTCCAGTATCTCAGCTTCATAATCAGTCCACGTGAAGGCCCTCTTGATCCAACGGATCAAGAGGGCTTTGTTGTCACAAAATCCCACACAGCGTTATGAATCATGGAGTCGCCGTGTGGGAAGCGGCACAGCGTCTTTCAGTAATCTCTGGAGAAGCCCGTGATTAACAAACGTGATCCTGATGAATGGCTTGCACAGATGGAGCAGGAGCCAGACTCCGCGCCATATATCGTTCGCATGCTGCTCGCACGCTTGCAAACACTCGATCAGGAAAACCAGCGTCTGCGGAATGAGAACATCGAACTGAACCACAAGATCAACACTAAAGCCCACCAGACCATGATCGATGAGCTGCGCCGCCAGCTCAAAGCCCTCGCCCGGATTGCACAAGCAGGCAAACAGGTTTCCCCGCCCAACACAACTCTGATTGTATGGTCGAAGCGTGGCGATATTCTGACGGTCGATTTGCGGAAGCAAGACCTCAAGAAACCAATCGAATTCCCACCAACGGGACGCGGAGATTCGGAGTGGAACC
>Ga0075421_100004531_pt1 | contig 16787 bp, 15 predicted proteins | sample SoiMetdeltSBSDD5_FD_75292 | JGI IMG/M metagenome (GOLD analysis project Ga0075421, IMG submission 75292) | Bulk soil microbial communities from a Populus tree surrounding site in Tennessee, USA - Soil MetaG P. deltoides SBSDD5 | ecosystem: Environmental > Terrestrial > Soil > Tree plantation...
CCGGTCGGCGGCGCCGTGAACGGGGGTTCGGTGAGCTGGCTCAATTCGCGTTGCCGCGCGTGGGTTTCAAGGGGTCAGAGTTGTTGAAAGCCGACTTTCAACAACTCTGACCCCTTGAATCAACTGACGGTTGGTGGTCGCCTAGTGGCCTGAACGCTGGGACGTCGTGTCCGCGCCCTCGGCTCCCGCCGATTGCTTCTTATACGCCGCGGTCACGTCGTTCGGAGACCGGAAGGTGGACCGATGGAGCATCCCCGCTCCCACGAACGCTGCCACCGCGAGCGCGGTGATGAACAGCGCGACCGGCCAACCCTGAGAGAAGCTGCCCTCGACGCGCCTGTCGACGTGATCTGCCATGATGGTGAGTCTCGGAGTCTGACGTAGTGGCGAACACCGCAATTTAGTCCGCCCCCTGCCGGGGGGCCTAGGGGGGCGTCAAAGGGGTCTACTTCACGAAACCTTCAATGGGGTCTGACCCCATTGCCACGCTAGCGAAGCCGACCTGCCCGTTCCGCGCCGGCGCGCCCGACTCGTGCCTCGGCGGCCGAGATCGCGCGCGCCGTCTCAGCGGATGATCCGCCGACCTCGATCTCGGCCATGGACCGGATAGCGCCGCGGTACCAGTCCGTCCACGTGTCGAGGATGAGTCGCTCCCTCCCCCGGTCGCCGCCGGCGGCGAGGGCGGCGCGGGAAAGCGCCGTTTCGGCGTCGAGCCGCTCCATGGCAGCCGCCTCCAGCTCCATGACGAGGGCGCGTGCCGTCGCGCCGTCCGCCGTCGCGAGCGTGAGTGCCGAAACGATCGCCGACACGCCGACGTTCGCCAGCTCGCGCGGCGAGACGTTAGGCAGACGGTCGTTGTCCGTGTGGTAGAACACATCGGTGAAATGCCAGAGCAGCAGTCCCGGCTTCTTCGCCTCGAGGAACGGGACGTGGTCGCTTCCGCCCTCGAACGGGTTCGTGCGCACAGTCCACCCCGTGACCGCTGCCTGATCCAGACACCGGCGCAACACGAAGTCGTTGAAGAAGTGCGGCGTGAGCTGGTCCACCCGCAGCGCCTCGCCGCCCCACTCACTGTGGCGGTCCTCCCCGCGCGTCCACACCGCTGACGGGTCGGGCATCTTCTCGATGAGAAACGTCCCGCCAGTCTTCTCGGTGTCCTCGCCCACCATGTCGAGGCTCATCCCCCACCGCACCGATGCGGCACGGGCGGCGTCAGCGAGATACCGACGGGTCGATGCGATCTCGTTTCCCCAGATGAACGTGATCGAGCGGCGCGGCGAGACGTCACCGCGCTGGACCAGCGATGCCGTGACGCGCGCCATCTCGACACCCGAGGCGACGCCCGACGCGTTGTCGTTCGCCCCAGGCTCCTGCACGTGAGCGCTGAACACGAATCGCTCGTTAGGCCGATCGCTGCCGCGGACGTCTGCGATCACCGTGCGCTCGACGCCGGCGGACCGACGGACGTCGGTGGTCACGCGCACGCGCACCGGGCCCCCGGCCATCGCGCGGAGCAACGCCTCACGCGCCTCGTACGACAGCAGGATGCCCCATGACCGAGAGTTCGAGTCGCTGGGGATCGACGCGAACTGGATCGATGTCCGATGCACTTCCGGCTTCGTATACGCGGGCATCGAGTACGCCAGGACGCCAAGCGCGCCGCGGTTACGCACCGCCTCCGCGAAGAGCCGACCCACCGGCATCTCGCCGAACACGATCTTGCCACGCAGCGGAACGCGATCGAGGGCGGCCCCGTCGCCCGCACCGACCGACACGACCTCGGCCTCGACGCCCGCGGGCGGCGTCGGCCACGAGTTCACGGCCATCATGTTCCGATTCGTCGCGAATCGGAGAAGCGGCGCTGCCGTGCCGACGATCGTCACGGACGCATCTACCGGCTCCCACGCCGGCGCCGTCATCGGGCGCGCCTCGATGCGATACGTCAGACGATCGCCTGGTTTGGCCGCACGCTCGTCGACGTACCCCGCTCCCCGCAACTGTTCGGCGATGTGATCGATGCTGTCCTCGAACCCGCGGTTGCCGGGCCATCGCCACCGTTGCTCCACGAACGCGACGGTTGCCAGGGCGCGGTCGCCGGAGAACGCCGTGCGCACCAAACCGAACAGCCGCGCGACGGCTGGGGGCGGCGCCGGAGCCTGTTGGGGGCGCGGCGATCGAGCGACCGCGGTCGTGGACACCGCGAGGCTCGCGACCGCCACGAGCACGGGCAAGGTCAGATGCAACGAGGACGCCGTGCACGCACGGCGTCCTCGTGAGGCGGAGAATTGCACGTCAGCCCGCCGTGCCGGCTACAGCGGTGCTGCCGAGCGCGCGGGGGGACACATGCTCGAGATGGTCGCTCATTGCCTGCGCGGCGCGATCCCCGTCGCCGTCGGCAATCGCGTCCACGATCGCGCGGTGACTCGCAAAGGCCGTCGGGAGCGCATCGTCGAAGTCGTCGAGCCCCAGTCGCTCCGCACGGAGCAGCTCGACGATCGTCTGACTGAGCAACACGAGCACCGGATTCCCCGTAGCGCGTGCGACCTCGACGTGAAACTCGGTGTCACGGTCGATGAGGCGCGGCGAGAGCGAGCGCTCCTGCTCCAACTCCGCCGAGATGGCGCGGAGCCGCGCGACGTGCGCGTCAGTATGTCGCTCGGCGGCGAGGCGCGCGGTCGGGACCTCCAGGAGCTCGCGAGCTTCCTGCAGACTCGCGACGTTGTCGCGTTCATTGCGCAGGAGCATCGTCATCGACTCGACGACGCGGTCGGGCGACAGGTTCGCGACGAACGTGCCGCGGCCGACGAAGACCTCGATCAACCCCTTCTCGGTGAGCGATTTGATGGCCTCGCGCACCGCGGTACGGCTCACGCCGAATCGCTCCGCGAGGTCTCGCTCTGCCGGGATCTGATCGCCCGGCTTCAGTGCGCCGGACAGAATCTGCTGTTGGATCTGATCGACGATCTCCTGGTAGAGGCGCTCCTTGGGCTTGATCGGCAAGTATACGGGCATCCGTCCATCCTCGAGCCAGAAAAAGACGGCCACGACCACCGTGGCTTGCGCTTCATGGACCAGACACGCGACCGCCGCGCGTCTGTCCGTCTACGCAGCGGGTCGGGAGAACGCTGATACCGCGCCGCCTTCACTGGTCCTCACGGCCGGCCGCCCGTACCTTCTCGCCATGAGGCTGACACCGGTCACGCGACGCAGGCCGCTCTCCCTCGACGACCGCGCCGCCGCGCGCCCCGCCGAGCTTCCCGACGACGACGTCTTGAAGGAGAAGACGCGCGATCTGCTCGACCGCCTAGCCGACCTGCAGTCCCGACTGTACGCCGAAGCGCGACACGCGATGCTGATCGTGCTCCAGGGACGCGACGCGTCCGGCAAGGACGGGGTCGTCCGCAAGGTGTTCCGTGCATGCAACCCCGCCGGTTGTCAGGTGACCCCGTTCGGAGTGCCGACGCGCCTCGAGCTACGGCACGACTTCCTGTGGCGCATCCATCAGGCCGTCCCCGCGAAGGGGCTCATCGGGATCTTCAACCGGTCGCACTACGAGGACGTGCTCGTCGTGCGCGTGCACGAGCTCGTGCCTGAGTCCGTCTGGGCGCGCCGGTACGATCAGATCAACGAATTCGAGCGCATGCTCGACGCGAGCGGCGTGAAGATCGTGAAGTTCTTTCTGCACATCTCCCACGAGGAGCAGCGCCAGCAGCTCCTCGAGCGCCTGACCGACCCGACGAAGAACTGGAAGTTTCGCGCGGGCGACCTCGACGACCGCGCGCTCTGGGGCGCGTACACGAAGGCGTACCGCGACGCGCTGAAACGCTGCAGCACACCGTGGGCACCCTGGTACGTCGTCCCTGCCGATGACAAGGACGCTCGCGACTACCTGGTGGCGCGAACGGTCGTCGAGACGCTCGAATCGTTGCACCCACGGTATCCGAAGGCCGACCCGAAGGTCCTCAAGCTGCGCCGGAAACTCAAATGACCTCAGTCACCGAAGGCGAACCGCGCCGGTCGTCGGTGCAGGTGGATTTCCTCACCACCACCGCGAACTATCTCGACGGATATCGCGTCGTGCGAACGTTCGGCGTGGTGCGCGGCATCACGGTTCGGTCGCGTTCCGTGCTTGGGCTCGTGGGTGCGCGGTTCCAGCAGTTCTTCGGCGGGGAGGTCTCGCTGCTCACGGAGCTGTGCGAGCAGACGCGGCACGACGCGTTCGCCATCGCCGTCGAGCACGCGCGCGACCTCGGTGCCAACGCGCTCATCGCCTTGCGTTACGACGCAACGGAGATCATGACCGGCGTGTCCGAGGTGCTTTGCTACGGGACCGCCGTACGCGTCGTTCCCGAGCGTGAGCCCGGCTCGGCATAGCGCTCGCCGCCGACCTCACTCGACCCGGATCTCCCGTGCTACTCGCAGGCGACATCGGCGGCACCAACACCCGGCTCGCGCTCTACCGCGACGATGCCGAATCACTCACGTTGCTCCACATGACGTCCTATCAGAGCCGCTCGTTCACGACGCTCGAGGACATCGTGTTGCGGTTCCTGACCACGAACCATTTCGACAAGCCGACGGCCGCGTGTTTCGCGGTTGCCGGCGCCGTCGTGAGCGGCCAGGTGCGCGCGACGAATCTCCCGTGGCAGATGAGCGAGGAGGAGTTGGGGCAGCGGCTCGCGATCCCGCGCGTTGTGCTCATGAACGACCTGGAGGCGGCGGCACACGGCGTCATCGCGACCACCGACCCCGCCTCACTGCTGCCACTGCAACAGGGCGAGGCGTCTGACGACCACGCCGCTCGCGCCCTCGTGTCGGCCGGAACGGGACTTGGCGTGGCGCTCATGACGTGGGACGGTACGCGATACCAGGTGGCGCCGTCGGAGGGCGGACACGCGAGCTTCGCTCCGCAGAACCCCGTGGAGGACGCGCTGCTCGTGTTCCTGCGCGCGGAGCTCGGGCACGTGAGCTACGAGCGAGTGCTGTCGGGTCCGGGACTCGCGAACATCTACCGCTTTCTTCGCGCCTACCACGGCACCCCGGAGCCGCGGTGGCTCACCGAACGCATTGGCGGCGGCGATCCGTCACCGGTCATCACGACGGCCGCGCTCGCGCACGAGGATCCGATCTGCGACGAGGCGCTCACGACTTTCGCGTCGATCTACGGCGCGGCAGCCGGAAGTGTGGCCCTTACGGCGCTCGCAACGGGAGGTGTGTTCATCGGCGGCGGCATTGCTCCGAAGATCCTCCCGCGGCTTCGCGACGGCACCTTCGTCGAGGGCTTCGCGCGCAAGGGCCGCTTCAGCGACACCATGCGGCGCATTCCGGTGCAGGTAGTCCTCGTGCCACACGTCGCGATCCTCGGCGCCGCAGCCTGCGTTCGGGAGATGCGTTAACGGCCCGACGACGGCCGCAGCTTGCTCGCGACCGAGAGCGAGCGACCTAACGACTTGACACGTCGGGCGGCGGAGCCGCCGGCAGTGTCAACGTCAACACACTTCCGTGCCCCACCATGCTCTCGGCCACGAGGTCTCCGCCCATCGCGCGGGAAAGGTCCCGACTGATCGCCAGGCCGAGTCCCACGCCCTCGCTCGGTGCTCCCGCGGATCGAGCGACCTGGACGAACGGCTCGAAGATCGCTGACAGCTTGTCAGCAGGGATGCCGCGACCCGTGTCGCGCACACGGACCGTGACCCGCTGAGCATCCGCTTCACACTCGAGCGAGATCTCGCCGTGCGGCTCCGTGAACTTGATGGCGTTGGTCATCAGGTTCACGAGAATCTGCTTGACCTTCTCACGGTCGGCGCGAACCGTCGCGTCGCCATCGCATCCCCGGCGGACGAAGCGCAGCTCTCGCGCGCGAAGCTGCGGGGTCGTCACGTCCTCTACGTCGCGGATCGCATCGCGAAGCGAGAAATCCTGGATCTCGTACCGAACGGTGCCTGCGTCCAGTCGCGCGAAGTTCAGGACATCGTTGATGAGCGACAGCAGGTGCTTCTGGCTACGACGAATCCGTCCGATGTCTTCGCGCTGCGCCGCCGTGATCGGGCCTCGCACACCGAGCTCCAGCAGTTCCGCATACCCGTCGATCGCGTTGAGCGGCGTGCGAAGTTCGTGGCTCATGACGGCGAGGAACTCGGACTTCGCACGATTTGCCTTCTCGGCCTCGGACCGCGCCGCCTCGGCCTCGAGGCGTGAGATCTCCGCCTCCTTGCGTGCGCGCTCCGTATGCGCCAGCAGACGTGCGCGCTCCTCTTCAGCGAGCATCCGCTCGGTGACGTCACTCACAACCGCGACAACGGACGGCGCCACCTCGTCCCGCCGAGGGATCGGGTCCATACGCACCGCGAACCACCGATCCTTCACATGCGTGTCGTACCGCAGCGGCTGGTTTGTCGCCAGCACCTCACCGGCCACATTCTCTTCCGTGCCACCCGGTGGTGGGAAGATGTCGTGAAACAGCCGCCCTCCGTGTCCCTCATTGAGGCGCCCGAGGAGCGCGTCCGCCACGTCGTTGCAGCGACGAAGCTCGCCGCCCGCGTCGACGATGCACACCGCATCCGCGATTGCGTCGAACGTCGCCTGCCACTCCGCCGCGGCAATGCGGACCTCGTCCTCCGCGCTTCTGACACGGAGGAGAGCGCGAACCGTGGCGATGAGCTCCGGCGGCTCGACCGGGTGCGTAAGAAACGCGTCGGCTCCGGCTTCGAGCCCTTGCGCCCGCCACTCGCCCGTCGTGAATCCCGATGCGATGTGAATGATCGGAATCGCCGCCGTGGCGGGGTCGCTCTTGAGCCGATTCGCGATCTCGAAGCCGCTGAGAGCGGGGAGCCATTCGCCGAGGACCACGACATCTGGGCGCTCCGACGCGCGCGCAAAGAGCTCGGTGCCATCCGACGCTTCGATGACATCGAATCCCGCCCGCCGTAGCCAGTACGCAACCGTCTCGCGGCTCTCCATACTGTCGTCGCCGACGAGGATCGCCCGCTCACCCGCCGGCCTCACGTGAGCGCCTCGGTGCGGCCGGCCGCCACAGGACATGCCAGCTCGCCGGGTGACCTGGTTTCACTTCGGATCATATCCCGAAGCCATCAGGAAGATGCGCGCCACACCATCGGGCGACGCCGGAGTTTTCGCCGCCCTGCGTGCTCAAGCTCGTCTCGCCACTGGATTTGTGCCGGTCGCTCACGCATTGTCGGATTCCCACCACCGATGACTCGACCGGAGGTCCCCGTTGCCCGGCTCCACTGATCTCATTGCATACCTGGCGATTCGCGTCGCACCCCCTGCCATTGCCGTAGCGATCCTTGCGACAGGCTCGCCGCTCACGGCGCAGGCGACGGCCGGAACGGGGCTCGCCCGCGAGATCGATCGCCGTGCCACTCAGATCGAGGCGAAAGCCATCGCGTGGCGCCGTGACATCCACCAGCATCCGGAGCTCTCGAACCGCGAGGTGCGCACGTCCAGGCTCGTCGCGGACCACCTTCGTTCACTCGGCATCGAGGTCCGCATTGGCGTCGGTAAGACGGGTGTCGTCGGCCTCCTACGTGGAGGCCGCCCGGGACCGGTGGTCGCCCTCCGCGCCGACATGGACGCGCTCCCCGTGACCGAAGAAGTGGACGTGCCATTCAAGTCCACGGTGCGCTCGACGTTCAACGGTCAGGACGTTGGCGTAATGCACGCCTGTGGGCACGATGCGCACACCGCCATCCTGATGGCCGCGGCCGAGCTCCTCGCGGGAATGCGGGAACAGATCCCGGGAACCGTGAAATTCATCTTCCAGCCCGCCGAGGAAGGCGCACCACCGGGGGAAGAGGGTGGCGCCGCGCTGATGATCAAGGAAGGCGTACTCGAGAACCCGAAGGTGGACGCCGTCTTCGGATTGCACGTCTTCCCCTACGAGTCGGGCACGTTGCACTACCGGCCGGGCGCCATCATGGCGAGCTCCGACCGGTTTCTCGTCACCGTGCGCGGCCGACAGACCCACGGCGCGCTTCCGTGGAACGGCATCGATCCAGTGGTGGTCGCATCGCAGATCGTCCTCGGACTGCAGACCATAACGAGTCGCCAGGTGGACCTCATCGAGTCGCCGGCGGTCGTGACGGTCGGCCGGGTGAGCGGCGGCGTGCGATACAACATCGTCCCCGACAGCGTCGTGCTCGAGGGAACGATCCGCACATTCGATGAGGGAATGCGGAAGGCGATCCACGAGCGTATCAAGCGGACGGCCGAATCGATCGCGGCGAGCGCGGGCGCAACGGCTACGGCGGAAGTGTTCCCATACGTCCCTGTGACGATCAACGACGCCGCGCTCACCGAGCGCATGGCAGCCACGCTCCAGGCGGTCGTGGGGGCCGATCGCGTGAAGGTCGCCAAGCAAACCACGACGGCGGAGGATTTCTCTCTGTACGAGCAGAAGGTGCCGGGACTCTTCTTCTTCCTCGGCATAACGCCGAAGGGGACGGACCCCGCGCGGGCAGCGCCTAACCACTCGCCACGTTTCTTCGTGGACGAAGCGGCGCTCGTGCCCGGCATCAAGGCACTCGCGAGCCTCGCGCTCGACTACCTCCGGGGCGGGAAGACGCCGGAACAGTAATCGGTCGTCATTGCTGATGGCTGAGAGCTCAGGCTGACCGCTGACTGCCGCTGCTGACGGCTGACTGCACCCGGCTGAGTGCCTCGCTTGTTGCTCTCAGTCAGCCGTCAGCATGAACAGTCAGCCGTCAGCATGAACAGTCAGCCGTCAGCACGCACAGTCAGCCATCAGCCTGAGCTATCAGCCATCAGCCATCAGCTCATCGGATCGCGTGAAACCGCCCTGAGAGGGCGAGCGTAGGTCGGGGAACCTTCACCCCGCCCCCATGCAGGCCGTCCTCAGAGACATCCGATACGGCGCCCGTTCGATCGCAAAGAGTCGCGCCGTGAGCGCCGTCGCGATCCTCGCCCTGGCGCTCGGCATCGGCCTCACGACGACGATGTTCAGCATCGTCTACGGTGCCCTGCTCAAGGGGATGCCGTTTCCGCACGCCGACCGGCTCGCCGCGGTGGCCCGACAAAACCCCGCTCGCGGCAACGGGTTCTTGTCGACCCCCATCCACGACTTCTACGACTACCGCGCGCAGCAGCGAAGCTTCACGGGGATCGCGGCACTCTACGGCGGGACCGCAAACGTCAGCGGGACCGAGAAGGCCGAGCGGTTCGACGGCGCGTGGACCAGTGCCGAGCTCTTCGACGTCCTCGGCGTGCGCCCTATCCTCGGGCGCACCTACACGCGCGACGAGGAGGCGCCGGGCGCCGGGAACGTCGTGGTGCTCAGCTACGCGATGTGGCGCGACAAGTACGGTGCCGATCCAGGCGTCCTCGGGACCCCGATCCGCGTGAACGGCGTGCCGTACTCGGTCATCGGCGTGATGCCCGACAAGTTCGAGTTCCCGGATCGGCAGGCGCTGTGGATGCCAATGCAGCTCGATGCCTCGAAGATCGAACGCGGCCGCGGACAGGGGTTGCAGTTGGTCGCTCGACTGAAGCCGGGCGTGTCGTTCGACGAAGCGAATGCCGACATCGCGACCATCGCACGGCGCATCGCGACGGACCACAAGGCAAGCAACGAGGGGATTACCGGCGTCGCTCGACCGATCATCGATAGCGAGATCGGCCCGGAGGCAAGCCGGATGCTCTGGACGATGCTCGGCGCCGTGTTCTTCGTGCTGCTCATCGCGTGCGCGAATGTCGCGAACCTGCTGCTCGACCGCGCGGCGCATCGCACGAAGGAGGTCGGCATACGCACGGCACTCGGGGCGTCGCGGTCCGCCGTGATCCGACAGTTCCTGACCGAAGCGCTCGTCCTCGCGCTCGTCGGCGCCGTGTTCGGGGCACTCATCGCGCAGCTGGGCGTGACAATGTTCAACCGCGCGATCGCCGACACCGACCCACCGTTCTGGCTCGACATCGCATTGCATCCGCCGGTACTCGCGTTTGTTGTAGCGACCGCGATCGTCGCGAGCCTGTTCTCGGGCGCGATCCCGGCGTACCAGTCGTCGCGCGCGGACATCAACGAGGTGCTGAAGGACGAGTCGCGCGGCGCATCGAGCTTCCGGATCGGGCGGCTGAGCCGAGGGCTGGTAGTCTTCGAGATCGCGCTGTCATGCGGACTGCTCGTCGCGTCGGGCCTCATGGTAAAGAGCGTCGTGAAGCTGAGGACGATGGACCCCGGTATCACGACAGCGAATGTGTTCACGGCACGCCTCGGGTTCCCGAGCACCTACGCCGACACGGTCGCACAGATCCAGTTCTTCGACGAGCTGATGGTCCGGCTCGGCGCGCTTCCCGGCGTCCAGGGCGTGTCGCTCAGCTCCACGCTTCCCGGCACGTGCTGCAGCGGCGGTCAGTTCGCGATCGAGGGGAAGGCCTACGCCTCCGACCGAGACTACCCAGAGGCCGGTAGCATCACGGTATCACCTGGCTTCTTTCCGACGTTCGAGGTCGCGCCGGTCCAGGGGCGAGTGCTCACCCCGCAGGACCGCCTCGAGTCAGTGCCGGTGGCGGTCATCAACGAGTCGTTCGCGCGGAAGTATTTCATGTCGGAGAGTCCGTTAGGCAAGCGGATTCGCGTCGGTGACGGAACCTCGACGGCCCCGTGGCGCACGATCGTCGGCGTCGTGCCCGACATCTTCACGGGCAACACGGACAATCCGTGGAGCCCCATGATGTACGTGCCGCTGGCCCAGAACCACGCGAACTTCCTGAGCATGGGGCTTCGCGCGCCTAACGCGATGGCGCTCGCGCCGCAGGTGCGCGCCACGGTCGCCGAGCTCGACGCCGACATCCCGATCTACTGGGTTTACTCCATGGAGGAGGCGATCGCACGAAACGTCTGGCACGTCCGCGTGTTCGGCGGCCTGTTCATGGTGTTCGGCGTCGCTGCACTGATTCTCGCCGCCGTGGGCCTCTATGCCGTGATGGCGTTCTCCGTGAGTCGCCGCGCCCGCGAGGTCGGCATTCGCATCGCCCTCGGCGCGCGTACGGGCCACGTCCTGCGCATGGTGTTCAAGCAGGGTATCCTGCAACTGGCGGTGGGCATGACGCTCGGCCTCGGGCTCGCCGCCGGCGTGGCGCAACTCGTGGCCGCGATTCTCTTTGATGTTCAGCCGCGCGACCCAACGGTCTTCGGAGCCGTGGTCGCAGCGCTGACGGCCGCCGGGTTGCTCGCCTGCTACATCCCCGCCCGCCGCGCCGCACGCGTCGACCCGCTTTCTGCGATGCGCGCCGAGTAGGGCGGCGGCACGCAGCGCGTTACCGGCCGATCAGCTGGGTGATCGTGTAGAGGATCAGTCCGACGAGACCGCCGACGAGGGTGCCGTTGATCCGGACGTACTGCAGGTCCTTGCCGATCTGCAGCTCGATCTTCTTCGACGTCTCCTCCGCGTCCCACTGCCCCACCGTGTAGGAGATGAGCTGCGCCACCTCGCCGCGGAACTGCTCCACCGCGTAGAGCACGGCGTCGAGGATCCAGTGGTCCACCTTCGCCATCAGCTCGGCATCTCCGAGCACGGCGTTGCCGAGCTTCATGAGCCCCTGTTCCACGGCGCCCGGTGGATCGGTTTCGTTTCGATCTGCATAACGAGCGAGCGCGTGCTTGACGTCACCCCAGATCGTCGCCGAGAACTGCTGAACCGCGGGATTCGCCAGCATGTCCTCCTTGATCTCCTCCGCGCGCGCGATGAGCTCCGGCGAGGTCCGCAACCGCTCGATGAAATCGGCCAGAGCCTGGTCGAACCGCTCGCGAAGCGGGTGGGCCGGATCCGACGCGACCTGGCGCAGCGTGTTCTCGATCGCGACGACGACCTTGTCATGAATCCGGTCGTCCACCACCTCTGGCAGCCACCACGGACTTTCCTCGCGAATGCGCTGACGAATGAGCTCTTCGTTTCGCGACACGCCCTCGGAGATGAGGTGGAGCGCCGAGTCGAGGAGCTCCTGATGCCGATTGTCGGCCGTGAGCAGCGAGAGGACGTTACCGAGCACCGGCGCGATCTGCGTCTTGCGGATCCGCGTCACGAGGGCTCGATCGATCATCGCCTGCACGTCCTCATCGCGGAGCACCTGGGCCGTGCCGGCGAGGCCGGTCGCGACGTGGTGTGCGATCCGTCGGCTGTTCGCCGGATCGCTGACCCAGCGGGCGATGCGCTCGGCGATGCGAAGGCTCGCGAGCCGCGCCGCGATCACTTCGCGCGAGAGGAAGTTGTTCTGAACGAAGCCGCCAAGGCTCCGGCCGATGCGGTCCTTGCGGCTCGGGATGATCGCCGTGTGTGGGATGGGGATCCCGAGCGGATGGCGGAAGAGCGCGGTAATCGCGAACCAGTCGGCGAGACCACCGACCATGGCGGCCTCGGCCGTCGCGCGGAGGTAGCCAAGCCAGGGAAAGCGCGGCTCCAAGGCGAGCGTGACGACGAACACGACCGTGGCGGCGACGAGCAGCCCGGTCGCGCGCCGCTTCATCCGGTCGAGCTGGATCTGCTTGTTCGGGTCTTCCTTGTGGATAGGAACACGCGGAACCGCCGGGAACCGCGGTTCCGCCCGCGCCGGCTCCGTCACAGGGGCCGGGAGCGCGGGAGGTGAGTCGCCGGACGGGTGCTCTGGCTCGTCAGGTGGGCGAAGCCGGGGTATCGCCATGGAGGTAAAGCTGGAACGGCAGCCGGACGTGTGGAAGGGTGAACCGGGCGGACCTCAGCCGTTGCGCGCACCTCATACGCCCCTCAGCCTTCACGACATGGAACAGCGTGACTACCTCCTTCGCCAGATCGAGGCCCTCGGCAGGATTCTTTCCCGACTACGGGAGTTGATCGTGGGCGGTGACACCAGCGGAGCCAGGGGTGACCTCGAGATGCACCTGCGCACCGCCGGGATCGAGCTCGCAATGGCAAACTCGCTCGACCCGAGCACCCTCCTGATGCTGCTGGGTGGCCAGAAGCTCGACGTGCGGCGTGCATTCGTCGTCGGCGCGCTTCTCCACATGGACGGCATGCGCGCGCGGGCGGACGGCGACCACGCATGGGCTGCCCGTAGCTTCCGCGCGGCCGAGGCGCTCCTCGTCGCCGCACGCCCGCAGCTCGACGCCGAGCGCGCGCAGCTCGCGGATGGGACGCTCGACGAGATCCGGGAGGCGTCGAGAATCAATACCTGATCTCGCCGGCGGCCTCGATGATGCCGTGTGGGACCTCGCGTTCGCGCTGCAGCGCCGCGATGGCGTAATAGAGCTGCGTGTACGCGACATCCTCCGCCGTCGGCTCCGCGACGCCGCGCGTGGATGAACTCATCACCGACGTCCACGCGTTCGTGTGACCGAGACCTATCGCGTGCAGCAGCTCATGCATCGCCACGCGAGAGTCGCCGAGATACTCGCGTCGGCTCACACTGACGAGTGCCTCGTAGATGCGCCCGGTGGTGTCGTAGGTAATGAACGTCCGCCCCGCCGCGAACATGCGACGGTCGATCGCGACGAGTATGCCATCGGCACCGGCATCGATCTCCTCGAACGAAGCGGGCCTGAAGAGCGCCTGTCCGAGACGACGTTCGAGCCCCTCGGCCATCGCCCAGAACTCCAACGAGTCGCTGGCCGAGACCGACGGGTCGCTCCGTTCCCGTCGAAACGCGATCCGTATCGGTATGCTGTCCCTCACCCACGTCACCGCGCGTCCCGCCGTGCGACCACGCTTGGTGAGTCGCCAGAATCCAGCGACCCCTCCGAAGCGGGTGGTCGCTTGTAACGGATCGATCCGCACGTCGCGCCCGGCGTACGTGCCACCGCGAATGCTCCATCGCGTCGGGACGATCACGATCCGAGTCGGTCCGTTTGCCGCGCTCTGGTCGAGCGAGACGACGCTGGCGTGGTACCTCGGCGAGGAATCCATGAACACACGCAGCGTTAGGCGACCCGCAGGCGCACTGGGGAACTCGCCGACGAACAGACCTGTCGAGTCGACGACCGCCTCGTAGCTGCCGCGCGCATCGGTCGCGACGACGCGTACTCCGTCGAGCGACCCGGCGTCAGCGGCGAAGATGCGACCGCCGAATGTGAGTGACGGCGTCGTACGTTCGAACCGCCTCGCCGCCACCGCTGAGGCGAGCAGAGCCACGACGCCGAGTGACAGGCAGCCTCGCGCCAGTGCGTGAGCGCGCTGGCTCGACAGGTCGACTCGCTCGCGTTTCGCTGGTCTCACCTCGCTCACGTCGCCCCCCGCGGAATCAGCGTTCCGCCGGAGACCGAATTTACGAGCCGTCACCGCGCCGCGAAATGACACGCCCAGCGTTGTGCCGGGTGACGGAATGTCGACGCCGCATTGATGGAATACACCCGGGCTTGGATCAGTCCGGCACGGTCGCTGCTTATTAGCTTCGCGTCCATATCGTTGAGGTAGTCACGTGCGACGTTCGGTCGCGTTGGTAATTCTGGCGGTACTGTCCATTCATTCTTCCCTTCCGGCACAGGCCGATTCCGCAAGCGGGAGCCGGCGCCCGCCGGTCGTCACCTGGTTTGACGCCGCGATCCTCGGCGTCGGAGTGGCCGGCTCGATAGCGCTGATGGGTTCCGACGAACGGATCGCCCGGGAGCTCCAGGGCGATCAGTGGCAGGGCAATAGCGGCTTTCAGGACGTCGCGGATGTCGCGGGCGTGGTCAACGAAAAGAGCCTCTTCGCCGCTGGGCTGGTGACGTACGGCATCGCCCGGCTCGTCCGTGCACCTCGCACGACGATCGACATTGCCTGGCACACGACCGAGTCGATCTTCATCGCGAGCGCGACCGCGACGGTTGCGCGCGGCCTCCTCGGGCGCTCGCGCCCGTTCGTGACGTCAGGCTCGAACGCCTATGACTACAGTCCGGGGAAAGGGTTCGCCGAGCTACGGTATCGCGCGTACCCGTCGATCCACGCCGCGTCCGCCTTCGCGACCGCCAGCGCCCTGACGGCGGAGACAGCGCGACACTCACGCCGGGCAGCGTTCGTGGTCGGTCCCATCGCGTACTCGCTGGCATCGTTGCCGGGACTCGCCCGCATGTATGGCGACAAGCACTGGGCGAGCGACGTCTTCATGGGCGCGGCGTTAGGCGCCGTCAGCGGCTGGGCCACCGTGCGCTATCATCACCATCGGCCCAACAATTGGCTCGATCGGGTTTTCATCGGCGGTGTGCCGACCGTGGTGGCCGACAAAGAGCTCGGACTCGTCTGGGGGTTCAAGTTCTGAAGCGCGCACATCAGCGCTCGGCCGACGCACGCCTCCGCAACGCGGGAGCATCGACAATCTCGTAGCGCCCGCCGCCGAGCGCACGGATCACGCCGCGGCCGCGAAGCGCGTGCAGTTCGCGGACGACCACTTCGCGGACCGTGCCCAGTTCCTCGGCGAGTTGTTGCTGGGTCATGCCGAGCGCGACGACCGGGCGGCCGCGCGCGTCCAGCCGGGCCACGAGGAACTCGGCCAGTCTCGTGGAGACGGACCGGAGGGATGCACGGTCGAGGCGCTCGACCAGCTCGCGGACGCGGCGCGCGAGCCGCTCGAGCAGGACGAATGCCGCGTCCGGACTGGATCGGATGGCGGCGGCCAGCGTCCCGCGGGCGATGACGGCGCACGACGTCGGCTCGGCGGCGATCGCGGTGGCCGGATAGGTGCCGCCGGCGAACACCGGCACCTCGCCCAGGGTACCGCCCGCCGTCTCGACGTGGACGACCTGCGCGCGGCTGCCTACCTGACGGACCACCCTCACCTTCCCCTCCAGCACGACCATCAGCCCGGCGGCGTCATCGCCGGCGCGGAACAACGCGTCTCCCGCGTCGTAACGTCGCTCGACAGCATGATCGGCCATGACTTTCACCGCCGCGGCGGGAAACGCGGCGAAGAACGGGAGGCTCCTGAGTCGCTCGCACGGTATCATGAACGCGGTCGATGCTACACGTCCGTGACCGTAGCGCCAGTGAGCCGCCTCTCCGCCGTGTGACAAAAGTTTCTTCGCACCGGATGGCCCGGTGCTAACATTGTGCGTGCAGTCGACCTCTGTTGCCGAATCCCTCCGCCGATCCCTGACATGCATCTCGCCCCAAGGTTTCTCGCGCTCAGTGCGCTCGTCGTCAGCTTCGTCACGCCGGTCGTCGTTCATGCACAGAACGCGATGGACCACTCGCGCCACTCCATGGTCGGCGCGCGGCCCGGCGCTCCCGCGGGGCAGGATGCGTTCGCAACGATCGCGGCCGTCGTTGCAGTGCTCGAGGCCGACTCGACAACGGATTGGACGAAGGTCGACATCGCCGCGCTACGCAGGCACCTCCAGGCGATGAACGACGTGGCTCTCCACGCCGTCGCGGCGCAGACGGACGTGCCCGGCGGGGCGCGCATGGACGTCACTGGTGATGCCCGCGTCGTCGAGTCCATTCGGTCGATGCTTCGCGCGCATGCGCCCGAGCTCGACGCTCTGCAGGTTTACCGCGCGACGGTCGAGGACATCCCGCGCGGAGCGCGTCTGACGGTGCGCGCCGCTGAGGCCTCGGATGCGAAGACCGTGGCGAAGATCCGCGGCCTCGGGTTCATCGGGCTCCTCACTCAGGGCGCGCATCACGCCGAGCATCATCTGATGATCGCGAAGGGCGACCACCGGCATCGTTAGCAAATTGGGTCGGAGTCAGGGTTACGGTCCTTGCTTTGAATCCCAGACTCCGCCGCCGGACTCCGACCCCAATTAACCGCTACTCTTGCCCGTGAGCCATTGGGTGACTGTGGGCCTCGAGGGTCAGCGTCGCTTC
>Ga0075421_100004533_pt1 | contig 16782 bp, 13 predicted proteins | sample SoiMetdeltSBSDD5_FD_75292 | JGI IMG/M metagenome (GOLD analysis project Ga0075421, IMG submission 75292) | Bulk soil microbial communities from a Populus tree surrounding site in Tennessee, USA - Soil MetaG P. deltoides SBSDD5 | ecosystem: Environmental > Terrestrial > Soil > Tree plantation...
AAAGTCGCGGTCAGGCCGCATAGCGGTCCAGGTCATCATCTCTCCACGTCTCTGCCACAGTTCTGTGACATGTGAGCCGTCAGACTGGTCGTGGAGGTAAGAGAGATGAAAGGTTCACGATTGCTGACGCGCCGCGAGGCTCTTGGCGCGGTCGGTGCCGCGAGCGCGGCGCTTGCGTTTGGATGCGGCGATTCGCCGACGAGTCCGTCATCGACCACGTCGACGACGACCACGACATCGACGAATGCGGCCTGCACGGTGACGCCGACAGAAACGATCGGACCCTATCCATCGCTCGTCGACCTCTTTCGTAGCGACATCAGGGAAGGCAAGAACGGGACGCTCCTGACGTTGACACTCCGCGTGGTCAACGCGGCCAACGGGTGCGCGCCTGTCCCGAATGCCAACGTCGAGATCTGGCACGTGGATGCGGCCGGTAATTACTCGCAGTACGGGACCCAGACCACGCAGACGTTCCTGCGCGGCATCCAGACCACCAACAACAACGGTGAAGTCACGTTCACGACGATCTATCCAGGGTGGTATCAGGGTCGCGCCACGCACATCCACGTCGAGGTGACGATGAACGGGCGCTCGGTGAAGGTCACGCAGATCGCGTTTCCGGAATCGATCAACAACACGGTTCACGCCAACGGCGTGTACGCTTCGCGTGGATCCAATCCGATGTCCAACCAGGCTGATGGGATCTTCGCTGACAGCCTGTCGTCAGAGATCGTGACGCCGACGGGAAGCGTCGGCGCCGGATACGCCGCGACGTTTCAGGTCGGGATTTCCGCGTAGGGCGGGTCCTGTTCTTTGGACCAGCCGGATGCCGGGTCTGACGAGCAAGACCCGGCCTACGGTGAGTTTGTAGACCCGGCGGTTCGGCGGGTCCACACATCGGGACCCGCCCTACGCGTCGAGTGGACGTGCGAGAGCCGTGCGGCTAGAACGCGCGATTCAGTTGTCCGCGCGCGACGCCGCCAGGGTTCAGGGGCGAGTGCACGTTGAAGTAGAAGCCGGCTGGATTGTTCACGATCTGCTGCAGCGTGGCCGCGGCGACGGAAGGGACGGTGCCGCTGTAGGAGATGACGCCGTCGACCTGGGTCACCGGGCTCGCCGCGACGATGGTAGTGCCCAAGAGGACACCGCCATTGACGCCGGCGGCGCCAGGGTGGATATGAGCGGCTTGGATCGCCGTGCTCGAAGGAAAGCCACTCAGCTGGAAGTGGAAATCGGCTGACCCACCGGTGATCGCGCCGTTCGAATCGCGCGTCACATTGAACGTGACCTGGACGGCGCCAAGGCCGGTGTTCTCGGCGTTGGCGATGGCCGGCACTTCATTGGCCGGGGACAGGCTCGCAGTCATGACGATTGGTAGGTTGGAAGGATTCGTCGGCTCATCATCACTACAGCCGGCGGCTCCGAGCAGGCACAAGCCGAGGAGTAACACTCCGGATCGCTTCATCGTTCCTCCTGCCGCGGCGTCCTGCCGCGGTTCCCATTTGTGACGGAAGGCGCCGATAGAGTAGCCGAGATCCGCCCCAATCGGGTAAGAGGTAGCGGCGCATTGACCCTCCTCCGAACGGGTGATATGAGGATCGACATGCAGGTTGACGCCACTCAACTCGAAGCTCATCGCGCGCCGCTGACCGGCCATTGCTACCGGATGCTGGGTTCGGCATGTGACGCCGAAGACGCGGTGCAGGAAACCATGGTTCGCGCGTGGCAGGGGCTCGCGCGCTTCGAGGGACGGTCGTCTCTGCGTACGTGGTTATACCGAATCGCGACCAACGTCTGTCTCGATTCCCTGTCAGATCGCTCGCGACGGGCACGTCCGATCGAGGAAGGACCAAACGGCTCAGTTGAAGACTATCTGGAGACACGCGAACGCACGCATTGGCTCGAACCGGTTCCGGACGCGCGTGTTCTGCCATCCGATGCCAGCCCGTTCGAGCTGACTGCCCTCCGGCAAAGCATCCGATTGGCCTTCGTCGCCGCTCTTCAGCACCTTCCACCGCGACAACGGGCAGCGCTACTGCTGAGCGAAGTCGTGGGATGGTCCGCCGCGGAGGTGGCCGAGTGCCTGGACATGTCCGTTGCCGCGGTCAATAGCGCGTTGCAGCGCGCTCGCGCCACGATTGCCACCCGCAACGGCCATGAGACCGGCACCGAGCCCCTCTCGGAAGATCAGTCCAGGTTGCTCGATCGGTACGTGAACGCATTCCACGACTACGACGTCGATGCGCTCGTCGCGCTGCTGCATGAGGATGCGACGCTCTCGATGCCACCGTATACGCTCTGGCTGCGTGGACCGGAGACGATTCGCACGTGGCTTCTCGGACGGGGAGCCGGGTGCCGCGGGTCACGGCTGCTGCCGACATCCGCGTCGGGTGCCCCATCGTTTGGTCAGTATCGACCCGCCCCCGCCGGTGGTCATACGCCGTGGGCGCTCATCGTCCTGGAACTCGAGGGCGATCGAATCGCCGGGTGGAATTCATTCCTCGATACCGAAAAGCTCTTTCCGCTGTTCGGCCTGCCATCACGACTACCTGCGTAGGCCACGAAGGCTGCGAGAATCACCGCGCGGAGACGAGACGCCAGAACTGCGTCTCGTTGAGCAGCGTGATCTTGTGGCCTTTCGCGCGCAGGCGCTTGATGTCCATCAGCTTGAGTCCGGCGTCGCGCCCCGCCGCCTGCAGCGGGTTCGGCCGCCCACGGACGATAACGGTCGTCTGGGCGGAAGGCCCGCTGTGAACGATCGCCCCCGCTTTGCGTGCGGCGGCCGCCGCCTCGGTGCGACGCTTGCTCAGGATGCCGGTGAATGTCAGATGCACGCCTTTCAGTGAGCGAAGCACGCCCGCTCTCAGTGATGCCGCCGGCGTGCGCAGCGCGTCGATCAACTCGTTGGCGCTTTCGTAGCGCTTCCGCCGCTCACCGATACATCGATAGATGATCTCCTTCAGCTGGTCGCTGCATGTCAGTGCTCGGACGTCAGAGGTCCTGATGCGCGCTGTTGCATTCCCTTTGACGAGCATCGCCAGCAGTTGCCCCACTTGATACACATCGTCGCGCGCCTGCCATTTGGGCGCCGCGCCGGCGAGGAATTCACTCGGCGCCGTCAGTGTGTTCATCGTGCGCGCCGTGATGCCGCGTTGATCGCTCTGCTGTCGAACGATGCCGAAGTCACCGAGCTTGAGACGACGGCTTTCACACACGAACACGTTCATCGGCGTGAGATCGCGATGAAGCAGTTGCCCGCGATGGAGTTTGTCGAGGACTTCGAGGACGCCAGCGATCTCCCGTCGCGCGGTCGATTCGGTCCACGGACGATCGTGCTTCAGGAATGCGCTGAGATCGCCGTGGGGTGCGTACTCCAGCGCCAGGCAATACAGCATGGGCTGATCCCGGGACGTCAGCGGAAACGTGTCGAACACGCGAATGGCGCGCGGGTGGCCATCGAGCAACTGCCCGAAGTACGCTTCGCGCAGCCAGCCGTCGATCCGCTGACTCGCCTTGATGCACACGACGTCTGGCACGAGCGCGGATCGGCCGAGCCGCCGTGCCAGATAGACCTGACCGAAGCCGCCCTGCCCGAGCAGACGCTCAATCTGGTACTTCAGTTGTGTTTCCGGGCTGCTGATCACCTGCGTGATGTGAAGCAGGTTCTGACCGGGAGCCTTGCGCGCCGCCGCGGTGGCCGTGCGTGTCGGGGCAGCTGTAAAGCGCGTCACCATCTGCGAGGCCACTAGGATAACAAGAGGCCGGGACGCCGCTTCGGCCGGGCGACATACATGCGTGATGCAAGGCTCAGTAAAGATCGAGTGCTGCGAGACAATCAGCTGCATGAGCGGACTCGTCGACGTTCTCATCCTTCGGCGCGGGCGACGTGACCCGAAACTCGAACCCGGGCCGGGGGCGAGTCCGCGTCCGGAGTTGTGGTTCTGTCCCTCACCGGGCACCCCGGACTGGAAAGCGCTGGCAGACCCGGCGACGTTCGCGATGCTCGCGGCGGACTGCGATGCACTGCAGCTCTATCAAGACCAGTTGCTCGACGCTCCAATGCCGCCCCTTGGCCTCCCACGCAGCGCCTTGCCGCCTCATGGTTGGAACACATGGCGCGCATTCAGGGAGTGGGGCATTTTGTCGATGGCCGCCGCACACGGCCTTCCTCTCATTGTCGAATCGCCCGGACTCAAGGAATGGTCACCGGATCCGAGTATCTACGCGGGCCGAATCATGGAGTCGGCGCGGATCGCGCGCGCGCTTGGGAGTGCCGTTCACGCTGTCTCGCTGGACGAGCCCTGGAATGCGGGCTTCAACATCCGCCAGCCCGCGTGGCCGTTCGAACAGGTGCTGGCGCACATCCGCGAAGTGCGACGCCTGGTGCAGGTCGACGAGCCGGGTATCGGCTTCGGCCTGATCGAGCCCTATCCCACCATGGCGGCGGACATGTTGTGCTCGAGCATCGAGTCCTTCGCGCCGGCGTTTTTTCACATCGATATCGATTACCTTTCGGTGAAACGAGCTGGAACGCTCGAGATGCTGCGAACGGACCTCGCCCGCGTCGCGGAGTGCTGCCGCGCTTCCAACGTCCGTTTCGGAATCATCATCTGGGGCTACGAGGAGGACACCGCAGAGACGTTTGTTCGCAGTGCCCATACTCTGCTTGCTGCCATTCAGCAGGCAGTGATTCGAGGCCGTCTCTCGTGGCCCGATCGATTGATCGTGCAATCGTGGAGCGCGGCTGCGGTCCTGGGGCCGCGCCTCATCCCGCCGACGCTGCCGCCGGATGGGTCGGCGTCCTTATGGGGGCTCTTACGAACTGTCAGGAACTCACTCTGACGAAGGGAGAATCGCGATGGCGGAGCATCTCTCGGACGACTTCGACTGGGTTGGTGCGCAGGCAAAGTGCAATGCCGCGTCGATGTTCGATCGCCTTCGCACGCGAGTCGAAGAGGATGTTCGGCGACGCAACAGCCTGCTCGGCAGGCCGGACGGGTGGACGTTCGAGTTCTATTCCGAGGGCGATGCCTTCGAGGTCTCGCGACTCATCGCGCCAGGCAAAGTGGGTGCTGTCGTGCAGTTCGAGCGTGTCGGAAGCCGCATTCACGTGCAGGGCGAGGATATCGACGTCGACATGACCGCCATTGTCACCATCGACACGACCGGCGTCTGCCGATTCGTCGTGGGCGAAGCCGTGTATTCGGACTGGGAGCTCCGAAAGATGGCGCTCGAGCTGCTCTTCTTCGAAGAGATCGAAGAGCCAGAGTGATGCGGTCAGCGCATTCGTTGAGCGCGAGCCCGAAGCGTGCCGGCCAGTGCCTGCAGGCGAGTGGCATCGCGACCGCTCGATGCGCGCGCGTCAGCGTCGACTTGCGTCACGAGCGTGTCGAGTTGCGCCAGGATCGCGGCGGCGCCCCGCTGACGCGCGTTGCGCAGACGGTCGACCCGCTCGAGCGTGCTTCGAATCGAGTCGGCTCGATCCGGCGAGATACCACGGCTGCGAGTGAGCTGATCGACATAGGCGAGTGCCACGACCGAGCTCGGAGGCCAGCTGACCCGACGTTGCTGTTGAACGTTCAGCTCACCAACGCTGGCGAGTACTGCGGCGTCGATTTCGTTCTTGGAGAGCAACTCGCTCGGCGTCAGCGTGAAGATGTCGATGCCCCTGGCGATCTCCGACCCGTAGATGTGCCCGTTGTACCAGTAGGCTGACCAATATCCCCCGAGGATCAGATCCTTGGAATCGAGCGGGCCGCGATCGAAAAATGCGATCTCCACCGGCGCGGCCGGGTCCGTGAAGTCGAAAACGGAAATCCCGCCTTGATACCACGCCTGGACCATGATGTCGCGACCTGGTACCGGGATGAGAGAGCCATTGTGCGCGACGCAGTTTTCCTGCTCGGTCTGCGGCGCCGGCATTTTGTAGTAGCCGGCGAATCGCAGCTTGCGATCCACGACATCGAAGACCGCGTCGGCGCCCCAGTTGATCGGATCGGTCGCGCGACAGCGGGGCCGTGTGCCGCCACCCCATTCATCGCTGAAGAGCACCTTCGAGCCGTCGCTGTTGAACGTGGCCGAGTGCCAATAAGCAAAGCTCTTGTCCGTCACCGCGTCGAGTCGAACCGGGTTGACCGGATCCGAGATGTCGAGCAGGAGACCGTTGCCGGCGCACGCGCCGGCGGCGAGACCGATCTCGGGAAAGACGGTGATGTCGTGACACTGCCTCGTGAGCCGGGAGGTCTGCGTGCCCGGGCCGTGATCGCCGCCCTTCCACAGTCCCGCCAGTTCGCCCGTCACCGGGTCCGCAAAGATCCGCGGCTGACTGACGATGCGCGCCGTTTCGGGTGCCGCGAGCGGAATTCGAATGACGTCGATGCTGAAGAGCGACGTGTTGGGATCGTCCTTCGGATCTTTGCCGGAACAGCCCGCGAGCTCTTCCGCCGCTCGCACGACGCCAGTCCCAGACACATACACGTACAGGTTGTTCCGGTCCTTGGAATCGTTCACGAGGGTGTGCGTGTGCGAGCCTCGGCACGTCTGCACCGCCGCCACCTGTTTCGGTTTGCGAAGATTGCTGATGTCGAAGATTCTGATGCCGCGGAAGCGCTCGGCGCTGACCCGCTCTTTCACGCCCTCTGTTCCGCAGTCAACGCGCCCGCGCGTCTGCTCCACGGACATGATCAGCAGATGCCCGTACACCGAGACATCGCCCTGGCCGCCCGGGCACACCACCGAGGCGAGCAGCCGCGGCTTTGCGCCATTCTCGATGTCGTAGGTGTTGAATCCCTGGAAGTTTCCGACGAACAGCAGGTCTCCGCTGAATGCGAGATCGGAGTTGGCAAAGACGATCTGGGCGTTCGGATTGGCGGGCGCACCGGGCGTCGAGGGATTCTCCGCGGCTGCGGGATCGTCCGCATCAGGTGGCCGCGCGTCACCAGCGGCCTGGGGGCTCCCACCAGCCGCCTGGGGGGTGCCATTCGCCGCCGCCGCGGGTTCAGGCGGTGTCGGCGTGCCAGCAGGCGCTTTGGGATCGAAGAAGCCTTCGGGCTTGGGCAGGCTCGAGACGCGGTGCATATTGCGCGACGTCTCGCCCGCGGTGCGGAAGCCTGGTGTCAGCCCCGCACGAGGGTCGGGAGCTGTTGCCGTCGTCGCTTGTTCCTGGGCGTGTCCAGGGAACACTGCGCACGTGCAGAGACCGGTGAGACAGATAACGAACGTCGCAAGGCTCTTCATTTCACCAACTCCCGGAGCATCGTCGTCATGCGATCGATCTCGATGCGCTGATCGGTGTCGACGTCGGATGCGAACCCAAAGATTTCCGACTCTTGTCCTGCGCCGTCGGTCATGAACAGATCGTTCACCATGACGAGCGCGCCCTCATGATGCTTGATCATGAATTCCAGGAACAGGCGATCGAAGTCGCTGGCCGCGGCCGCCGCCAGGCGAGTCAACTCCTCCTGTGTGAGCATGCCGGGCATCAGCACCGCGTCGTGCGCGTGGTGTGCGTGAGCGTCGGGTACTGCCTTGCCCCGCACCTCGAGCCAGCGTTCCATCCAGCGGATCTCGTCGGCCTGCGATAACTCGATTCGCCGGGCCAGCAGGCGCATGTCCTCGCGAGCGGTCCGCGTTGGCAGCAGCGCTGTCATCTCGATCGCCTGCGCGTGATGCCCGATCATTCCCTGCATGAAGCTGATGTCGGCAGCGGTTGCCGTCGCGGCCGACCCTGCGCGCGCCGCCTCGGCTGTAATGCGGCGAGCCGCCTGACCAGGGGCGCCGGGCTGAACGATGGCCGGAGCACCGGCCTGACGCGTCGTCTGACACGAGGAGGCAAGCAAGACGGCCAGGGCACCAGCCAGGAGCGGTCTCACAACCTGCGCATTGTCCTCCGCCGCTGGTTGGGCCTTCAAGGTCGCCGGTGCTTCGCGGTATGCCTTGGCATCGGCATCCTCGCGCCCCCCGCATCAGATGCGGCCTTCGGTTCTTCGCCGGCACGACCGGATGCTCCAGTGGGTTCTACATCGAAGACATCGCCGCACACGAGTTCGGGGCATTCTGTTCCTCTACCCTCCCGTGCTGGGCGTTCCCGAGCCGGTCCAGAACGTCCGCATCGTCGGTAACTGAGGATTCAGACCCGCCACCACGGGTCGCCTCTCAATTGAGGACGACCATCTCGTGAACAGCCCAGGTTTCCCGCCCAGGAATCTACGCTACACTGGTCCTCTTGTCGTGAAGCCGGGACCTCGGGCCGTGCTCGAGTGACCGAATCACGACCACTGTCCATGCGCACAATCCTGGTGGTAGATGATTCACCGACCATTCGAAAAATGGTGCGCGCGGCACTAGGGAACTTGACCGATGTTGGTTTCATCGAAGCGTCGTCGGGGCTGCAGGCGATCGAAACGTTAGCCATCCATCCCGTGCGAATGGTCGTCCTCGATCTGAACATGCCCGACATGCACGGGCTGGATGTCTTGAGGTTCCTCCGTTCGCACAGCCAGTATCGCGATCTTCCCGTGATGGTCCTCACGACACGCGGTGACGAAGCCAGCCGTGAGGAAGTGTTCGAAGCCGGCGCATCGTCGTACCTCACCAAGCCCTTCTCGCCAAGCTTCCTTGTCTCATCCGTTCGGCAGTTGCTCGACCCGCAACCAGATCGACAGACGCCATGACCGAGCGGGATCCGCGGTTTGAATCGTCGTTCATGGACGACTACTTCGCGGAAGCTGATGAACATCTGCTCGCGGTTCGACGGTGTCTGCTCGCGCTCGATGGTGTCCGAGCCGCCGACGTCTCATCGGCCGTGCTCGAAGAGCTGTTTCGGAGCTGTCACTCGCTGAAAGGCATTTCAGCGATGGTGGAGCTGCGCGAGGCCGAGCTGCTCGCGCATCACATGGAAAGCGGCCTCCGGGCAATACGTCAAGGTGAGGTGGCGCCCGATGCCGCCAACCTCGAGACGCTTCTCGCGGGCGCCAACGCGTTGGAAGCGGTGATCGTGGCTCGCCGCCAAGGCCAGGTGCCGCCCTCGGAAGAGGCGACCATCGCAGCGCTTCGTAGGCTTGCCATCTCGCCTGCTGGAACCGGGACACCGGTCACTGCTACCGCTCCTCTCGATGGTCCACGCGGATGGCGGGCGACGTTCGTTCCATCGGCAGCGCTCGTGGCGCGCGGCATCAAGGTCGACACCATTCGGGCGCGGCTGCTGGAGGTCGGGAAGATTCTTTCAGTCACGCCCAACGTTCAGGCCAATGGAGGCATCGCCTTCGAGTTTGACATTCAGACGGAAGACGAGGCGGCCTTAGCCGCGTTGAGTCCGGACGGTGTCTTCTACGCACCCGCGGGTGAGCCCGCCGCTCCAGTCACGGCCGAAGCCCCGGCGTCTATCGACGAACCCTCGTCAGGCCCGCGCGCGCGGGAGGTTGCTTCAGCGGCTCCCGGCAACTTCGTTCGCGTCGATCTCGGGCGCCTGGACGACTTGATGCGAGTGGCCGGGGATCTGGTCGTGACCCGGTCGCGGCTCGAAGACACGCTCCGGCGCGTCGAGCGTCACGTGCCGGCGCGCGAATTTCGATTGCTGCAGGAGCACGACTCGCTCATGGAGCGACAGCTTCGCGATCTGCGCGACGGCATCATGCGCGTTCGTCTGGTACCTGTGGGTGAAGTCTTCCGCCGCATGCCATTCGTGGTCCGCGATCTTGCGCGCGACAGCGGCAAACGGGTCCAGCTCGAGATTGCCGGGCAGAGCACGGAGATCGACAAGTTCCTCATCGAGCGGATGATGGATCCGATTCTTCATCTCGTCCGGAACGCCGTCGGCCACGGCATCGAGACCGTCGAGCGTCGCGTGGCGGCGGGGAAGCCGCCCGATGGAACCATCCGTCTCAGCGCCTCGACGGTCGGGGAGTCGGTCATCATCGAGATTGCCGACGATGGCGCGGGCATTGACCTCGAGGCGATTGCGCAGCGCGCCCCCGCGAAGGACATGCGTACCGAGGACGGTGCGCTCGACGCGCGCGTCCTGCTCGACATCATTTGCGCGTCAGGTTTTTCGACCCGTGACGAAGTCGATCGCATCAGCGGACGTGGCGTTGGCATGGACGTGGTCCGCGGAACCGTTGACGAACTCGGTGGCACCTTGGATGTGGACACGGAACGTGGACGTGGCACCACGTTCACGATCACGCTTCCGCTGACGCTGGCCGTCATCGACGCCATCATCGCGCACGTCGGTGACCAGACCTTCGCGGTCCCTCAATCGGCCATCCACGAGGTGATCGAAGTCGATCCGGGTGGCCTTCGCGTGCTCGAGCGGAACGAGTTGCTGACCTATCGCGGGCGTGCATTGCCAATGGTTCGTCTGAGCCGCCTGTTCCGCATCAACACCACGACGAGACCCCGCCTGCATGCCATTGTCGTTGGCACCGGGTTGAGTGCCGTGGGGTTGCTCGTCGATCGTGTCGCGGGTCATCGGGAGATCGTCGTCAAGTCGATCGGCGATCCGCTGATTCACGTCGAAGGAGTATCAGGCGCCACCGAGTTGGGCGATGGCAGGTTGGTGCTCATTCTTGATGTGGCGGCGTTGAGCCGCAATGTGCGCGAGCGGGCGCGGTCGGGAGAGAGGGCGTCGGCATGACCGACAAGTCGAATTCGACGGAACCGGCGAAGGCGCAGACCTACATCCTCTTCGGCGTCGCAGGCACGTCGTACGCCGTGTTGAGCCGGCAGGTCCAGCACATGGAGATGGTGGAGCAGGTGACGCCAGTGCCCAATGCTCCGCCGTTTGTGGAGGGGGTTGTCTTCTCGCGCGGCCAGATCGTGCCGGTCATCAACCTGCGGGCACGCTTTGGATTCGAGCGCGCGAGGTTGAACCAGCGAACGCGGCTGCTGGTCGTGCAGCACGGCACCCGCAGCATCGGACTTCTGGCCGATGAGGCGCGGGAGTTCCTCACGATCGCCGACACGTCGATTCAGCCCCCCGGGGATGCCATTGGAAACCTGAGCGGCAACTACCTGGATGGGGTGGCGACGCTGGGGGAGCGCATCGTGCTCATTCTGAACATTCGCGAGGTGGTGGAGAGCACGCCGATCGCGGCGGCGTGATGCGACGGAATCCCGGGTGGGTTCTCGAGAACAGGACTCGCGCTACGCTCTACGCAGTAGGTGAAAAGGAGATCGGTCATGGCAGTCAAGGGCGCTAACGGAGCGGGCATGCTTGATCACAGGCTCCTGCGCGACGAAGCGACGTCGATCACGGATGCGGTCGCACGCATCGCGCGGATCACTGACGAAGTGTCCGAAGGCGCCGAGGCCCAGTCACGCTCGCTGGACGGCGCTCTGAGCGGGCTGAACGAGATGGCGACCTCGCTCAAGGAAACCGCCACGCAGGCCGAGTCGATCTCCGGCTCCACAGAAAACCTGGTGTCGTCGATCAACGAGGTGGCTGCGTCGATCGAGCAGGTGACGACCAACGTCTCGAGCCTCGCTGGCTTTATCCAGGAGACGACCGCGTCGATTCAGGAGGGCAACTCGTCGATTCAGGGTGTGGCCACCACGACCCGCCAGATGGCCACCGCTGCCGAGCAGGTGGCGGCGGCGATGACCGAGATGACCGCATCGGTCAAAGCCACCACCGCGGACAACGATGCGCTGACGTCATCGGTCAACGAAACGGCCGCGGCCATCGAGGAGATGACGCGATCGATTCAGGGCGTGGCGACCAACGCGGACGAGCTCGCGGCTTCCGCGGACGTCACCTCGTCAGCCGTCAACCAGACTGCCGCCTCGATCGAAGAAGTGAGCGCGATGGTCGACGGCCTGGCCACGACGATCGAGCAGAACGGCTCAGCGACGGAACAGCTGGCGCGATCGGTTCAGGCCGTGGCGCAGAACGCACAACGCATCAGTGATGTCGCGACCGGGGCAGCGACGAGTGCCACGGAGCTCGATCGCGCGAGTCAGTCCGTTGCCACGCTGGCCAAGGACGCAGACGAGATGACGCGTCGCGCCAGCCGTGATGCCGAGGAGGGTGGCGCCAGTATTCAGCGCTCGATGCAGGGATTCAACCGGGTACGGGAGTCCATGTCGCAGTCTGCCACCGTCATTCGCGAGATGGGCAAGCGGGCCAACGAGATCGGCACGATCGTCGACACCATCGACCTGATTGCGGAACGGACCAACCTGCTCTCGCTGAACGCCTCGATCGAGGCGGCACGAGCCGGCGACGCGGGGCGCGGGTTTGCCGTCGTTGCCGAAGAGATCAGGAACCTGGCTGACCGTTCGGCGAAGGCGACCGCCGATATCGCCGCGATCATCAAGGCACTGCAGGAAGTGGCGCAGGAGGCAGTCACAGCCTCCAACGAGGGGCTGAAGGTCGCCGACCAGAGCAACGCGCAATCAGAGGAAGGGGCCAGGGGGCTGGCCAAGATCCTTCAGGGCGTCAACGAGGCCACGAAGGTCGTCACCCAGATTACTCGCGCCACCGATGAACAGCGAGAGGCTGCGCGTACCGTGGTGTCGGCGATCGGCGCGACCGCCGAGCAGGCGCGCCTCATAGCCGGCGCGACGCAGGAGCAGACCAAGTCCGTGGCCATGTTGTTGCAAACCAACACGCAGGTCCGGAGGACGGCGCACGAGGTCAAGAAAGCGATGAGTGAGCAGAGTCTCGCCACGAAGGACATTCTTAAGGCAGCGCAGAGTACGAGGACGCATGCGGAGCAGGTGCGCAGGGCGACCGGCGAGCAGGTGAAGACCGCGGCCGAAATCTCGCAGGCCTCAGGGTTCATACGGCGCGGCGCGGCCACGACCGCGCGGGCGTTGGCCGAGCAGACCACTGCGGGCGAGCAGATTTCGCGGAGCGCAGCCGATCTCCAGCGGATGGCGGCGAACGTGGCGGCAGCGGTGAAGGATCAGGCCAAGGCGACCGGTGAAGTCGCGTCGGCCGCGGAAGACATGCGGGCTCAGGCCAATGAGGCGGCACGTGCGGTCAAAGAGCAGTCGCGAACGATGCGAGACATGATCACCGCCGCGCAGAGCACCGCCAAACAGATCAAGCTCATCACCAAGGCGAATGTCGATCTCTTCAGTGTGTCCAGTTCTCTGGTGCGATCGGTGGGGGAGATCCGACAGATTACCGATCGCAATGCCAGTGGTGTGAGGGAGACCCGCGGAGGAACCGCCGACCTGCTTCGTCGCGCACAGTCCCTCACGGCGCTTGTCGAGCGGCCCGTCCACGACCGCCCCAACGGCCGGCGGCCACGAGGCAGTCGGTAATCGAGCACGACGTCTGAAGTCGATCGCCAGGATGTCTGCACGGAGCGCCCTTCCAATCGGGATTCTGACGACCGACGAGCAACTCCTCGTCCGTGCGTGGAATGAGTGGCTGGTCGACGTCACCGGGATCACCAGCGAGCAGGCGATCAACCGCCCACTGACGGAACTCGTGCCCGATCTCAACGCGCGCGGGATCCTGTCCACGTTCGAAAACGTGCTCTCACGCGGCACCGTCGAGGTCCTTGCCCCGGCCCTGCATCATTACCTGATTGCCTGCCCACCGTCTGAAGACGTCGCCGGGTTTGCCAGCATGCAACAGCACGTGACCATCGGTCCTTTGCGAGCCGATGGGCGCATCGTGGGCGTCGTCGTGACGGTGGAAGACGTCACGGCCCGCCTCGCCGAGGAACGCCAGATCGCCACGCGCCTCCTCGAATCGTCGGGCGATGACGGGCCAGACCCGTCGGCATCCGCAACGAGGTCAGCGTCAAGACAGATCGAGGCGTTGACGCGCCTCATGGGCCAGAACGACTGGCGCGTGCGACGCGCGACGGTGACGACGCTTGCCGGGCATGGCGATGCGATTGTCGACTCCCTGGTGCGAACGTTGCGCGATCAGCATCGCAACCTGTCGGTGCTCAGCAGCGCACTCGACCTGCTGGCCATCAGCGACGTCGACGTCATCGGTCCGCTCATCTCCTTTCTCGATGCGTCCGACGCGAACCTTCGAATACAGGCGGCGCTCATTCTTGGTGAACGTCGCGATGGCCGCGCGACACGCCCGCTCATGGCGCGACTCTCGGATCCCGATGTCAACGTGCAGTTCCACGTCATCGAGGCGCTCGGTCGCCTTCAGGCGACTGAGGCGTGCGATGCCCTCGTGGCGATCGCCGAGCGGCGCGATTTCTTCCTGGCATTTCCGGCCCTGCAGGCGCTCAGACACGCAGGGAACCCCTCGATCGCGCCCCGTCTCGTGCCACTGCTTGCCGATGAATTGCTCCGTGCGCCGGTGATCGATCTCCTGGGTGAGCTCGGTGATGAGGAGGCGGCGGTGCCGCTCGTCGAGCTGTTGAACAGGTCTGACGCGCCCGCGGACGTCGTGGCCGATGCGCTTGCCGGTCTGTACGAACGCTATGAACGCGACTATGCCGCCGGTGAACACATTGCCGGCATCGTGCGCCGGAGCGTGACGGCGCGCGGGACGCAGCGGATTCTGGACGCCGTTCAGCAGGTCGGCTCGGATCGTTTGCGTGGCCTTGCCAAGGTCCTGGGATGGTTCGAAGGAGAGGCCGTCCAGCGGGCGCTGACGCGACTGCTCGGTCACGAAGCGGTCCGGTCGCAAATCGTCGAGGCGCTGGTCAGACATGGCGCCGGGGTTGTCAGCCTGCTCATCGAACAGCTGCGAGTGGAGGACCTCGAAACGCGGCAGGCGGCGGCAGTCGCCCTCGGCCGCATCGGCGATCGTCGAGCCACGTCCGGGCTCATCGATGCACTCCGCGATCCCGAACTGGCCGTGCCCGCGGCAGGCGCGCTCGCGCGCATCGGTGATCGTGACGCGTTCGAGGATCTGCTGGCGCTGTTGGGCGAGCCCGATCCAGCGACGCGACAGGCGGTCATCGCCGCGCTCAATTCGATCGGTCACCCAGACATGGCCGCTCGTATCAGCGAGCGGCTCAGCGATTCGGATCGCCTCGTGCGCGAATCGGCGCTGAAGATCGCCGGGTACTTTGGGTACCCGGAGTGTTTCGAACAGGTCTTGCGATGTTGTCATGACCCGGCGGAGATGGTTCGCCGCGCGGCCATCGAAAGCCTTGCGTTCTTCGACGATCCGCGCGTCGGTCCGGCGCTTGTGAGTGCGCTCGAGCAACCGTCGTCGTCAGTCCGCGCGGGCGCCGCGGCGGCATTGGGACGCGCTGAGCCTGCCATTGCGGTCGATGCGCTGACGCGGGCGCTCACCGACCTCGATTCCTGGGTCCGCTATGTCGCTCTTCGATCGTTGGGATCGATCGGCGACGAGCGAGTCATGCCCTCGGTACTCAACACTCTGCAGAGCGATCCCGCTCCCCACGTTCGCCTTGCCGCCATCGACGTCCTTGGACGACTGGGATGCACGGAGGCGTGGGACGTGCTCGAGCCGCTGGCGCGATCATCGGACGCTGACATCGGAAGTGCCGCCATCCGGGCGTTGGGACATCTGGACCGCCCGGACGTCTTGCCGGCGCTCGAGGGCCTTCTTCGCGCACCCCAACCCTGGCAACGCTCGGCGGCCGTGGCAGCTGTCACGCTGCGGGCCGAAGCGCGGGTGACGCAACTGCTCCAGTGGGTGGCCGCCGTTGATGACGACCCTGACGTCATCAGTGAGGCGATCCAGGGGCTCGCGCGAATCGCCCGTCGCTCCGATGCGCAGGGAACCAAGGCCGCGCTCGCGCTGGTGGCGTTGACGGCGGAGCCGCTTCGTCGGGAGGCAGCCATCAAGGCCTTGAGTGAGTTGCCCAGCCGGCGTGTCGATGATGTGGCGCACGGTCTGACCGATCCCTCGCCCGACGTGCGGTGCGCGAGCGTCGAGGCGCTCGGACGGATGCAGCAGACCGGCGCGTCGCGGGCGCTCGAGTCGGCGCTTGATGACCCCCACACTGCGGTGCGGCTCGCCGCGATTCGGGCGCTGAAGACTCTCGGCACGCGGGAGCCACAGCGGAAGTTGATGACACTCGCCAGGACCGACCCCGAGGTCGAGGTCCGGCGGGCGGCGATGTTCGCCGCGTCGCGCAGCAGCGACAGCGCGCACGATGCCGCCAATCCGCCGTAACGGGCTTGAATGCGATATCGCGTCGATTTTCTCGGGCTCTCTGGCAGCGTTACGCCGGTCCTGCGCGACCTGATTCATCAGCGGCTGGGACTCTTCTATGAGGCGAACCAGTTCGATCACGTGGCTGACCGTCTGGCTCCATTGATCGTCGCCAGGGGTCTCGGTTCGTTCATGGACTACTACTACTTTCTGAAGTATTCGGAGGATGATCGGGAATGGCTGAACGTCATCGACGCGCTGGCCGTTCATGAGACGTATTTCTGGCGCGAGATCGATCAACTACGCGCGGTCGTGGATTGCGTCGTGCCGGAACTGGCCGGGCGCAACACGCCGACGTTGAAGCTGTGGAGCGTGCCGTGCGCGACAGGTGAGGAGCCACTGACCCTCGCCATGCTGCTCGCCGAAGCGGGATGGTTCGATCGCGTGCACATCGAGCTGCTCGCCAGCGATGCGAGCCCCGATGCGATCGCACGCGCGAAGACAGGCACCTATGGTCAGCGATCGTTCCGCAGTCTGCCGCCCGCGCTGCGGGAGAAGTACTTCGTAGCGCGCGACAACCAGTGGACCGTCGATCCGGACCTGCAGCGCCGCATCTCGTACGACGTCGTCAACCTGGTCGACGAGAGCGAAGTCCATCGCCATGCGTCGGCTCCGATCATTGTCTGTCGCAACGTCTTCATTTACTTCTCCGAGCAGAGCATTCG
>Ga0075421_100004535_pt1 | contig 16778 bp, 13 predicted proteins | sample SoiMetdeltSBSDD5_FD_75292 | JGI IMG/M metagenome (GOLD analysis project Ga0075421, IMG submission 75292) | Bulk soil microbial communities from a Populus tree surrounding site in Tennessee, USA - Soil MetaG P. deltoides SBSDD5 | ecosystem: Environmental > Terrestrial > Soil > Tree plantation...
CCAAGGGCGATGTGGTCGACTACTACGCCGAGGTGGCCGCGGTGATGGTGCCGCATCTCAAAGGGAGGCCGCTGACGCTGTGGCGGTATCCCCGCGGAATTGATCAGCACGGCTTCGTCCAGCAGGACTTCGGCGGCGCAATGCCGGACTGGATGGGTGCGGCCGAGGTCGCCAAGGAAGGCGGGACCGTCGTGCATCCCGTTGCCGACCGCCGCGACGCCCTGGTGTGGCTGGCCAACCAGAACTGCGTCACCCCGCACGCCTGGCTGTCGCGGCGTGACCGCCTCGACGTACCCGACCTGATCGTCATCGACCTCGATCCCACCACGACCGACTTCGCGCCTGTGCGGGCGGCGGCCCGCGCCTGTGCGGACGTCCTGGACGATCTCGGTTTGACGTCGTATCTGAAGACGACGGGGTCGCGCGGCCTGCACGTCGTGGTGCCAATCAGCCGTGGCCCCGACTACGACGCGGTTCGACAGTTCGCGCGCGATGTCGCCGACGTGGTCGCCGCCGACGATCCCGCCCACCGCACCGTCGAGATGCGTAAGGACAAACGCGGGAACCGGGTGTACCTCGACGTGATGCGAAACGCCTACGCGCAGACGGCCGTCGCACCGTATGCGGTGCGCGCCCGCCGTGGCGCGCCGGTGGCCACCCCGCTGGAGTGGGATGAGCTGGGCGGCCGTGGGCTGCGGCCCGACCGGTTCACCCTTCGCGATGTGCCGAAACGAATCGCCGAACAAGGCGATCCGTGGGCCGACATGCGTAAGCACGCCCGCTCGTTGTCGCGACCCATGCAACGTCTGTCGAAACTCCATGCCTGAATTGCCCGATGCGGAGGGCAGGACCTCGGTGCGCTCGGTGCCAAGCTGACGGTAACGGTTGACTGCGGTGCGTCGATGATCTTGTGATGGCAACAACTGCGGGTTTGCGAAGGCAGGGCCACGGCTTGGCTCCCAGTCAGCCGGGGGCGGTAAGGTCGGCTGCCATGATCTCTACCAAGCGCGGATGGCTGGCGATCGCAGCCGTTGCGATGGTCGGGGCGAGCGCACAGCTAATTCCGGCGACCGCGCTGGCAGACCCCGAAACCGCGCCCACCGAACCCCAGACCGAGGTACAGCCCGCTCCCGGAGATCAGCTCAAGCACAACATCACCTACCGGGCACGTGCAGACGGGACGTCCCGGGGAGCGGTGGTTGCGTACAAGATCGACGACGCGAACGTCAATAGCGAACAGCCGACGCTGCTGCCCGGGCGCACGTTCGAGGTCAACACGGTGCTGGACGATCCCAAACAGGCGGGCATGCAAGTGTCCATCCAGTGGCCCTACGGATCGAACCTACACTGCGAGATTTTGGTTGACGAGCAGGTCGTCGCGCAGGCCGATCAGTTCATTGCGCCGCGATTCTTCCGGGTCAAAGACGACCCGATGTACGGAACCCTGCAGTGCGGTGCTCCGCTGGACACCCCTGTCGCGGGTCCGCCGGCTCAGCCGCCAGCCGAGGCAGCGCCGCCTGCGGCCTAACGCATACTCGCCTTTCTGCAGCCGATGAACAGCGGCGCCGCGCACGCCGCAGCGATGCCGGTGGACCACAGCAGCGTTCCAATCGACGGAGCGAGCACGGGCCCGCCAAGCGCCAATCCCCGCATCGCCTCCACGGCATAGCTCATCGGCTGATGTTCGACCACCGGCTGAATCAAGGTGGGGTATTGGTCGAGTGGCACGAACCCCGTGCAAAAGAAAACGAGAAGCATGACGATGAGGCCAGTCGACTCGACCAACACGGTGTTTACCATGTACAACGCCATCGTCGTTACGAGCGCCGCGAAGGCGACGCCGAATGCCACAGGAATGAGCAGCCACGCCGCGGTTGCGAGAATGCCATGCCGGAAGTGCAAACCCAATATCAGCCCGGCGGCCATCACGACTACCCCGGTGAGCAAGATGCGAATCACCTCGGCGGCAAGCCGCGACAACGGACCGGACGCCCGATGGATAGGCAGCACCCAGAATCGGGCAAGCAGGCCGTCGGCGCGCTCGCGCATCAGCCCTACCCCAGCGGCCGATGCTCCGAATGAAGCGCCGATCAGCACGGCTAGCGGAACGGTGCCATAGAGGGCACTGTGGCCGGAAACCGACGAAACCGGTTGACCGAATACAAGATCCAACGCCACCAGGAAGCCCACCGGTAGCATCAGTGCCTCGATCACGGTCTGGGGATCGCGCGCCCACCGCACGAGCAATCGCTGGGTCTGGACCCAGGTCTGGCTCGTGAGAGCGAGCATCATCGGGGCCGCCTCAATACGTGCGCATAGAGCGGCACTGCGATCAGCATGATGCCAACCAGCCAGGCCAGCGCGGGCCCGACGACCCGCCAGATCGGTGATCCGGCGACGTCGGCCGCGTCACCTGCCAGTGCCCGCAATGCGTAGACGAACCGGGAGAACGGCTGGTCGCGGACAAACGGCTGAATCCACTCGGGGAACAGCTCGACCGGCTGTATGCCTACGGACAGCATGATCAAGATCAATGACGGCATCAGGAGCAGATAGCTGGTCGCCTCCGGGCTCTTCGAGACCGCCCCGGCCAGGTCGCCGACGAATGTCACCATCAGACCGATGAGCAGCGCCAGCACGCAGAAGGCAACCGTGCATCCGAGTCCACGGTGAAACCGGAATCCGATGATATGCCCGAACACAATCGCAGTGATCAGCGCAGCCGAGCTCCTATAGAGGTTCGCTGACATGCGTGCGGCGAGCGGCGTCAGCGGGCGGATAGGCATTGCCCCGAACCGTCGGTTGATGCCTTCCATCGAGTCGATCGCCGACCGCAACCCGCCGGACATGCCCGAGAAATAGATCGCCTGCAGGGTGATGAGCGGCATCAGGTACTGCGCGTAATTGCCGACCTCCGGCACGACATCGCCGATCATCTTCTTGAGCGGCACGTAGTAGCTGACGGTGAAGATGCCCGACAGCACAACAGAAATCAGCAGTTCTCCATTGCGCCAGGTCGGTGCGATGGCCCGGACTGTGAGTACCCACCACTGCCCGACCGTGGACGGGTCAGGGCGCGGCGCGGTCACGACGTTATCTCTGCGGGCTGCTCGGCCGTCAGCGCGAAGAAGACATCGTCGAGCGACGGGCGACGCAGCGCAACGTCTGCTATCGCTATATTCGCCGCATCAAGTCGCCTCAGCGCGGCGACGAGCGTATGCGCGCCGTCGGGCGCGGGCAGCACGACCCGACCCGACGTCGCACTCAGTGCGGTCCTGCTCTGCTCCGACAGCAGCGGACTCAGCGCCCTCAGCACGGCTGGCACGTCGCCCGGGTTCTCCGGAGCGATTTCGCAAACCGTGCCTCCGGCAAGCTCTTTCAGGTCGTCTGGGGTGCCCTCCGCGATGGTGATGCCGCGGTTGATGACGATCATCCGGTCGGCCAACGCGTCGGCCTCTTCTAAATATTGGGTGGTTAACAGCGTGGCTATGCCAGCGTTCTTGAGGCGGCGAATCAACTCCCAGACACTGTGTCGGCTGCGTGGATCAAGCCCCGTCGTCGGCTCGTCCAAGAACGCCACCCGAGGGATCACCACCAGGCCGCAGGCGATGTCGATTCGTCGACGCATTCCACCCGAGTACGTGTCCACTCGGCGATCCGCCGCATCGGAGAGGTCGAATTCCCGAATCAGTTCGGTGGCCCGCGCCCTTGCCGCCGCCTCGCCGAGACCCTGCAGCCGCCCGAACATCACTAGGTTCTGACGTCCCGTCAGCAGGTTGTCGACGGCCACCTGCTGGCCGGTCAACATGATCGATCTGCGCACGCCGGCCGGATCGGCCACCACATCATGACCGGCGATATGAGCATGCCCGCGATCGGGCCGGGTGAGGGTGGACAAGATGTCCACCATGGTGGTCTTGCCGGCGCCGTTCGGCCCAAGCAGACCCAACACCTCGCCCGAACCGATCTCAAAGCTGATGTCCCGCAAAGCGGTCACGGAGCCGAAGGCCTTACTGACCCCGTTGACTACGACGACGCTCATAGTTCTCAGACACCGACTGCTTGTTCAAGATCTTTCAACGAGACCTCGAGGTGATCGAGAAAACGGCGAAGGTCGGGCACGACGCGGGCGCAGCCGACGATCGCAAAGTTCAGGCTGACGGCATTGCTGGCCAGTCCGATGTTCAACGCGTGTCCGCGCAGCGTCGGCGGGAAGCCGTACGTCCCCTCGAGCCGTGCGCCGTTGTGATACAGGGCTTTCCTGGCATCCGCGACGTGGGAAATGCCGACATTGAACTGCAGCATCCGCGAGCCGTCGTTGAACGGCATTCCGACGACGCCTGCAAGGTACAGCGACACCTGCCGCGGTAACCGCCTCAGGAACTGCGTGTTGTAGCGCATCGACGCGCGGATGGTCGCCAGGCGCTCCGCCGGGTTGTCCAGGTGAGTGGCGAGATTGCACACCGCGCTACTCATGACGTTGCGGCCTTCGACGTCTCCGGCCGTCCGCAGATCCACGGGACTCAAGGCGACAAGCGGACGGTCGGGTAATGCGTCATGGTCGAGGAGCAGCGAGCGAAGCGCACCGGCACACATCGCCAGAGCGACATCGTTGACGCTCGCCTCGGCCGCGCCTGCGACGGCCTCTACCCGCTCAATCGGCCACCGCTCGATGGCACAAACCCACGGCACCTCGCTGCGGACATTGAGAAAGGTGCTCGGCGCGCGGAAGACCGGGAACAGTTCGCGCTCACGCCACGCATCCCTGATCAGGCCCACAGTTTCCGTCAACGAGGCACCGGGCACCGGACGTCGTTGCGATTCGGTTGCGGGCTTGGGCCGTTGCGACCACACTGCCCGGACCGTGCGATCGTGCGGGTCGGTGCTCAGTGACCGTCGTAGGAGACTCAGGAAGGACACACCGTCGAACAGTGCGTGATGGGCCTTGGTGAAGATCGCGAAGCGCCCGTCATCCAGACCGTCGATGACGTGAACTTCCCACAACGGTCTACGTCGGTCGAGGCGACGACCGTGCAAGTCGGAAACCAGTTGAAACAGTTCGGGCTCCCTGCCAGGGGCCGGCAGCGTCGTGTACCTCAGGTGGTAATCGAGGTCGACATCCGAATGGGCGCCCGCGAACGGTGCTGGGATGCCCGGCGAACATCGGCGCGACGTCCAGACAGGTGCGCATCTCTTCATAGGTGCGCCGGACGAAGTCGTCGTCTGCCCCCTCCGGCCGGGCGAACATCTGCAACCCGCCCATGTGCATGGGGCGCCCGCGCGAGTCCATCAGCAGGAACGTCATCGCGTCGGGCGGCGTGAACCGCTTGAACCGAACGCCCATGAACGCGGATGGTACTGACGGCAGCGTCAGTTAATGGCGGTTTGGCGCCCGTGCTGGCAAATTTTCATAGAAAGTTCAGCATACGAAACAATGTAGGTCAGGGTTCCCAACCGGTGGCATCGGCCCATTCCCACGCGCGCTGGTACGCGTCGGCGAACCATGGCTCCTTGGCCTCGGCGTAGTCAGGGGCTGACAACGCGCGACGCTTGGCCGCCAGGTAGTCGTCCTGGACACCGGGGTTCGCCCGCAACCAGTCGCGAAACAGCAGCGCGAACTGCTGACCCGGCCATCCGTCGACTCTGATGTGAAGGTTGGCTGACCGCCCAGGATCGGCCGCGCAGTGAAACCGCTTGCGCCACACCGACGGATCGTCGGTGTGCGGCCAGTCCGCGGTGATGTGGTCGTGGCGGGGATAGCCGACATTGGCCAGGGCATCGTTGATCTCATCGGCGACGTCCAGTGATGCGACAGTGATCTGAATGTCGATGACGTCCTTGGCGTCCATGCCTTCGACTGCGGTCGAGCCGATGTGATCGATTCGCAAAGCCTTTTCGCCGCAGGCCATTTGGAGACGTTTGATGATCCGGCGCGCGTCATCGAGCCAATCCGGGCGGTACGGCACGAGCTGGTAGACCGTCGAGGCGCATTCTCGCGTGCGGATGTTGTGCGCCAGCGGCAGCACCCGGTTGTACCAGAGGTCGCGGGCCTTTCCGACGAGCGCCCCTTGAGAGCCCGAATTGTCCAGCAGCACATCGGCTATTGCGCGGCGCTTCTCCTCGGGCGCCTGCGCCTTGATGCGGGCGCGGGCATCGGCCTCGTCCATTCCCCGCTTGATCAGCCGCTCGACTCGAGTCTCCTCGTTGGCGGTGACCACCACGACGAGCGGAAAGGCCGGCGCCATCCCGGTTTCCACGAGCAGCGGGATGTCCTCCACGACCACGGCATCTTCGTGCACCGCGTCGATGATCTCCTGCCGACGCTTGCCGACCAACGGGTGCACGATGCCGTTGAGCACGGCCCGCTTCTCGTCGTCGACGAATGCCTTGGCCGCCAGCGCGGGCCGGTTCAGCGCACCATCAGGCAACAGGATGTCCTCGCCGAACGCGTCGACCAGCTGCGCCAGCCCCTCGGTGCCGGGTTCGACGACCTCGCGAGCGATGACGTCCCCATCGACGATGATGCCGCCACACTCAGCGAATGTGGCGGCCACCGTCGACTTACCGGCGCCGATGCCGCCGGTCAAACCGATGCGAATCATGCAGGCCGGTTAGGCGCTGCCGGCCAGCTTCTCCCGCAGCGCCGCCAGCTGGGCATCGCTCGCGAGCGATCCACCGGCTGCGGGCTCTTCGGAGCGCGATGCGCCGTTGGAGGACGAGGGCTTGGCGGCCTCCTCGGCCTCGGCAGCGGCGAACTTCTCCATCTGCGCGGTGTGCATCTTGTGTCGGCGCTCCGCCTCGGCGTAGCGGGACTCCCACTCCTCACGCTGCTTCTCGAAGCCCTCGAGCCATTCGTTGGTCTCGGAGTCGAAGCCTTCGGGGAAGATGTAGTTGCCCTGCTCGTCGTAGCTGTCGGCCATGCCGTACTTCGAGGGGTCGAACTCCTCGGTGTAGTCCTCGTTGGCCTGCTTGAGGCTCAGCGAGATGCGGCGGCGCTCCAGGTCGATGTCGATGACCTTGACCATGGCGTCGTCGCCGACCTGAACCACCTGGTCCGGGACCTCGACGTGGCGCTCGGACAGCTCCGAGATGTGCACCAGACCCTCGATGCCCTCCTCGACGCGGACGAACGCGCCGAACGGCACCAGCTTGGTGACCTTGCCCGGCACGATCTGGCCGATGGCGTGGGTGCGGGCGAAGTGGCGCCACGGATCTTCCTGAGTGGCCTTGAGCGACAGCGAAACCCGCTCGCGGTCCATGTCGACGTCGAGCACCTCGACGGTGACCTCGTCGCCGACGTTGACGACCTCGGACGGATGGTCGATGTGCTTCCAGGACAGCTCGGAGACGTGCACCAGGCCGTCGACGCCGCCGAGATCGACGAACGCGCCGAAGTTGACGATCGAGGAGACCACGCCCTTGCGGATGGCGCCCTTGGTGAGCTGGTTGAGGAACTCGCTGCGCACCTCGGACTGAGTCTGCTCCAGCCAGGCGCGGCGGCTCAGCACCACGTTGTTGCGGTTTTTGTCGAGCTCGATGATCTTGGCCTCGATCTCCTTGCCGATGTACGGCTGCAGATCGCGGACGCGACGCATTTCGACCAGCGACGCGGGCAGGAAGCCGCGCAGGCCGATGTCGAGGATCAGGCCGCCCTTGACGACCTCGATGACGGTGCCCTTGACGGCCTCGTCCTTTTCCTTGAGCTCTTCGATGGTGCCCCAGGCCCGCTCGTACTGAGCGCGCTTCTTGGACAGGATCAGGCGGCCTTCCTTGTCCTCCTTGGTGAGGACCAGAGCTTCGACCTCATCGCCGACGGACACAACCTCGTTGGGGTCGACGTCGTGCTTGATGGAGAGCTCGCGGGAGGGGATGACGCCTTCGGTCTTGTAACCGATGTCGAGCAGGACTTCGTCACGGTCAACCTTGACGATCGTCCCTTCGACGATGTCGCCATCGTTGAAGTATTTGATGGTTTTGTCGATGGCGGCGAGAAAGTCCTCGCTCGAGCCGATGTCGTTGACGGCTACTTGCGGCGAGGTGACGGAGGGACTTGGCATGTGGTGGGTTGCTCCGGACAGGTTGGGTCGTAGGGACATGGGACTCTTGTTATTGGTGTGAACCCGCGTGAAGCACAGACGGGTACCCGTCGAGGTTACTCGACTGTGTACATGCTGGACAAACTCGGTCTCCTCAGCTGGTGAATCATGATCACCGCCCGGTTACGCTGCTCTGGTGTCATACGCAGGCGCGCCGCAGCCAACGCATGCGTACGCTCCGCCATTTCAGAGGAAAATCCGCAAGGTCGGCGCGCCGCTTGCCGTGCTGATTCTGCTCGGCACCATCGCCGGGCTGATCGTGATCGGGCTCACCGCGGTGAACCCGGTCGGGACCGCGATCGGGTTTGTCCTGTCCAGCGTGACGATGACGGTCGTCGTGCTGGCCTACGTGTGGCTGGACCGATGGGAACCGGAACCGCCACGGCTGCTCGTCCTCGCGTTCCTCTGGGGCGCATCGGTCGCCGTCGTCATCGCTTCGATACTCCAGATCTACGCCGAATCGGTGATCAACCCCGGCGAGATGGAAGAGGTCAGCTCGTTTTCGGTGGTGCTCGGCGCACCGCTGACCGAGGAGGCGGCCAAGGGCTTGTTCCTGCTGCTCATGATGACGGGTCGGCGCCGCAACGAACTCAACTCGCTCACCGACTGCCTGGTCTACGCGGGGCTCGTCGGGGCGGGTTTCGCCTGGCTGGAGGACATCCTCTACATCGCCAACGGAGAGTCGGTGTCCGAATCGCTTCTCACCGCCGCGCTTCGGCTCATCATGGGCCCGTTCGCGCACTCGCTGTTCACGACGTTCTTCGGCATCGGCGTGTATTTCGCGATGCAACAACGAAATGCCGCCGCGAAGGCCGGCTGCATCCTGCTCGGCTACCTGGGCGCGGTGTTCATGCACGGGCTGTGGAACGGCTCGTCGCTGGTGGGCTTCGAGGCGTACCTCCTCATCTACGCGTTGTGGATGGTGCCCGTCTTCGTGCTGGTGATCGTGCTCGGCGTGCAGAGCCGCCGCAGGGAACAGCGCGTCGCCGCAGAGAAGCTGCCCGGCATGATCGCGGCGGGCCTGGTGACCCCGAATGAGGCGACGTGGCTGGGTTCCCTCCGCAGCCGAAAGCTCGCGATCAACGAGGCCACCCGGTCCGGCGGACGGCCCGCGCGCAAGGCGGTGAAGAAGTTCGCCGCCCAGGTGGTGGAACTGGCCTTCGTCCGCGACCGCATCGATCGCGGCTTCGGCGATCAGCGCGTCTTCGCCCTGCAGCAGGAAGAAGTGAACAGCGTCGCGGCGGCGCGGGCGGCAGCACCGGCACTGCAGTCGATAGCCGGATACCGGTCGCCCGGTCCTTAGAGTGCTGACCGTTCCTGTGCGCACCGATCAGCCGCTTGCAAGGGACCGTGCGCGATCAGGTCGCCCAAGCCCCCCACACCGAGGCGGTCACGGAACGCCTGGACCCCGTAGCCGATGACGGTCGCGTCGGTGCCGGCGCGCACGGTTGCCGATCGCGGCAGGTGAAACAACACGCCGAACTCACCAAAGTAGTCTCCCGGTCGGGCGACCTTCACCAATTCCTCACCGCCACCGGACAATTCACGCACAATCTCAAACTCACCTTCGGCCACAACATAGATCAGGTCACCCATCGTGCCCTGCTCGAACAGCACCTCGCCGGCGTTCAAATGCAGAGTTTCAGGCGCCTGACTTGTCGACGCGAGTGGCGGTACCAAATCGACGACGCGATCGGCCATCGGCAGTATCCGGCTGTCATGGGTTGCGACCGGCCTCCACCCGAAAACCGTTCGCAAGCCCGGTCAGAACCAGCGTCATGGCGAAGACCAGGCCGGTGCTGGCTATCGCGACGACGAAGCGCCGCCTGCGCCATTGCATGTCCCGCAACGCCGCGAACAGCATGCCCGCGACGTTACCGACGCCCAACTATCGCGCCGGGACTTTGGCGCAAACATTTGCGGCGGCGTCACAAACCGCAAGTGCCGCGATGACGAGCGGGCCGTCGATAGGTCAGTGATAAACGTGATCGGGGGAGATAAGGCTCGTTATCGCATGGGCAATCGCCGTGCCCACCTCGTGTGGCACGTCGGTATTGGTGTAAAACACCAACGTGGTCTGCGTCTGCGGGAGGAAGAAGACCCCGGTCTGGTACCCGAAGATGACGCCGGTGTGCCCGATCCAGCCGCCGTCGTTGAAGACGCCCAGACCGTACAACGCGGACTTCTCGGCGTTCATCGGAACCGTGGTGTCGAGGCGCTGTCGCTGAGTCTCCGGTCGCAGCAGTGTTCCGCTGGCGAGTGCGTGTGCCCAGATCCGCATATCAGCGAGCGTCGAGATCATGCTTCCGGCCGCCCAGGCCCACGATAGGTTCCAGTCGGTGGCGTTTTGCTCCGGTCCCGTGACGCTCGTGTATCCCTGCGCGTGGGGTTCAGGCCACGCAGCCGTGGTGGGAAAGCTGGTGTGGGTCATGTTCAACGGCGTAAGGATGTGTTCGCTGATGTAATCCGGCAGGCGTTGACCACTCTGCTTCTCCACCACTAGGCCTAGCAGGACGGTGTTGGTGTTGCAGTACTGGAATTGACTCCCGGGCGGGAATTGCAGCGGTTTGTCGAGCGCAAAGGCGACCAGTTGCGTAGGCGTGAAGGACTGATGCGGGTCGGCGAGGTATGACTCGGCGAACGCTGCCACGTCGTCGTACGTCGTCAGCCCGCTCTGCATCTGAGCCAGCTCACGCAGCGTGATCTGGTCGCCCGTCGGTACGCCGGGGACGTATTTGGAGATCGGATCGTCGAGGCTCAGTTTTCCCTGATCGACGAGCTGCAGCAATGCCGTGACGGTGAATGTCTTTGTCACACTGCCGATTCGGCTATAGAAGTCCGTCTGCATCGGCGCATCCGTCGTTTTGTCAGCGACACCGAACGCCCGGACATAATCGCCCGCCGGGCCCCAGATGCCGACAACGAGGCCGGGAATGGACATGTCCGACATGGTTTGAGTGATCGCGGCGTCGAGTCGAGTCGCCGGGATCGTCGGGCCAGGCTCTGCGCTGGACGTCGGTCCGCACGCACACAGCGTGACCATCGCGGTCGCCAATACTGCGACTACCAGCCGAACCTGCGAAGACGGTGACCGGCCGAGCACCAGCCGACTCTAGATCTCCGGTCGATACGGCGCACTGCTAATGCGCGGCAGAGTCCCAGCTGCGGCCGTACCCGACGCTGACCTCGAGCGGCACGTCCAGCGGGTAGGCGCCGCACATCTGGTCCTTGACCAGCTTCTCCAGGGCGTCGCGCTCCCCCGGCGCGATCTCGAACAGCAGCTCGTCGTGCACCTGCAGCAGCATGCGTGACTTCAGGCCGGCGTCCTTGAGCGCCTTGTCGACGTTGATCATCGCGACCTTGATGATGTCGGCGGCGCTGCCCTGGATCGGCGCGTTGAGCGCCGCGCGCTCGGCGGCTTCCCGGACGTTGCGGTTGCTGCTGTCGAGCTCGGGCAGGTAACGGCGCCTGCCGAACACGGTTGAGGTGTAGCCGTCTTTGCGGGCCTGGTCGACGACATCGCGCAGGTAGTCGCGCACTCCGCCGAACCGGTCGAAGTACTGCTCCATCTGCACCTTGGCTTCCTCGGTGGAGATCTTCAGCTGCGCGGCCAGGCCGTAGGCGGACAGTCCGTACGCCAGCCCGTAGGACATCGCTTTGACCCGGCGCCGCAGCTCACCCGTGACCTCCTCGATCGGCACTGAGAACGCGCGGGATGCGACGAACGAGTGCAGGTCCTCCCCGGTGCGGAACGCCTCGATGAGGCCCTCGTCGCGGGACAGGTGCGCCATGATGCGCATTTCGATTTGGCTGTAGTCGGCCGTCATCAGCTCGTCGTAACCCCTGCCGACGACGAACGCGTCGCGGATCCGGCGTCCCGCCTCGGTGCGGATCGGGATGTTCTGCAGGTTCGGTTCGGTCGACGACAGACGGCCGGTCGCGGCGATGGTCTGGTTGAACGTGGTGTGGATGCGGCCGTCGGAGGCCACCGAGGCGAGCAGCCCGTCGACGGTGACCTTGAGCCGGGTGGCGTCACGGTGGGCCAGTAGGTGCTGCAGGAACGGATGCCCGGTCTTGTCGAACAGCGACTGCAGCGCGTCGGCGTCGGTGGTGTAGCCGGTCTTGGTGCGCTTGGTCTTCGGCATCTCCAGCTCGTCGAACAGCACCACCTGCAGCTGTTTTGGCGAACCGAGATTGATCTGCTTGCCGATCACGGCATACGCCGCCTCGGCGGCGTCGCGGATCAGGTTGGCGAACTCGCTCTGCAGCTCGGAAAGCTGCTTGAGGTCGACGGCGATCCCGGCGGTCTCCATCTCGGCGAGCGCCCGCTGCACCGGCAGCTCCATGTCACCCAGCAGCGACGAGCACTCCATCCTGGCCAGCTCTTCGTCGAGCGCATCGGCCAGATCCATCACGGCGCTGGCCCGCAGGATCACGGTCTGCACGGCCTGATCGTCAACGCCGTCGCTGTCGTCGAGCAGCGAAAGTTGTTGCTGCTCAGGGTTATCCGCACGCAGTTCGCGTTTCAGGTAACGCAGCGACAGATCGTCGAGCGCGAAGCTGCGCTGTCCCGGCCGAACGAGATACGCGGCCAGCGCGGTGTCGGAGGTGACGCCTGCCAGCTTCCAGCCGCGACCTTCGAGGTCGTGCATGGCGAGCTTGGCCTCGTGCAGCGCCTTGGGTTGTTCGGTATCCGCCAGCCAGGAGGACAGCGCGGCCTCGTCGTCGGCGGTCAGCGTCGCGGTGTCGAGGTAGCGGCCGTCGCCGTCGGCGGCGACAATTGCCAGCGCGGTGGCATCGGCGTCGAACGCCAGATGCGTGCCGACGACCGCGAGCCCGAAGCGCCGGCCTTGGCTCTGTTCGGCCAGCCAGGCGGCCAACTCGCCTGCCTCGAGTGCCCCGCCCTTCACGTCGAAGCCCTGGTCCACCTCGGGGTCGGCCGACGCGAGCGTCTCGAACAGACGCTCCCGCAGCACCCGGAACTCCAGGTCGTCGAACAGCCGGTGGATCTGATCCCGGTCCCACGGCTGCATGCGCAGCGTGTCGGGCGTCTGCGCCAGCGGCACGTCCTTGACGAGGTCGGTGAGCTCGCGGTTGAGCACGACGTGCGACAGGTTGGCCCGCAGCGCGTCGCCGACCTTGCCTTTCACGGTGTCGACGTTGTCGACCAGCGCCTGCAACGACCCGTATTCGGCGATCCACTTCGTCGCGGTCTTCTCCCCGACTCCCGGGATGCCTGGCAGGTTGTCGCTCGGGTCCCCGCGCAGCGCCGCGAAGTCGGGGTATTGCCGCGGGGTCAACCCGTACTTCTCCAGAACTGCCTCGGGGGTGAACCGCGTCAGTTCGCTCACTCCCTTGCGCGGGTACAGCACGGTCACGTCGTCGCTGACCAGTTGCAGCGAGTCGCGGTCGCCCGTCACGACCAGCACGCGGTATCCGCCGTCCTCGGCCTGCGTGGCGAGGGTGGCGATCAGGTCGTCCGCCTCGAATCCCGGCTCGGCGAGCACGGTGATGCCGAGCGCGCCCAGCACCTCCTTGGTGATGTCGATCTGTCCCCGGAACTCATCGGGCGTGGAGGACCGGCCCGCCTTGTACTCGGGGTACTTGTCGGAGCGGAACGTCTGCCGGGATACGTCGAACGCCGCGGCGATGTGTGACGGCTGCTCATCGCGCAGCAGGTTGATGAGCATCGCGGTAAAGCCGTAGACCGCGTTGGTGGTCAGCCCGCCCTGGGTCTTGAAGTTCTCCGCGGGTAGCGCGTAGAAGGCCCGGTAAGCCAGCGAATTGCCGTCCAGCAGCATCAATGTGGGCTTCTCGGCGGTTGCGCTTGCGGTCACGGCCCTACTCTATGCACGGCCGCCGACACGCAGGAGCCGTGCCGCGGACTCAGCCGGGGAACCTGGGCACCTGCTGCGTGAACTCCGGCGGAGGTCCGGTCGGCGTCGGTATCGGCGCCGGAGCCGCGGGCGGGGCGAGACACACGAACGGAACCGTCGACTCCCAACTGGACCTGGACGCGGGGTTCGACTCGTCGACGGTCTTGCCGCCGTAAACGAAGTCGTCGTTGCCGATCTTGCCCGTGTAGTGCCCCTGGCCGGCAGCGCCGTCCCAGCGGATCGTGAAGTCGACGTTGCGGCCCGCGATGCTGCCGCTGATGTTTCCTCCCATCGTGGCGCCGTTTGCGCCCGTGGCAGTCGCCCGTCCGGTTGCGGCTGGTCCGGTGGAGCTGAACTCGAGCCGGTAGCCGTTGGACTGCCGGATCGCGACGTCCCCGATGAAGCCGTACTGGGTGCAGGGATCCGCCTGGGCCGGGGCTGGGACCGTGAGCAGTGTTGCGCTCAAAGCGGTTGTTGCGGCGGCCAATACAATTCTTGCGGACATGAGAGTCCTTTCCTCAGCGCCGGATCACCGACACCGCGAAGACGGGGTCGCCGTTGATCAGGACACGGTTGGTGACGTAGATGCGGCTGCCGTCGGGGCTGACCGCCACGCCGTTCGGGACGGCGCCGACTGGAATCGTGGCGACGACAGAGTTGGTGGCGGTGTCAACCACCGACACCGTGTCGTCGCCGCTGTTGGTGACATAGAGGCGGGATCCGTCCGGGCTGACGGCCATGGCACTGGGTTTGGCTCCGACGGTGATTGTGTCGATCACCGTGTTCGTAGCGGAGTCGATGACCGACACGGTGTTGCCGAGCTGCTGCCCCGAAAACTCATGGGACACATAGACCCTCGTTCCGTCCCGGCTTACCGCCACACCATTCGGCCGGTCGAGCGGAATCGTCTTGATGACGGTCCGGTAGCCGATGTGGAGGGGGTCGGTGTCGATCACAGACAACGTCCGCTCAAAATTGTTGGCGACATAGACCCGTTTGCCATCGGGACGAACCGCGAGGTCGGTCGGACCAGTCGTAGCCGCGATGTCGATCGTCGCCACCACCGTTCTGGTCTCGGTGTCGACGACCGCGACGTTGGTGGGTCCTTCGTTGAAGATGTAGGCGAATGAGCCGTCGGGACTGAATCCGATTTCGTCCGGAATCGAGCCGAACTGCATCGTGCCGGTGACGGTGTTCGTCGCGGTATCGATGACCGAAAGGGTGTTGGAGCCACTGCCACCGGTGACGTAGGCATAGGTGCCGCCAGGGCTCACCGCGACGTCGCCGAGCCTGCCCTGATTGATCGTGATGCTCTTCACGACGGTGTTGGTGGCGGTGTCGATCACCGAGATGGTGCCGTCGTCGTTCGCGATGTAGACATGGCTGCCGGTCACGGGCCGCACCGACGGATCGTGCGGGAACTTGCCGACGGGGATGTTGGTGGTGACGACCGAAGCGTGCACCGTTATCTCTCTTTGGATGGTGCTGGCGTCGGGCGGGTCGAACAGGCCGATGCTGATGATCCGCAGTAGTCGGTTGAAAAGGTCTGCGGGGCCGTGGAGATGGGATGCGCCGTTCGCTTCGCTGATGGTGACGACGAACGTGTCGGTTGCGCCGGACGCCGCGAAGTCATCGCCGGGCGTGTACGTGTATGTACCGTCGGCGCTCACCGCCACCGTGCCGTGCGCGGCGGGCCTCGTCACCTTGTAGGTCAGCGGGTCACCGTCGGCGTCGGCGGCGTTCACGTTGCCGGTGAGGACTCCGCTTGCCGCTTGGCTGGTTTGCACCGGCCGGGCGGTCGGCGTCTTGTTGAAGAAGGTGCTCTGCAGCCGGCGGAACGCGGCAAACACCAACTCCGCCAGGGGCGGTGGACCCACCGGACGGACCGGTTTCGTGGACGTGGGCGAGTTCGCCTCGGCCGCCGACGCGAAGCTCAGCTGCGTCACCCGACTTGTTGGTGGCGCAGGTGCAATGACCGGGTCGGGCTCCGCAACCGATCGCCGTGCGCTAACAGTGTTGGTGCTCAACACAGTCGGCGGGGTCGTCGCATTCTCGTCTGGCTGGTCCTTGGCCACCTCCGACGCATCGGTTGGTGTCCGGCGTGGCGCCACCCCTGAAGCACGGGCGACGGATGCGTCCGCCAGTTGCGATACGCGACGCTTCTTGGCCGCGGGCTTCGCTCGGTTATCGGGCTCCGCCGCTTCGGGCTCAGTGACTTTGGGTGCCAGTTCCGTGGCGGCGTTGTCAGTTGACGAGTTCGACGGCGGTGCGGGCGATTCCGACGTCTTGTCCGATGACTCGCTCGTCGACTTGGCCGACGCGGAGGAATCCGATGAATCCGAATCGGACGGATCCGCCGCCGCCACGCCGTGTCCGGTGGCGACCGCCGCACCCAATCCCAGGGCCACCGCCAACCCGCCAACCCGCGTCACATTGCTCGCTGAGCTCATCATCCCTCTCCCGGCGGTCGCATCGATCACGTGCGGATTGACCGTAGGAGCTTGGGAATTGGAGATTCATCGGGTGTTTCCCTATGGCTGCGGTATGCGGGCGTCAATGGCGGCACTCAGCCGTTGGGCCGGGATGCCCGCCTGCACACAAGCTCGGGCAACGAGATCCGGTGACGTCGCGGCGAACACACCGAAGATCACCTCGTCGGCGGGTACGGCGAGCACCGTCAGCAGTTGAACATTTCCCCCACCGGCGGATATCACCGCGGCGCAGTTGTGGAGGACGGCCGTGAAGCGGTCCACGGTCTCGCCGACGAGGGCAGCGCGATACCACTCGACGAGGTAGCACCGCAAAG